>Ga0209489_104648_pt1 | contig 25051 bp, 9 predicted proteins | sample SiratrowhiteBW_FD_187527 | JGI IMG/M metagenome (GOLD analysis project Ga0209489, IMG submission 187527) | Root nodule microbial communities of legume samples collected from California, USA - Siratro white BW (SPAdes) (version 2) | ecosystem: Host-associated > Plants > Roots > Nodule | place: USA...
CTCCGCCCTTTCCGGCTGACCAACGTTCCTCACTAAAGACAACTTTATCATGGTATCAACTAATTAAATTGTTATATAAAAATTGGAGCAGGAAGAATTACAGCAGAATATAGTACAGAAAATAACTGAACACATAAAACGCCCTTAACCAAACTGGAATTTTAGTTGGCAAAACCTGGGGGTTTGCAAATGAGATATACCAGGATATTGTCCATTGTTTTATGTGTTTCCAAATTCCAAAATGATTTAATAAATAAAAGAGTTTAAGATTCTCTGAATACGTTCAAACACGATTCTTTTATTTTGAAACTGTTTGAACTCTAGAAAATTATACAAGGAAGCAATTGTTTACGAGAGGTTTATATATATATCTTCTAAGTTTTAAATCAGTTATTTTCATTAATTTTTTATGACTTTTGTAAAACTTAAATACAAGATTACATTAATGCTATGAAGTTTATTCTTATTTGATATTAAAAATAATATTTGATTTTAAAAATAATATAATTATTTGTAGCCTTTTATGTGTTAATATCTAAGTTCAATTTGATAGTTTAATATGTTTAAAATAAAGAAGAACATAAACTTTTACTCTAATTTTGATAATTTAACATTTATTTATTAAAGTATTCATAAATTAAGCTACACATTTTTTTTAATTAAAACCAACAACATTTGTTAGATAAGATATATGAGATTATAACTTTTATGCATATCAATTTTCCTAAATCATTATAAAAACATGTTTAAATGGATCATATTTCCATTGTAAGAAAAAGTTAAATTACCGACGGATTTCTGTTAATTATCGACAGATTTACTCTAAATCTGTTAGTAATTATTGACGGATCAAAAATCTGTCAATAACTACCAACAAACTCAGAAATCTGTCAGTAAATCTATATACAATCAATTTATCGACAAATTTTAAGTGTTTCTGATAGATTTATCTCGTTGGTAATTTTTTTTTTAGTATTTCACAATATACTAGCCTTTAATCTATCTTATAACATAGTGAGTTAAAATTATAATTACAAAAATTTTCTAAATCTAATATGATTCTTATATATATATATCAAAGATAAATTTAAACTCCAAAATCTTAATTCCTTTAATAATTCCAAAGACTAAATTCTACACTAATAAATCAAATTGCATATTTATTAATTAATAATATTCTTCAATCGTATTTAGACTTTTATCTTTATAATATATAATTTATTTAATAAAATATAAATTACTAAAATGAAATTGGAGAAACATTTTTCCCAAAGCATGTATTTTAGTTATTTTTAAAGTTACTAAGGACAAAAAAGCAAGCGGACGCATCATCTTTTTTTTCGAGGTAACTTGATACTGTGAATTTGTTAAAATTCGGTAACTGGTTGGATTAGATATAAGACATGTTTGACATATTCACTTTTTTTTTTTTATATAATTAAACTAAATATAAAAGATTAAAATTTTTATACATATACTTTAAAAATTCTAAAAGACATTAACAATCTATTTTCCTAAAAAACTGCATATAATTCATTTTACAGGACTGGAATAAGAAAAGATATTTGTTGATATTTATTGTATTTAAATAAATTTTGACAAATAAAGAGTACAGTACTAGCAACTTTCTTTTAATAAGACGCCAAGTTTAATATGTAAGAGACACAACAAACAAACAACTGGAAGTGGAAGAGTGGCCAAGCCAAACCAGTTTGCGTGACTGCTTCACTTCTCTTCTTTCTCTGTTTCCCCAATTCAGTTTCAGATCCAAACTGATTTCTCTGCCACGTAATCCAAAATGGAAATCGCTCCCATTCCGGCCGACACCTACACTCTCGGTTTCATCGGCGCCGGAAAAATGGCCGAGGCCATTGCTCGCGGTGCCGTCCACTCCGGCGTCCTGCCGCCTTCTCGCATTCGCACCGCCGCACACTCCAATCCCGCGCGCCGCGCCGCCTTCGAATCGTTCGGCGTCACTGTCCTCTCATCGAACGAAGACGTATACTGTTCCCTCTCCTTTTCTTTTATCTCTCAAACAAACGTCGCGCCGTTTTCACTTCTTTTTCCTTACACTCGCAGGTCGTTCGCGAAAGCAACGTCGTCGTTTTATCTGTCAAACCTCAATTAGGTATTCTTGCACTGTCTCCGCGCTCATCATAATTCGACTTGCGATTTCATTTACTGATATGTGTGTTGTTGCAGTGAAAGACGTGGTGTCGAAATTGACGCCGATAATCACGAACAACAAGCTTTTGGTTTCGGTGGCTGCTGGCGTCAAGTTGAAAGATCTTCAGGTTACGAATGCAGTGTATTTTTTTTTCTTCCTTTTTGCTTTCGTGTATTTCGTTAACTAGACTGTAATTTTAGTGGGAACTGAACATGTTGTACTAACAAAAAAGAAAACACAAAATGATTTAATTTAAATGCGTGATACTGTAGAGTTTTTTTTCACGGATCAAATCACACATCCATCCTCTCCACTGTAAGTTTATTGGCTTTTACATTTTAGAGTGCTTCACAGTTAAACTCGTAATAGAATAAAAGGTTGGTTTCACTCTTTTATTGTATCAAGTTTAGAAAATAAGAAACAGAAGAGAAATAGGGTGATATTTTTGTATTCAAAAGTTAAAAGAGGAATGAAAACTAATATTACTTTCCCGGACCAAGCAAACATACTAGTCATGGGCTTGTGCAAGTGGCCTTTCTCAAAAATTAATCAGGTTGTATAATTTTATGGAAAACGGCTGTTTCATAAAATGTAGGAATGGGCTGGGAGCGACAGATTTATAAGAGTGATGCCTAATACACCTGCTGCAGTTGGCGCGGCAGCATCAGGTATTATCCCTTTTCCTCTACTTTTAAAAGCATAGTGTTTTGATCCTCAGTTACTTTTATATGCAGAATGTTGAGAATGTATGCTGCATGAATTATTTGTATAACTTGGTATCTCTATGAATTCTAAAGTGTCAGTTACTGCTTAATTGCTCTCTGTTGAAGACTTTTGATAGAAAATTCAAATTTTCTTTGCAACTTGAAAGTGCTGGTGGAATTAACTCAGTTCATTGATAATCTAGTATTTAAACTTCTCAGTACTAAAATCACTTAGTGAAAAACACATAATTTTTCTTTCTAGTCTGTGACTGTTTCGGCTAGTGGGATATTTTGAACACTCTTTTGGTATTAGAATTATCTCATTAAAGGCTTATTTTGTGATGCTAATGCCCTCTTTTGTGGAGTCTACTACAGCTTATAATGCAACTACATTTAGTGGCTGGCCTTTAATATTCGTATTGGTTGATGTTTATATATTGTTTGTGTTTTTATGCATCTTTGTAATGAGGCTCTTTCATGTGATGGAAGTTGTACATGATTTATCATAATATTCCGAGTGCTTTTGCTCTTCACTTTTATGAAGGCTGATGTTGAAAGGCTCCCAAAAGTTGTCGATATGTACATTTGTTACAGTTTGATTGTGTAGTCTCAGCATTTCTTTCTTTTCTTCTTTGGATGCATAAATTACATGGGTAAATAATCTCAATTATGGATAAATTACAAGGTGGAGAATGCTTTCTCTTACATATTATGGTAATTTTGTACCTTGTATGTTATTCTAAAAAGCAATGGATATTCCTTATTATTTTTCTTCTGCATTAATTTGCATTGTTGAGAATTACAGACTTGAATGAATAGATAACTAAAATCAAACTATGACAGTGATGAGCTTGGGGGCAGCCGCAACAGAGGAAGATGGAAACGTTGTAGCAAAATTATTTGGTTCAATTGGAAAAATTTGGAAAGCTGAAGAAAAGTATTTTGATGGAATAACTGGCCTGAGGTATGTAGATCTCATTTCTAAAATCACTCAATAATATTTGGATATTATCCCAGAAATTTCGTTTCATCTTTGATAAACATGTTTCTTTTGAGGTAAAGTGATGATACTAGTGCAAGGTTAGAAGATAAGGAGGGATTAAAATGTCTGCTATTCCCGTGCAATTTTAAGCTATTTACATTTTCTCCTTAATATTATGTTTGTACTCTGAATCCCAATTACCATTGTAAATCAATTCCACCTGTTCAAGTGATTTGTGAGCCTTGCTCCTATTTTTTCAGATTTTGTCTTGGTGTAGCTTCCGAGTTCTTTGACAGCTATTTTACATAAAATTTGATGTACTTACTAAAACTTGTTTTATTTGTTTTTTCCTAAATTGTGCAGTGGTAGTGGTCCTGCGTACATTTATTTAGCAATAGAAGCTTTGGCTGATGGAGGAGTAGCAGCTGGTCTACCGCGTGATCTTGCATTAAGTCTAGCTTCTCAAACTGTAAGTGAACTGAATGCCATCCTTCGACCATTTAATAAATAAGTTCGTACTTCATTTCTCCGAATGTTTATACTTTATATGATGCATGCTTTTGCGTTGTCTTATATTTGCTATTTTGTCATAAAATCGACATATAATAAAGAAAGTAATATTTAAGACGTGTCAAATATGTTGCAACTATTAGTCTGTTTTAAATTTCAGATTATTAAAAAATAGTTAAATTTCCTCTGGCATGTTATTATTAGATAAGTTGCAAATTGGTTGTCTTTCAGTGTTACTGTTAGCTTTGCTGTGTATATTCGGTCTATACTTGATAAAGGTCCCAACTACGAATCACAAATTGGATTCAAGTAATGTACCAAGTGCACTCTATGTTGCTGTTTACTGGACAGTATTTACTTTACAAATTGGATACAAACAATGTACCAAGTGCCTCCTCTATGCTGCAGTGCTTATTACTGGACAGGTTGAGCAAATTAATATACCAGATTTATAGAAAAGCTTGCTCCTACACTAGTGCATCCAAATTGAGTTGAACTATCCTTACGTCTGGCCACAATTTTTTTACTGGTTTTAATTAAACAATACATAGTGCCTGCGTATAGGCATATACTCGTATTGCAAACAGACGAAAAGATAAATAAATTAGGATACATTACTGACATTTGAAATCTCATATCTAAAGTTGTTTGCTGACTCGTCTATTTGTGTGTTTTGCAGGTGTTGGGAGCTGCATCAATGGTGTCACAGACTGGGAAGCACCCGGGGCAACTTAAGGATGACGTTACTTCTCCGGGTGGGACAACAATTACGGGCATTCATGAGTTAGAAAACGGAGGGTTCCGTGGAACACTGATGAATGCTGTTGTTGCTGCTGCTAAGCGCAGCCGAGAGCTTTCTTGAATGTAGAGATTGGTATTGTACCTTTTTAGGATAAAATCTGAGTTTGGCAGAATGAATTTTCAGTTTATTTGAACTTTGCCTTAGGAGTCATTTTGGGCTAGCATCATGTATACGTATGCTTGTCAATGTTTGATGTTGAAAGTTAAAATAAAACACTTAACCTCGAAGATAAGAGTTGCATTGTCTTTATGCATACTATTTCGAATCTTTCCGAATTTCTTCTACTTACATGCTGAACACGAAACTATATGTTCCCTAGAATAAAATTTGTTTTGTTTGGCGAATATAGCTGATAAATTAGCCAAAAGTTAAAATGTTAAATTATTTAATTGAAAGTTGTTAAGTTAATTTTTTGAATCAGGAGTTGTTAAATTAGCTTGGAGATATAGAATGACATGAAAAGGTGTCTGTTTATATACACATACATACAACAATATAATAATAGTTTAAAGTTTTTTTTTTCATATTTTGGAGTCTTATTTTTTAAGTTAAGTTTTTTACAATAAACTAAAAAGAAATGGTTTAAATAGTGTAATATTTCAAATATAATATAACATAATTATGTTATAAGGTCAAACATAATTTCAAGTGGTCTGAAATTGTAAGCTAATAGGATAAATTCATGTATTAACTTTATTTTAGCCAAACAAGTTGATCATAAGCTAATCTAGCTAAAAGAACTTTCATAGAATAATAGTTTTTGCGCATGCCATAAAAAGAAAATGATATAATTTTTTCTCAAATAAGCATTATAAAAATTTGCATTCTATAATCATATTACTAATGATCACATGCAAAACCAGGATTTGGATAGCTGAAGGACAGATGAAGTGAACTTCCCTTCAAACAAGTGTATAAGAATAGATCCAAATTTTAACCAATACCCTTTTCAGGTCTCCTTGCACTATCCACGCCTTTCAGGTTACAGTACTAATGCCTAGTTCTTGTTCAAATTTCTCTTTCTTCTAGTGCAACGTAAAAGTTTAGTGCACTGTGTATGTCAAGCTCTGTAACATGCTGTATAATATATCGCTGCCATGTTGCTAGTTGAGTTTACTAACAAAATATGCTGCTCGGATTAAAGGATGATGGTTTCATGGAAAGAATACAGGGATGATGGTTTCAACAGGTAAAGGTGAGAAATAGTGTTCACATCTAGGGGTGGAGGCTTAAATTTCATACATGAGGTGTATGCTGCGTATTTCTTTCGCAACTAGTAAGTCAAACTGAATAGACTAACTTGAGAGAAAGGCCATGGATTAGCAAGATCAACATTTAAAAACATGGATCATATTGGTAATAGGCCGACCAAAATGAAATACAGTAATCACATTACAGTTTATGAAGACATTGATACTTAGAGGGTTAGACAACTGGTCGTGCTGAAGTGAAGAAACCTCACCATCCAGTTAATATACATTACCCCCAAGCATTAACCAAAAATTAACAGTCAGCTCTTTTCCTCTTATCCATTGCAACTACCCGAAATCTAAACAATGAAAAGCTTAAAATAGAGAAAGTTTGGGAACTTTTTTCTCAAAAGGGACTTACGGTGAGCAAAGAATAAATAAATATACACAATTATACATTATTGGAAATCTATAATGTGAGTAGGAAACTACAAGTGGAAGCACAAACCATAGGTAGCATACAACAGATTAAAAGGAAGTAATCTTATTCTGTATCTTTTACCAAGTTGTTGATCATGTTTACCAAAGGAAGTGTTCCCTTCGCCATAATCTCTATCCTAGATGTATTAGAAGCATAAGAAAATAGAGACAGTCCAAAAAATATGAGCTCAGGAAGAAACAGTCTTGACGACAAGAATCCATGCCAGTAATGCGGTTCCAGATCAAAAAACGCATCAAAAAATCTCCTTGTGCCAGGTAAATCAAGCTTGAGTAAGATGTCCATACCAAAACAGAAGAACTCCCTTTGTCGCCGCCTTTGGATTGGCCATAAATCTTTCCACACTTGTGCAGATATATCTCCTCCGGAAAGTCCTCTATCAGAGCCCAGGCTCTGAACAATAGCATTAGCAACAATAGGAGCTGCAGCCAGGGTCCTTGCAACCATATACCCGGTTGAAGGATGCACCATCCCAGCGGTACCACCAATGCCAACAACTCTTTGGGGAAGAACTGGGAGAGGGCCACCCATGGGAATGACACAGTGCTCATCTTCTTCAATACTTTTCACTCTAATACCCAAATGTTTCAACCTAGCAACCATTCTTTCCTGTATATCATCCATTCGTAATCCAGGCCGTGCTACAAGGGAGGTTTCTTCAAGAAATATCTTAGTGGATGAAAAGGGCATTGCATACAGAAAGGTGGGTATCCTACTATTTCTCTGCTTCAGATCCTTGTCATTGTCCAGATGAGAATCTCTCCAGTCCATGAAAAGCATTTTATCTACATCATACGGGTGTTCATCAACCTCAGCCAGAATCCCATAAGCAACTTGGTAACCCGGGTTATACGGTTTATCATACTGAACCAAGCATCTTGAAAAGCCAGTTGCATCAAGAACCACTGTAGCCTGAACAGTGACACCATCATTACAAATCAGCAAAGATTTGGTATCCTCATGAATAATCTTGCTAACTTTGGCCTGGTGAAACTTGACACCATTTGAGATACATTTCTGCAGCATCTTCGACTTCAGCAGCTTCCTATTGACCCTACCATAAGGCCTATCAAGATCCTTCTTTGTTTTATCATCTATGTAGACAACTGCGCCAGACCAGGTGGTGTCAAGGCAGTCGAGCAAATCCATGGCCTCAAACTCATCCACCCAAACCCCATAATTATTGGGCCAAATCAACCTAGGGTTTGGATCAATAGCACAAACTGAAAGCCCTGCCTCAGAAACCTGCTGCGCAACCGCAAGCCCAGCAGGCCCCCCTCCCACAACAGCAAGGTCCACCACAGCCCCCTTTGAGGAATCATACAGAGGAAGTTCAAAATCCAGATTCTCCTTCTTGAATTCAGGAACAAGCTCCAAAAGGGCACTGCTACTAGCCCGCAAGCCACCACATTTACCCCATCTCACAAGTGGTTTCTTAGAACCAAACCTAAAATCCTGATTTTGCACCCTAGAGGAGCCTGAACTGCTTAATTTCTCCGAATAACCGTGAAGTGGGTGCAAAAACTCTAGCTTGTTAGGTGTTTTGAGCAAAGTATCCATAGCAATCATATAAATCTCTCAAAATACTCAACGAATCTCCAAAGCAATACTCAAAACACCATCTGGGTCACACTAAATAAGACAACTTTGCACAGTCCCACCAACAGTGAAGGCACAAAATGGAATTACAGCAATAATTAAAAGAAGCAGCACTTGATATTCATGCTTACCGTGGAGAAAAGGAAGGGAAGAAAAGGAAACATTTAAATTCAGAAGCAGAAGCTAAGGACATTGGTTTGGCCGCTTTGGTAATGGTAAAGCTCGTGTGGCCACCAGACACTCCTCTTCTGCGACAACTCTAAGTGGGTATTTTCTTTTGTTACGGAAAATAAAATAAAAAAATTGGGAATTGGATTATCCGATGGCCACAATTCGGTCCATACCTTCCTCCTATATGCCACAAACCAATTGGTTCGCTTGTCAACGTCGTAATTATAAAGTTTGCACTTGTCTGAAGACTATTTTTTTTTTTTCATTCTTTATTTTATCTGAGAAATTGGGAATTGGTACTCTTCATATGTGTAATTAATTTTTTATAAAAACTAAAATTATATACTTACAACAGTATAAACACCAAAAATTGGATTTAAACTTAAAATAATTAGCGCAATTGAAATTAAGTTAGACTTGAAAAAAAAACTAAATTAGGCCTATAGAAATAAATTCACCAAACTCTAATCTTAATATTGAAAATAAATTGAGCTTTTGAAATTCTATAAATTTTAGTGTTATACAATTATACAAAAGAGATGTATTTTTCTCATAATCGGTTTTTGAAATTTTGCATAAACTAATTTTATTTTTTATTAAACAAAAGTAAATTTATTATTTAATAAAAATACATATAGTTAATTTCGTTATTTCAACTAAAAAACTAGTAATCTAAGTAAAGTTTTAAAAAATATATTTTTGGCAAGAATTTTAAAATGATTGATAGGAAAATTTTGAACACAATTTACTTTAAGTAAAACTTAACTTACTGAGATCCATTTCTACCCATTACGTAAATCAGTGTTTACACAGTGTAAATCAAATGGAAGAAAAAGTATCTTATTAATTCTTTGTATATTTATTTTTTTCAATTTTGTTTCTAATCAAATATCAAAGAGTAGAAAAAATCTGTTAGTAAAGCAACACACAACCAATAACCAACCGCACAGATTAGGGGCGGCGATGGGTGAGTCGTCGGAGGAATTCTCGGTGGTGGTTTTGGCGTCGGACCTCGGCGTCGATGCGCGACCCTTCCTCGAACATCAACAGCAGCAAGAAGAAGAGAATTGGCACGACTGTTCTCAATATCTCTTCCCCGACGAAGACTTCTCCGATCTCGATCAGTTGCAATTCCTCCGCCTACAAGGCACCGATAAAAACTCCAATCGCATTCTCCGCATCGTCGGCAAGTACTTCCCAGGTATTTCACTGTTTCCTCAATCAACTCAACTTAATTATTGTGTTTTTATATTTTTTAGGGTTTCTTTGGTGGTTAAGATGTGCTTTATGTTAGAATATTAGGTCTCTTTCTGTTCTAGTAGTTTTTCTCACTAGTGAGATTTTATGTGTTACCTCTAGATGCTGGTCAAACTAGTTTCTTTATTTTTTCTGAAAAACACTGGGATTCAACACTTGAATTATTTCACCTTCTTATGTACTCTTCTTTTACATGTAAATTTCACTGTCGTTTTCGTTTGATCTTCAATTTATGTATTTCTGATGTTTGCTCCGAGGTGTGGTTGTGTGGCTCTGTCTGGGAGGATAAGAACACAACTCTATGTCTCAAATAATAAGAAAAAATGGAAAAGAGAAAGAAAGCTAATAATTGAATTAAAGCTCTGGGACTCACGAGGTGTGGCTCAAGTGGTGGTAGATTAGGCCTTTAAGCATATTGGATGGGTTTGATTCCTAGCTTTGTGAATAGAGCAGCACGTGTGGGGAGAGGAGTTGCACCTTAATTTGTACTCTACTCTCTTTGGGATTGTTTTCATGGTTTCTGGCTATGGGGATACGTTACTTTCGAGAAACGAAAATTAAAGCACTAGTGATTTAAATTTCTGTTGTATCTTTTGGAGAAGCTGTTTTGAAATTTGAATTACTTCTATTCCATTGATTTGGCACTGAAGTGCTTTTAAATGGTGTGCAGCAACTGTTGTGAGTGCAGAGCGACTGAAGAGATATGTGTTTCACAAGATCTGCAATGAGTTGCCGGATGAGCCATTCTGTATTGTTTACATGCACACCACCGTTCAGAAAGAGGATAATTCCCCTGGCATAACAATCTTAAGGTGGATTTATGAAGAACTACCTGCTGATTTCAAGGACAGGCTTCAAACTGTGTATTTCATCCACCCTGGCCTTATGTCCCGGCTAGTCATAGCCTCTGTTGGCCGGTTTTTCTTGAGTGGAGGGTAACTAATTGTCTGTTGATTCTTAACACAAATGAATATTCAAAAGCATTCTATTTAGGATTATAATTTAGGTTGTGTTTGGATAAACTTATAGGAGAACAAAATTAAAAGTAAAATGAATAAATTTCTTCAGTTAAAATTAACTTTTGCACTTCAGCTTTTGAAGAAAAATTTAATTTATTTTACTTAGCTTGTGCAAGTAGGGTCATTGTTGTCTTGCAACAGCTATGATTTTCATCAGTTACATTGGTTGATCCACTGTCACTTTTTACACTAATCCTATTTTGCTTTTGGTGTTTTTTGTTCTTCATATAGATTATATTGGAAGATCAAGTATGTAAGCCGGCTTCAGTACCTCTGGGATGATGTAAAGAAAGGAGAGATTGAGATACCGGATTTTGTGAAAAATCATGATGATATTCTTGAGCATAGACCACTCACAGATTATGGTATTGAACCTGATCCCTTTCACTTGACTGGGATGCCTTCATCTACCTACTCATTTGGAAAGTACGAAGACAGATGGGCGGGAAGGGATTATGTGTCGTAGTGTGTGTATTACCTTGTTTCATGAGATGAACTTGAACCTTTGTACAGAATGACTAAGGTATTTGTATTTCTCTTACTCATCTTTGAGTTTCTTTGTTTTTTTTTTGGTCGTGGAGCTAAACTTGGCTGTGTACGAATAGAACTACATGTTTTCTATGCCACCAGAAATTTATTTCTGTAGATTAATCTACAGCATAGTTCCTTGTGTATTAGTCGTGTGCTGTGCGCTGTACGATCATTACCTTCCTTCCTGAGAGCTTTTGAAGATGAAAAACATGCCGCTGGTATTACTGGCTCTGGTTTGTTAGGACATGACTGATGTGTCTTCTTGTTTTCTGTCACCGGAATATGTATGATGTATTTTGAGGACGCGTCTTGTTAGGTTACTTTTCCCTTGAGGAAAAATTGGGCCTTTAAACTTTGAGAAATGATACATATACACCATTACCTGAAAAAGCACTCTTCCCACACCGATACTTGAATATTTTAATTTATTTATATCATTAAAAATATAAAGGTTTATTGAGGTGGAACTTAAACCATATGGATTGTAATAAAATAGTAAATAAATAGGAGAGGAGATATGGTGAGAGATTCCGGTGTCCTTTGCTCTAATTATGGCATCTTCCACGTTAGTTCCAACGTCCTCTGTGTTGTTCACTTCTTTCTATACACTAGTCCCGACGTCCTTTTGCATTATTCTCAGTGTCCTCAGCATTGTTCTCGACATCCTTTGCACTATTTCTGGTGCCCTCTACATTGTTCCTGACATGCTCGATGTCATTACCGTTGTCCTCCACTGTGATCGTCGATTATTTTGTTCTCACCTCCGTTGATTTCTTATAGTGGTTCACTGTCAATTCCTTTCCCTCGAAATTCGTTGTGAACGACCTTGCTATAAACAAGTCCACCTCTGTGAAGGACTCCGCCTCTAATCCTTGATAACAATTGAACCATTAAATTTAGAAAACATTGAGCTAGTGGTTAACGTAGCTTTAAAATGTGGTTAACCATGTGGATACTTTTCACTTAAACCCATAAGCTTTGAGTTATGAATAACACAAACTCTTGGGTCAAGCTTTCCTAGAGTCCATGGTGTAAGTGTGGTTGTTCCTTGTGATTGTGGTTGGGATAATTTCAAATATACATTGCCTTCCTCTTGAGTTGAAATGACAATGGTTAACATAATTTTAAATTGTGGTTAGCCATATTGATCAAAGGGTTAAATGGTTATTAGCCCTTCAAACCAATAATCATTGACTTTGAATGAGCGTGAACACTGTAACTTGGTGCTAAACTGAATGATTAAGCTATTTTTTATGATTGACAGTTTGTTTGGAGGAATTGTGATTGATTTCATCAGTGAAGAGAGTCTGCAAAATATTTAGTTAAATATGAAATGTGGTTAACTATGGTGTGAAATGAGTTAAATAAACTTATCAATTCCACAATCCTTATGAATATCATCAATCCTTTGGTCATGACTTGTGCACTCAATGGTCCACTCCAAGATGTACCTTCATGGTTTTCATTGCGTAGGATGTTGGCAAAACATAGTGTCTTTATCTTGATGGTGTTTGCACCTTTTGTTGATGGTTTCCCTCTTCCTTATGCGATGATTTAGTTGATCAAAATGAAGGTGACTGTGTTAGTTATGAATATAAGCCTTGAATCAATGCTTATGAAGTGAATGGTTACTAAAAATTGTTTATGATTGTCAATTTGGTGAGACAAAATTTATAGATTGCATCATTGAACATGACTAGTAAAAGGTTTGGTTAAAACGGTTGTGGAATATGGTTAATTGTGTTGTTGGATTGAGTAAATTACCTCTTGACTTCCAAAGTGATACTTCTTGAGCTTTGAATGTCTTCAATCACTTATTTACATGGCTTGGGCAGACAATTGGTGAAGTTTACGGTGTGCCTTTGTGGTGTCCATTGTTTACTTCCATTGGTGACAAACTTGCAGTACATATGAATAAGTGGTGGTTAAAGTCATCCTGAAATGTAGTTATTCAAGTTCAGAAATTGGTTAAATTCCCAATTAGGTCTGAGAATGAAGGTGACTGCATTGATTATGAATATAAGCCTTGGATAATGTTTATGAAGTGAATGGTTAATGACAGTTGGTTATGATTGCCAACTTGGTTAAGACAAAATTTTTATTGATTGTATCATTGAACATGACTTGTAAAAGTTTTGGTTAAAAAGGTTGTGGCATGTGGTTAACTATATTGGGGTATTGGTTAAATGACCTTTTGACTTCTAAACAATATGACTTGTTGAGCTTATTGTTTTACATGATTTGGGTATGTAATTGGTGGAGTTTAAGGTGTTCGTTCATGATGTCCATTATTTACTTTCATTGGTGATAGACTTGTAGTTGATATGGATAAGTGATGGTTAAAATTGTCTTAAAACGTGGTTATGGAAACTCAGACATTGGTTAAATTCCCAATCAGGTTTGAGAATGAAGGTGAATGCATTAATTATGAATATAAGCCTTGGATCAATGCTTATAAATTGAATGGTTACTAAAAATAGTTCATGATTGCGAGCTTGGTTGAGACAATATGTATTGATTGCACCATTGAACATGGCTGGTAAAAGGTTTGGTTAAAACATTGTGGAATGTGATTAACTATGTTGGAGTATTGGTTAAATGACTTCTTGACTTAAGGTGGTGTTCATTAAGCTTTGAATTTCTTCCATTTCTAATTTGCATGGCTTGGGTAGGTAATTGGTTGAGTTTAAGGTGTTTTTTTATGGTATCGATTGTTTACTTTAATTGGTGATGGACTTGTAGTACCATATAGATATGTGGCACCTAAAGTTTTCCCGAAATGTGGTTATCCAAACTCAGAAATTGGTTAACTCCCCATTTAGTTGAGAAATAATGTGACTACATTAATTATGAAAATAAGTTGTGGCTGAATGGTTATGAAGTGAATAGTTATTGATATTGTGTGTGATTGCTAGGTTGGTTGAGACAAAATGTTTATTCATATAGCATAGTTGAAAATGGTTGGTAAAAGGTGTGGTTACAATAATTCTAGAATGTGGTTAAGTGTCTTATGGTATTGGTTAAATGATCTCTTGACTTTCAAAGTATGTTTTATTCTTTGGTGGTTTGTTTAAATTCTGCCAACCATTTTGAAATTTAGCTGATTAAAACCTTTTTATGATTTATAGGTAAATGTGTAACTTCTCCACCTACGGTGATCGATCCTCTTTTCTTTTACCTTCACCCCCACTTCCTATTATGGTTCACTTTGGGTCCTCGTTTCGATGGCAACTCCCTTCGTATTTTATCTAGCCCTTCCGTTAGTCATTTCCTTTGCCCTAATATGTTCTTCCTTTGTTGTTTTGTGGTCTCTCAACTAGCTTTCTTTCGTCTTCTGTAGATCCGCCTTTGTCATATTGTGTCCTTCCGAATCGCCCTTCCTTTCACTTTTTATATAATAATAGTTTTTCCTCCTTTGTTACATTGCAACATTCAATTTATAAGTGTCAAATGTGTCTCAGCAATAGCTAAGCAATGACTAGACACACAACTCAACTTACTAAAAGCCACGTAGAGGTGTTGCATTGGTGTCCCACAAAATCAAATGTACGTGAAACATTTTCCTTAAAGTCTATGCTAAAGCTTAAGATGCTCAAAATATCCTTTTCAAAAAGAGCGGATGGGTCGATGTATTTTCTGTCATTGCTAACATTGTTTAAGCTAGTCATGAACCAATTAAAATTGGGCAAAAAATTTTATAAGGCTTCAACAGCTTTTTATGATAATTGTTTTTCAGCTTTTACACAGTATTATTATTACTATTTTATTGAGTTTTTTTCGTCTTGTAATATGATTTCCTTGTGTTAATTGAATTTATTGTTATAGAATATGTTTAATTATCGTCAACTAATACCTTAATTGGGGCAGTTTTTAAAATTATTAGGAAAGACAGCAACGAATCTTAAATATTAATTTCATACTTGAATAATATAAATTCTTATTTTAATTATGATAATTAAGTTGCACTAATCCCAGATGAAGAATATTTGAAGTAGAGTCCTCGAGTTAAGCTCAAGTTTGTGTTTACAAAGGATGATAATGTTTAGAGTTATTGAGAGTTGTTTACCATAAGCTTATTTATAGCAATTTTATTAAATTAAAGTGATATTTCATGGATGATGAAACACGGGAGACTTCTGAGGTGAACTCGTTAACTTAAGATGTCTATTATTGGTGGACTACATGATCCAGTACAAATGTTTAAGACCACCAATAATCTATATTTTTTTAACTTCGATTATTTTTTTTAGATTTTATAAATTTAAAAGAATATAGCGCTTAGTTTATTATTATATCAATTAAAATTTCATAATTGTCATTTATTAGAATTTCAACATTTTGTTAAAAAGATGTGAGTAAAACTTAACTATTTTAATTAATTTTGTAATTTATTATAAAAAACTCTAGAATTTGAAGAAGAATAACTTTTTAAGTGCAAAAATAGAAAAATGGTAGGAAATAATAAAAATTAATTAAAATGGTGTAATTGAGAAAAGCAAAAATTATGAATGATGCAAATAAATTTATAACACTACAAAATAAATGAAAAACAAATGTGGAAGGGTTGCATAAATGTAAATTGTAGAAAGGTAAATAATTGAAAACAATAAAATGGTTTTGAAAATAAAAACAAAAAAGTAAACTGCCAAGTAAAAACAATTAAATATTAAATAAAGTAGAAGAATACAAAAATAGAAATTTATCGTAAACTAAAATCAGATAAGTAATTAAAAGAATATATGGAATATAAAGATGGTGATAATGTACAATATTCGTAGTAACTATGTTTTCGTTAGCCATGACCTTAGATGTTACAAAAGTTTAGCTCTGTGTAATATCACTCCCACACTGAGTTTGGAACCACATGTTTAGACTTTAGTAAGAGACAGATTTGTAAGATGATCAACAATTTGTTGAGTGATTCTTCCTCCACCTCCATGGTGACTTCCTGCACCACCATAATTTAAAAATATTCTCATTTTAGCCTTAAAGAAAAGACGAAAATAGCCTTCATTCATGATAACTGTCATTCATTTTTTTTTCCACTTTACGGGTTGCACAAACTGCAATACAATTAAAAAATAATCACATTGCGGGTTGTACAACCCGCAATGTATTTAAAAGAAATTTTGTGTTGCAGGTGGTACAACCTGCTGCTGTGGTGTAGTGGTGGTTATTACCTTACTTTTACACTTAAGGGTCTCCACCTCGATCCTGGCACCAACACTTTATGTGCTTGTTTTGCTACTAAACTAATTTTTTTGAAATATTTGTTTTTATCATAAATTAAATTATAAAAACAAATATTTCAAAAATTTTTTCTTATAATAAAAAGTAAAAAATAATAATTTATAGCTATAAATAATTTTTTATAATTTATGATAAAAATAAATATTCCAAAAAAATTTTCTTATAATAAAAAGTAAAAAAAAATAATTTATAGCTATAAATAATTTTTTATAAAGTTTAGTAGCAAAACAAGCATATAAAATGTTGATGTTGAGGATCAAGGTGGAGACCCTTAAGGGTAAAACTAAGGTAATAACCACCACTACACCACAGCAGCGGGTTATACCACCCATAACACAAAATTTTTTTCAAAAATATTTTGTATTGCGGGTTGTAGAACCCGTAATATATTTAAAAAAAGTTTTATATTGCGGGTGTACAACCCGCAATGTAAAAGGTGCAGAAAATATAATTGCGGGTTGTACAACCCGCAATGCGTTTATTTTTTAATTGTATTGCGGTTTGTGCAACTCGTAAAGTGAAAAAAAATGAATGATAGTTACCATGAATGAAGGCTATTTTCGTCTTTTCTTCCAAGCTAAAATGGGAATATTTTTAAATTATGGAGGTGCAGGAAGTCACCATGGAGGTGCAGGAAGAATCACTCCAATTTGTTTCTAATTGGAAATCCAAGCAAAGAAATGAAAAAGGAGGGAATTAAAAGGCCCTATGTTAAAGGAAGAAATTTAAATGGAAAGAAAATACACATCATATTTGTGACTTGAAATTATTATTCTTTTTTTCCTTTGTAATAACTTTTGTTTTTACGTGCATTAACTTAGGTTCACCTACCTCTTTGACTTTGCCTTCACTCATGCCTAGGATATAGTGTGCATGCACTCACTTATGCTACCCATGTGTAGAGTATATTGTCCATTCACTCACTCATGCATAGAGGCTGGGAATGTGTGAAGACACTGTATTAATTGTCTTTACTATTTTTTTACTGTGCATTCACATGCAGAGAGACTCTAAAGCAGCTATGTTGCAGAGATTTTGATAGCTTGACTGAGATTCTCACAGGAAAAGTTGAATTTGAATTTATTGTTATAAAGTTGTGATCTGCACCCAGTGAAGTGTCTCTTGTCAAGCTTTTGTTTGTCCTTGGGTGGTGGTTTGGGTGATGGTTCCTAGAATTGTATGTGACACTGTTTATTGTCAAACGCTGTGGTGGTTCCTCAAATTATTTTTACAATATAATTTAAACAAATTTTCATGTATCAACAATATTTGAAAATTATAATTTTTATATTATTTGAGAAACTATACTAAAAATAATTTTTTTATAACACAAAAATACCATATACATATAATTAATTAAATTTTATTTTAAATTTATTTTTGCCAGTTAGACAAACTTATATTCTTACAAATTAAAAAGATATTTCATCAATGAAACCAAATAAATTACATAAATTTCATTAATTAATTTTAATTCAAACAACAAATATATAATTGCATATTTTCATCAATAACAAAAAAAAATTCAATTACACCAAATAAATTAATTATATTTTATTTTAAATTATTTTTAAACTCAAGAGTAAATTTATAATCTTATCTTTTTATTAATTTAAAAATATTAAAATATCTATCATACCTAATTTGCAAATTTTTCACTTAATTCTTAATATCTTTCTCTCAGTCTAAATAATCTAACTTTTTACACATTTTTATCTCAAATAAATTCAAATCTACTCGCTCTACTTTACTTTACTCCGCAATCCAAACAATCCTTTAATGTTTCTATCTATCTATAAATCCTGGTCAACATTACAGAGAAGATACATACGGCAGAGAAGCTAACCTGCATAAGCAATTCCTATGCATTCTTATATGATCCACACATATACACACACGCTTATTTGGTTGCTATATGGGTATAAATTTAAGTCTTCTGTTGATCCTTCAAGTTGGAAACAACCTTTGGAACCCCATTTTCATAATATCAAATGGCAACAATCAATCAAGCATCCCATTATTCCATCATTCTAGATAAATCTAAAACTACTAATCAGGTCACAAACAAATGGCATATTTCACATACCAACAAGGACTAAACATTAACTCCGTTGTTATGAAGAATACAGAAGAGAAAGGAAAGACAAGGACTCTAGTTTATTAAGAATAGATGATCAGTAATAATACATAGATGAAGTATATTACAAAAACGTGATTACAGGGTCACATATACGATGAAAGCCACTAAAAGTCAAACACTAACAAACTAGGATAGAAGCAGATACAGCCCTTGCTAACATGCCAATATAGTTCTCTAGACAGAACTGTAGTTCAGCAGCATTCCTCACAAAGCCAGCAGCAACACAGAGCAAAGAGGCTGCACCGTCAATCAGAAAAGAGATAGTAAGCGAATAAATTTGTTCATAAGCTTTCTGATATATTATGCTGATCTGATCCAACTCCAAGTCATAGTCTAGTATTCTAGTGAATAGTTTATGGAAACTTTAGCTCATTTCTTAATTAAACAGTTATAGATTATAGTACATACATATCATTAGATACCATGTTTTTTTTTTTTTTTTTTTTTTTTATGCAGGATAACATACGTGTGAGTATATTAATGTAATCATTATGCAATTCACTAGATGCTTACCACCCTTCGATGAAGCCCCTGTCACCTTTCTTCTTGGAAGAAGAGAACAACTTTCTTCTGGGTGGGGGATTCTCAGTTGGGTACCCTGAAATCATAGGAAAATGAAAAGTGAGTTATGTAAGATCTTCAAATTAAGTAGGTTGTGTTTGTGCATATTTCTTAGAGAGCGATGCGCTGTGTGTAGAGGAACCTAGGGGAGGTTCGTTTCCCTGAGTCTCTGGCTTCTTCATTTTGGAGAATTAAAAGCTGATTTCTAAACAATCTTCACTAAGCACTTGATTGTACTTGAATCAATGTAAGTCTCAGTATTGAGTTATTTTATACTCATCAATATGTTTATATACTTCCACCACAATTGACATTGTTCATATATATATATATATATATATATATATATATATATATATATAATATATGGGGAAGAGAGAATTATGTGTGTGAAAGGAATGTATCATATAACTTATTATTTGTTTTTTTTAAGTGCAATTAGTATTGAGGAAAAGGAAGGTTGATTAAACTGTACAAGAATTTTGACAAGAACTTTTATCCCTTGTGTGAATGTGAATTCAATTTTTCTTACATCAACTTTTTTCAATTTGATGGATAATCTTTTAATATCTTCCAATGTCCAGAAACTAATCAATTAACTGCAATCGAAACTGTTTGTAGTTCGAATTTGGACAATAATTCTCTAAATCTCCATTTTCCGAGTTGTGAATAGAATTTTTTTCATGAATTTTAACATAATTATTATAAGATCACCAATTTTATTTTAAGTTATATCTTTACTTCAGTTTAAATGTATTTATAATTTAGATTGAAGAACATCTTTTGTAGGTGGGTTTGTCTAATCGTTCACAAAGTCACTTTAATATTAATAACTCCGAACTTTTCAGTTTTCGCTGCATCTTTCCGTTCGTAACTGGATTCCTATCAGAAAAAAAGACACGAGTCTAGATTGATAGACAAATAAGATTTATCTTAGGAAACAAAATAAAAGTGGCCCTTTTATTCTTTTTTTTCGATTCTGAATTTGGATCCTTTGCTTAGCCCAAAGGACAAAAAGAAGAAGTGAAGAGCACGTTATAGAAGAATAAAGGCACATAAATGCCTAATATATGCTTACTTCGTCAAACATTTTACACTTATTTGCGTATCAAATCCACTTAGATGGCAATCAATTTTTGTGAAGAATATATTCCTTACAACTATGGGGAAGAATTCTTTCAGTTTGTGTTTCTGATAAAATTTTCTGTGGGCAGAATATGTGAACAATTTAGACATAATGTAAGGATTTGATTGGTGTGGGTATTTTTTTTTTGGTGGACCAATAGAGATGAAAAGGTTTGGGGATTTGGGATTAGCACCATGTAACATCTTTTAGGCCTTTAAAGTGAAAATCTAAGGGAAATCCTACAAATTTCGTGTTTCTTTAATTTTGATATAGACATGATTCTCTCAAGCAATATATTGTTTACAATGCATATACAGAAAAGGCAAAGAGCAAGATTAAGAGAAAATCTGTTCGTATTAAGAATTATGGTGCAAGATTGCACCAGTTTAGAACAGAAGCCATATAAAGAAAAAGGAAAGAAATATAAGAATAATAAATACCGATAAAACAAAACAAGAACAAGATAGGTAATGAGATTCAACTACTTTTATAGTGAATAAAATAAAAAATACATAATTAATATTAAACTTTAGTGTCATAATGCATCAAAATTTAGAACTTGCTAGTTAAGAAAGAAAAATGCTAAGTATAATAAGATTTCTGAGCAAACAAATTTATACGAAGAAAATAAAGTAAATTTTTAATAAGAGAGTTTATTAAAGATTAAATGACAATCATATTTAGTGACTTTGTTGAATATTGAATTGCAAGTAATTTAAATAACTTCCATTATATCACATTGCATAGTTGTTGGTGTTAAAAGAGGAGACATCCAAAAATTCAAATAACCATTTTAATTGAAGTATTTTTAAAATAGTGGGTTCATAAGCTTTAACAGGATTTAAGAAACAGTAATTTACTTACTTTTAAAAAGTAAGATAATTCCTAATAAGTAAAATCCTTTGGTGGAATTATGATAAGTGGATGAAAATAAAATAAGTAAATAACTTAAAAAGAGGAAGATGATGAAGGAAATAAAAGACTTTAAAATTTGATATCTTAGAGATAGAAAAGAATGTAAAGAGAAATTGACCAATAAAATGTATTAGATGAAGTAATAAACAAATTAATATCAAGTTTAGTAATGATAAAATATCACAAACTTTTAACAATAGTACGATAGATATGATGATAAAACATCACTAATAAAGTAGTATACTAAAATCAAGTCTCTTAAGTTTGAGTGTCAAAAAGACAAATTTGATAATATATTTTGATTGAGAAAGAAAATAGTTTTTAAGAGAGTAAACAACTTTAATATCTAAAAGTAAATAAAAAAAGTTATTTCCTAAACTCTAAACCCTAAAGTAAATAAAAAAAATATTTAATTTTTTCCTTTCATAAAACTAAACAAGATAGTTTCAACTCTATTGTCCCATCAACAACATCTCTAATAATAAACATATCATAACATATAAAAAAGAGAGTAACATGCATCTACAAGAAATGTTGTAAACAAATAATATGAAGATAGGAAAGCATAAAATAGAAGTCAAAGGATTCAATTCTAATGTATATTGTTTTTTCAAACCAAATTCAAAGAGTTTGTTTAAATACATGAATATTTTTCTTCACTTTACATATTTCATTCGAATTATGACATACTTATAAGAAGAAATCATATAACTTTATTCTTGAATATAATTTTATGGAAACAATTTACATTTATCTAAGAATACTATAGATAAATAAAAGTAACAACAATAAAGGATGAATAATGGTTAGTTTGGCAACATGAACACAATTTCTTTATCATTGAAAAAAAAAACCACTTAACAATAAATGAGTTTCACACAACATAATTAAGAAATTAATGCTATTTATACATCCAAGAAGAGTTATTAACATTTTTTCCTAGAGGAGAGAGATAATATCTTTAGTATCAATTTTTTTACAGAGTAGAAGGCTCTTCTACCACAATTTATGAAAAAAAGAGATCAAATATAACCTCTTTAATTGAAAAAGGTCAAACAAACTATGAATGTAAATAGAAGTAGAATAAATAAAATTAAGTGATTGAATGGACTAACAATAATAAAGAAGTTAGTAAGAAGAACAATGCTTACTTGTAGAAGATTATTAAAGAATGACACAAAAGGGACATCTATATTAGAATAAATACCCATGTTTAACTTGATAAACTTCACATTATACTAATTTTATTAGATCGATGATATGATAAAGATAATCATATCTAAATAGTATGATTAATGACGCATCAATTCTCAATGACTACGATCGTTTTAAAAAGATCTCCTTTCAAATAATTTGAAGTTTGTGATCGACTAATAATTTTTTCTAAGTTTGTTCATTAGATAAACATCAGTAAGATCAAGTGAAAGCAAACTCAATCTTTACAAGACCATCAAATTGTTTACTCTATGGATGACTTACTATCTCATATAACAGAAGATACAAAACTTAGGACATAACTTATAATAAGATGCAAATTCAAGTTGAATAATCTTGGATGTATTCAACAATTGACTCGTGCAACCAATAAAACTTTTTCTCTCTCAACTCAATAAAACTTTTGAGACAATTACTTAATTCTCTTAAAGTTGTATACTAAGATTGGTTTTGTTAATACTAGAAGGAGATTCTCAATTTAGAAGTACTTCGACTACAATAAATTTAAGTGTAAGAAAGATTATATCAATTAAAGAGACTGTCAACCTTAATTATAATTCTAACATAAAAATAAAAATATTTGCATACAAGTCACTACAATTTTATTCAAAACGTTTATAAATAAAAGCTTAACTATGCAAAACAGCCAATGATCTACGATGTACATCGTATAAAATGTTACTTCAAATATTAAAGTACTAGATTATAGTCAAAACAGAGTGTACTATCTTTTAGAAAATTTTCATTTTGTAAAGTTATTTCTTTGTAAAGAATCTTCCTTTTTATATAATATTTTTTTAGAGAAATTTGTTTGCATCTTAAACATATTCTTTTATTGTAATAAAAAATATAATAATAAAATACTAATTGAAAACCAGGACTACTTAATATTAAACATAATTATATTATTTATCTAAAGAAAGAGACAGAAGTACAAAATAACTTTGTAAATTTATTATAAGTTAAAAGTGACATAAAAAATACTTATAATAAATTTTATTACTCAAAATTATTTATTCTGAAATTTTATAAGGAGAATTAAATATAACTCAGTTTGAGTAAATATAAAAAGCAATTGTCTTTTTTCTTTCACTCACAATTTATTTACGAAAACTTTCTTATAAATTATTTTTAACTAATAAATAATCTTTCACGATAATATATACCGATTATCATATTGCAAAAATATTTTAAAATATTTTCAAATTCTACATGTTGATGAAAAATAAAACAAGTAGAATCAAAGACTCTAGATATATAATTTATCTGATCAAATCATACGATAAAACTTTCATATAAAGTTAAACAATACATCCTATAAAAATGTAGGAATGTTACACAATTTTAAAATTACCATAGTGAAGATATGACTTAAATAAATAAATATATTGTTATACAACCTGTTACATTAATTGATAATAAATTCGGAATAAAGTAACTAATAAACTTATTTATAATATTATTATATATTTTTCGGTATACTAAAAAGTCTAATATCATTAATGTTTAGACTTTTTAATTTACCATGACGGTGCATTCATGATGGAACCACCAAAGTCTAGAACATATAATATATCAGATAGAATATTCCTAGTGATGTTACCAAACATTAAAAATAAGTAATTTTTTTGCGTATTTTAGTTCTTCGGTTTAAGTAAGCCATATTCAATTTTTACATATTAAAAGCAAAAAAAGGGGTAAACTAAGCTTTTTCTTTATGTATTTTAAATAAAAACATATTTTAAAAATATAAATAATGTGAATGTGTCATTTTTTTAAAAACATACATAATATGCATGTCTATTTAAATTGAGGGATGTAAATATCCTTTTATGAAAAACTAGAGAGATATTAAAATTATTTTGTTAAAAGTTAAAAAGATAAATATTTATTTTAAAAATAGAAATTATGAGAACGTGATTCTTTAAAATCTTAAAGAAAATTAGGGGTGTAATTTTCCTTGTAAGAGCATACCTTGATACTCTAATGTGTTATAGCACATGTTTTCACTGGTTACATTTTCACATCCAGAAGCTACTAATTAACCTAATAGTTTTCAATTAGTGGCAAGTGTGGCTTGATCATTTGTTGCTATAGGTTTATTTGGTTCTAAATGAGACTCGGAATATTTTCATTTGTTGTGGGTTATGTTATGTGCAAAGTTTTCTTTGTGATTCTTTGCTTTTTGTTTTTACAAGGGTTTGCTACCTAAAACACTTAGACAATGGTAAAGGATTCTTCCACCTTCAAAGTGCTACGGGCTACCTATGATGGATTGATTCTTCCTGCACCTCTAGTATCTTCTTGGACTTCCATAATTTTGAATATTCCAATTTTAGTGATAAGAAGCAAAATTAAAATATCTTTAGTGTTGGAGAAATAGGTTAAAGACAGAAAAAAAAAAAAAAAAAAG
>Ga0209489_104649_pt1 | contig 25049 bp, 9 predicted proteins | sample SiratrowhiteBW_FD_187527 | JGI IMG/M metagenome (GOLD analysis project Ga0209489, IMG submission 187527) | Root nodule microbial communities of legume samples collected from California, USA - Siratro white BW (SPAdes) (version 2) | ecosystem: Host-associated > Plants > Roots > Nodule | place: USA...
TAACCAAAGATTATCTGTTAATCTCAGATAATACTCAACTCTCCCCTATAATTGAAGAATATATATCAGAGTTGCGAGAAAAGCGTGGTGAGACCACCATGACAAAAGAAAATTTTTACTGTAACAATTCTAATTGTAACAGTAAAAAAGAATGCCAGTGCAAAATAAAAGGATTAATAAATCAACTGGAAACATGTCTTAATAGAATACGCAAAGCTTTCGTTGAGGCATGGTGAATTGACCCAGAAACAGGCCAAAGTAAGACCCTATGGATGGACAGTCGTAAGTCCTGAAAGAGGTCTTCTTAATATCCAAGAAGACGAAAGTTCAAAACATCTCTGGCAAAAAGTTCATCAATACTTTAAAGAGAACATCTCCAAAGAGGACATCTTGAAAAAAACAAAGCATCAGAACACAAAAGGTGATCTTCTCAAGTACAAGAACATTTTCTATTCAAATATAGGATGAATTTTTGGGATGAAATTATCTTTCGTAAATCAAAATTAAAACTTTCTTTAAGAGAGACATCTATGTTTATTGTTCATACAAGGATTCCTGTTTAAAAAGAACATAAAAAAGTAACCTTTGGATGGTAACTTGTTTCTCGTTAAGGACATTATAGGGCCGATGGTATATATCCCTGTGGGGATTCATTATCTAATTCTTTAAAAAAATAAAGTTGATATATTATACAAGTTTGATAATTATTATTTTTCTGGCCCCAGGGGAATGGAATTGAGAATGGTATATATTGTAGCCCAAGGTTGAAAACGAAACTGGGAACTCAAGATTTGGGCCACAAGGCATAACCTTGCTAAGGAAAATGACTTTTTTTGTCAGTATCCAAGATTTTATTTTAATTATGTACATAAAAAAATAAAAAATAAATAGTATAATTTTCGGTTACGGTTCTACTTGGCAACACAGTTCAATGCTATCTCTTTCCTTTTGTGAGTTTCATCTGGGTCACAAACTCAACTTCAGTTCCCTGTTACAATACACATGTCCTAGTTTCATTCAAGCCAAATTAATTTTATTCATTGTCAAAAAATTATACTATTATAGAGTTTTGAACTTTCAAAATTATACATAAATAAAGCTATCAAATAATTTACAAGTTATATTAAAATGAATATTTAATCGGAAAGAAGAAGGAAAGTACAAAGGTTCCGTATAATAGAATGAGTTTGGCTCTGAGCATTCAAAGAAACAAAAGAAACATTTGATCGCCACCTGACATGTTCCAGACCTGTTATTGCTTTGTCCCTCCCTATTTTCCCCATCCACCTAGCTGTCACCACCACAGCCCTCACCTCCCTCCACGTGTCCTACCTTCCTGCACTCACCACCTTCTTCTTCCTACTTCCTACACCTTACATTAACAAAAATCCAACTTTATTACTTTCTTTTCTTTTATTCTAATCACATCACAAATATGGTATACCTAGATTATGATTTAGTATCACTTTTCTTTACTTAATATTACTTAAATGCAATTAAACTATATAAATGTCCAACATATATTGCCCAATAATTAATTCGAAAGTGCAGAATCTGTTTCACTCAGAAAAGAAAACAATTATAACCCATCAAAATTGTTTACTTCCTTCTCCAACATAATTGGTCTTCTCCAGCACTCACAAAAAGTTACCTTTAGACAATTCCACAAAAATATCAACAGTATTTGCCACTGTTAACTTCTCAAATCATATACACTATAAAAAATTTGTCAACAATTTCAGTGTAACCTTTATTAATATCTACAACAAATCAATAAGTTTTAATTAGTGGATATGTAAGTTAAATTTTTAACTGATTGTATTTCTTTTAGCATATCTTATTTTTAATTTACTTAATAATATACATATTTAATGAGTTTTCGAGGAAAAATTCAATGGATAAATTTCATAATAATGCAACCTGAATTAAACATTAACAATAGATTTATGAATTTTTTTATAATGTTTAATTTTTCTCATTTTAGAAAATAATACTTGGATTTCTAATTATTAATAATTTAATTTTATCAGCAAAAACTTATGTCAATAAATCATTTTAATATATTAATAGTTTTGTATGTTAACATATAAATATTTTATTGTGATAAATACAAATTCACAATACCAAAGCACTCCAACCCATATTTGTATGGTTTATACACGTATACAAAAGGGAAGAAGATACTAACTGGTGTGGTTAGGTTAGCAGGCACAATGTCCCAGATCAATTTATGCATATTAGTTTATCATAACATAATAAAAATAAGATTAAAAATATAAGAATTTTTTTAAGGAAGGTGATATCTTGACAGTCTTTAAATAAATAAAAATTCACTTGACTTCTAATAAGTTAGTATTTCTTTTAAGTTTTTTTAATTTAAAATCGATATATATTATATTATGATTAAAGTGAGTTGAAATTTGATTCATATTCAAATTTTCTTTTTGCTTTTTAAATGCCTTGTTGAAGAGCGGAAATGTCAAAGAATTGAAAAGATAATTTCTTTATTAGAAATCATATAAAAAAAAGAAGAGTATAAAGTATATATCCTGTTAAAAATATATTTTTTAATTTCTTAAAAAAGTCTACCAAATAACATTTGTAAGAATATTTTGTTACGCTTGTTATTAAAACAATTTAAGAAAAGACACCGTGCCTTTCTGTATTTTGAAAAAATAAATAAATAGAAGTGAATAGTTTTAAAATACAATTAACAATATAAATAATTTAAAAAGTGTAATTACATGACCAAAATTAATATCTACGAAAAAATTTATATGAGTAAATAGAACATATGTTATAAAAGCATGGGTTATTATTAAAAGCATATTTATATGCCTTCAACACGGTCAACAATTAATTGATTGAACTCAAAATCATGCATATCAGTTTTTCAAGTTGGTCAATATACATTTATTTTTGCTGATTTATTTTTGCTGGTTCAACGAATTGTGTGAGAGTTACCAATTGTGAAAGATATTTCTTATGGGTTTTCTTAAATTTACCGATCTTATAATATTATATTATAATACCACTATACAATTGTTTTGTAATTATGCTAGAAACAAATAAAGTATTTTTCGTTCATTAAATTGATGTACACATGGCAGTTTGTGTAAATTTTTCCACAAGCTTTTTTTTACTGGCAAATACTTAAAAATGTCTATGAATATTATTTTATTTTATTTTTTTGCATTTTGATCAATAAAAGTAAATTTAAATTCAAAACATAAATTTAAATGAATTTTATTTAAAAGAAACACAAGTAACAAACCTAATAACTAAAATAAAATAAAACAAAATCAGTTGATATTTTCTCTTTAAAAACCATATTAACCATATGGTTAATTTTGAAGAACTAAAAAGCGAATATTGTTAAAAATATTTTATTAATATAAAATTTGAACTAAAAATTATTATAATTACCTCAATATAAATAAATATATAACTTTGTCAATTGCAAGAACTATATCCATCTATACTATGAATATAGAAAAAAAAAATCTCACAAATATTAATTATTAATTCAAAAAAAGTGTTAAATATTCGACGCTGATTATCAGTAAATAATTTTGTGATCCTTTATCTTCTAAATCACATATTCAGTATGGGATTATATTATTTGAGGTTGTCTTTGCGTTACGTGGAACACATAAGAAGTTTGTTTTTCTCATCGAGTTTAGAGGAAGTAATATTCAATATTAATTGTAAATAATTTTGTGAGCAAACATGAATTCACTTTGAAAGAAAAATAATGATAAATACAGTTTGTCAATATAATTTTTATGTATGAAAAAAATAAAAAACTATTGATAATCCTTAAAATAATTATTATCAAATTTTATAATTTGAAAATAATAATAATAATATATCATTGATATACTTAACTTGTCCGGATAAATTATTTTCTATGATGCGAATATTTCATAAATATAAAATCACATTTAGTTCCCATGTTTTAAATATAGTAATTTTATCCCTCAAAATATCTTATACTTATTTTGATCTGACTTTGGACGAAATTCTTCATATATGGGATAAAAAGAAGTCAAAACTACCATTTTTGCTTTTATAATAAAAATTAAAACCAACTTTGACTCTTCAGAAAATTAAATAAAAATTAACAAAAAAAATTGAAAGAACATAACCCCATTTATATATTTGTTTTAAAGAGTTAAAATGTATTAATTGTGACATTAAATGATCTATTGCCAAATTTACAAGATCTGGATTATATGATAGATATGATGTGATGATGACAAGTGTCCTTGATAATAGGTGGGCAACAAATTAGATTCCAACCAACCTTTCCTATTTTCTCTAAAAACCTCTTAGTGTGACACCATCCATCAACAATGATGCAATCATCATCACCCGCCACGATCAAACGGTGCAGATCGAGTCACACTTTTAGTCTTCAACTTAGACCCCTATTCAGGGAAAAATTACCCTTTTTCTCTCTCTACACTTTGTCCTATATATCAGAAGGTTCAACTCTTTGCCATAGCATATAGCATGAGTAGTTCTCATTATCAGCCATGTCCAACGATCCAAGGTCTCTGAGTCACTCCTTTCTAACTCACTTCAACATGGCCATAAGAGACTCAGAGCCTTGGTCCTTCTTCTCCCTTGTTTTCCTGTGACTTTTCTCTTTCAAACATATCCTCAAACACAAACTTTGGGGTCTTTTTTGTGTCGGTTTTCTTGTCTTTGTTCGCAGAAAATGGGTGTGGGGGAGAAGAGTCCGAGGAGTTTTCAATTGCACCATCGGGATGGGAAGAAGCAGGAGTTCAGAGGGGTGCCAAAAGGGTGCATGGCGATCAAAGTTGGTCAAGGGGAAGAGCAACAAAGGTTCGTGGTGCCTGTCATCTACATCAACCACCCTCTCTTCATGCAGCTTCTCAAGGAGGCAGAGGAAGAGTACGGTTTCGACCAGAAGGGAACCATAACCATCCCTTGCCATGTTGAGGAATTCAGAAACGTTCGGTGCTTGATTGATAGGGACAAGTCCCTTCACCACCACCACCATGTTGGTTGCTTCGGCTTCTGAATTCTGCTCCAAACCAAGGTTTTTCAAAGATAGTTTTTGCTCCCAACATCAAGCTTTTTCAATAATGTTCAGAATTCTGAAGGAACTGTTGTGACTTTAACTTAAAACCTTTGGGTGAAACCGTGGAGAAAGAATTGATCTTGGGCTTCAAATCACCACCCCTTTAGTTTTTTTAAGATTATCTCATGTAAATTTGCTAGCTTTTAGATTTTTCTTTTTGTAGTGTTTGGTTTATGTGAAAGAAAACGCCTTAGGTAGGTGATGGTGAAGACAACAGAATGTTGCTTCTTCTAATTGTACTTACTTTTTTCTAAATTGTAGGAATCGTTATGGAAAAAGGAGATGCTTTTCTTTTCTATTCTTTTTTTCGTGAAGAATTTTTCACGCGCTGGAATAATTGGTACACCACTCTTTCGAAAAAGAGAAGAAATCGAAAAAAAGAAGGAATTGACAGTAAGTAGGGCCGAAATTTTGCTTCTTTTCCTCTCTTTTGAGTCACTGAATTCCCCCTTTGGTGTCTCACTGTGATGGGGGTTCCATTCTTAATCTCTGATTATGAAAAATCAAGCCTTTCTGTCACTGTAGTTGATGGGGTCTTTTGAATTGCGATTACATTCTTGATTATGTTCAGATTATTGAAATAACGAAAAAATTTGTGGTGGTTTCTACTGGGGCCAATTTCTTCACCCTCAATGATTGTATAATCAATTGGAACTTTTGCACTGTAATTCATTCCATTTAAGTGCATGAAAAAAATTGACCATCTCTGAAATCTGAAATAAACTGAATCACCGAGTGATGAATTTTTTTTTTCATTTTTTCCTTATGAAAATGGAGAAGAATTGCATTGTTGGTGTTTGTTTGGATCATGGCATTGAAGAGGGGTAGGTGAAGGAGAAGGACAAACTACCGTGCAGTGATAGAAGGTGTCAGTGGGTGGGTGCATGACTTCCACGTTCCCAAAGGAGTGTGTAGTGTTATTTTATGTGCATCATCGAAGGGCACACATTTAATTCAGTTAAAGTCCAACCTTTGTAGTTTGTACCCTTAAAGGTTTAAAGGTGAAACAAAAAGATCCAAACAGGGAACAGATTTTTGGGGTGGAGTTTATTTTATCTGAGGCTATGGTCCAAGAATATCAAAGTTTTTTCACTATCATCTTTGGCTGATACCTTCTGAAGTAGTCATTGACTCATTCTATCACATACAAGATTACAAGACAATCTCAGCCCCACACAAGTTGTTGGGTGTGCATGAAAGCAATTGTATCATGATTTTTCATTATCTGGAACACAAGAAATTATTGCTTGATTCACAATTATTAATAATTTGCTACCTTAATTAACACATTTAAATAATTACTTAATAATGTCTCTTTTGCCACACTGTTGAAAAGAACCACACCTTGGGACATGAAATCATACAGTGGCTGTATTAATTGAGTTTCAATTTCAATAAGTTATTGTTTGCTTTGAATTGAAACCATGAAACTCTCTGCAGGAATTCACATGGTCCAAGGAAAAGGATGCTATTAAGAGAACATTAATGAAGGAGTTACATTTAATGTTAGTAATTATTTTTATAAAATTTCTATTCTCAGGTTTTTTTTCTATGATTTCAATAGTATTCTTTTTTTAATAAAAACATGTATGTAATGATTTTTTTAAGGTGCTTGTATTGCAAAAAGTAAATTTCAGAATCAACAATGGTTGAATATAGAAAAAAAAAACAACAAAATTAAATTACAAATTCAAATTGGTTGACTTTTTTTTCTATTAGAATAGTTATAACTTTTATAGACTTCAGAATATTTTATAGTATAAAATAAAATTATACCAAATTTATCCTTTCATTCATACACGTCTCTAATAAAAAAAACATAAAAAAGGCAAATAATAAATGTAATCAATAATATTAAAAATATAAATAAGTAAAACTAAATTATACATTATAATTCACGATTTTGTGATTTTTTTTCTTTTATTTATTTTTATCATTCACCACCTGACATGAATAAAATACCACACAATTTGAGGCTTATATATAGAGGATATATTTTAGATTTTTTTATTTTTTTTTTGGTTTTTGTGATTGTTATTTTCTTTTAGAAGATAGTATTAATAAATAAAACAAGAGAGATTAAAAAAATTCTAATTGTATACCCATGGTGTTGCATTTTTCATCCCTTGTTTTGACAGTGTTATAATAAATCAATGCTCTCTGTTTCAAACTGTGCATGGTTGGTTTATCCTTTCATCAATAAAATAAAATAAAAATTAAGTGCAAAGAAGAAATAGTATTAAATTCTTAAAAATTAATGAATGGATCATGATGCTAGAGGCAAGTAAAATGTGGGGTTGAAATGTTATACTATGGTGTTGCTAGATGTTGACTGAATCTAATGCCCTATTGGCACTAAGGTAGAAGAAAGTTACTGCACAGTCTCCACCTCTTATTTATTTATTTATTAAATTTTTTTCTCCCAATCAAAATATTATGATAAACAATTGGTTACATTTGCTTAAAAGTTAATAAATAACTTCATAAATTTCTTGGAAACAATGGAGGAAACTTGTTGGAAACCAGTTTGTGTAAGTTCTCTTGGTCAAAGATGAGACAAAATGCTTGTGATTATGGTAGGAAAATATTAATTAATATAGGAATGTCAGTTAGAACTTAATTTTAATTTCTGATAAGACTCTATACCAGTACAAAGCCACATAATTAACAAGTAGAAAATATCAAATATCACAAAAGAATTCAGAAAAGTTACACAAATAATTGTATTTATTTATTTTAAATATTATTTATGTTTCTTTTATATATATATATATATATATATATATATGTGTGTGTGTGTGTGTGTGATATTATTAATTAACTAAGACATGTCCTTGTAAGAAAATACTCAAATTTTATAAAATAAAGGACTAAATTTGAAATAAAAATAATTAAGTGAAAATAATAGTAAATATGTACAAAATTTAGTAAAAAAGTATTTTTTTTTTCCTTACTACTAGGCTTGACTTGGGAATCTCTATACAACATGAATTTGATTTTTCTTTTATGAAAACAACAAATTCATTAAAAAATTAAAGAGGTATCACTGTTTATATGGTCTGTGGTCTCTCTGAATTACCAGAGATTGTATCAGACATTCATTGAACTTCATAGATGGCACTCTGAATTTCAGTTAAGCAATATAAATAATCTCTTACTCTACCAAAATTAAAAAATCCATCAAACACTATTATTTTACACGTCTTTGTATTGTAATGTTTGATTTTAGCTCTTAATCTATTCAAAATATCTAGTTGTTTAATTTTATTACTTACAACATCATTTAAAAAGGACATGTCAGACAAAAAAAAGTAGAGAAGATGAGAGAATATGCATCCAAATAAAAAAACTAGTTGAACATATCAAAATGAAAAAAAAAAAAATGAGCAAGATTACAAATGTAAGCCGTATTATTTATTTCTTCTGTAACTAGTCAACTAGTTGACATTCATCTAAGTCATGACGTGTATAACTATACAACTAGGGTTTGTGGCTTTGGATATGCATAACAATCTCATCCTTTCTCTATCACAAGTTTCTTCTCTTAATGTAATAAAAACACACACCTCCATGCACAAGTGTCAAACTTTGGGATTTCAGATTCTTCATGACCTTTGTTTCTCCAATGGGTCAATATATTCAATCTGAAAAATTCAAAAGGGATGGTTTAACACCAATGGTTAATAATTCAAAAGGTAACATCGTGACACTTTCCTTCCACTTGGGTGGGAAAGAAAATAGTGGAGATTAAGAAGTGCATGTCCCTCCTCTGGTTTTTTTTTTTCTTCCTCTTTGGATTTGTTAACATAATATTTGTAAGTGGAGTGCACAATATTGAGCACAAATTGGAACCACGAGACACCAACATTGAATTATTTTGTCACAAGAATGTTAGTGGAAACATATAGCGTAAATGAATCATTATATGAATTTTTCTTTGACGGCAAAGAGAAAGTATGCCATTTTCCATCTTTCACAGACCCTTTATCATCATTAAATATAACTTTTGCTTTTGGCTATGAATTTTTCTTTCTATTTTTTTTTTCTCCGTTTGGTATGCATTGAAGAGGGTTATTGTTTATGATATTGATTTTTTTTTGCGGTGGATCTTGGATTTTGTTCTGTACTTCTAGGACTGTGTTATCTTGGATTTTGTTCTGTACTTCCAGGACTGTGTTCCAAAGGTGAATCGGCATCAATGCAATTTCATAGATTTCTCTTATTGTGGACAATATCTTCTTATTATAAAGTATGGATATTTTTTAAAAAAAGTTTATTAAGAAAACAAAATTTATTTATGTTTTTTTAAAATAAATGATAAATATAAAACTATATCAACTATTCATACACCTACATTGATAAATTATAAATAAAATTTATAGTATAAAATAAGTAGTTTTAAGTTTTAGAAGTGTTTGACTATTTAAAAGTAATAAAAAACTTATTAGTTTATTTAATATATAAATATCATAGTTATATATCACGAGAAGAAAAAAATATAAAATTACAAAAATAAAATGAAATGAAATAATAAAATAAATATAAGTTGAATGGAATATGACCAAATTTGTATTGTTATTATTTTTTATTAAATAATTAAGATTTGTTTATTTTGATTTAAACTGAATTAATTTATAAATTATTTTCAAAAATTCACCAAACTAATTTACATTTGGAGAATGCCTTAGAAAGGAACGGAATTCATGTATTGAAGTAGTTAGTAACCTTATCCCCTTTACAGACCAATTACACCAAAATAGAAAAGCATTTCAAAATCAACTAAGTTCTAATTATTCTTTAATCAGGTAAACAAATATCCATAAAGAAAATTCCCAAGAAAATTTATGAACAGGGAAGATTAATGAATGAGATAAGAATAAAACATTACATATTATTGATTAGGAGAAACACATGCAAACAAACAAATGACTGAAACCAAGCAAGCACAGTGCATAGATATTTTATTTTATGTGTTGTTGAATGCTCTTAAATCTTGAACACTTTTTAGGGACTCATCATGATTATGTTTGTTAGTAATATATATTACTTATGGGCATGCATGGACCACGAAAAAGAAGATGCCATTTTTATCTACCTGATAGCCTACAAATTCAACTAAAAACGCCAATTCTGACTTTATTACTTGCAGCCCTTTTGATGCATTTAATTTAGTTCGCAGTTATTTCTTTCTAGAAAACCACAACTATGGATAACTGCAATCAACAACTTCACCATAAAAAAATTCACTACCATTCTTGTTATGTATGAAATTTTATAAATTGGAAACTATTACTCCTATCCCTTGTGTTCAAGTTTGAAACGAAAATTAGTGTTTAAGACCTTTCACTCTTCTTCAACAATTCCACTCATTTAATAAATTAAGTAAGTTTTAATTGATCATTTTAAAAAGTATACATAGATATGACAAAATGAAAGTAGAAAATTTTATTTCAACCAATGACATAACATGTCTTGGACATTCTTTTAATAGATAGTGATGCATATATTATATTATAACTGTAAATTCACAAAATCTATTCCAATAGCAATATAATTTCTATTATACAATGATCATGCTAAGGAAAAATGATATTAACACTCCAAATTTTTAAATCAATCATAGATGGTATTGTTATAACATATTATATTTTAATGATTAATTTTATGATAATTTATTTATAAGATAATATTTTAACTACCAAATTGTTCTCTTGCTATAAAATGTCAACCCCGTTATCAAATAAAATAAACATTATTTGAGGCAATGACGTCAAACTCACATTGCTCAATTTTTATTTCTCATATGGATGAAATGAAAACAACCCCTCGCCGCCCCAAAAAGTACACATAAACTCAAATCACATTTATAAATACCAATTTACTTATAAAAAAACATATCATTTTGTGCCACTATTTATCAATTTATTCATTTATTTATTTTTTAACAATTTTCTGTGGAGTTTCTTGTCGACAGGAAATTATTTAATAATTAGGATTGACGTTTCAAAATAATTATATTTAAATGGTAAACTAACATTGTTTAGTAAAAATATACTAATTTTTTTAAAAAAAGTGTGGTTCGTTTAAAATTACTTCTATTGGACCAAAAATATTAAAAACATAATTATGACTAAAAAATTTTATCTTCAAAAATTGATTTATTAAGTAAAAAATCTATCCAAATTTTAATATTAGGCATCCATTTTTTTTTTCTAGAAACATGATTTGACATATTTTCAAATTAACAAGCTAGTGGCAAAATATGATCTTAAAAAATTTGTCTTCCAGGAAAATGATTGTTCCTGTGGCAGCAGTTAGTTGAACTCTGAACCTGGCTAAACAAAAATGAGTGATTATTTTCACATATCCAATTGTAGCATCCTTTTTATTTGTCAAATTGGAATTTTAGACACCAACTCTATCATCTATTTTCTTTGTTTTTGGCGTATATATGCCACTAATGGTTGTGAAAAAGTTAATAGGATCTTTGGTGAGGACAATAGGACCATCATGAAAATGGCATATAGGAGATTCATAAGCCAACAGAAAGGAAGTTATCTTCTTTTTGTTGTGAGGAAGCTTCCGGTGAAACAGACATGACTTGTGTACAATTTCCAGTCACTATAACTAAACAAAAGCAGCCACTATAAGTTACTATGGTTGGTTCACTTGTTGTTGCAACTGGGTTCAGTGTTCCAAATGTTTTCTCTACCTTCACAAATAGGGAGACTCTGAAAACATTCTAGAACGTGCTTATGAGGAAAGAACATTATCTGTTTGTAACACCTTAAACTGTCAAAGATGTCCATAGAGCTATATTGTTCACATGTACAAATAGTCCATATGATAAAAAGTTCCTTATCAATCACTCCACTTTTTAAAAGTTTTTTTTTTGAAAAAAAAATATATAAATATATATAATTTTTAATTTAATAAAGTATTTAATAGATTGATTTTGTTTGATTGGACAGTGTTTGTTGACTTTACTTCAATTACATGTCACTTGATAATTTTATTCTATTAAACTCTTACACATTATTAACTGAGTCAATATTTGCTTTTATATTAAACTAGAGTTTATTTGGTCCCAAAGGTTTTCACTTTAAGTTTAATCACCTTAAGTTCTACGTTTATTGACTATGCAATTTTCACATTTGAAAAATTATGCATTAGTTATTTTAATCTTTTGTGATATTTTTTTAACCCTGATTATTTTAGAGAAAGTGCTCTTAACTTCTTTGGGTATGAAGTAGAAAAGTTAGTTTGTCTTTCTTTACCTCATGTGTCCTCTAAGTTAAGTTCACCCTTCGTTCTTATTCTTGAAGTTTACTTTTCATCATGCATATTGCTTGGACATAATCATAATCTCATTCCTTCAAGGTATGTTATTCTCATTATTTTTTCTATTCTATTGTTTTAATTACTTTCTGAAGAGAATTTTATTTTTCCTTTGTCTTCTTCTACAATAAAACTTTGGTAAAAAAAAAAAAAAATATGTGCCTTTGTGCTTCAGGTAGACATTGTTCCAAGAATGTGCTTTTTATGTTATTTAGTACGAGACTAAATGATAATAAAAACCAAACCTCTTCATCAGTTACAATTAGAGAAAATACGTTTATGATTGAGACCAGGGTTTATTTGCAAGGTAGATCATCTTGTATTTGCAGAAATTCGCTTTTTACTACAACAGGTAAAAGTAATTTAAATATACAAGATTTATTACTTTCGAAAATTTAAAAGTTCAGCAATCAAGTTACAAAGGCACACAAATTTTGAGGCATGTGTTCTTGTTCCATGAAAATAAGGCATCAAGACAAATAAACCTATTTTCCTGATAATGACAGTAAAAGACCAATTTGGATATAAATTGCTTTAATTTTGACTATATGTAATACTTTTTAAGGCATTCACAAGTTGATATCATTTGCGAAATGGACTAAGGAACAAGCATTTGACATGTAATTCACTCAGCATTCCCTGTATTGACTTTGTAAGACATTCATGTACACAAATCCTATTTTTTTTCCACCATGAAAGAAAAATGAAAAAAAAAAAAAATTTCTCTAGATCTACTTTGTTCCCGCATCTTCAAACTATATGTCAAAGGGTCCAGTCCAATCCAAGACTACCTGTGTCTTGGGTTTGAACTACGGAGAGTCACACCATGCAAAAATTTTGTATATCCAAGTAAGCTAAGCTTTCCATCACTATTTCTTATCCAGTCTTTGAGAATTGAATAAGCTGAAGGCCCAAGATTCAACTCCTGTGGCCACAAAGAAAGTATAAGCATTGCAAAACAACATAGCCAGTCATATGAATGCTTAGAATAGATTGTGTATTAGAAAAAGAAAAAAATGTAATTACTCTGGCCAATTCTTCAACAGATATCATACGGTTTCCTTCTGTCTCAAAATGTTCAAATGCAGTTGAGGCAATGTCTTCCCACCTATCAAGTGCTTCCAATTGGTATGTGCTAATTGCAGCTGCACAAAATTCTTCAAAGTCCATCTTTCTATAGGCAAGTGGCTCCATCTATACAATCATTCAAGCAAGAAAATTTAAGGTATTTGATCAAGATTATTCCAGATATGTTCCTAGACCATGCAGGATGAATTAAACAAGTTATAAGTTCACATAACTTTTCCGTATAAAACGAGATTGCACAAAACTATACACACTTAGCACTAGTAAATGTAACCAAGTCCTATGAATAAAAAGAAAATTTTGAAAAATTTATAGTCAGTAAATTATCTGGAAAATATACTGCCGTGTCAGGTTCAACATGACAAAGATATTTTTCTCAGTACAACTAATAAGACTAATGCCTCACCGCATTTATGATCTCAACAACCCTTGATTCCCTCATTGCATCAGTTGCATTCTGTACAAGAGCCTGCAAAGTTTGCTTTGAAGCTGTGAATCATGGAGATTAAAGAAAGGGCAGGAAAACAACCAAAACCCTTCAAAGCAGGAATAACACATCCATTTCCACTCAATTAAAAACTTCAATTTATCAACCATATAGATTCTAAAGGATTTTATTAGGGAAGCAGTAGAAAACCATTTTGAAATTGTCAAGGGAGATGAGTCCGTCTCTATTGGGTCCCAACAAGCTGAATTGTGCCCTGAGGTAGGGCAATTCATCCTCTGGCAAGGCTTTTGAAAGTGCCTAGGTAAAAGAAGCCACAAGATCAGTTAAAATACAGGACAGAAAAAAATTCAATAGACAATAACCTAATTTCAGAACAGGTAAAAAACTGCTAAACAATGTTTCTTAAAAAGAAGTCCATTGATGAAACTTTTTATGTCAAATAAATAAGAACACACCTTGAGTTCCCCAAAAAGCATTAGATTTATCAACATCATAATTCACAATAGACCATAAACAGCACATATTTTTCTTTTCATTCTTATTGAAAAAGAAGCATTAAGGAGGCTCACACCACACACCGAAACATCATGATTATATTCAGTCAGTGGGGAAAATAACATCATGAAGGAAAATGCAAGTGATATCAGTTGAGGGATGAAGTATTGGTAGTAAAATTAGAAGAAAAAAAATACCAGAAACATGCATAAATCAGCAGACATGTGTGAGAGATAGTAGTAGGTAACAAATATGAAGATAGAAGTATTTCCATGAAGTAAGATACTGAAAGTTAAATTCAGCATAAGCATATTCAAGGAAAATGAACTAAAAAATACCTTCACTGCTGCACGTTTGAGTGGTGTTGCAAGAAGATAAGCCTTCACTAGTTTATAAACCAATATGTCTAAAGGGATTGGACGGCTCTCATCCCTCAACCAGGGATGACCTGCATGTACAGAAGTATGCAATAATTAGTTTAACAGATTCAATTTACAAAAACATTGTCAGTATCATTATGTAAATTCATTACTAATAGGAAAAGGTTAGTATCCTCAAGTCAAAAAGGTAGCAAGTACAATCTTACTCCAGGACGAAATGAAACCTATAAAAGATTAGATAGGTGCAACCACCATCACATAAGTAATTCTTTCATGAGTTAGTTAATAGACAAGTATCAAAGCATTCAAGAAACCAAATCTTGAAGCTAGTTGTTAAGGAGGAATAACCAAATACTTAAATACTTCACCAAACATCTTATATTACCCAATGTTGGACTTAGGTAAATGTAGCACCCAAGTCTCTATCATAGCACCACCCCAAACAACTACCACATCATACTCTACGACACTTCACTTAACTTCGTCATTAGTCAGAACCTTCCACAAGTAGCCCTTTTCAAAATCTTGACAATCAACTTTGATACCAACTAATAAACACCCAACCAATGACTGATCTAGAAATTTATATTGTGAGAGCAATACTCATTTAATAGATTATTTTTTATACTCAATTCTAATCTAGGGGGCAATTTACAATTATACATATAAATTATATTAAAAAGATTAAAAGTTTGTGCGGACAATTGCCCACAATGTTGACAAAGTAGGTACTGCTTTCAAACACTATACTCTCAAACATACATACTCGATGTGGGATTTAGACACCACATAATACTCAAGTCCCTATCATCAAGTTAAGAATATCATAATGATTAAACACAGCATCAAAGAGGTAAGTGAACTTACTTAGAGCTTGGACAGCTGTCATTCTTTTCCTGTAGTCCTTGTTCAAAAGCCGTTTTACAAAGTCCTTGGCCTCTGCAGAGGCAGAAGGCCAAGGTAAATCATCAAAGTTAGGATCAGCTCTAAGCACAGCACGAAAAATTCCAGATTCTGTTCGTGCCCAGAAAGGTCGACTTCCACATAATAAGATATAGGTAATAACACCAATACTCCATATATCTGCTTCAAGACTATATGACCTGTGAAGAACCTCAGGTGCAACATAATACGCACTCCCAACAATGTCATTCAACCGTTCATCTGTATATCAACCAACACACATGAAGGGAAAAGTTAAGAAGGATGGTCTTAAATCCACAAATATTCGACCAATAATGAATGAAAGGAAGCAATCTTCCGGTAGTGAGTACATGCGACATACTACTGGAACACAAATGCATTATTCTAGTGACACATCATTCAAATTTTCCTTTTGCATAACACACATCAAGCATTTACAGAAACCACACTTATATCTTCAATCACGATATTTGGTTTTAAAATGTATTGAAGTTGCAGATGGATGACAATTAGAACCCAATCAAATGACACTTGGAATGATGAGCTGTAAAACCCCATGTAAATTTTCAAGGAAGCATGGTTAAATACATAAATGCATAGTAGCTGGAAACCTCTATACCTCCAACAATCAATAAGATGGCATTATGCAAAAGGTAAGCAGCAGCAATGAAGGTTGCATTTCTAGTAGCTAGCTGTTTATTTAATACTATTAACAAGAGAGTCTGCTTTGAAAGGAAAAGGGTAAAAAATATAGAACCGTTCTAATAATTACCTGGCCGGATGAAGTCAGATAGACCGAAATCAATAAGCTTCATGTCAGCATCTTCACTTCTTGAAGTGAAGAGGAAATTCTGTAAAAGCAAGCTCCGACAAAGGATGGACAACATTATTGATACTCTAATTCTTACATTAGTAGAACTCGTGACAGAAAAACGCGATCATTACAAATTATTATGCAGATGAAGATTTAAAGCACAAACCTCCGGTTTAAGGTCACGGTGCACAACACCTTGAAGATGGCAAAAGGCAACTACACTTAGGATCTGCAAAACTATAACCTTGGCATCCTCCTCTGAATACTTTCCTCCCCTAATTTGACAGTAAGCATTAATCAGTAAGTAAAAAGATTATACCGAGTTCAAAATAAAAAAGAAAAGAAAAGGCTAACCTTGACAAAATTCTGTCTAGAAGCTCCCCACCTTCACACAATCTGGTCAGAAAGCAAAAATGGTCACTGTATGATGTAGTTACAGTTCTAAGATGCGTGCCCCTCAACAGTTAAACAACTTAGCAAATATTCCCCAAAGAAATATTTGCCGTGTAGAAACTTAGAAATAAAGCAACATCTTGGAACAGGCAAAAGAATGAATGAAAGAAATGAGAACAAAAGTGAGAAACTGCATATCAATTGTAGTCCCAATAGCAAAATGATCCTTATATAAACAACAATGCCTTTTATAGATCAACATCACTGCTCATTAACTAAATGTATAAAGAAAACAATAAATTTTTCAGTTCTCTGGCAATCTGACACCAAATTCTAATTATAGATGATAATGAATCACAAAAACAGAACAGTCAAGCTTTACCCACTATGTGAGGTTTGATATATGGATCAAAAACATACCATAAAGTTGTCATAAATCATAAATTAAATGATATTTAATACAACAATAAAAGACATACTCCATAACTATGTATACATTGTTGGCATCTTCGAAAGCATCATGATATTTGACAAGATGTTTATGGCCAGATAGAGCTTTTAATATCTTCACCTCTCGCCGAACATCTTCAATTGCTATTGCAGTTGTCATCTGCCAAACAAATTTTATTAAGACTAGAAAAAGTATAAAAATGCGGGTGCAAAGAATAATAATTTAATTCTAAGGTGATACAACCTTTATTTTTTTTACTTTTTAAAAATCTAATGAAACTATGGGAAAAAAAAAAGGAGGATTTAGAATAATATTATGTACACTCCTTTTTTGGACATATATTAATTCATGTCTAAGAATGCATATTTCCAATTAAAGTAGTAAACTTGAAAGTGAAAATGCAATCCAGTGAGGAGAAAGATATTGCAGCAGCACAATGAGCACATATGAATTAGAGAGATCACTAGGCTATCCATGTGGAATGAAGACAACTATCATGCTTTGTACATTAACTTGTGATTATCACCATTAGTCTGCTGGACACACATTGAGTTTGTTGCTTCTAACTTTATGTTTCTTCACATTCTTTAAAGTGAATTTCTTGGTTGGCTTGTGTGTGGAACACAATTCCAACCTTGCACTGTCAGCATGTTTGGACCCACATCCATATGTGAAAAATGCTAACCCCGTTTATGATATTATGTTGCTTTAGTGTGAATGTGGATAAACGCTGTATTTATTAAAAAGCATCTCATTAATTGTTAAAAACACAGTAAGGTAATATAAAACCAACCTCCAACAAAGTGACTAACCCTACCTCAAATAGTTACAAAGAGAAACATGCTTTTAACATAAAATGCTATTGGAAGTTACAATTTTCTAAAACTCTATGCCTCACATACGACACGACCAAGGTAGTTAAATTTGATATTTGAATCATAAGATTGTAAGATTTTACATACTATCTACGATTCAAATCCCAGTATAATCACATCAAAATCGTGGGATCATCAAATAAAATCATAAAACGATGTAGATTGTGATCTTCTTCGTATTGTTCATTGCACCAATTATTCACTTTGCATAAATGGATTCAGTTCAAATAAAATCTAACCTTAATTAAAAATTAATGCAATTAAAATTTTACCTTATTTTGTAGGTTGTCAGCCGCAACACCACCCATTGAGTTTTAATTAAAACAAATTTTAAACTCAATTAATTAAAAGTATTTTCTATTACACTATTCATCCTCTTGGATGAATGAGTTTCAATTAAAATAAAACTCAATTAAGACATTTTTAACGTCTATGTCTTCTTCTCCTTATATAATTTAAAAATCGCATTGACACACCCAAGTCATCAAAGTAACACAATTTATATATAAAGTAAAATCTACTATCCGTATTACGATCCAACGATCTACAATTTTGTGAACTCTTCACGATCTTAACCATAATCTCAATTTTAACTACCTTGCAGAGCAGAGTATTGAAATATGCCAATGCCTCGCATGCAAGACAATTTTAGCTTCCAAAACGGCCAACAAAGTAAAATGATTGAGCCGTTGCCCAAGAGAATGGAAATATTGTAATATGTCAATGCCTCACACATGTAAAACAACTTTAACATTCGAAACCGCCAACAAAGTGACTAACCCTACCTCAAATACGGACAAAGCGACACGTGCTTTTAACACTAAATGCAATTGGAAGTTACAAAGATTCTAAAACTTGGCACCACAAAATGATTGAGTTGTTACCCAAGAGAACGGAGTATTGTAACATGTCAATGCCTCACATATAAGACATGACTGAGCTGTTACTCAATACAACAAAGTATTGAAATACACCAATGCCTCACACATGTAAGACAATTTTAGCTTCCAAAACCTCCAACCAAGTGACTAAACCCTACCTCAAATAGAAACACGCTTTTGACACTAAATGCAACTACAAGTTACAAATATTCTAAAACTTGGCACCATACAAGGCTGAACCGTTACCCAAGAGAACGGAGTATTGTACTATGGGAATGCCTCACACATGTAAGACGATTGTAGCATCCAAAGCCGCCAACAAAGTGACTAACCCTACCTCAAATAGGGAAAAAGAGAAACATGTTTGTAACACTAAATGCAACTAGAAGTTACAAAGATTCTAAAACTCGGCACAATAAAATTACTGGGCCGTTATCCAAGAGAATGGAGTATTGTAATATGCCAATGCCTCACACAAGTAAGATAATTTTAGTGTCCAAAGGTATCAATAATGGTTAGCATCATACAATATCAAAATTGATATTTATTTCAACAGTTAGCTAACGAACACAATCTATATGATCAAAAAGAATCAAAAAATAACAGAATGGATCGTCATTTCAACCGTTAACAAAACAATTTATATGATCAAAACTTCCATTCAACAGTAATGAGGGCCGGCTGCATGCATTCAAATGATAATGTTTCTTATCAAACAACTATTCTAGCATACTCATTCTTCACCACCTTGGTTTATACCATTTTTACATATACTACACCAAATGATATGAACTTAAAAAATTATTCTCAGTTCAGCCAGGCAAGTTAAGAAATGTCATGCCATGTAAACTTACAGCAGACAACATGCTAAAACCAAGTCAAATGTCATGTGAATTCCAACTACACAGTTTTTTTCTTTAAAATTTTACAGTTCATTCAGTAAAATCCAAATGACTCTGACCACAGAACAGTGAAGTTAAAATTCAGAAATGAAGCTACAAACAAAGAAAACAAGACAATGTCCCAGAACCATGCATTTGTCGGGTAACATTGTACAAACTACAAATCTCAAAACCCCAATCCATAAGAAAACTGAGCAGACAAATTCACAATCATTCCCTAGTCCCACTTACAGAATCTCGCAGAGCGTTCAATCAAACAACAGAGATCAAACCCCGAATCGTCCAAATCCAAATGCTATCTCATAATTCATAATAACAAAAAACAATAACAAGACCACACAACACATTGACCAAAATAGCAAAAATTACCACAGAAAAATTGATACACAGTACAACCAACAAACTCAAATATCTCAAAACAAATTAACAAAATAAAATGAGAAGACATTGGATTGAAATTGTACCTTCGCCTTGGAAATGATCTTAACAGCAACAGGTTGGTCTTTGAGTTCACCCTTCTTCCCCTTAGCATAACAAGTATGACCAAAATGCCCTCGACCCACTTCTTTCCCAATTTCGTACTTCGCCCCAAAATTCTTACCGTACCCAAAGCTCTTATCCAGCGACTGTTCCGTCGCCACCGCCGCCGCTTCTTCCTCCGGGATCGGCCCCTCTTTAGGCGTCTTCGCGTGCCCAAGCCGCTTCGCCAGCGACGCCCTTATGTGCTTCGCCGGCGACGGAGGCGCGAAAGACCGCCGAAAAAATCTCCTCGGCGTGCCTCTAGCCGGAGACGGCGTCACGCCGCCACCGTGTGGGTAGGGACTCGGCCAGGGACTCGCCCGCGCCGGCGTTCCCTTCACCGGCAGTGGAGACAGCGGCGCGTCAGCGGATCCGGGCACCGCGACGACGGTGTTAACACTGGTTCCCTCTACGGCGGCGGCGTCATTTTCCGGCGTGAGATTGGACTTTCCGTAGCACTGACCCATGTGGACGTCAGCACATCGGAGGGCCTCACGCGGCGGGAAGTGGGGCGAATCTGGTCAGATGAGAAAACGATAAAACGAGGGAATTTGAGTCAGGTAGAGAGAGAAAGAGAGAAAGGGTTTAGAGAGAGAAAGTGAGACAGTGCGCGACAGAGACAGACAGACACCGAGAAAGCATGGACAACCTCTGTTAACAAACAGAGAAAGCCGTGTGTTTGTGTTTGTGTTTGTGTGAGTGTCACTGTTGTATAAGGTTTAAGGGTTCCGATTATCTGCTTCGCGGTGCACGCTGGACTTTTCTGCTACCCTGATGTCACCACTCATCAATACCCCCCTCTACCACATTTCTGTTACGTTTGTTCTTTCACTATTAATAAATACTTAATCAGAATTAAAAATTATAAAATAAATATAAAATTCACCAGTTTTATAACTTGTAATAAAATTTTACTTTATAACTCTAAGAATAACTTGACCTTAAGTTTATTATTGTAAGTTTGACTTTTTTTATTAATTACGTTAATTTGACTGCGCGGGGTGTGGGGGAATTTGTGGTGTTGTGTGCCCTCATGCGTGGGATAATTTTTGCGTGGGGAGTTTATGTTTTGTCTTTAGCTACTTTATTTTTATATTAATATCTTTTGTAACTTTTGTTGCCGTTATTAGTAATTTTCAAATGCAGAAGCATGCGTTCCATTAAAAAATAAATAAATAAAATCAAAGGAAGACTCTTGGACTAGAATTTGGAGAGAAATGATAAAGGCTGATATTGGGAAAATTTTAGAGAGAATCTCTTATTTTAATCACTCACTTTGCTAAAACTATCATTGGTTCAAAAGCTGTGCTACACTTATAATCTATGATTACTTTTATAATTTACATATCTGATTGATTATTATGTTAATAAATTATACTGCTAAATATCAAATGAATAGTGTTTTTATAGAATAGTTGATTAAATTAAGTCTATTTAAATGTGAAGGAAATTCAAATTTAAGAAATATGACTGCTTTCTTTTCAGTTACAAATGATTTATTTTTTAGCTTTCAAATAAAAAATTACAAAAATACTAAGAATTTACCAAACTTAAAAAAGTTTATGACAAAGTGGGTGTTTGTGTAGTTTAAGCATCAGTTTCAATACTTTTATAGAAACGAAAGCAGATAAGAAAATAGTTGAAGGGTTCAAATTTTTTTTTTATAATGAAAGTGAAGTATTTATATTTAACTAATACACGAACACTTGAAAATTTGTAACAATTAGTACTGACGTAGGCAAAAAAAAAAACATATTATAAAATTATATTTATAAACTAATTAAGGAATATGGTATTTTTTTAAATCATTTCTCCTCATTTTCTCCTCGTCTTTAAGGATAAATATTAACAATTCATTATTAAAAAAGAACAAATAAAATAAAAGAGTAATATTTTTTTTACTTATTTTTTTCTCTAAATAACTAATTGTATATTTAAATATAAAGATTGAATGATAAATGATAATAAAGATATAAATAAAAAAATAAAAATTAGACTATTGAGATGTTACAAATTTCAAATCCTATAATTTACAGTTGAAAAATCTAGAAACGGATGTTAATATAAGTTTGTTGTGATTTTTTAATATTCCTTCCTATCATCTTTAGGATAAGATCTTTTATAAAGTAAAACATCTTATATGAATTCTTCCATTAATGTAAAATATATTAATATTATATTCAATATAAATAAACTCGATGTAAAAAAGTATTTAAAAGAGAAAAAAATAAAGAAATGTGACTTATTGCATCGATTATAAATTATAAATTGTGTAATATGTGACTTTAAATTATAAATTGTGTAATATGTGACTTATTCTATATTGTTTTCATTGAGTATTATATCATCGACATACACAATAATAACAAGCAAAGAAGCATTTTTTCAAACAAAAAGTAATCAAATGTATTTTGAACAAAACCCAAAGATACAAGAGTTTATCTAAGTTTTGAATTCCATTTTCTACTAGCTTGTTTTAAATCATAAAGAGACTTTTACAATTTGCAAACTTATTGTGGATAACTAAGATGTAAACCTAACGGTGAAATCATATATGTCTCTTCTTGCAAGTCACAATGAAGAAAACCATTATTGATATTAAGTTGCTATGAAAACTAACCTTTTGTTGTTGCAACTAATAGAATAAAGCGAACCATATTAAGTTTGTCATCGGAGAAAAGGTTTTAAAATAATCTAATCTCTTTACTTGTTTATACTCTTTAGCAACCAATCGTGCCTTAAATCTTTCAATTGTACCATCAGACTCATGCCTAATTTTGTAAAACCATTTATATCCAATGGGGAATATTCACCAAGGATCAAGTTTGATTTTACTCAAAAGCAAGTTTTACTCATGATTTCTTTCCAACAATCATATTTAGACACCTCATCCAAAGAGTTGGACTCCTTTTGAGAGAAAATGTTAGAGCAAGAATCAATGTGTAACAGTGAAGAATTAATAGGAGATAAATAATTTTGAATAAGATATTTAAAACTGAAGACCAATGAGTAGTAGCTTAAGAGAGAGAAATTGTGTAAAAATTCCTGTAAGTACTCATGTCTGTTTGTCTTATATGACTAGTAGAACTAGTAGATTCATTGTTTAAATTTGTTGGAACATAATTGTTTCCAATATTTTTCCCAAATAAAATGTTGGTATGATTAGTATTCTTATTAGGTGCAGAAGCAAAAGACTAATACTAATATATAGGAAAACCATCAAAAATCTCAAGACAATAACTTATAAAGATGTTGCCCATACATTCAAGAGAGGCACTTTATGTGTTTTAATCAACATGGACAAAAGGGAACACGTTTCATAAAATGATACTTTCTTGAAATAATAATGCTTTCACTCTTTAAGATGAAAAGAATAAACCTTTTGTACTTGTATCCTAAAAGAAACATCTTTTTGAGCTCGTGAACTAAGCTTGTCATGTGAGACAATGAGGATATTAACAATGGCTGGACACCCAAATATTTTTAAATGGACAAAGTTTGATGAATGAGCATATAAAATCTCAAATGGGACTTTATTATTCAATAAAGGAGTTGGTGTCTTATTAATGAGATGAATAACATGTGTGACAATAAATTACCTAATAATTATAGACAATTTTGATTTAAAGATGAGAGCACAAGCAATGTTCATAATGTGTTGGTATTTCTGTTCATTTTGTTGAGGATTTTCAACTTGGTGAATAATCATTTATTTCAAAAGAATTCACAACTAGTTTGGTCAACAATATTTTTGTTGTTAAGAAAATTCAAGCGTAAAACATTTAGGACCATTATTATACCATCATAACTTGGTTGATGACCTCGTGATGGAGCTTGGGTCATAGAATATTTCAAATGGGTTTATCAGACTATAGGATCGTGTAGTGATGTGGTTCAAAGCTCAATCTCTTTGAATTTGACTGTAGTAGTATAGAATATTTCTAGTAGATAACCTGTAATAGTAAGATTATAATTGAATTCATTTAATAGGTGAATCTGGACAATACTACTAAGGCATTTAAACCATTTTAATGAATCATGAGGAAAAAGAGACCTATATAGAGATCTAATAATCATTTTTAGTCAGAACAATAATCACTGCTCAAGAGTTTTAATTTGCTTTCAAATTTATTTCAAGTTTAACTATAATGTTTTGCAAACTTTTCTTACTTTTGTAATCTTCTACAAATGAGATTCTAAGTGGTCGCCAAATAAACATGTAATATTTCAAGAAATTTTGTTAACTTTGTATTGTTGGGAGGAAAAGATAGTTTTTTTTTTTTTTTTTGAAAAGTGACATACCTTCTAAGGAGAACAAATTGAAGTATCAATACAACAAAATAAGATGTGTTTCATATAATCATTTGAAACATGTGTCATGTGACAATGTCATGACTTTATTATTTTAGAATCTATATATATATATATATTAA
>Ga0209489_104650_pt1 | contig 25039 bp, 13 predicted proteins | sample SiratrowhiteBW_FD_187527 | JGI IMG/M metagenome (GOLD analysis project Ga0209489, IMG submission 187527) | Root nodule microbial communities of legume samples collected from California, USA - Siratro white BW (SPAdes) (version 2) | ecosystem: Host-associated > Plants > Roots > Nodule | place...
TTATTGTTGTTGTTTGGTTGTGCAGGTTGGAACTCCTTGGGCTGATGGAACTGCTGCTATCTCACAGTGTGCCATAAATCCAGGAGAAACTTTTCACTACAGGTTTATAGTTGACAGGGTAATTACACTTCTCCCATCTCATCTTTTATTTTTTTTCAATTTTTGGGAGACACAAACTAGGCTTCAAGTCATATATAAGTTAAGTTGAGCCAACTCTTTTAAGTGAAGAAAGTTGGCACTTAAAATATGGTAATAAGTGTGTGCTATCAAGTAGTGTTTTGACTGTAGTTTGGTGAGAAAACTCCACAAAAAATAATAAATGAAAATTTTTATCAACTACAAAACGGGTGGGATATTTTATAAAGGAAATTAAAATATAAACTTAGAAGTGGTGTTATAATTTTTGAGGTAGAAATAGATACATATTTTTAATAAAGAATATCTAAAATCAGATTTAACTTTGAGTGGGAATGGAGATCCTATAATCATTTTCACTTGGATCTAGCATCTGTCATTTCCATTTCCAGTTGTATAGAAAAATAGTGTTTGATTGATTTCCCCCATGTTCATTTTTTCTTTTTATATTTCACTCCAAAGTCCTGGTTGGTTCAAAGAAACGACAGTAAGAAGGGAGAAAATGTTTTAAAATTTAATCTGAAAAAAAAATTATTTAAAAAGTTGTCTTTTTTCTTTATTTTTAAACGTTTCTTCAATAATTAAAAATACAAATCTCTATCTCTCTAGAGTATTAGACACTATTCACATTTAAAGTATTATTCGTTTTGTCTCTGGTAGGAGCCTTCACATGCTTGTTCATGGAGGCACTTAGGAGAGAAGAATTTTATAAATTATCTTTCACTTCCATTTTTAAATTATATGAAACATTATTGGTGTATGAAGGATATTTTGTCTGTGTTGTTTCCTGGTATTTTCTTTTGGTTTGTGCTTTATGAAAAGAACAAGATATGTGTCTTTGTAATGATGAATTGGTGGTGTTAATTATATGGTGCAGCCTGGAACATATTTCTACCATGGACACTATGGTATGCAAAGATCAGCAGGGTTGTATGGTTCACTGATAGTAGATTTGCCAAAGGGACAAAACGAACCGTTTCACTATGATGGTGAGTTCAACCTTCTTCTGAGTGATTTGTGGCACACCAGCTCACATGAACAAGAAGTTGGTCTCTCTTCCCTACCATTCAAATGGATTGGTGAACCTCAGGTAATAACTTCATTAAAATAACCTAATATGACACCTTTTCTTTTTAAATATTAATGTTGGTCAATTAATTGTTATTGTTGTCCAATAATTTATTATTACAATATGATCATATAACATTTTTTCTCATCTGATATATAATTATGATTTATCAACAATAAAAAATTTAATGGTCATGCAGTTATAGTATCAAACAATTTTATACTAATGATAATTACTCTATAATAACTGTTGATATGATTTTTATTATAGTTATTGTAAAAAGTTAACGTAATTTGTTTGTGATTGTACAAAAATTATGTACAGTGCATTCTCTCAGAAAAGTAAGTATAAATTTTGTTTTGAATAACATTACTTGCACATATTGCTATGTATTTTAGCTAATATATTTTAGCTTATTCAATAAAGCTTTTAAATTTTATCAAACTTCAAACTAAACCTATTGATTCTTTTACTGAGTAATGTAATTAAGATTATTTTCATAACTAGCATAAATTTTGTCACTGTAAATCATTTCTTTTTTCTATTTTCTTGTATCTTGTCTTTTCAAAGGACTTGAAGCTTATGTGCAATTTTTATTTTATAGTTTTCCTTGAATGAAGAGACATTGGAGTATGAAGGTTTATACAACTGGAATAAACCAACTAAAAAAATAATGTTACCATTTTGAGCATCTTTTCACATGTGACAGAAATGAAATTAGTGCATTGGGATATTAAAGGCAACAAATTCCAGATAGAAATAATATCAAATTCCATAAAGTAACATGGGAAAACCTGCACCAGTGGCCCATCTGAGCAAAGTGGTGTTGGACTTTTATATTAGGGCATCATTGAAATCTTCACTCTGATATTTGTTGTTTTTCTTTTACCCTTTTTCTAACAAGACAATCAACTTTTTAATCTAAACCCTCTCTGTTTGATTAAAGTGAAACATTAATAGAAGGAGAGAGTCTTCTTTTGAAATTTCAGTACAAGAATTTGAAAAATTGGCATATTCTAACAATAAGAATTAACTCAAAATCGTTGTCATAAATTATTACTCTTTTGACATTTTTAATTGAATTTTACTAAATCTGTTAGAAGAAAGGTATATGGTTGTCTTTTGGATGCTATCAAAATGAGTATTTCTTTATTGTTTTATATAAAAAACTGTAAAATTTCAATAAAATGAGGTTTGGAAACTCACTTTAGTTTTAAAAAAGCACTTATACAGATACACTTACAAATCACTTTAAAACATTCTTTGATCTTTTCATACATTGGATCATCCTCACAAAGTTCCACATCATCATCCACTCAATAACTCTCTTACTATACATAAAAAGAACCCTTTTATTTGTAGAAAATATTTTGAGAATATTTCTACTTAGTGTATCTTATTTATAGAAATATATGTTTGTCTAGAATGAAGTTAATGTATAATATTTAGACACAGTATGCCACTTCTGTAATACACTATAATCCAACGACACTAACGTTTCTAGTTTCATGATATATATATGTATATATATATATATGTATATGTATATATATATGTATGTATATATATATATATGTATGTATATATATATATATATATATAATTATATTTAATATTTTATTTAATTATTTTTATTTATTTTATAAAATTAATAAAATATTAAAACCTGACTAGTGTTCTGGATCATATTCCAATATTTTTATAAGTATTATTTAAATTAATATTAATGTTTAATGTTTATCTTTGAAAACATCAAAGGACTATTTTCTTAAGATTCAACTTAATAGTGGACTTCGCGTTTACCTTTTTATTGACTGATATATACATTATCATTGATATATATATATATATATATATAAAAGAGAACATCTGATTATATTTTCTTAAACATTTACTTTAAAATAGAAAGCTCTTTTCCTATAAATCATATTTATGAAATAAATGATATGATATTTAGTTTATATAAATTAAAATTTACATAATATATATTTTTAAAAAATGAATAATTTATTTTTTTTATTTTTTAGTAAAATTTATCATAAATAATATATTTGTATAAAATTATTGATATAATATTTAGTAAAATAAACATTAACATTAAAGTAATTTTCTTTGATTGGTAGCAGATTTTAGAATCTAATAATGTCCCCTTTTTCTTAACCTTTATCCATTTTTGACTTTGTAGACTCTGTTGATCAATGGAAGGGGACAATTCAATTGTTCTCTGGCAGCTAAATTCGTTAACACCACCCTACCCCAGTGCCAATTCAAAGGTGGTGAAGAATGTGCCCCTCAAATTCTTCACGTAGAGCCAAACAAGACCTACAGGATCAGAATTTCCAGCACCACTGCCTTAGCTTCCCTTAACATGGCAATTTCGGTGAGTTCCATTTTACCCTATATTTTTTTATTCATAAGAAGAATTTCAATTTGAATAATAAAATATTTAGGACAACGCACACTAATCAGTTATACTCCTTATGAAATGATCACATATATATAGTATGAGTGGACATATACATATAAAAAGTTTAATTTAATTTATACATAAACTACTTTGTAAGAGTGCTCTTTCATAATTTTTCAAAATTTTTATATTTTAACTATGCATAAGTTAATTCTAAATTAGGAAGAAGTTTATTTCATTCTCTTCCTATTTTTCTCTATATTTATCAATTTCGTTGGATTCCACAACTTTTGTCATTAAGCATGCCTTTGTAAAAGTGGCATCATTGTGATAGTGCATTCATGATCATTAGGTGTGCGAAGTGATTGTGATTAGTATGACACATTCTTTTTTTTTTTTCTTTTGGCCAGAGTGGTGTAAGATGTTTATTGCTCACACTTTCCACTTTAAAAAAAATAAAAAATCAATTGAAGAAACCCCACAGTGATTCAAATCTATTAGTGATTGATTCTTTACTAACATTATAATAATATATATTAAGGAGGTGTTAAGGTAGTAAAGACTTGACTAACGGGTCAAGAAGGTTAGAAGAGAAAAAAACAATAAAGAAAGAAGTTTCAATGATTCATCATTCGTCTATATAAACAATTGTTTCGTAGATGTGGAAAGTATGTAAAACACACAGTAAAAAAAAAATTTCAGCTATCTATCATAATATAAATTTATATTGATTAGTTAATGTGGAAATCCACCACTTTATAGACTCCTAGTTCTCCATTTCACATGTGATCAATCCTTTTATATCATTTTTTTTCTTTCATTCTTGTCCAAATAATTATAGAATGATAATATTTAAAATTAGAATTTTTAGATTATCCATTTTACCTTTACTTTTCTCTATTTCTAAGGATTATTGATTAAAGGCCACTTTTTCCAATTAAAAAACAATTCTCCTCTCTGATTATTTTTTCAGCCATCAACTAAGCCTAGCTCCCTATTATTTCTTATTATATTTGGATCTTACCTGTTTATGTTTCTAGATTTTCTTGTTCGAGCTTTTAGATTTTTTTTAGTATTTTTATTTTATCTTTTAACCCTTATATTCCTATACCGGTTGTTTGGTAGTTTCTCAAAAAAAATTTATATTAGATTTTGGAAACCTATGATCACATGCCTAACACTCTAAAAGATTTAGATCCCAGTCTACTTGTACATTTTGTATAATCAGTACACAATGATCTGGTACTACTCTGTCTAGTATCACCGTTCAACTTTACAAGCTCCTTCCATAATAATTTTTTTTTTTAAGTATATGGAGAATATATGGTTATTATAGATATTGGAACACTTTTATCACTCCATTGTCTTTTTATCCACACATATATATCATCTTCGAACTTGAGATTGTTAAACTCTAAAACAGTCCTTCTGTCATATATCTAGGCATATTTCATCGGTTATTATATTTGCTTTTACTAAATATTCTCTCTTTTTATCACTTCAGAGTGATATTAGGATACTCTACGTCTTATCCAAACAAGTCTAAGTTTATTTATCGTAAAATATTTGAAGTATTATTATTAGTAAAAAGTAAAAAATTGTTCTACGGTACTTTTAAAAAAAAAAAAAAATACTAAAGTAGTGTGAAAGTGACGACAACAAAGGAAACACGCCTTATAAAGAAGTGCCAATGACATTCAAATCAGATATCGTAATTTTGAAGAAAAATATAATGAACACGTGTACAAAGAGTAAAACTAAAGATAGTGTTACACAATAGAGGCAATTATTTGTTCTTCAAAATGGACTGTGTTGGAAATGAGAAATTGATGCATGTGTGAGTGGGTCCCACTGAGTTGTGGTACTTGTAACATTCTGGACAAAGACAATGATGTGTTTGAAATACTTAAAAAATATTAGGAAAATAAAAGGCAAAATTATATATTCCATGGATTTGGTTTGGCGGGACCTGGCACATAGTGAAAGTTATGGCCACTGATTGGGAGTAGGTACTCAATATTATCATGGCATTAGGATAACTAATTTGACATAATTGAGTTGCTGACTTTAATATATATATATATATATATATATATATATACTTTTAATTCCGGGGTGTACAAACAGATATAGAACACAATGAAAAAAATGGAAAAACAAGTGATTGGAAAAAAAGCAAATATTTCTTTAACTTTAGGGAGAATTAGTAGAAAAGAGAGATAAAAAAATAAGTAAATAAGAAAAAATAGATGTAGTAAATGATGTGATAGATAGAAGAGAAATGAGATGAAAGTGTAAAAAAGAAAAACAGTATATTTACTATAGTTCCAAGTGATGTGCATTTATAAATAAATAATGGTTTTAACATATGAAATCATTTATCGTATTTTTTTTTCTCAGTTAAAACTATTTTAGAGAATTTTGTTTAAATAAAAGTTATTTAAAAATAAAATTAATAAATTGAAAGAGGGCTTGATTCACCCTGTCTCAATACTCCAGGCAAATTAGGTATGGGTGAAACAATCTCCCTTGCTTATTTAACTAGATTGTCACAAACGACTCAACTGTAGATTCATTTTCATGCATCAACTAACACTATCATGTAACTTTGTATGTGATGCAGAATCATAAACTTATTGTGGTGGAAGCTGATGGAAATTACGTTACACCATTTGCAGTTGATGATATGGATATTTATTCTGGTGAAAGCTATTCAGTTCTCCTTCGCACAGATCAAGATCCAAAGAAAAACTATTGGCTTTCAATTGGAGTTAGAGGAAGAAACCCTAAAACCCCACAAGGCCTAACCATTCTAAACTACAAGACAATTTCTGCCTCAGTTTTTCCAACTTCTGCACCACCCGTCACACCCCTTTGGAATGATTTTGAACGTAGCAAAGCATTCACCAAGAAAATCATTGCCAAGATGGGAACTCCACAACCTCCAAAACGTTCTGATCGAACAATTTTTCTCCTCAACACCCAAAACCGTGTTGATGGATTCACAAAATGGTCTATCAACAATGTGTCCCTAACATTGCCAGCAACTCCTTACTTGGGTTCCATCAAATTCAAACTAAACAATGCTTTTGACCAAACACCTCCACCTGTGACCTTCCCTCAAGACTATGACATTTTCAACCCTCCGGTGAACCCTAATTCAACCATTGGCAATGGGGTGTACAAGTTCTACCTTAATGAGGTTGTTGATGTGATATTGCAAAATGCAAACCAATTGAGTGGGATTGGTAGCGAGATTCACCCTTGGCACTTGCATGGACATGACTTTTGGGTTTTGGGATATGGAGAAGGCAAATTTAAAGCAGGTGATGAGAAGAAATTCAACTTGACACATGCTCCATTGAGGAACACTGCAGTGATATTTCCATATGGTTGGACTGCATTGAGGTTTAAGGCAGATAACCCAGGAGTTTGGGCCTTCCATTGCCACATTGAACCACATTTGCACATGGGAATGGGTGTGATTTTTGCTGAGGGTGTCCACAAAGTTGGAAAAATTCCAAAGGAAGCACTTACTTGTGGGCTTACCGGAAAGAAACTAGCAGAAAATGGACATTATTGAAACTAGTCAGTTAATTGTGCTTAATATTTGAATGATGTATTAATAATATGTTTTAAGTTTATTAAAATATTTGCAATATAATATTATCACTATTAGAGTGACATGAATCTACGTTTGTTTTGGTAGAAATTCTATATCTTTATGTGGAAAAAAACTAGTCATTTAAAATATCAGTTGTGAGTTAATGTAAAATATACACATTTTACATGTATTGGAAGAAAAAAAAAACTGATTTTAATGAGGTTATAGTTAGGTTTCTTTTACGGACGAAATTAAGATATATTACTAAATATGTACAAAGATACAAAAATTTATTTCTAGTTACATTTGTATCCTCTTACACTCTTTGCAACAACAATGCACAAGTCAACATTTTAAATACGTATGCAAAAATCATGAATTTTAATATTATGAGTTTACCATTCACATTTGAAAATGGCAATTGAGGGTAATCTTAGAAAATATCAAACAGGTGAGATGTGGTATAGAAAATTAAAAGGATATTATCCAAATGAAAAGGAAAACATCTATCCTTTATTAGGAGTAATTTACTAATTTACTTGATAAAATCGAACATAACTAGTGTACTATTTTTCTTTTTGTCATTTTAAAGGTACTAAATAGTGTTACGAAGGAAATTAAGAAAATTCAAAGACAATTTATGTGAGGATAGAATCCGAAGGGAAAAAAGATAGCATGGGTAAAATGGAAACGGATATGTAAGCCAAAAGAGGTAGGAGGGCTAGCAATTAAGGACATTAATCTCTTTAACATGGCCTTACTTAGAAAATGGAGGTGGAAACTTGGGGATGGATAAGGACGCACTATGGAAAGACATCCTAGAGTTTAAGTGTGGGAGTTAGAGAGAGTTGAATATTAAACAAAGAATAAAAAGGAATCTTGGTGATGGAGGAATTTAAAGAAGGCAACGAATGGGGAGGAAAAAGGAATTGGTTTGATGAAAACATAACTTAGAGAGTTGGGAATGGAAAAAAAAATCATGTGTTGGCAAGATGTTTAGAGGGGTGAAGGATCCTTTATTCATAAATATCCAAAACTATTTAGTAATTCTCTAAACAAAAATGCAAAAGTTAGAGACTTAGGAAATTGGAATTTTGATAGGTGGGAATGGAAATTAGAATGAAGAAAGGATTGGTTTGATAGGAAAGGAAATCAAGTTAAGGCACTAGGAACTGATCTGGATAGTATAACTTTAAGCAAGAAAAGTAAGGAGGATTGGGAATGGAAACGAGATTTAACTTAGTTACTCAGGTTTATGATAAGCTACAAGATACATTCTTCGGAGAGAGAAACAATGCTTTTAGAAATTTATGGAAGGTGAAAGCCCTTTCATCGGCCCAACATTACCATGGAGAGTAATTATTAATAAAATTGTCACAAAGGACAACTTGTTAATTAAAAGGATTATCATGTCCAGTACCTTATGCATTATGTGTGGTGAGGAAGATCATGTTGATGGAGTCAATACAATAAAAAAACCAATATGCAGTCGAGAACAGAAGAATAAATCAATACCAATAATTAACATGAGAAAAACCTTTCGATACAGATCAAAAAACCTACGGAACAGTAAACACTCCAATAATACCAAAACAAATGTACAATGAGTCTCACAAAAACATCAAAGAACATATCAATACAAATCTTCCCAATCCTCAAACGGTCACCAATAATGGTCCAAAATATCAACAAATTAAAATTTAACAAAGAAGAGTTCAAGAATCTCATCACCATAAAAATTACCGTTGTTCAAGAATTGCGTTTGCTTCTCTCTCTTTCCTTTAAAGTGGTTGTTCACACATTTCTCCACACACTAATTCTCTCATAGTTGCACACCCTTAAGGTTAGCCTTTTACCCCAATTATAATATTGATGCATTATATTAGATCTGTCATGTGTTATGGAGACACCAAAAGATAATGAGTTTGGGCCTCACAAAGAGATAACCAACCCAGAGGATGAGTCACTAAGACATTTATTCTTTATGTGTAGAGTAGCTTGGAAGGTATGAAACCTATGTAATAAATGGTTTGAAGTAAGTGGGGTGCGTCATTTTTAAGCCAAATCAACATTTTTAGTTATTCTATGTTATAAAATTGTCAAAGAAACAAACTAATGTAAGGAGAAGCATGTGGATGGCAGTGATATGGTCTATTTGGAACCAGAGAAATAATCTTCTGTTTAAGAGTAATGTGATTGATATGGTTAAAATTTTTGCAGTTGCACAAATGAAGACTTGAGGTTAGATTATTAACAAATATCCAAAATTGAACTTTTCATACTCCAGATTGGTGTTTGAATCTAATTATGTACTTAAAGTCTTTGAAATTCTTTGATTCATTGGTTAAACTTTTATTGATAACTTAATGCAGAAGCAGTAGTGTCGTATGTTGTTCTTATGGAGAGGATCGCTAAAAACTAGTCTAAGCCATTGAATCCTTGCCAAAAACGTTAACGAAGAATATGAATGATTAACAACAGTAACCACAAAGGAGGCTAAGTTCAAATAATGAATTTACTGAAAGAGAATAAAGAAGTTGTGGTGAACAGTGGCAACAAAGAATGTGATACTCTAGGGACCTAAAAAACAAAAAAAAAAATATTATTATCGGCAAGAAATGGTACACCTCAGGGTTCAGTGACTAAGTAATAGAAATCACCAACCATATGACAAACTTGAATGATAACATCAATTGAAATTTCATGTTTCAACAAGAAAAAGAAGGCACAAACAATATCCAAGATTAGGACAAAAGATTTTTTAATAGAATATATGTGTTGGATAAGCATACATTGAATTTTAGTACTCTAGGAAATAGGATAGGGAAATGGAGATTGAACAATTTTGTACTGAAACATTCTTTAAATTTTTTATTTTTGTTATTTTATTTTTTGTTGGTAGAAAAATTGATAGCTACCCACATGTATTTCTAAACCATATTTCCAATCTTACGTGATTGTGGCAACATAATTGATTAAAATGTTTCTATGCTTGATTATGTAAAACATTACTCATTTTGACCCCACCTATTACGCATATACTAGACCTTTTCCAATCTTACTTGATTGTGGCAACATGATTGATTAAAATGTTTCTATGCTTAATTATATAAAACATTACTCATTTTGACCCCATCTATTACAGATATACTAGACCTGATAAGCTATTTTATCTTCAAAGAACAAATGGTTGGTAGTTTCTTCCTGTTCTTCGCACATAGGACACATATTAGCATCCAAAATTATTCCACTCTTCATTAGATTATCCTTAATGGGGTTCCCTGTTAATTAGGAGACACCAAGTAAAATGTTGTGCACCAAGGATATAGTTTTAGTTTTCCATAATAAGCATAGCCTTTTATTCATATCTCCTTCAATCCTATCTTCTAACCTCCCATACATTGATTTAATTGTGTACACAGTTGTTTTACTCTCATATTTAGCATTATTCCAAGTTATAATCCATGTTAAATGCATTACTTAATTTGAATTTTCCTTCAAACACTTTTCTTCACTAACGTATTACTAGCGATTTCAAAGTTAAAATTTTTCTCTTGATTTGAAATCCTATATTTTGGTAGTTGTTAGATTGGTTGGTGTAAGTTTTAGCTTTTGTATTAATTTCTTAACACAAGAAAAAAGGCCTTTACGACAGAATATGATGGCGATTAAAACGGAACCAACATAAACAAAAGTATGATGGGAATTTTATAAATATTGGAAATGATATCACGTCGATTGGCCTCCAAAATCGACATTGTATGTGTCTGAAAAGAAAAAAATGAAAATCTTAAATTGGAAGTGCACATATAACACCGGTTTCAAGCATGGGAACTGACGTTATATGTGTTTGCAAAAGATAAAAAGAAAAATTCAAAATCTGAAATTGGAGGTTCACATATAATGTCGGTTCCAAGCCTAAAACCGACGTTATATGTGTCTAGAAAGATAAAAAAAATTGAAAATATTAATTTGGAAGTGCACATATGACGTCAGTTCCAAGGCTTGAAACCGACATTATATGTGTTTGCAAAAGATAAAAAAAATTCAAAATCTTAAATTGGAGGTGCACATATCACATCGATTAGTAGGCTTGGAACTGACGTTATATGTTGCATTAACAAAAATTAGGTCAGAAGTTTGGGCATTTGATGGGTATATAACATCGGTTGGCAACATATAACTGACATCATATACCCTATTTTAAGTTCACAAAATCAGTTTTCCTCATTCACGTTGTCATCTTCTTCCTCGAGCTTTATTTATTCCCTAGTTTTTCTTCATTCCCACGTAGTCTTTCCACCTTCACTCTTTGCTTCACTTCTCGTTGCTTCCAATCACCTCCAAAAAACTTCACTTGTCACGGACTGCTTGCATTTGATGGTGCGTTTTGGTTCTCTGGATCCCTTCACCATCAGTTCTCTATTACGCATGGTGTGGTTAGCACTGGATTCGCGTTCGTTGCCATTTGGATTGAGTTTTTAAGTGGCATTGGTGTTCGCCTTTGGTTTGTGTTTTGGGAAGCTAGGTTGGCATTTGGTTTGGCATTGTTAGAGGCGTTGTTTGACATTTTGGGTTGGCGTCTTGGGAGGCACTAGTTTGCATTTTGGGAGGCATTGTTCGCGTTCGAGATTGGCATTTTCGTTGTCTACAAGAGGAATGTTTTGTGTCTTTGAAATAATTGTCTTATTTGTATGCTTGGATTGCTTTATGTATGCTTGGAATAATTTTGATATTGGACTGCTTGTTGTGTACGCTTGAATACATATAGTGAACACGAATTGGTATTGAGTCTGGTGATGTTCGATCACCGACAATTTATATTGAATTTGTGTATTGTTTGAGCGCGTGTTGGTATTGATTCCAAGGATGTTCGATCTTTAGCAATAGTCTTTGGAAATTTGTATTTAATTTGTGGATTTTATAGTATATATAAATATTTTTTACTCTACGTAGTCATGGATCGAAGTTGAATAAATGGAAGTCGAATCAGTGAAGAGTATGAGAAACGTGTCGAAGAGTTTCTAGAATTTGGTAAACATAATGGAGCAGGAATAAATGGAAGACATTATTGTCCGTGTGTGAATTGTTTGAATGGAAAAGGACTAGATATTGAGTTGATACGAGAGCATGTTCTTTATGGTTTCTTGAAGAACTATACAACGTCGACTTGTCATGTTCTGATGCAAGACTTTCTCCCAATGGCTATTCGTGAAATTCTACCAAAAAATGTTAGACAAGTCATCACTCATCTTTGCCTATTCTTCAATGCTATTTGTAGGAAAGTAATTGATCCTACTAGGTTGGATGAGTTAGAAAATGAAGCCATCATTATAATGTGTCAACTAGAAATGTATTTTCCTCCATTTTTTGATATCATGGTTCATTTAATTGTTTATCTATTAAGTGAAATTAGAATATGTGGTCCTGTGTTTTTACGATGAATGTACCCATCTGAACGATGCATGAAGATATTCAAAGGGCATGTGAAGAATCCATATCGACTAGAAGCATCTATTGTTGAGAGATATATTACAGAGGAAGCGATTTAGTTTAGTACGACGTATATGTCAGAAGTAGATGTTATAGGTGTCCCGAGGTCTCGATATGAAGGAAGGAAAGAAGGCAAAGGCATATGAGGTGTGAGGGTAGTTTGAAAAGATTAACAACAGGTACTCCAAACACACTTGTATATTTTGAACAATACTGATGATGTTCTTCCCTACATAGATGCACACAAAATGTTGTTGAAATCAATGAACCCACGTGCAAATGAGAAATGGTTGTGACTGAGCATAACAAACCTTTTTGAAATGGTTTAAAGAGAAAATTGGTGAAGAATATTATGATGTTGATGAGTTGAAATGGTTGGCACGAGGACCTAACTTTGATGTCATAACATGGTCTAATATGATATTAATAAGTTCTCGTTTTATACAAACACTGAGGATAAAAAAAGTACAATGCATAATAGCGGTGTCATCCTTGAGACAGAGTCAATGCACTTTGCTAGTTTAAAAGATAAAGATCCTATGATTGCTACAATAAGTTACTTTGGAGTAATTGAAAAAATCTGGAAAGTTGACTACGTGAAATTTAGAGTTCAAGTATTTGAGTGTAAATGGGTTGATAGTAACATACGAGTGCATGTTGATGATTTGGGTTTTACCTTGGTTGATCTTGCAAAGATAGGTTCTAAGAAAGATCCTTTCATCATGGATTACGAAGCAAAATAAGTATTTTATGTCAAAGATCTTTCTAATCAAAGGTGGTCAGTTGTCATCCAAGGGAGAAATGAATATGATGTCGATAATCATGACGGCTGAATAGTCCAATATGCTGACAATCCTTCATTCTCCAGACACTTACCTCCAATAAATGAGGAAAATGATGTTGATGAAGTACATGCTACACAGAGTGATCATAATGAAGAAATATGGGTGAACATTATAACACTTCCACAATAAAAATAAGTAATATTTATTTATTTGTTTTTTATTTTAATTTCGACATTAATTTTTCTTAATTTGAACATTTATTGTTATGTTTATTTAATTTTGTTTAGTTTTAATGTTATAAGTTTGTGTTTTTTTTAGGTTATGGCCAAATCATCAAAGAAGACTAGAGAAGTTAATCGCTTGAGAGCTCTTACAATGAGTTGTCTTGGTGGTTCCAAGGTCCCAGATGACATATACCCTGAGACTGGTAGGGCTTCAGGCCCTAATCATGTGCAGTTTGTTAGTTATTTGGGTATCTTGACTCGTACGAAGGTCTCTATTTTGCTTCTAGACTGGGATCATGTCACCAAAGTAGATAAAAATCTGATTTGGCAGGATCTTTGTGTAACATATTCATTTAAAGGTTAATTACATGATGAGTATTTTTGTTCTATGTTTAATGTCTTATTTATTTTATTTTACAAACAAACTTTGAGTTTGAAACATCTAACTTCATTAGGAAGAAGATTATGTCATCCATTGCCATAAAATGAAGAAATTTTAAGACAAACTTGACAAGTTTCTACATCTTTAGTAAATACAAGGGAAGTGCCCTTGTAAGAAATATGGGATTGATGAAGAAACTTGGACACAATTTGTCCAAAGTAGAAAGGATCCCTCTTGGCAAGTTTTTTTTTTTCATAACAATTCAATTTTTGTAAATCATATGATGTCACAACTTCATTTTTTATTGTGTAGGACAAGAGGAGGAAAGCTCAAGACAAGACATTCAGTATAAGAATGTCACCACCGCTTGTCTCGGGGGAGGAGTGGGTATGATTTATTGGAAAAAAGGATGATGGAAGAAAAGATAAAAAGAAACATCATCTTCAGATGATGTTATTTCTCCTCCATCCCCTCCTAGTCGACATGAGAAATGGAAGTTGGCTAAGACTAAACCTGGAGGGCAGATGACATCACCAGAGGCACTTGAGATTGCCCAGCGCATTGTAAGTTAATAACAATATAATAATGATATCTAATGTCTTATTAATAATAAATTCATCATATCTAATGTCTCACTTTTGTAATTAATGTTCACATATTATTTTATTTTTTACAGGATTCCCTGGTGGAGCAAAGCTCCCAGGGAAGTTTTGTCTGCCGAGGAAGACAAGACATATTAGATGCTGCTATTGGCAACGAAGAACACCCCGTTCATGTTAGGACTGTTAGGTTCGGCGTGGGGGTGAGACAGTATTTTAGATTCGCTTCCCGTTTTAGCCCATCTCAGAAAGCAAACTTAATGGAGGAGATAGCTCGATTGAAAGATTAATTAAGGGATCAATTGAAAGATCAATTAAGAGATGAGTTAAGAGATGAATTGAGAAATAAATTAAGACGAGAAATATAACAACAGCTGGAATCCATGGACATCTCACAACAACACACTCCTCTACATGAACATGTAAAAGTAGCTACATTTTGGATAGTCAACACAAAGGGGAGTTATGCTGCTGAGGACGAGGAGGACGACACAAACACCGATACATCATATCGGTGTAAGCTTTTTGTTGGAGATCCTCCTCGGCTGGTGGCAATTGGGAGAGTGTATGTCACCTCTTCGACGATCCATACGGTGCCACTAGGAGATGATTCCGCTAGAGTGGTTGTCGAAGATGTTAGACAGCCAAATGACGAGATGCTAGTGCCCACATCAGAGGTTAGATTTGTGGATGAGGCACTTGGTACATTTATTAAGTAGCCTACACATCTCCTACAGGCTATTTCTAGAAGGCCTTGGATATATATTGTCATGATTTCTCTTAATCTTATTTAATTTGACACTTAATGTTATTTCAATTGATACATTTTGTTTTTATGTTATAGTACAGTGGGACGAAAGAGAAATCACCAATTCTTGGTGGTTTAAGTCCTAGACCTCAGCCATTCCATACAGATGTCAATCCACTTCAGGAGTTGGCTAGGATCTTCGCTGAGTTATTCCAGACACCTTGTTCAATTTGGTGGGACGAAACCATCTTTGGGGTAGACAATAATGGTGTACCCTTGTACATACCAATGCAAGATCTCCTGGAAATCATCCAGGAAACCAGATAATAAACTTTGAATACATTCAATTATGGATAATGTAAGTATACCATTTTACATGTTATTTGATAAAATATGTTTTATCAACCACTTTTACTAATATTGATATTAACAATAAAGGTATATAAATGAAATAGTTTATACCATAGGGAATCCTAATATTTATAGATTCCTTGAGCCACAAAGTATACAAAAGTTTGGAAATAAAAAATTGGACTGTCAGACATATATACAAAGATGGATTCAAGAATCCAGAAAAAAGATTTACTTTGGCCCAGTTGTTCATTCGTAAGCTTCAGATATTTATATTTTTTTTAAGTTATTTAGAGAATTTGAGTGTAATGGATTGACTATTTTAGTTTCCATTGGCAACTCATGCTTGTCTATCCGACGGAAAACACAGTGGTTAGTTCTGTTCACTGCATCGGAAGCAAAATTCATATATGAAACAAGTAGTACAAGGGTATAATTTAATTAACTTTTAAATAATATATCACTCTTATTTGTATAATATGCAATTTACTAATTTTTGAATTTTAGTGCAATTAATGTTTATAATGTTATTGGCAGAATATCTACAACCACATCCCAAAACTGGATATATTCTAAGATATTTAATTCTAAATTTAATTTATTCCAATTACTTTTGGACTTATTTCATGATTTATCTTTAATGAAATTACAACAAGCAACAATATAATTAAGAATGTGGATAGAATGAGAACCATTTTCAGAAGAATATCAGTGACTCTTTGAGAACAAGTATGAGCATATTTTAATTTTAATTGTAGATACAACATATTTTTATTGAACTAACTCCCACGATTTTTCCTTACTCGTTGAGAAGATTTGTCATGCCTTGTATTTGTTATTCATTTTCTCTACCTTCTATTTTTGCTTTCACATCGTGCGTATTTTGCGTTTACACTAGAGAAAATCTGTTTTATTGGAACGCGTTTACAGAAGAGACTATATATGTTCTCTCAATTCCGAACAATATAAAACAGTTCTGACACAAACGTGGTCAAGAAAATAAGAAAGAAAAACAAAACAAAACAAAACGTGTAAATAATGTGATATGGCCGTCAGTCAAATTAGTCATACCAGATTAAAGCGTGTCTAACAGTTATTTTCTCCTTTTATTTTATTCTTGTTTTTTAAATCACTAGCGAATATTATTAATTAATAAATATTGAATGCTATTACTATAGTATGTACTACAAAATTAATTTACTATCAGTGTTTTATTAAAAGTTGTTAAAGTTAATATTATTTATAGTGGTGATTGTTCAAACGTATGAAGTTTTATAGAATTAAATTAAAGAATTGATTAGACTTAAAAAACGATACAGTGCACTATACATTAATTGAATAGTACTATATTAAAAATATATTTTCTTTTACCTTTTAAAAGGAAAAATATACCCTCTAATACTCTTTTTTGTTTAAATAAATTGTAATATATTTTATCTAAATAAAAAAAAATGCAATATCCATTTAGGTAGTTAAATAATAGAGAAATAAAGTTAAATTTTGATTTAATGATTCACTTAACATAAGAAAATAAAGTTTAAGATTAAAAAAATCATACCATTAGAGGTAAAAAAAGGAAAATTATAATAAAAAACTTTAATAAAACGGTTATTATAAAGTTTAAATTTTAATCAACAAGGCAGTAACATTTTTTTATATATAGACAGAGATGATCATGATTATGAATTCAAATTTTAAATATGCAATGCACTTGATAGACAGTGGTAAATTCTCTTTATGGATATATGATTAATCATGAAACCTATAAAACCAAACGAGCACACAGGTTAATGTTTCCCTTGTGAGCCAGCTAGTCAAACCTAGAAATAATCAAACGAGTCTATTTGGGGACTTTGTTGTTAGCATCCCAACTCAAGAAAAATTCTTAAACTAATTTTTTTTTTTATCAAAGGGCATGTGATAATTGATTTAGTTTCAGTTATATAAAACAAATTTTTAATTATTAAGTGTCTTCATCCATGGCGGCTGCTCTCTTTCTGTGTTCTGATTTTTGTTTGTTTAATTATTGTCACAGTTTTGTTTGTATAATTATATATTGGAGGATGCATATCTTATAGATTGGTTTAGGCTTTTTTGTGCAATAATTAAGAAAACAAAATCATATTAAAGAAAATGATCGATTTCAAACAATAAATGTACGATTTTATTAAGGTAAAGTATGATATTGATCTTAAATATAAGTAGTTTAATTTTAGTCTTTAAAAAGTCACTCTGAAAAAAAATAAAAAAAGTCAAATTTGGTTTCAATTGTTAATTCAATTATATTATTTAACTTATGTGACAAACAAATTAATTTGTGATTTAATGTACAATATGTTAAAATGTGCCAAAATTTTGTCTAAACTAACACTTGTATTAAAGTAATGGCATATGTGGTAACTGGTATGACATCTGTATTAAAGTATCTATTATTTTAGTGTCAAGTAGTCTTTTTTTTTTTTTTTTTTTTTTTTTCTCTTCATCTCAAATAGAAGAATCTTCTAAGATCTAATAAACATTCTAGTAACATAGTCTAATTCAAAAAGTTTTTTTATAAGCAAAATGATTCATGAAGCAATTTGTCTTATTAAATATTAATAGCAGAATCTAAATTTTTTTTTGTGTTGCAGAAGGGGGTAGTTGATTTGGGAAGTGGTATATTGTAGGATATCTTTTTCTGCACAATAAATTATATAATTAGAGAATTCTGGGTACATACATTTTATAAATCTTGAATAAAACTGTACATAATGTACATACATTTTTATATTGTAAGGATTATTGATCATTAATTAACTTCTTTATGGTTGGTAACTTATTTATTTTTCACAAAAATAAGGGAAGAAGTAGGAAATTGAATTTGTCCAAGTCTTCAACTATGAAAAGTTCTAAAATTTGTAGAAATATCACATTCTAAACCTTGTATGCTTTTTTGGAAGAGATCATCTCAGTTTAAACATTTAAGTACTATATTAGTAATTAATTCTATGAAAGTTGACAATGACCATTTCAGTTTAACGTGTCAACTATACTCCTCTAACATTTCTTATAAAGCATAGTTAATTAATGCACTTATATATGGAAACGGAAAGAGAATAAATGTCTTAATCTTTGGTTGAGAGAAGGTTGAGAAGAGTTAATACTTAGTATGGAAAAAGTTAAACCCAATATTTAAAAGATATAACAATGCACTATGAGAAAGTTTATTGTAAATATATTAAAAAATAACAAGTGTTTGTTGAATACTATATAAAGTTTTTTTTAAAAGAAAATAGTGAAATTAATTAAAGGGAGTATTTTAGAGATGCTCTAATCCTATTATAGAAGCATAACTGACTTTATACCTAATCAGTCCTATAATACAATTTGATAACGGTTAATAATTGTTAATAATTGGTTAATTAAGCATAGATTTGTTAGAATTTTTAGCATTTATTCTGTTTTAATTATAAGATTTGTAGGAATTTTGTTTAGTTAGGAATTTTATTGTTTATTTTTGTGTTTAATGTGTTTTTGGTTATGGAAAGAGAATGTAGTTGAGATTTAGGTGAGATTCGAAGAAAGAGAGAATGAGGAACGCTAGAATTAAGGAAAGGAGCAGAAAAACAGATTTTAAGTGACTTCTTGCTTACTAAAGGAAAAACAGATTTTAAGTGACTTCTTGCTTACTAAAGGAGGAGCTTGAGCTAAAACTCAATTAAATCAGGAAAGAAGTTCTGAACGAAGGCGTCAACACCACTGAAGTATGAAATGCGAAATAGAGGGATCATCATCATCATCTTTTGAGAAGATCTTTCGAAAGCACTTTTGCAATCAAGAATTTTTCTTTTTCCTTTTACATTGTATTTTCATGGCTACCATGTGTAGCTAATTTCTTTTCTTCTTGGGATTGAATGTAAAGTCTCACTTTCATATGTACTCTTGATATTATTTTTATGTCATTCAATTTAATTACTCTCGTTAATGTTTTGTTTAGCTTTGTATATCTCAGATTTCTTATTTTGACTGGAAAAACATTATTTGAAATTGGAAACAATTTCAATAATATTAGAGGAATGAAGTTGAAAAGGTTTTTATTTGCACAGAAGGTAATTTAATAAAATGACATAATTATTTAATTATGAGTGTATGGAAAGGAGTCAGTTACAATTCAATTCCAAGACTTTTATTATTATTAATTTCATCTCTTTTAACTATTTTCTATTACTTTTATTTAAATTGTTACATAAACTCATTATTGTTAATTATTTTTATTCACCATCTATTTAATTTCTGGTCGAAATCATACTCATCTTATTTTATTTTATTTTTCTGTCTCTTATATCTCCTTCCTTAAACAATCATGTAATTTTTAATGGCTTCAAATTTATTATAAGCTACACGCATTTCTATCTTAAACACAATTCATAAAGTTAACAGTAGTATAAAGTTAACAGTAGCTCAAGGTTAAGATTTTTCAATAGTAATTTTAAGATATTAATCTCATAGTTATATTAGCAAAAATATTTTAGATTTATCAACTTTTATGTCATGTCAAAGAATCTGTCAAGTTTTAATTAAGCATAGATAACAACACAAGATTTGTTGATGCACTTCAAGAATCAACAGGAAAATAATCGATGGAAGTTGAATTTATTGTGATCTACTTTGAAAGAAAAAGAACCAATTTGTTTATTTATTCTTAAGAAACACATTGAAGAGTGAAAAATCCAAGATTGATTGAATGGGTATCCAGATATTCACTCAGGATAGTCTTTCATAACGTGATTGTCAGACCATATTGCAAGATGTTTATTTCTCAAATTCCACTAAATTTTGATTATATTAATGATATATAATGATACATGAGAAAATGATAGATAAATATACGTATATATATATATTAATTTGGTTGATTTTACAATGGTTAACCCTTATATAAATACGGGTTAAAATTGTTTATAATGGATAAAGTTTTACATAAGAAAAGGTTTATATAATTAACAAAATAAACACACATTTATAACTGTTATAGTATATTTAATAGTCATATATTATTTAGAGGTTGAATTTAAGGTCAATTTAAATATATTTTTCCTGTCTTAATTTTTTAAAGGTGTTTTATAAAGACAAATTTACAATGGAGCTCCAAAGCATATAATATTTGAGATACACGGTGTGATTGACCTTAATGATATCATCTCACCAGATTTGAGATCGGAATATTAGTGTCATTGGTGGAAACATCATTTCCTTAGTCCTGGACTGGGGACTTGTTTCGATACACTTAATAGTCTCACATTATTTAGGAATTCATATGAAATTATTGATCCTAACAATATCATTTCAACAAAATTAAGGGCGAAACAATAACATTTATATTGTTATTCTATAATGAAAAGTATTTTTCATATATTTTTATTTTAGTTTATTTTTATAATCAAACTTAGAGACCTAACAAGAATCCACATTTAGGTCCATGTTTAGTTAAGATTTCATAAGTGTTATATATATATATTGTGAATATAGTATAAATTTGTACACAAAAATTATTTGCTTAAATTTTTAATTTTAGGTTATCTCTTCATTTTTTTATTTTTTTATCTTTTCTTTGAATTTCAATTTTTGAATTTCATTGTGTTCTCTATTCATGGAGAACTAATTCTCGAGAATCAATATATAAAATTAACTTAAAACAAGATAAGTTGAGTTTTGCACTGATCTTTTAATTTAATACTTGGAATTTGCTCTTCTCTTCTCTATATACACTTTTTAATCTTTGGAATTACAATTATTGTTTTTTATTTTAGAGATCAAATTAAAAATTGATTAAATGTTGATTTGATAATTAAACATGGATTACATTAAATGATATTTTGATTTTATTCATAACTACTTTAATTAATTGATTAATTGAATCAGTTATTGTTTAAACTTATGTAAACTTTTGGAGAACTATGATAAGAAAATTTGATATTTTGGCTCTTGAATTTATAGATTGACCTTTCATCATCTTCTATTTTCAATCTTTGTAATATGTTTTTGTCCTTTTAAAATTTTATTTCAAGTTTTCCAAATTCCTAAACTTCCAAAGTAATTTTTACAACAAGAATATTAAAATACAATCAATATTATTTTAAAAAGGAAATATCTGATTAAATCAAGAAGGGTGAATTGGTTTTCAAATTCTTTTACAAAAATATCATTTTTTTTTTATTCTTAAAACTTCTTTAAGATATAAAAACTGAATGCAATTATTAGTATAAACAAAACTGATACAGTAATTAGTTGTAGTACAAAAGATTTTTATTCTTTAATTTTCTTTTAAACAATTTTAATTAGAAAATCAAAATGTAATTAATTTGAGGATTCAATTGATACAATAATTTTGAAAAACAATATAAAATGAGAAAAAACACACAACAAATTTATACTTGGTAGAATTCAATAAATCTCAATCTTCAGTTTTTTACCCTTAAATATAAAACAAACAACATATATACATAGACATATAAAAACACAAACACACATATATATATATATATATATATATATATATATATATATATATATATATATATAAAAAAAAACACACACATATATATATATATATATATATATATATATATATATATATATATATATATATATAACATACACTCTAGGAAATAAAAAGGATAATTTTTTAGATTACTTAAAAAACTTTATATCATTGATCTTTCTAGGTCATCCATGACAAGAAATTAGAAAAAAAAAATAAAAATAAAAAACTTAGTCGTTAACGTGAAAGTCTTATCTATTATATGGGTTTGAAGAAGAGCACACCACACAAAAAATAAAATAAAAAATAAAAATAAAACTATTTGAAAGGTTGACATTGATTTTCCTCATTCAATCCATTATTATTATATATTATATTTATATTGGTCTAATTTTTTATTCTAAAATGTATATAACAAATTAAGTTTGAAAAATAATAAGAAAGTAATTATATTTATATATATAGGCAGTAAAAGTTTTCGATGATTACTTTTTATTTAGTAATTATTTTTAACACATAAATTCAATTAAGAATTATGGATTTAACATGCATATATTCTACTTATATATTTATTAATTGTAATAAGTAAATTTCATTAATAACACAACCTCATTCCGAGTAACTTCATCTTAATGTTTGCAGTTTGCAGCTAAATTACAAAATTGTCTCTCTCACACACGTTGTTCAAAGAATACGAAAATATCAGAAATAAGAACGCTGAAGATTTGGACTCTTCGTCTTGTCACATCTAAAGACAGTATCTTCTGAACTGTTGAGCATTTTGAGTATAAATTTTAGCCACTCTCTTTTACTAACTAATGAAAAAGTAGCTTCTTTTCGTAAAGAGATAAAATTAAATTCATGTTTTTTTTTTTTAAGTTGAAGGTAACTTTTAAGTTGAGGGTTATTATTGTGAGGCAAGTTTATAAATATATTACCATTACGAGTAAAAAGCTTATAAGAATACATAAAAATGTTTGCAAGTGTTTAATTTGTCCGTAAAGTCAGAATAAAATACTTTTACTTGGACAACCAATCAAAATATAAATTTTAAAATAATTACATAAAACAAATCAACAAACATATAATGTAATTATAATTCTGCTTGAATAATTTCTCCATAAAAATGTGGATTTTGATTACCTACTGCACAAATTTCCAAATTCCATATATGTTTGTTGGTAGGCAAGTATCATAAATATGATTAATGTCATTGGTAAGTACCATGCCTAACATTAACCTTTTATTAGAAAAAGTATCATAAATATTATTAATGTTAGTACTATTAACGATTTGTTGGATGAAGGAAACGAACAAATATTGCATGAATATTGTAATATTATATCATCTACAACTATTATATTATAGAAACTTTGTAATCATGTAATAATTATTATTATATTATGATTATTATTATTAATGATAATAATATTAAAATAATAATAACAATTTTAATAATAATAATATTATTATTATTATTAATAAAAATTAATACTAATATTATTTTCAAATACAAATTTGTGGATAATCACAACTTTTCTTTTATCAATAAAAATAGATCCCTAAATACTCACAACTTCTGTTTTGTCTATGGAGACAGATTTATGAATAATTATAATTGTATTTTATCAACTAATACATATTTATGGATAATTACAACTTGTAATTTATTGACGAATATAAATTTATGGATAATCATAGCTTGTATTGTATTAACAAAATATAAATTTGTAATAATCACAACTTGTATTTTATCGATAGATATAGATTTATAGGTAAGTGTATTTTACAAATGCATACCAATATATTGGTGGGTAATAATTCATTGATAATATATATTTTACTATCAAATATAAATCTATAATTGATAGTTCGCAGGTAAATTAAATTTTTTTTATAGTGATAATTTGAATTCAGTTAGTGGATAAATTAATTTATAAAACTCTCTAGTATAATGTTTTAAAAAAAAAATTCATTCATGCAAAATTAATTTTATTTTTTATAATTAATTTTTCTTCTTTTTATTTTTTTCTTAGAAATCTGGGAGAAGTTTTTCAAAGTATAAGTCATAAATATTTATTAATGCCTTCCCTGTATTATTACTTTGTCTCCTAGTTCATCCTTAAGTTGACCAGTATGTATATATATGTTCATACTATGCTTCGAGCATATTTTTATATAAAATTCCATACCTAATTCTTTCATCAAAAGAAAAGGACTACACGCAGAACCACTTGATAGTTGTTACATTCAAAAAAAGTTACACACGCTATTTGCAAAGCCACAAAAACAACTCAACAGCACGAGGTGAAATTTCAAAGCACCTTCCCTGTCTCACTATATATATATATACATGCCTACCAATGCTACGGCATCACCATTCAGACAGAATTCAATCCTCTGAATATTCTTTTATTCATAATTCTATATTTCAGTCCCTTTTTCTTCACCAATAGCATCTTCTGCTACTTCAAACCTTGCTGCTACTGCTGAGGTTGTGTGTTTGCATGGTGAGAGTAATGAGGTTGAAGGCAGTTTTTGTTTGGTGCTTATGGTTGGGGTTGATGCAATTATCTGTTGGAGGAAGGGTGAGGAACTACAGGTTTGATGTGGAGTACATGATAAGAAAGCCAGATTGCTTGGAACACGTTGTGATGGGAATCAACGGTGAGTTTCCAGGGCCAACTATTAGGGCTGAAGTTGGTGACACTCTTGACATTGC
>Ga0209489_104652_pt1 | contig 25029 bp, 12 predicted proteins | sample SiratrowhiteBW_FD_187527 | JGI IMG/M metagenome (GOLD analysis project Ga0209489, IMG submission 187527) | Root nodule microbial communities of legume samples collected from California, USA - Siratro white BW (SPAdes) (version 2) | ecosystem: Host-associated > Plants > Roots > Nodule | place...
AAATATATTATTTATTATATAATTCGAAATATAATTTATTTATTTCACTTTATATAATTATAAATACAGTTTTTTTATTTCAAATTATACGATTTGAAATATATATATATATATATATATATATATTATTTTTAAATTTTATATTATGAAATATAATTTTTATTTCTGAATTAAACAATTTAGAATATAATTTTTTATTTTAAATTATATAATCGAAATAAAAAATGTAAGAGGTGTAAGAATTATTTAATTTTTTTTATTAAGGTCAGAACATGAAAAGTATGGAGGTGCAGTTGGGGACATGGAAGGTAATTAAGTAGCTGGATTGGGCTGGTTACATTCGGGTCGGGTTAAATTGTACCGGTCCAGTTGGGGGCATGGAAGGTAGTTAAGTAACTATAAAATAGAGGAAATTGTTCCTTCCCCTTCACACTGTACGGTAACATAGATCGGAACGTGGAACTTCTCTGTGCGGAAACCGTAATATCTCACTTCTCAGATCGGATCTATTCGACTTCGTTGCAGTGATTATGGCTTCCTTCAGCGGCGATGAGACGGCACCGTTTTTCGGCTTCCTTGGAGCCGCAGCTGCGCTCGTCTTCTCCTGTAATTCAATCCCTAACTTCTCAACTAGATCTGTGTTCCTAGTAGTTACATGTTCTCTTTCGAGTTTCAATTTATTAGGAAATTTTGTTGTCCTGTGCACAATTTGATCCCTGCTTGAAAGAAAAAAGGTAAACAGTATATGTTATGATTGGTTGATTCAGTTGTTTTTTGGTAGTTTCTGTGGTTCAATTGTTTTGTTGGATTCAATTGCGCAGTTCAAATCGTAGATTTAGTTTTACATGTAAGCGCTGAATTTTTCTCGTAGATATAGGTTGATGACTGATACCGAATATTTTTGGTTAGAATATCCGTTGCTTTGATTGGCTCTCAGTGGACATAATTAGTCTGTTGAAATTGCTTCACGTTGTTTTGATTCTTGAAATTGCGTGGTAGAAGCACTTGAATAGTTGTGTATTTAAAAAACATAGAAAGAGGAATTTTGGGGTTTTTTGTTAGCTCTTCATTATCTGTAGATTTATCTTACTAAGAGTTGTTTGAAATGACGGAGGAAGGTATGGGAGCTGCCTATGGCACAGCAAAGAGTGGTGTGGGCGTGGCTTCGATGGGTGTGATGAGACCGGAGCTGGTGATGAAGTCTATTGTTCCTGTTGTTATGGCTGGAGTTTTGGGTATTTATGGTCTTATTATTGCTGTTATTATCAGTACTGGCATTAATCCCAAGGCCAAATCTTATTACCTCTTTGATGGTTATGCACATCTCTCCTCTGGTCTTGCCTGTGGGCTGGCTGGGCTCTCTGCTGGCATGGCTATTGGCATTGTTGGTGATGCTGGTGTTAGGTATTATTTCTTCTGCCTTGGTCACCTTTTTTATTCAACCTATTTTGATCATATTATGAATCCTATAGTATCTAGGGTAATACTTAATGCAATCCCAATGCTTTCAATCAATGGACATGTTATCATGTTATCCTTGGTGAAATGTATATTTTGCTGTTAGTTTGATACAGGGATATATGAATCCTAATAAAATTCTTGCTTTAAACAATTAATCTTCTTCTTCCGCAGAGCCAATGCACAGCAGCCAAAGCTTTTTGTTGGAATGATTCTCATCCTCATCTTTGCTGAAGCTCTTGCCCTGTATGGTCTCATTGTTGGTATTATCCTGTCCTCTCGTGCTGGTCAGTCTAGAGCTGATTAAGAAAGATGTGCTGCAAAATATTCTTTGATCTCCCTTCTGTTTTAACCTTATTATGAGGGCTAAGGGCGAGGGAGTAAATTGTTAATTGTGGAGGTTAGTGATGTTGGGACGGGACTTTCTGGATTTAACACATGTGAAAGCAGTAGCTGCACCAGTCATTTTTGTGTTTGTATAAGTGTAGTCTTTCTTTGCTTAATAAAGCTTCTTAAGCTTCTTTTTTCCCTGTGCCATACAATCTTAGTATTAATTTTTTTGTGCTACTGCCATTGTAATTTATTTGTATTAATGAGTCTTTTAATATTGCATGCTAGTGTGGCTAAACATTGCCTTGTGTTTTGATCAGTTAGTTGTATAATCTGAATCCACAGGGATGTTCTCAATAAAAGAACATTTTGAACATTCTAATATTCTTTTGAATACTGGTATTATCGGAGCAGGAACGAAATATGGACATGATTAAGTTGAATAGGCGATCTTGTCAGTGTACTAATTTTGAATGTGGTATTATTTTTCCCTAGTAGAAAATAAAACGAAATTACTATATGAGCTTTGTTATTTGTAGATTAAGTCAAAGTATTATATCTATCTTTATATACTTATTTTTAAGTTTCACTTAGGTTTTTTTTTCATTCACATCAGAAAAACATTTATACAAAAATTGAAGGAACAAAATGTTATGTTAAATTGTTGTACAAACAAATAAACCAATAATATCAAGAATTGAAGAATGGTATGAGAAGCAGTGATATTAAGAAATCAGATTGAATTAATGTTTCGACGTGCTTCCTCGCCTCTTCAGAATCATTCATTTAAGAGTCTTCATCTCACCACCTTTTTTCTGAACCTCTCACTCGTGCATGACATACGTGGAGCCACAAGATCCATGAGTTAGGTTAGGATATTTTCTTATAATAATGCACTCTAGTCACGTGTTGCAAATTTGATACCATATTTTCTCTACTTTTGAACTATCTACGTCACGTGCTCCCTGGCTCCCATTTCTTGTTAAGAGGCGTTCTTTTACACGGGTTCAGCAGATTTTGTCCAAAAGGTTGTCTTCGTACGTCCCAGGACTGAAAAGTTTGTGGTGTATTTCACTACTACGCTCAATTCAGTAGGGATAATAAGGAAGTGAACGCATCTTTGACTATTTCATCCAATTTTTTTAAGTAAAAATCCATAATCATTCTCATTTTTTATACTTATAAATTGGTTGTCTCATCTTCGTTCCTTTAAGAAAATGAATATATCCCCGGTTAGAAATATTAATTAAATAATTGTTTATAAAAATAAAAATCATAAAAATAAATATGATAGTATTAAGTATCCAATTTTAAAATGATATATATTTTCTTTTTCTACAATATCAAATATTTAAAAAAAGTATACTTGTATTAATATAAAATAAGAGTATCAAATAACAAATAACATAAAGTCAAATAATTATAAAAAGAAAAGATAATTACAAATACGACTCAAACATAAGTTATAAAAATACGGATATATCTTAGTAAAATAGGACGAATTCGTATAATATCTATAAAGACGAAACATTTATTTCACTATTATTTTAGTAAGTAGTGTTGAGATTATCTTAAACTTGTATATTATAAACAGTTTTGTCCTTTAGGAATTTCCTTATTACTTTTGCACTAAAACACAAAAATATGACACTTATAATTTTTGTTCATCATATCAGTATTCTTCTATAACAAAAAATATAACATATATAACATATTCATCTCACTGTTTATCACTTCACCATAATTTCGTTGTATCAAGACAAATACGATTTTGAACTTCCATAATACAAAGTCAGTGTTTCTAAAGAATTTTTTGATATCAAACCTTTTGGTAATTTTCTAATTTCTATTTTTTTTCTTACCTTTGGAGGACGCTGATTGTTGAGTTTAAAACATTAAGAAAAGATTACTCATTTGATTGGGTCAAAACAATAAAAGAACATTTAAGAAAAAGAGAATGGAAAAGAAACACTATTATGTTTTATAACAAAAGAAACTCTAAATTCCAACAAAAAGCAATCCCCAATACCAATATCATTATAGTCAGATGACTACATGGTAATATTTTCCGCTTTAAAATTCTCTTTCTCTGCACCGTTTAGTCCTCATGATAGTGTATATAAACTCCATTTTACCCCGACATTGAAGAATAAATTATGGTTCAAAGGGAAAGTAACGAAAACCAACAAGCGATAGATGGATATGAGAACATGGTTGGTGTGGCTCCAAATAAACCACATAAGAATAAGAATAGGAATGAAGAGTTTTAATAGCACACACTTTCACTCTGTACCAAATTGTGGTGAGTGCTGAATCCTAATGGAAATGTGTGGAGCCACTTCTCTGACATGGTCTCACACCATCTCTCCGTCGCTTCACCTTCCTTCATCTCTCTCAGTAAGATCATTCACTCAACAAACCTTTTCCTTTCTCACCTTTCTTCATTCCCCACTTATTATGAATTCCCATTCCTTCCATTTTACCAGACCAGAGAGCATAGGAGCTTCAGGGTTTGGTGCGTCACCGATAATGATCCCAAGGTTTTACTATTCTTTCCATTTGTAATTTTTGCCTCATGTTCTCTTTGTTATGCTGTGGATAGTACATAAGTCAATGTGAATGAGTGGCATGCCAAAAGTCCGTTTTGTAGCTTGAAAACTAAACACAATGGAACCAAATTAACGGATTGGTCCTGCAATTTCAAATCAAATGCTATAAAATTTATGCTTACTTTAAATGATTACATTTCACGCAGTTGAACATTCAATTAAAGTGAAGAAACCCCTTATCCGCAAATTTAATGCCAATCACAGAAAAATTTGTTGAAGGCTTACTTTTTGTGTAAATCAGAAACAATAAATGGAGTAGTTGAGAAGCAGGCATTTGGACCTATTAGTTACCCATGTTACTGGGTGGAGTAGCTTAGAAGAGGAGCTTCTCCTATATATAGTAACCACAAGCTTTCATCCTCCTATTGAGGTGTATTCTCCTTATTTCAAGAGTGTTCATTTGTTCTGTCCTTGTATTCAGAGAGAAAATATAACTTATATCACGTAATGAAAATTTCTCTTACTTTTGGTTTTGCCCCTTATATTCCACATTAGATATTTTATTTCAGTTTTAATTTAGTTTCATGGTATTATTTCTGTACACTCAAAACCCAATACGGGGTTGTTCTATTTGTTGCTTTTGTGTGCTAATAATCATATTAGGCTTGTCTTGATCTTGCCTTAGGAAACCTGATTCGGGTTAGGATTGATAGCTCTTTTGGTTCTAAATAGGAGTGCCACCTGTGATTATTAGACTTCAAGTTGTACCTATCTTTGGCTTAGCAGGTGGTATGACAATCTTTAAGATCTCCACCTCTCAACCTCACAACTGATTACAAGCCAAAAATTGAAGAGGGATGAGCTATGCAACTTTGTATACCCTGTTAAGTGTTGCTTATAACTAGTATTTACTTTAAGATTCACAAAATTGCTTCTATATGTCTAGGAAGCATGCTTTTTGTTCAACATTACACTGGTAATTTGCATAATAAGAGTGTCATTTAACTGCTATCAGTTTCGCCTTTTCTAACTGGTTATTTAGTTTGGGTTTCATATTATCACCTAAGAGTGTTTTTGCAGGGAAGTAAAATGATCATATCTGTAACTGGAGCAACAGGTTTTATTGGTAGAAGGTTGGTGCAAAGACTGCATGCAGGTTATGCCACGGTCTAGCTTAATGAGCACATTTGTTTATGTTTTCTGATATGAAATGCAGCATTTTCCTAGTGATCTATTGTACATCTAGATTTCGGCCATTTTTAATCCTGCATAAATTTTACTCTAAAATGCATTGTGGTTGTATTTTCCCAGTGCTCTCTTGTACATCTAGATTGCACACAGTTATCCTCTGTTTTGCAAAATATAGACCAAAAGAACATAAATAGTTGCATCCTATAGACTATGTTGCGTCCTTGTATCCTTAACCACTTAGCCTTTGTGGTGATGAATCAGTATAACCTCTGGATTTTGTCAGACACCTGCTTGTCTATTTTTTATCAATTAAATTCTAAGCTTCTGTGGGTGTATGCGTAAACAGTTAAGCTAACTTGCATCTCAAATAACAATATTTGCAGACAATCACAGTGTTCACGTCTTGACGCGATCTAAATCTAAAGCAGAAACAATTTTTCCGGGTAAGAAGGTAATAAATTAATGCTATAAATGTGCACTAACACTCACACTTTACAAAAGAATACCAACAAACTTATTCACAACAGCAAACCTTTTCAAGAGATCAAAGTGACACATCAACTTCAATTACAGCAGAATAACTTAAACTTTAAAATTATAAGCAATATATATTTGTTGGTTTCTATTTATACTAATTTGCACTCCACCAGTTTTATTTTTCTCATAGTGGTAGAAACAAAAACAAATTTTCTGAACAACCTGACTCTGTCAGACATATACTATAGGTTATGTTAATTGGTTAATTTTTCCTTGGTATCTACAGCAAAAGACTTTCCAGGAATCAAGATTGCAGAAGAGCCAGAATGGAAAAATAGCATTCAGGGCTCAACGGGGGTTGTGAATTTGGCTGGACTGTCCATAAGTACCCGATGGTCTCCTGAGGTTATTGCCGTTCTTATTACTTCCACTACTTATATGATTTAGTATCCAACTCACACCTATCTGGTGGTTATTAAGACATATTAGGTATCTTTCTACTAATATTTTTATATTGTCTCTGTTCAGGCTAATTTGATCTGTAGCTTGCTTATTGCCAATGCATGTGTTTATTTTCTAGTTGTGCTGGAAAGGCCTCATTTGCCTTTTTTTATAAACTTTATTGGAATAAGAAAATTTACAGACGATTTATTTATATCCAAAATTCTGAAATTATAAATAATATATTGATGTATATTTTGGAAACTTTTGCTGTCTTAGACATTGTTGTAAGTTGAAAACTACTGAACATTATTTTTAGAGGAACTGACTATACATACACATACACTGTCTATTTTTCTGTATCTTCCCCCTCCAACCTTCATTTTTGTGCTGGTAAAATTAGTACATGCATAACTCGAAGTGAGTAACACACATTTTAATGCTGCAGATAAAGAAGGAAATCAAGCAAAGCAGGATTAGAGTGACCTCAAAGGTAAGCATACATTTCCCATTGACAAAAATGAAAACAAATACGTTCTTTATTATTTTCTCTCAGGAAAAATATGTGGCTCCATATATTTTTCTGTTATTTACATAAATCATTGCTTATTCTTCCTGACCTATTTATTTCGTAGCAAAGGTTGTAGAATTGATAAACAGTGCACCGGATGAAATTCGACCTAAAGTTCTTGTTAGTGCAACAGCTGTTGGTTATTATGGTACGTTTGTATGCAAAATATGGTTAAATACTAGTTTATTATTGTCTTGCTTGGTGATTAATATTATCATTGGTTGTTTAAAGCATTGGTTGGCAAATGTAATTATTTTGGAGCACGTTTTATATTCACTGACTGGTTAATAACTATGCATTATTTTGCATACAAAGTTTTTTCATTTTCCTTCCACTTTAATATGTTCAGGTACCAGTGAGACACAAGTCTTCGATGAACAAAGTCCATCAGGAAATGATTATTTGGCTGAGGTAAGGAAAAAAAATACATGCTTTTGTTACTACTGTAAAGAAAGATAAGATTTTAAAATCTGATGAGAAAAATAGGAAAAAAAAAAAAAAGTCCTTTGCTTTGTGAAAGGAATATTTAAGAGTATTACTCATGAATTTCGAAAGGATATTGATCTTTCTTATTTAACATGTTATAAGATGATTTTTTTAATCTGTTAGCCTTTTGTTTTTCTACTGAGTTGATGGTAAGAATATTTGTCATAATTGATATACATTATAAATAGCTTTGTCTATATTTCCTTTGAAAGTATGTTTCTGATCATTCAGTTCTACCAATCCGATATTTTTGAATCAACAAAAAGTATTAAAACTAATCGACTTTGGTTTTGGGCATTAAAGTCATTTGAAAACCAACATTTATTATTTTGTTAAAAGTGCCAAAAAAACCCAGTTTCTGCTTTAAAATTTGATCTTGAGAATGAACTTCTAAAGTGTCTAGTACAAAATATACAATTTAATGAAGGCAGTGATTATGAAAAATCGGAGCTACTTCTGTCTAACTTCCTGTCCTTCGAGATGTTATTCAAATATATGGAACAATGTCCAACTGTAGCTTCTAGATTGCATTGACCAAGAATGCCCCTTCTGTACAGGTTTGTAGGGAGTGGGAATCAACAGCCCTAAAGGTAAACGGAGATGTTAGACTGACTCTAATTCGCATTGGTGTTGTTCTTGGTAAAGACGGTGGAGCACTAGGTTTGACTTCTAAAGTGCAAATTATGGACTTAAATATAGTATTTGATATCCTATATTATTATTGTCCACTTATGCCCTTAGGCTAATACGTGATTATATTAAATATGATCTTGAAACAAAATATATTTGTAATACAAGTATTTTTCTTTTTTAATGTCCTAAAGAAATATCATCTGATATTGAAAATTCATGATATTGTTGGGTTAAACTGATAATAACATCTTGAGTCTCTGCAGCTAAAATGATACCTCTCTTCAAATTGTTTGCTGGTGGACCTCTCGGCTCTGGAAAACAATGGTATTTCACTCAGTTTCTTTGGCTTGTAAGAGATGTACTACGTAGTATTTTTAGCCCATTCTAAGACATTCCCACTCCAACCTGGTGTCTTTTGTAAAATCCAAAAATAACCCTTTTTTACAGCTTGAATGTTACTAATAAGATGTGTAGTTTGTATTAATTTCATGGTAGATGTCGTAGTTGAGTACTTGAGTTCCTTTTATTCTTTCTTGCAGGTTCTCCTGGATTCACTTGGATGACATTGTCAATTTGATATATGAAGCACTATCAAATCCATCTTACAAAGGTGAATTATTCACTCCCATATCCCCAAATCGAATTTATAAAAATTCTTTAAAAAAATGCAAATGAATAATGGACAGTTGATATTGGTTATAGCATAGACTTCTTTATCATAGGATTACCCATTTTCCTCCTCTTACATTAATACCTCCAGCCGCAATTACACGGTTAAATTATGTTATTCCTTTTGAGATTTTACCCCTAACAACTCTAGATATTTTCTAGGCAAAATCATGGATATATTTTCTGTTTAGTTTGTTTCATTATCATGAATCATGTTTGTTTAGGTGTTATCAATGGAACTGCACCGAATCCTGTGCGATTGGCAGAATTGTGTGACCAGCTGGGACATGTGTTGGCTCGTCCCTCATGGCTGCCGGTACCGGATTTTGCACTGAAGGCTGTCCTTGGAGAAGGTGCTTCTGTGGTAAGGAATAATCTCTGGTTAATTAATTTGTCCTCAGTTTACTTAACTACTGGCATCATTTCGTTTAAATGAACCTTTAACTTCTCTTTGTAGGTTTTAGAAGGGCAGAGAGTGATTCCTACTCAAGCTAAGAAGTTGGGTTTCACATTCAAATATTCTTACGTGAAGGATGCCCTTAAAGCAATTCTTTCTTGAAGCAATTTTTGCCCAGTAACTGCCATATTCTTTATTCTTTTGAATCATGCATAACCTTTTCAGGACATTCACCTTATTGGGACTTTTGAAAGCGGTATAAGTTTGAAGATGTGGTCAATATTATTTTTTGGTAATGTGAACTGTAGCTAATTATCAGAACGTGTATTGTAGCATATTTTCTCTTATTTTTTGTGAAGTATTTTACTCTAAGATAACTTTAAAAAATACTATTTCTTTTACCTGGATCTCTACATAATTTTATAATAAAAGGTAGTCTGTGCCAGGGATGGCGACGCCATCTGTGACTAATGTCATTTTTTAAAATGATTAAAACTCCATCCTGTTTTAAAAGGTCTTTTTAAAAAGGCAGCTGTCCCCGTATTATATACAACACTTGCAAAATGACAGAGATCTCAAGACGGCTTGTCCTGGACCTCCATACTTTCTTTCTGCATCTCCATATAAAAATTAGAACTATATTTTATTTTCCTTATTTTCTCTATTTTCTAAATTGCATTTCTTTTAATCTTTTATTCTATTTGAAATACAAATTTTTATATTCTAAAATCTGAAATATAAAAAAATTATATTTTAAATTATATAATTCAGAATATAAAAAACTATATTTAAATTATGTAATTTAGAATATAAATTTTGAAAAAGTATTTTTGTATTTTTTGAACTATGGAGGTACAGCAAGAGGTTCAGGTAGAAGCCGTCAGATCTTAAACTAATTAGAGAATAGAGTTAAAATGAAGAGAAACTAACTAGGTCCGAATTTGCGTCACGTTTTTAAATGAGTTGATCGATTGATTTTGTCCATCTAAATTGATTTTGTCACTTCTATCCTTTAATTAACAATAGAACGTTTTATCGTATTTTATCTCTCATTAGACTTCCTAATGTAATGATAAGATAATATCTGATTCACTAGTAGTGTAAATTTACAATAATACTTTATAACTATCTAATTCATTTTAATCTAAATATAATTTGTATAACAATTTAATTATTTATTATAAATTCAAATTATATAATTATCATTACAGTTTTAATTATAATATAATTTATGAAAAATATTTAGTGAATGAAGTACTCCAATAACAGATAGAAATACAACTCCTTTGCTAAACACGTATCATAAGGGTAATAAAATAGAAGTTAGGTTATTATCCTAATCCACGTTTGTGGAAGTTTGGGCACTGCTCCTTAATTGGGTGTCGCCGTCAGCACTGTGAAGTCCTTTGGGTTTAGGGTTCCACCAGAAATGACCGAAAGACCCTTCAATTTCCTCAAGAGTCTTCCCACGTGTTTCGGGGAGCATCGTGTAGTGAAAAATCCACGCAGCAACAGCGATACCAGCGAACAGAAAAAACGCACCCCCAGTGGTAATGGCCTTACAGAGGGACAGAAAAGTCATTGAGATCACCCCACTCGTCACCCTATTCACCACGGCCCCAATAGCCACTCCCTGCGCGCGCAACCTAAGCGGGAAAATCTCCGAGCTATACACCCACGTGATGGGCCCCGACCCAATCGAGAAAGTCGACGCGTAGGCCAACACCGCAGCGATGCTCAGCCCAATGGCCCACTTCAGCGTCGACCCAGAATGGCCCACCACGGTGAGACTCACGCCCAGTGTCACAAGCGAGAATATCAGCCCACTAACGCTGCATAAAAGCAACACGCGCCGCCCGGCCCGGTCCAACAAAAACGTGGCAACAAAAATGGAAACGGTTTTCACGAACCCAACCGCCACAGTCGCGAGGAGAAGGTAGTTATCCGATTTGATTCCGGCGTTCTGGAAGATCCTGGGGCTGTACAAAACGACGGCGTCGATGCCCGTGGCTTGGGCGAAGAAGTGAATCCCGAGCGACGCGATGAAGATGTGGCGAACCGCGCGCGTAGGGTGCAGGAAAAGCTCTTTCCATACGCCTTTCCCGTGGCTTTGCTTGGTCACTAATACGACGTCGTCGTCGCAGTCCTGAGGGATCCCAGCCGTCTCTTTTATATCGGCTAGCCTTAGCCGAGCCTCTTCCTCCGAGTCGGAGATTTTGTACAGAATTCTTTTGGCTTCGCCTAATCGACCTTGCGCCACGAGCCACCTCGGTGACTCCGGCATGGCTAACACCGCCACGGCTAGAAAAATGGCTGGAACGGCTCCCACTCCCAGCATGAGCCGCCATCCCAGCCGAAGCGGCAGCTTCGAAAATCCGTAGTTTGAAATGTATCCTACTAGAATCCCTCCGTTCAGAAATATCTGAAAAACAACATATTGCCTCAAATAATTTTAAATTGAACGGTTGTTTCATCTTAACTAATCCAAATGAATCGGAGAGAACCAAACTGAACTCAAACAATTTTTATATCAATGAAAAAAATAGTTTGTTACAGTTCAGTTGAGTTCAAGTGCATAGTTTATCTCTAATTTGATAAAACAATTCACTCCATTTCATAACACTACTGAACTTAACTTTTGAATTGAAATTTTGAAATTCTTATTTATGCAGAGCTATGAACAGAGTAGTTTAAAGTAACTGGAACATGATTGGAAGGAGAGAGAAACAGGAACCTCAGGGAGGGAAGTGAGGAAGCCGCGAGAGGAGGTAGGGGAGATTTCGGAGTTGTAGACGGGGGCGATGAGGAAGGCGAAGCCGATGCCGACGCCGGCGAAGAAGCGGCCAAACATGAGAAACGCGTAGTTAGGGGAGAATCCCATGAGGATTGCTCCGGCGAAGAAGATGACACCGGCGAGCGCAATTGTGTAACGGCGACCTATCCAGTCGGAGATTCTGCCGGCGATGAAAGAGCCGACCGGCGAGTAGAGGTTGATGATACCATTGAGGATTTCGATTTGGACGTCGGACACTTTGAGATCTCGTTGTATGTACAAAGCTGCTCCACTCATCACTCCAATATCTGTAGTGATTAAAATTGACATTTATTTTTGAAACAAATTAAGTTGGAATAGTATATAAGCGTAGCAGTAGTGAAACTCACCATAACCTAGTAAGATAGAAGTCATGGAAGCTAAAATGGCACAAGCTAAAGCGAAGTTGTTTGTTTTGGGTTTGTTTTGAGGAACAGAACTTTGGTCCACAGCCATCTTTGTTGAAGAGGATGATACAGTTTGTTGAGAAGAATAGTGACCATATATAATTGGAATTAGGAGCAAGCTTGTTCCCTGTCGCTATCTTATCTCACACACTCACGTCATTTTCTATGACTCTTCACTCTTCAGTCAAACAAACTTGATGATTTAGTACTCCTAAAACAACACTCATATTCGATTACTTTTTTAAATTAATGTATTTTTTTTATAAAATTTTTAAAATAATATACTTCTTTTTTCATTTTTCCTAACGGGGTAAAACACGATATTAGTTTAAGGAATAGACTCGAACAACAAAGATATTATTTTAATTAACTAATTAATGATTAATTTTGTATATAATTAATTTATAATGATACAATTTTGAGAATTTTGTTAAATATATAATAGTTAAAATTAATTTTTATTAAATAATTAAAATAAATAATAAATTAATTTGAATGAAAAAATAATTATCAAAAATTATTTAATGTGAAGGAAATATACGTAAAAGATAATTAAATAAAAAAGATAATTTTTATATAGTGAAAATCTAAATTATTTGAATGAGTTAGGTTTTAAAACTTATTTAATTTTTTTTTTCCTTTTTAAAACGACTTCCACTATTTTCTTTATAAAAATATTTTTTGCTGTAATTTTATAAAAATTCTTAGTCTACTTCTGTTATTATTTTTTTCTTTTATAAAAATTCTTAAATTTATTTAGATTTTTTTCCTTTTTATAACTACTTCTTTCTCTTTTACTTTTTTTTATAAAAATAATTATTGATGTAATTTTATAAAAAATCCAAACTATTTTTACTCTTTTTTTAAAAAAACTAACCAGATTATTTTCATCATTTTTTTAAAAATAATTAACCTTTTTTTAATTCAAATAATTTAAATTTTATATAAAATCATCTTTTTATTTAACTATTTTACATACAAAAATTTATAGATAGTTATTTTTCACATTTATTTCAATTACTTAATAACAATTAATTTTAATTATTATATATGAATCCAAATAATTAACCTTTTTTTAATTCAAATAATTTAAATTTTATATAAAATCATCTTTTTATTTAACTATTTTACATACAAAAATTTATAGATAGTTATTTTTCACATTTATTTCAATTACTTAATAACAATTAATTTTAATTATTATATATGAATCCAAATAATTAACCTTTTTTTAATTCAAATAATTTAAATTTTATATAAAATCATCTTTTTATTTAACTATTTTACATACAAAAATTTATAGATAGTTATTTTTCACATTTATTTCAATTACTTAATAACAATTAACATTTAATTATTTTCAGAAGGGCTTCATCTATTAAGCACTAATTTTATCTGCACAAGACAATACAAAGTGCAAAACAGAAGATAAGAAAGGTGAAAGAATTAATCACCCTAAAATCAATAGTTTAAAATTTTAATTAATCAATTAATTAATTATTTAACTAAAATAGTACACGATTTTATTTTGGGAAAGAGCAGAGACTCTTCTTTTTGAATAAGTAATTATTGAAATTAATTATTGTTAAGTAATTAAAAAATGTAAAAAATGACTACTAGTTGTTGTGAAGAAAATTTATATAAGATAGTTAAATAAAAAGATAAACTTTATATAATTTAAATTATTAGAATTAAAAAGAAGATTAAATTTTTTTTAAAAATGAGGAAAATAAATTGGTTAGTTTTTTCAAAAAAGCAATAAAAGTAGTTTGAGAATTTTTATAAAATTACATCAATGATTATTTTTATAAAAAAAAAAGAAAGAGTAAGAAGTAGTTTTAAGAAAGAAAAAAATCTAAATAAGTTTAGGAATTTTTATTAAAAAAAATGAAAGTAGTTTGAAAATTTTTATAAAATTACAACAAAGATTATTTTTATAAAAAGAAGAAGAAGCAGAAGTAGTATTAAGTAGGAAAAAAATATAAATAAATTTCTAAAACTAATCTATTGAAATAATTGAAATTTTCACTATATAAAACACATTTTTTTTATTTAACTATTGTTTATATATATTTTCTTCACATCAGGTAATTTTTCTTCATAATAAGTAATTATTCTTTCATTCAAATTAACTTCACGTCTATAGACACAGTTTCATTTTTTAAAATAGGATCCTATTTTTTTTTCACGTCATCTTAAATAAAATCGTACAATAATACTATTTATTCATAACAATATGATACAACCCCTACACACACAAAAAAAGTACACAATTTTAAAAATTTCACAAAAAGAATACACTAATTTCAAAAAATTTCTTTCGATTAATAATTAAAACTGTAATTGAATAATCTAATCTCGCATTCTTTTTACTCGTTTCTTTTGTAAATTATTCTTCTATTTTCAATTTGTAATACTTTGTTAATTATTTTAAAAATAATTAGTTATATTATTTATAAACAAAAATTAGATGATTGTTTTAAAATATTTTATTTTAAAAAATATCCAAGCTTGATTTATTTTAAAATTTTCGCTTTTAAAATTCGCATTAAATTGTTATTATATTGTCCATATTGAATGTTGATAACGACATTTTACATAAAAAGAATGTCCCAGACCAAAATCATTCATGCAGTTTTAGTTTTTTCTTTCTTTTATTTAGATAATGTAGATCAGGCAGAAGTATTTGATGCACTAAAATACTTTCTCTGATCAGGAGCATGAACCTATTCTGTTTTCCAACATAGTAGGTTATTTGAAGAATTAAATTTAAATATAATGTCATACTAGATTATTTGAAGAATTAAATTTATTTCAAATATTATGCTTACTTAGATTCTAAGAAATTCATAAATAAATTTAAACATTTTGAATTTAATTTTTATATTTTTAATTAAGTTCTTATTATTTAATTCTTTTATTGAGTGATATAATTGTTATCTTATAAATGGAAGGTTATATTTATAATAAATATAAAAAAATACTGTGGTTAATATAAAATAACAAGTGCCTCTTACTATTTTTATTAAAAACATGATTAGATATGAAGAGACTTTTAGTTGTTGTAGGTGATTATTATTGAAGGGTTTGATGACCTTATTATTTAGAATGTTTTCAATTAAAACAATATAAATTTATTTATTATTTTATATTAACCATAATATTGCTTTATATTAATTTAAAAAACTTTACTTACTTACAAGTACGACAAAATTAGAAAACACGTAACTTAATTGAAAAATATAAAAATTTTAAATATTTAATAAAATAAAAAGTTAAACTCGATCAAAAATATCTAAATTTATAATATTATTTTCTCTAAATTTTAATTAAAATTTACATTTTTGTTTTCTTCAAGCAACTTAGTTATAATTGACATACATTTTGTTATTACTTTAAAGAAAAACATGACTATAAATTAAAAAAACAAATCTTTACTATTCAGTTAATGGTATTGTATACTTAAAAAATAAAGATTTTGATCAATAAATATGTATTTAAGATGAGAATTTTTTTCTAAGAAAGACAATAAAAATAGATGGAATTTGTACTCTAACCAAGAGAAAGTCAGCAGAAAATCAAATGTACACGAAACAAATGTTCTATTGGAACAAATTATAAATGGAGATTGGCTAGAGCCTCACTAATTATTACCTTAATCTGCCTTCATCATGAGTTTTAAGAAAAAATGGAGTTTTGTTTCAATGGTTGAGATTCACTTCTTTCTGGGTAGTTAGATATTAACTTCACAAAAGTAAATAAAAGGTATACAATTTCATTTTTCTTTTAAGTTTTTCAATTAATTGTAAAAAATACATTCTTTTAAGATTCAATAAAATCTATCAATTTTTAATAAAAAATGTCATATTATTACATTTTTAAAATTGAAATTTTTGATTGGACTATTTATTAATAATAAAAAACAATCTGAATAAATAAATAACATCCAGGACTAAAACAAATAAGAAAAAACAACTTTTATTAGTTTACAATAATACGATATTCAAGTCAATAATTAAGGGTGATATTCGACATCAGAAACATAAGCACAAAAGCTAATATTTTATTTTGAGACAATCACTTATTTCTACCATCTTTATTAGGCTTTTATATGTATTGATTTATGGAAAATGCCCAAATATGGTATAATCACATTTTTAAGTGTATTTTAGGTGTTACTTAGACGTGATGTCGTAACTAATCACGTGTTTAGTAAATTACCCTAAAAATCAATAATAGGTTCCTGTTAATTAAGCTGAGAACAATTCTATATTAAGAACATATATCATGCTTACACCAAGGTGACACTGATAATCCATGAGAGTCTCAACAAGCATCTAATAAAAATCTCATTAGAGGACGTTTTGCTAATATTCAAAACCATTTTAACATCATACAAGATAGAATCACTTGCCTGAATTCTCAACCTAACAACATTACACTCACTTCTAAAGAGAATATATATTTTTTTTAATTTTGACTTTATTTATTTCTTTATTATTTCCAGTATAAAGTTACGTTAATTATTCTTTTTAATGATAGCATGTACGCATTTAGGTAAGTAAGGGTAATGAGTTGGATGACTTCATTGTTGTCTCACACCACTACAAAATTTGTTCGGATCAATCGTTTAAATTTAAAATTAAACTAATCAAGACTCGAAATAAATACGACATAATCAATTTTTTCTTTAATATAATATATTATTAGTATTATTATTATTGATAATTAAATTGTAAAATAAAATAAAAATAAAATAAATTATTTTACATATCTGCATGAAATTAAATAGTAGATAATGATTATAGTTTAATTAATAATATTGAGTTTAAGTTTTTAACGTACAATTACTTAATTGCTAAGAAAAATAAGTTTTATATCTATAAACTAATTTTAATTCATTATCAAATTATAATTTTATTATTATTATTAATATTAATAATATTATTATTTGATTATTCATTATTACGATTTTTTTATTAATATTTACATTATTATTATTATTATTTTATTATATTATATTGATCACATTATATCTAACATAATTGATCAGCTCAAAGTTTTAAACAATTATATTGATTGTATGCTTCTCAAATCACACACAGATAAATTTATTTACCACATGAACAATCACGACAACGAATGAACCAAGACAAAGAGAATAAACAACGTTTTTTCAAACCAAGTAAACACAGTGAGTAATGATTTTAGAGGATGAAGAAGGAAGAATAATGAGAATGAAGCTAGAAGAAGAAAGAAGCCAAGCAAGAAGAAATGCAAACCAAGAACAATGCAATCAACCCTGCTTCTTATAAACGGCCTTCAACCTCTCCAATGCCTGTCTTTCTTATAATACGTTAGGGTCTTTCTGTCATCGTTCATCTTCTCACATAGGTGGAAACAAATAGAAACCAACTTCGCTTTTCAATCATAGGGAATAGTACATCCATAAAAGCAAAGAAGACGTTATAATATGTGTTGTCTAAGTTGCAGTTCATTTTCCAATGCAAAGAATCAACGAGGATGCCAGTAATATAAAATGTCAAGAACCTATTCTCATTTAACTTTATTACTATGCCCAGTAAATTTCATGGATACAAACATGGTGACGTGGTGTACATTTAACTTTGTCTCTTAAAACACATGGTTAGAGGTGAAAAGTATTTGTTCTTTAAATATATTTCAATACTTTGAAGAATAGCTTTTTAACTCTCGGATAAGAAATACCATCGCTTTTCCAAAAAATAAATAGTAAATCTCATGGAGATAAAATAAATTGCAATCCCTATGAGATGATCATGTTTGAATGGAGTAAAATGGAAGTGAAACTCTGTTTTCTTTATATCACTCAAGAAATAAGTTTTGTTTACAAGTATTAATTTAAAACCAAAAATAAAAACACCTTAAAAGCATATTTCTTTAGTGAGTACATAGCACCCAAATTACAAAAATCCAACACAATCACACACAACTTATTTCTTGGAAGTTCGCACCTTCTCATTTTGGATATATAAACAATCTTCAAGATTTCAAGTTAAAACTTAAAAAAGCTGCATGTGTTGTATCTAGCAATTATCACGAAATAGATTATTATTCCGGCAATTTCTAGCTTTACCAGAAAAAAGATTATTACGCTTGGCGTTGGTCTCTATGAAGGGATCGAAATAAAAATCATAGTAGTGCTGCAATAAAACTTCATCAACCAGAGAAATTAAAAACACGAACAAATCCATAACAGTTGTGTAAAATAATCTATACTGATCTACTCTGCCTCGTGGCACAATTCGATCGTCTCAGTGTAATATACAAAAGTACATGACTGACTTCCTTCAAAGTGAGGGAGAGAAATTAAAGTAGTTCACAAAGAAACAAACAACACAACAAACTTGCACCAAGGAATTAAAGTAAAGAAAAGAAGAGAAAAATGTCAACTCGTTAGATGATACACAAAACCATAAAAAAGGACAAGACAAACCGCCCAAAGTGGCTTAATCAGTAACTCACATCTTATCTCGATGAAGATGCAATCCTCACGTTTCTATGGTTGAAAGAATGCAAAACAAGTTGAAGAGTGTGATCAATCAGCACTGATAAAATGTCTCTAACACTGTACACGCGCGGGCCAAAAATAGAAAGGACTATAAGAGAGATGCTGAACTATTTTTCCATGAATAAGATGATCTCCGGCCCGTGATTTGGGGTGTGAAGCTAAGCCCAAACATCTCCTTGAGGGCCTTGCCCCTTTCCCAAAACCTCACTAACTTGGCAACTATTGTAGCACTTTGCATTACGTGGTTCATATCATTTTCGCTCCACAAACGGTTCACTAGTTGCATTCTCCTGCGCTTTGAATCCAATGAAATGCCCCACTCCTCGTACAGGCTTATTCTCTCCTTATCAGAAAGCCTCTTGTGCATAAGCTTCACAAGCATTCCTCTTTCTCGCCGAAGTGCTTTCACGCTGTATTCCCAACCAAGCGCATATATGAATGAAATACACTAGTTAATAAGCTAACCACCATGGAGCAACGAAAAGCAATAAACCAAATCAACCATAAGTGAAGCAATCAACAAAACAGGCAACAGTCTTTTGTAGGTTATGATGAGTCTTTATATGTGGATAATAGTCATGATCTATTTCTCAACATAAATTCAGTGTCACAATGTTCCATGTAGAAAATTTTTCGTTCGTTGTATTGGCCAATATGCCCATTTGGATTCCGAATAATAATATAGAAGAAACTGAAACACATGCAGAAGTGACAGAAAGAGAGACAAGAACCTTGAAGCTAGTGTGATTGTCCGACTATCTCTCACAGACTGGTTTCCATCAGAAAATGTTTCTTTCAGGAAGGATAGTCTTCTAAGTTCGACCTCCATGTAAATGGAATCTGTTGGATCACCCCTGAACAAAAGAAAGAAGTAGGTCCTGTGGGTCAATGGTACACAGCATGATTGCCACAGTTCAATTATCTCTTTTTGCTGTCTCTTGAATTGCAGAGACCAATCTAAAGGAGTTCCAGATGTCTCCAATATCGGATCCACACCTACATCTTTCACGTTCCTCTTTCTTCCTGCCTCATGGTCCTGCAATTCAGAAAAGCATAAGTTTTTTAAAATCATCAAGACTAAAATAATGACCTTCCAAATTCAGAATTTCTAATCATCAAATGGAAAGTTGTATGAAATTATGAACAGCAGTAGCACGTATAATTTGCAGCATATAGATATAATTATGTTAACTCATTATCCATTCCTGTTAGTATCAATATACAAGTCTTGTTACGGTGGAAGCTGGAGTTTCTACTACCATTTGCTAGTGAAAAGGAAGAACTTTCATGCATTAAATAACAGATAAGGAAATTCCGAGAGTAAAGTTTTCCTACTTAAGAACCTATAGTTGCTGTAAACAACACAATCTAATACTCATATTTATACAGATTAAAATAATAAGTTTATCTGTTATCTGCATGAATGTGATCAGTGATCAATATTACATAAATAGTGGACACTCTCCCATACTTAGGAAAGAGAAAATGAAAAGATCGGACTTACGAAAATAGCTGAAACGACTTATTCTCACCTGACCATCAACAAGCTGCTTTTCATATTCTTGTTTGACCATTTCTTTCATCCCAGCAACAAAAGTCTGGATGCTACCAATATCCTCATCAGCAGATGTTCTGATGCTGCTCGCTCTAAGATCATCCACAGAAAGACTTCCCATGGAAGACTGCGAACCGTTCCTTAACAATTTTATGGAACCATCATAATTCAATTGAGGAAACTTTTTCCGTAAACCATCTGGCCTTCCAGGGAATCCTTTATCAAATCCATTGGCTGGAGTCCTCTGTATTTCTCCCACAGACTCCGGAGAACCAGTCATATGATGTTCCGTACAGCTCCAGCTTCTAGTTAATTTGAGATTCCTATAATTTGACACATTTTCCGACATGACCAGTGGAGATTGTTCATCCGGAGAAGGACATACAAGAGAATCAATGGTTGACTGTACATCTTGCAGTCTCTGCTCCAGCAGTGTTGAATTTTCTTGGACCTGACTGTCTCCAGTATCTTCATTCAAATGTGAAGATATTTCCTGGCTTGTTTCACTTTCCTCTCCAGATATTGCTGATGTTAACTCTCCATTGTCAACACATCGAACTTCCTTGCAGTAATCTTCAGTGTCTTCTGTACAAGCAAAAATAGCCACAAATGTATAATGACTGAATCCGATGCAGTTATCTTTATTATCAAACTATTTACACTACAGGCATACATATGCAAGGACTTACCATCAGGATTACTTCCACTACCTCCATCATTATAATGAGGGTTGTTGAACTCTATAACGCGTGTATTAGGATGATGAGGACCACAAATGCTCGATGACTCTGATACTGAACAGTCATCTTCCCATATATCTTCCCCTTCCTGCAGATTAAGATTGATGATTAATAATGCTAGCCTGAACAAATACAAGCCCAATCTAAAGGCACGACATCAAACATGTAATAAATTATGAAATATAAACTACTTTTCCAGATATCTGCCCCTTTCCGACCATGCGCAGCAAATCTTCAACCCTTGATTGAGCAAGGTCACGTTGCTTAGTTAGCTCCCTAATCTCCTTCTCCATCTGAATGATTGAAATTCATGTTATGAACATTTAAGGAGTAAAGAAAACACAGAATATAGCATGAATCTGTCTGAAAAATGTATCATTTAACATTAATACAACTATATCTAAGATATCAAATTTTACCCCAAAAAATAAGGCTATTAACCTATATAGAATGGATACATTCAAGTGTTTCCAGGGAGCGTGTGACACATGTTGATCACTGTCTCTAACCGCCAAAAAAACATAAAAAACAGTAAGATATATTAAAGAAAACCCCTGCTCGATCCAGAAATATAAAAAACAAACTGAGGCCAACAAATCCATTTGAGGTCTACTCTAACACTTAGCAGTCCTCCTACTTACAGATAGTATACATAAATTCAAAGGAGCAGTATAGGTCACTAACACAAGTATCCAGAAAAGAGAGATTATTACCCAAGACATGTCCACAATCAATACAAACATGCTCATCACAAAAAAAAATAAAAATAAAAAAAAAAATCAATATAAACATTATAGCACAAGAATTCAAACAGTAAATTATACAACCTTCTCTATCTGGAGATCTTTCTTTCTCAACAATGTTGCATAATCACAATTGGAGGTAACGGGACCAGGAGTTTTCAACTCACTCTCCAATCTAGCCACCTCTTTCTGCAAATGCTTGACCAAGGCTTTATCGGACATGACGACATTAACCTGGGCTTTAGTGGTCACTTCTTTTGCACAACAAGCAAAAAGAAGTGTGTTTCTGGTTTGCTCAACATGACTTCGTGCAGGGCTCAAAGTGCAAATGATAGCCGTCCTAGCATTTCCACCCAAGCAAGGCTGAAGTATACGTGTCAACTTGGAATCTCTGTAATTGATGTGTCCATGTCTCCCATTACTGCATTCATTCACATCGTCAATGGATTTATTAAACAGTTATAGGGTAGCTCCTGCATTAAAGTTTTGAACATATAGAAGATTTCTAGTGTAAAGATACCTCCAATTAGACACAGGGTACATAATGATCTGCCTTCCTATCTCTCACAATTTCTTGACGATGGATGAAGTAAACATCATCTTAACTAGATTTCATATATAAATTAACTAAAGAGGCTACTCTAGTTCTTTATATATAAAAACGCTATCCTACTATGATATTATAATAGTCTCATTTGGGCTAGTCAGTTTCATGCATATAGAAAACCAAGCAACCTTATAGCCAGAAGGTTAAAAAGAAAAACTAGAATAATATGATTAAGCAAATTAAAAGACATGTCTTGTGAAATTAAATAAATTTAATGAAGATTTTCTAACTTTATTAGAAATGGCATAAATAAGAAAGACACCATAAACTGAGGAGTGAGTAGACAACCTAAGCTTGCGAATAACTGTCCCAAGAGTAAGTAAACTCCGGTTTATATGACAACCTTCTTTTAGTCTCATCCCAGCTGATGATGCCTGAGATGCACGCTCACTCCCTGCCAAATCAACAAAATTCTGCACAGAAACAAAAAGAAATTAAATAATTATAAAATCTTTGATAATGCCCACAATAGGAGGGCAATTTTAAAGAAAGTAAACATACCACACTAGCTACTAGGGTGGCCGAGTTGCCTTTGCCTATGAATTCCCTGGCAGAACTTTCCATTGTCTGAAATGTTGCAACTCAGTTAATGGTCTGTCAGTAAAAAGTATTAAGCACAATATTTTAAGCATGTAAGGGGGAGGCGCATACCAATCTGATAATTTGGTGAGATCTAGAACTCTTTTCATTTAGGTATGTCTCTCCCACCTGTCTCTGAGCTGCAAGAATAAAGTAAGAATACTACTGACTAAACTGTAACAAGAAAACTATGCAAAGTCCTTTACCTTCACTGAAGGCGATGAGCTCTTTTAAATGCCCCCAGTCTCGTAGAGTCTCCTCTGTGAGTTTCTCTAAAATGGGACCTCTCTGATATGAAAATAATGAATCATTAAAACAACAGTTGATTATGCAATCTTTTTTATTAAACTTTTATCCAATATAAAGGCATTCACCTCCGGATCATCACGTAGCCTAAGTGGAGTGTTGTCAGTACTGAGGAGGTCTCGAACAATTTCATTGTAAATTTCGATTGCTGAGAACTTCAATATAAATGCTCTTTCTTCATGCTAAAAAAGTTAATTACCGTGTCAACAGAACTTAGTAATAATATTATAAATAAGGGCTCTGGTGGAGAATGATAGCCAAGAGTTAAACAAGCATATGCAATTGTGTGTGACATATATATATATATATATGGATATGTATGTATAACAGTAGTCTAGTTACCCTCTTTATATAGTCAAAAATATCGGCAACGGCGTATTCGGTTATTCCAACCATCGTATATGTCTTTCCACTACTTGTTTGCCCGTATGCAAAAATACTTGCTGAAAGAATATATATATACCTATATTAGTCAGAGTGGGCAATGAGTACAAGAAAATAGCCATAGTGACAATATATACTCACAGTTAATTCCACCAACAACTGAAAGAGCAACTTCTTTGGCTCCTTCTTCATATACCTGCCTTGTGGCACAATCACCCCGAAATACTTTGTCTATCACCAATGAATAAAAAAAAAAATTGTTTAGAAACACTCCGCCCAAAATCAATGGAGATCCAGTTCAATGCCTTTATTGAAAAGAAAACTTTGAAACGCTTTATCATACAACAAAACTAAGCAAAGTGCAATTTTAAGCGTAATAATAATAGATTTAAGAAATAAAATAAAGAAAAGTGGGATTGACACTAAGCAAGTTGTGCTAATTCGTCCACCAAATGTTTGCATCAAAATAAATTATTTTCTAAAGTCGGACCACGTAAATTAGGAAAAAAGTGCATTGCCGCAGCAGTGCGTCAAGGCAATGCAATCCTAATCTAATCGAAATGTAAAAATAACTAAATTTCATCCTTCGGGTAAGGGAAAGAGATCCCTGTACCGTTTAGGGCGATACATTTACCAAATCTAACCCACGTTAAGTCCTCAATACTTTGTTAGTGTCAAGTATACACCTGAAACTGAATAATTCAGTTTCAATGGCAATAAAAATTCCAAATAATAAACAGGCATTTGCTTACCAAATGTGTAGGCACTTGGAAATGTGGATCCCTCACGCAGTGTGTTCCGATACAAGATGGTAGTATCATTAATGCATTCCCAGTCTGCTGATTCATTAGCATCAACCTCCTTCTCGTTCAGAGGCCTCAGCCTTATTGACACAAGAATCTTCTCTTCGCGGCCGCTCACTCCTTGCATCTTCTCCCATTTCAGCAGCTCTTCTCCAGCGATAGCTCCCATGTCTCAATCTTTTCTCCGACCCAATTAACAAGCTAATCAGACCTTAGAAAAAGCCCATGACTCCTAAAAGTGGACAAGTGGGGTGGGTGATTATTAAAGTTATTCTTCATTTCCCACTATGCAAGCATTTAAAAGAAAAGAACCGAGTTTAAGAAAAAAAAAAAAAAACAAA
>Ga0209489_104653_pt1 | contig 25010 bp, 21 predicted proteins | sample SiratrowhiteBW_FD_187527 | JGI IMG/M metagenome (GOLD analysis project Ga0209489, IMG submission 187527) | Root nodule microbial communities of legume samples collected from California, USA - Siratro white BW (SPAdes) (version 2) | ecosystem: Host-associated > Plants > Roots > Nodule | place...
AGTAATATTTGTCTAAGTTGTAGTATATTGTAACAACTTTCTACTTTATGTTTATAATGTTTGTGTCATTACTTAGAATTCTTGTGTTTGTGGAAACTTGAAATTTGAATATAGTATGTGTTGTATTGGAGATATTAGATTTTGAATTTTGAATTGAGTATGTGTTGAATTGGAAATCTTGGATTTTAGTTTTGGTAGCATTTTGGCATTGGGCAGCAGCTATTCGCTGCTGCCATTTTTAAAAAAAAACTGGCACATACCAGCGCAGTTGTAAAGGGAACCGCGCTGGTATGTGCAGTTTCTGTATATTTTTAAACCTTCTGTGCCATTTTTCAACGCGGTTTCTGAAGAACCGCGATGGTAGGTTATACTTTCCATCGCGGTTGTACAACCGCGTTTGTATCATCAGTACTTTTTATCGCGGTTGAATCAAATGCGGTTGTACAACCGCGCTTGTAAGCCTTATACATCCGCGATTAAATATCTTTTTTCTACTAGTGTTTATAGCATTTTTTTGCACTGCCAGAAAAGCAAACTGTAACAAAAAAATTGTGCATATAAGAATTAAAATAGAGTTTTTAGATATAAACTATGAAGCACAAGCATCTATCTTATTTGAAGTATTCTTCTGACATTTGTTCCACCTATTTTTGACACAAGCTAACACCTTCACAAAACTGAAAGACTTCCACAAATTTGGACATGATTTAATATTCATTAAGTCTACTCAATCAACTTGAATATTTTTGTTTCATTACTTATTTCATTATTCTTTCTCTTTCTGTCTTTATGTGGTGTCTCGAATTCTTTTATTTTATGTCAGTGTTTGTATCATGGCCGGTTTGATACGTCTTTCATATGGTATAACTAAAAAAATTAGGACTAAAATATTAATTAGTTTTTTTTCACTTGAAATTTGAGTCACCTCTACACACTCTTGTAATAGAGAGAGTGAAAGTTATGTGAAATGAAAATAAAAAATGGGATCCTTTAGTATTTTGGTGGAATGAAAATGAAGTTGGAATAGGATGAGATTCACTTATTTCTATTCTTTTATCGATTCTTTTTCTTCTTCCTACCAATGCAACCAAAGGAAATAAATATAGCTGTATAGTTTCAAATGCACCATTTGGCAATGAAGTGATGAAGGTTGTATGTGATCAGGCAACGAAGTTGCACAAGCGATCTCCCATTTTCCTTAGTAGCTATGATGATGTTGAGGAAATCAAAGCTCTTAATGCTGCTGAGGCTAAAGAAGAATGATCCTGAAAGACATGCATATTAGAATAAATAAATAAATTATTATATAATGTGACTCATTTGAAATATTATTATGGGCCTGTATGTGATTTAATAAAACTAAGAGGACATTTTGGTAATTATGAAGTGGTTTATTTAATAAATAACTGATAGGTAACTAATTTGATGGACATTGATTTTATAACAAAAGGTTTTGTCTCTGCAGTATGAGCGTTCTTCACAGTTAACCATTAATAAACGCATGGAGATTACAGTGACTAAAAGAGATAGATTGGGTGAAAGGAGAATAAAGAGAAGAGATAAATTAAAGAAAGAAGATCTCTTATGATCAAGGTAAGTCCCTCTTATTATCCTATATATGAGAATTATAGATTCTAATGATCTTATAGAATATTAAATGTTTGATTATTCTTATTTATGTTTTAATTTACATGTGGTATCAGAGCTCATGGTTGATTGAATTTATGATTTTCCAATTATGGCTTTTCTCAATTTTGATAAACCCTAAATTCAAATTAGGGATTTATAATTGAATGGGTGTACTGTTTTCTTTTGAATCTTTTTTTTAATGTATCGCGTGTGATTTTGCAAAAGAAAATTTGAATCCACGAACAGGTGTGGTACGTACATTGATTGAGTTTTAAGAAATTGTGTTGTGGACTCACCACTAACATTGGTAATTTCAATTTGATAAACCTTATGCGAATTTTGGATAATTGATGTATAGAAATTGCAAATTTTATTTTCCACTCAATTTTTGTTCACAGCTGGGAATCTTGTTTTCTACAAAATTCATTTTCCAATTTATTTGCGCACCAGCAGCCGTGTGGTATATGAAATGTTGTTGTGGTGCTACATTTGCATGCATTAAAGATTGCATTAAAGGCAATATGGACCCACTGAAAATTTCAAGATTTGGAAAACAAATTATATGAATGTGGAACCATTAATGTAATTCAATTGGCTGCACCTTCATCCAAATTATAACAGCCAGGGTGCAGTTCTTTATGGGGTTGGTATAATGATGTTTTTCAATGATTTTTCCGCTGTATTAATTGATTGATTTGTTGAAATTAATTTTATGATAGATTTGTAATCAATATCAAATCTTTATGTTTTGATTAATTTCAAATTAATGATAAGTTTATTGGAATTAATTGTATGATAGATTTGTAATCACCAAAGTGGTCAAATCTTTATGTTTTATTTTAATTCCAAATTAATGATAGTTTTATTTCAATTACCCATAGAATGGATGCTAAATTATAAATAATTAATGTATGGGTTAATTGAAGTTCATTATTATAAGACATTAATGGATCGCCCAAAGGTTGATTATTTGTTCTTATAATTAATGGACATGATTGTTGGTAGTTAGTATGCATTATTAGTTTTATTTATATATCCAAAGATAATAAGTTTTTCTAATTAGTGCATATGTCTTACCAAATAATGTTAATATTATAGCATCATTATGTTTTGTGTATTGATGTATCACCCAAAGGAGAACCTTAGTATGCATATTATGTCTATTTGTTGATTGGAATTTGTTTAATGTATGACTCAAAGTATTAATGTTAAGTATGTGTTATTGCAGTATCTGTTCCTTTGTCTTTACATTCGCAAGCTATGTCTGTTCCAGTATTCAATGGGTTGAATTTCTCTTATTGGAGTGAACAAGTCCAATTTGACTTAGGTGTGTTGGATCTTGATATGGTTTTTCATGTTGAGAAACCTGCTGCTATTACTGATGCAAGCAGCACTAAAGAGAAAACCCATTATAAAGTCTGGGAAAGGTCAAGCAGACTTAGTCTGATGTTTATGCGAATGAGTATAGCAAATAACATCAAGTCAGCTCTTCCCAAAACTGAAAGTGCAACAGAATTTATGAAATTTGTGAAAGAGCACTCCCAAACTGTTGATAAGTCTCTTGCTGGGACATTAATGAGTACTTTAACCACCATGAAATTTGATGGTTCTCGTACTATGCATGGACATGTCATTGAGATGAAAAATATTGCAGCAAGACTTAAGTCTCTCAGAATGGCAGTGGATGAGAGTTTTCTTGTGCAGTTCATTTTGAACTCATTATCGTCTGAGTATGGTCCTTTTCAGATGAAATATAATACCATGAAAGATAAATCGAATGTGCATTGCACAGTATGTTAGTTCAAGAGGAGACCAGACTTAAGAATCACGGAAACCACTCCGTTTATTATGTGAATAATTAGGGAGCTAGAAAGAAAGCTTATAAGAAACATGGAAAGGGTAAAGGACCATTAAAGAATACAGAGTCCTCTACAAAAATCCAGACGAAAAATGACAAATGTCATTTTTGTAATAAGCAAGGACATTTCCAGAAAGATTGCTTAAAACGTAAAGCTTAGTTCAAAAAGAAAGGTGAGTATTATGCTCATGTATGTTTTGAATCAAATTTAACTGAAGTTCTCCATAATACTTGATGGATTGATTCTGGATGTACGACTCATGTTTCTAATATGATGCAGGGATTCCTTACAACCCGGACCATAAAACCAAATGAAAAGTTTGTGTTCATGGGGAATAGAGAAGGTTCCAGTGGAAGCTATCGGGACTTATCGTTTAATCCTTGACATTGGATTTTATTTAGACTTGTTGGATACTTTTTATGTACCTAGTATCTCTAGAAATTTAATTTCTTTGTCAAAACTTGATGTTGTTGGATACTCTTTTAAGTTTGGGAATAGTTATTTCAGTTTATATAAGAGTACTTGTATGATTGGATCTGGTACACTTTCTGATGGTTTATATAAATTGAATATTGATAATTTATATGTTGAAACTCTTATGACTATGCATCATAATGTTGTCACTAAACGTGGTTTAGTGAATGAGTTTTCTGCTTACTTGTGGCATAAGCGTTTAGGACATATTTCCAAAGAAAGGTTGAAAAGATTAGTAAAGAATGAAATTCTTCCGAATTTAGATTTTACTGATCTGAATGTATGTGTGGATTGTATTAAAGGCAAACAAACAAAACACACAAAGAAAGGAGCCACAAGAAGTAACCAACTTCTTGAAATTATACACACCGATATATGTGGTCCTTTTGATGTAAGTTATTTCAATAAAGTACTTTATTACTTTTACTGATGATTTTTCATGTTATGGACATGTCTATTTACTGCATGAGAAATCTCAAGCAGTGAATGCCTTGAAAATTTATATAAATAAAGTGGAAAGACAATTAGACAGAAAGGTGAAAGTCGTCAGATCAGATAGAGGTGGTGAGTATTATGGAAGATATAAGAAAGTGGTTAACATCCTGGTCTGTTTGCTAAGTTCCTAGAGCAATGTGGTATTTGTGCTCAATACACAATGTCGGGTACACCACAACAAAATGGTGTATCAGAAAGGCGTAATCGAAATGGATATGGTTAGGAACATGTTAAGCAATTCATCTTCACCTGTATCGTTGTGGATGTATGCTTTAAAAATTGCTATGTATCTGTTGAATAGGGTTCCTAGTAAGGTAGTTCAAAAGACACCTTTTGAATTGTTGACGGGAAGGAAACCCAGTGTAAGACACTTGCATGTTTGGGGTTGTCAAGCAAAAATTAGAATATATAATCCGCATGAAAAGAAACTGGATGCAAGAACAATCAATGAATATTTTATTGGTTATCTAGAAAAGTCAAAAAGGTATAGATTTTACTATCCTACCCATAGCACACGGATTGTTGAAATTGGAAATGTTCGGTTCATTGAGAATGGTGAAACTAGTGGGAGTGAAGCTTCACAAAATGTGGAGATTAAGGAAGTTAGAGTACAAGTCCTTTAACTAGTACTTCTACTTCAAGAATTGTTGTTCCTCTTGTTGATGAACAACACAATGATCAAGAAGAACAAATTAATGATCCCGAAGTTAACAATGAACCTGTAGTAGAACAACCACAAGAAATAGTATTAAGAAGATCTCAAAGAGAAAAGAGATCTGCTATTTCGAATGATTATATGGTTTATTTACAAGAGTCAGAAAATGACTTAAGTATTGATAATGATCCAATTTCATTTTCAGAAGCCATGAATAGTGATAATTCTAATAAATTGTTAGATGCCATGAAAGATGAGCTTAAGTCAATGGCGCAAAATTGTGTATGAGATCTTGTAGAATTCCTGAAGAATGTAAAAGAGTTGGTAGTAAATGGGTCTTTAAGACTAAACATGACTCTCATGGCAATATTGAACGTTACAAGGCTCGATTGGTTGCCAAAGGTTTTACTCAAAAGGATGGCATTGATTATAAGGAAATATTTTCGCCTGTTTCTAAGAAAGATTCTTTCATAATCATCGTGGCATTGGTAGCTCATTATGATCTTGAGTTGCACCAAATGGATGTTAAAACCGCTTTTCTGAATGGGAATTCAGAAGAGGATGTTTATATGGACCAACCCGTAGGGTTCATTGAAGAAGGAAAGGAACACATGGTATGTAAACTTAAGAAGTCAATATACAAACTTAAACAGGCTTCCAGGCAATGGTATCTTAAGTTCAATGATACTATTACGTCCTTTGGATTTAAGAAAAACATTGTTGATCGATGTGTATATCTGAAGGTCAGTAGGAGCATGTTTATATTTCTGATTCTGTATGTTGATGATATCTTGCTTTCAACTAATGATTTTGGTCTATTAAGTGAGACTAAGAATTTCTCTCTAATAACTTTGAAATGAGAGATATGGGCGAGGGATACTATGTGATAGGAATAGAAATATTCCGCGATAGATCGCAAGGATTGTTGGGTTTGTCTCAGAAAGCATATATTAATAAAGTTTTAGAGAGGTTCAGAATGGATAAATGTTCAACATCTTCCGTTCCAATATAGAAAGGAGATAAATTTAGTCTCATGCAATGTCCAAAGAATGAGTTGGAACGGAAACAAATGGAGAATATTTCTTATGCATCTATTGTTGGGAGTTTGATGTATGCTCAAACATGTACGAGGCCAGATATTAGTTTTGCAGTTGGTATGCTTGGTAGATACCAGAGTAATCCAGTATTGGATCATTGGAAAGCTGTAAAGAAAGTCTTAAGATACTTACAGAAAACAAAGAATCACATGCTTACTTATAAGAGGCCTGATCACCTTGAGGTGATTGGATATATAGATTCAGATTTTGCCGATTGTATAGATACCAGAAAGTCTACATTTGGCTATGTGTATTTTTTACCCAGAGGAGCGATTTCATGGAAAGTGTGAAGCAGTCAATCATTGTTGCATCCACAATGGAAGCTGAATTTGTGGCATGCTTTGAGGCCACAGTTCAGGCTAATTGGCTACGGAATTTTATTTCAGGACTTGGAGTTGTTGACAGTGCCAAGCCACTGAAAATTTATTGTGATAATTCCGCAACAGTCTTCTTTTTCTAAAAACGACAAGTATTCCAAAGGTGTTAAACATATGGAATTGAAATACTTTGCCGTTAAAGAAGAAGTTCAGAAATATAGAGTGTTGATAGAACATGTTAGCACCGAGCTTACGATTGCTGACCCTTTAACAAAAGGGTTGTCGCCCAAAGTATTTACTGGCCATGTAAAGAATATGAGCATTATGTGTACTAGTGAATGTTAAATGTTTATTAATGCTATTTAACACTCCGAGCTCATTGTTGTTCAAGTTTCTGAAATATATGTTTTCTACTTTATGAATGTGCATGTAAATTATGATAATGATGTAGAAAACAGATTATGTTATTATTGATGATGAAAGATGACATTATGTTTGAACCTTATGAGGTCATATTAAATAGAAAAATGATACAGTAGTACATGGAAATGTGTCGATTGAATGACATGTAACCACCATGACTCTTATTAAATGTCCTTTAATGGGCATTATGACTTATGTAATTTATTAAATCATGAAGTCAAGTAGGAGAATGTTAGAATAAATAAATAAATTATTCTATAATGTGACTCATGTGAAATATTATTATGGGCCTGTATGTGATTTAATAAAATTAAGAGGACATTTTGGTAATTATGAGAAGTGATTTATTTAATAAATAACTGATAGGTAACCAATTTGATGGGCATTGGTTTTATAAAGAACAAAAGGTTTTGTCTATGCAATATGAATGTTCTTCATAGTTAACCATTAACCATCAAAAAACGTGTGAAGATTATGTAAAGATTACAATGACTGAAAGAGATAGATTGAATAAAAGAAAAATAAAGAGAAGAGATAAATTAAAGATAAAAGATCTCTCATAAATGTAAGTCCCTCTTATTATCCTATATATAGAATTATATATTCTAATGATGTTGTAGAATATTAAATATTTGATTATTCCTATTTATGTTTTAATTTACAATGCATCCTTGTATTTTTATTTACTCACTTGCACTTCTTTTCCCATTGTTATTAGCAGTTTCTTATTGAAAACTTCTTAGCTGCTCTCTATTAATGCTAATAAAAGTGATTAACGTGCCTGCCATGATTATAAAATTTATGTAGATAAAATTATTTAGAATAAAGTAGTAATTTAGCATGTTAATGGAGAAGAATTACTGCTTAATTTGCCTTCAAAAGCATTTCAATGTTAAATCCTTAACACATTTTTCATTTCCTTCATTTCAAATGACTATAATAAAAGTACACATTTCAAAGCATTCGTCAGCTCTAATGTATAACAAAATTGAGTCAATTCGTCCTAAAATAAATAATAACAAATAATATCCGGAAAAGGACTAAAAGTGGTCAACAACAAACAAAAAATCAGTCGCACATTAACTAATTGTGAACAATATAAGCTCAACCTAAAATTACTAGACATTTTTTTCTTTAGAAAAACTTTAACTCAATCTGAAAATTGATAGAGGATTAAAAATTTATTTATTTCTGTACATACTAATAAATCTTAAGCTTTTGGTTAAGCTTGTATGTGATAAAGGCTTCAACTACCTTCCTTGTCTCGCCAAATAATGCTCAACAATATAGATTCGAAAATGAGTAAAGCATGACCCTAATTTCTCACAATTTCAAGACATCTAAAACTTTGCTTGCATTTCTTTGAGTGTTCTAAACTCACTAAAACATAAATTCAGTTTTGTGACACATTTGATCGCCCCTGAAAATATCTTTTCAATATTAAAATTGTCTAAAAACTCAATCTTATAGAAGACTTAGTTATGATTTAACTAAATCTATCTTCTATTGTAACTAAAAGTAAACAAGGACATGAATGAGAGATATCAAATCAGGAATCATGGCTACTCTTTTTATGGAGTCACTGATATAATGGAAGCTCCACACAACAGTAAAAATCCTTGTATATTATGTGCATGCCATAATTCTTTTAAGCTTTAAAGATGATTGAAAACTGACTGTCTAACATAAATCTCTAGCACACAAGCCAATTAAGTAGCTAATCTAATCATAAGAAATGAGATCACTACTTAACCAATATCACCCCATCTCCCCTAACATACAGGAAAGGAACTGTCCGCTTAGTAGTCTGCAATCAGAAAGGAAAAAAAAAAAAAAAAGAACATCCAATGAAATTTATTTTGATATAATATAGCATACATTTGCCTTTATAGAAGCAATTTGAAGGTTGATGCAGATTGAAGTTTGTAAATATATGCATTTGGCAAAATCTCAAAGGTTCTTTGGTTGTCCATAGTGCATTAATGTTTATAAAAGACATGTCTCTTTCTTTTCCCAGTAGAAAGTGAGTCAAGTAAAGAGCTCTACACAAGCTATGCAAATTATTATGTGGAGAAAAGACGTATTCTGGACATTATATGAAAACACAGTGTGCACAAAATGGTGTATCTCTTTCATGTTACAGTCGCTAGTCATTCTAGCGTACATCATGCTTGTGAACTTGGTTTGCACTTTAAAATGTCAGAGCCTAAACTGAAATTACCTCTGCAATGGCTCCAAGAAACTGCCATCACTATCCGCTAAACATGTACAAGCTCTTATATTCTTACAAAAAGAGTTTCTTGTGGGTGCATATCATTCTTTCAGGGAGGGTTCAACAGCCGGTTCAAGCACAACAGGCTCCAATTTCTCTGCTTCACCATCACCCTTGGGTATAATGAGTCCATATCCACCTTCTTTTCTTTTATACACAATATTAATTTCCCCTGAAGCAAACGAAAAGCATTTTCCCAGGATATCAAAACATAAATTACTCATAGTTAGGGAAGAGGGGCAAGGAAACGATGGGAGAAGCAAATCCAAACAAAAGATACAGATATACACTAATTTCTCACCAGTTTCTTCGTTTCGAAAACCATAAAAGTCATGATCAACATTTACAAGTTGCTCTATTGCTTCAGCCACAGTCAAGGGTGGCATGTCAAAGTACTTTGTACGAACAACCTGTTAAGACAACTCACAATTTGGGTAGGAGCAATGTAAGGAAAGAGAAAGAAAAATCCTGTTTCATGCTAAGCCATAATGCATCTACTAGACTACTAACAACAGATAGCAAAGGAATTTGAGAATTAGGTTTGAATTACTCATTGCAAAACATCATCAAGACTACACCTCCAAACCACTTTCACTTCTATTTCTAGAATATATCACAATCTAGCATCAAGTATTTTTTGGGGAAGGAAAGAGGTGTACGGATGAATATATCAAACTTCTTTTCTAGAAACAGTAATGAACATGTACGAACCCAATGATGTGCAAAATCAGAAAGCAAAGCAAAACTATGACAGAGCATAAGAAGGAAGTAGCAACTACCAACCTCATCAATTGAGTCTTCCTCCTCCTCTGGGGATAATATTTCATCCTCTGCCACGGGTAGTTGCTCCACCGGCTCCCTAACCTTCAACCTATTGAAACCCTTCATGTGGCGACCATGATCAGACTCCTTTTCCTTTATTTTCCTCAACTTTCTCTGAATGATTGATGATACCAAATCTATACTTCCATAGGTGCTTTCAGCGTCCTCCTCAGCCCGTAACACTCCGTGCCTCTTAGTGAACAAAGTCACCTAATACAAACCGGAATCAAAGAATTAAACCCACTTGGTAAATGTGTATAAATCCCGTCCCATGTTACCAAAATTGGTACTTGAAAATGAAAATAGGCTCACCTCACACCTACGAGTTCTGGGTCCTCGCCCAAATTCACCTCCTCCTCTAGTAGAAAGCCTCACATCAACCTCTCTCACTAGGTGACTATGCTTCTGAACCGCCTTTCCCACCTTATCTTCCACATGCTCCTTCACAGCATCATTGAGCTAAAAACCAAGAGAACAGCCGACCAGGTTAATTTCAATAAAGCTGAATTTGGTGTTGCAAAAACCGTTGCTTTTTAGAGAAAAAAAATTAGGGGTTCATACCTCGAGATTTTTACCCTGAATGATCAATTTGACGGAAGAGAGAGGACCGTCCCATGACATGCGAGCAGAGAGCGAACGGGCACGGTTGCTTGTGGAAGTGGCAGCATATTTGAGGATTTCAGTGTGGCCGAAGAAAGTTGAGGAGAGGGTCTTGGAGAAGTGGGGTGGAGGTATAGGTGAGGAGGGAAGATAGCAAGAGGGGCGAAGGGTGGCGTGGAAACTAAAGAGAGTGGCCATTGAAAAGAGGGTGGATGAAGGGAAATGAAAATGGAGGATTTTTGGTTGGGGGTGTTGGGGAAGGTGAATGAAGGGGATGATTGTGTAGAGTGAGAGAGTGAGAGTGAGAGTGACAGTATTGGATATGGGGCGTCTCTTTCCTCTGGTCGGATGACGATGAATATTCAAGTCTTACACGTGGCCATTTTATCTGTAACAAAACAAATCTACTAAATTTCAGACATTAGGTTTTTTTAATGTTACTTGTACAACAAAAAAACGGTTATAACAGATTTTCTTAGCAGTTTATCACTCTTTATTATTAAGTAAAATTTATTAAAATTTCTTATTTTAATAAATTTTACATTAAATGGCTCCCTTTCTTGTAATTTTGTAATCAATAATAAAAGGTAGGTTAGAGAATTATCTTCTACCATAGTATATTCTATGAGTTTGTAAGAGTGAGATTTTGAGCCAAAATAGCACACTGTAGTAAGTAATTACACGGATAGCACAGACAATTCGGCATTCTGGAAACCAAATTCTAACATTTGATTGGATAGGTGGCTCCTCAAAAAACTGAGTTCTAAACTGATTTTTGCATTTTTTTTTCTTTTAAAAAGTAATAGAATAGAGAAAAAAATTAAGGAAAAACATTAAAATATTAATGATTTTTAAATGGAATATAATTTGAGAAAAGAATTTGAAACAAAAGTATAAAGATTAAAAAAATTAAAAACAATTGAGAAAAATAGTTATATTTAGTGAATATGTAGGATATAATTATTTAGATAAGTAAAAAGTTAGATAAATAAATATTTATAAATAGATATATTTTAAAGAAATGTATATTAATAATATCTGTAAAAATTTTGGGTGATCTTAGCTTAACATGTTGGAACTGTGTGGTTAAAATTGGGTGACCTAATTCGCTATGGTTTGGATGCAATAAATTTTGGAATCGGGGATGCCAGAAGCCTAGCGCGTAACATAAGAATTGTTGCACTTGACCTAAAAATGTGCTTTGTTATGAATTTATCTAGAAAAACTCGTTGCTTCGTTTGACATGAAATTTTGTGTATAAGTTATATAATGTGTTGAGGGTTGGTGGTAAAATTTTCATGTGCAAAGACGTTATGCTTTGGTCGACATAAATAAATCACATATTGCTGCCAGAACTCAAAACTCTAGTTTTATTTTTTTTTTGTTTTAAATCTACTCTAGAGCCATTCTTAGATATTCTTTTTGTGTGTATTGCCTTCGTTCTTGTGCTTCAATTTCTTGCTTGTTACTTTCATTCCAATTCTTTGAGTTTGTCAATTAAAAATCCATTTGAGATGTGTTTTTCCAAATTGCTTTATATTTTTATGAACTCTTGGTGAACTAGTATATTAATGAGGAAATTTGGGTTGAGTTGGTATCTAATGCATCAAGAGTTAATTTGAGAGCAATATTGGAGGAGAATTCACAAACAGAAAACGCGACTTTTGCAGCTCGATTTTTGAGTGACAAATTGATCCAAGTAGGAGTGATACACTTATGAGGAAATACTACAAACACTTGGAGTGCATAGTATAAGATTTAAATTTTCAGCAAATCTTTCATTGTATTAATTTGAGTTGTAATTGCAAAATACTTTCATTAGTGAATTAGTCTAAATGCCATACACGGTGAAGTGTTTCTAAGGTCCTTGGTGCCAAAAAAACTTCACCACTAGGAATTGTGTAGCTTTAAATTCTTAAGCTTTGATACCAAATGATAGAGGAGCTCCTTTTTTCTAGTGTCTTCTTGTTTGTTCTACGCTGAATTGTGATGTAGAATGAAGTGTTTGCACTGATCAAAACCAAGGGAAGAGCTCCTCAAGCATGCAGAAGCAATGGACATGGAAAAGAAACCGTGGAAAGGAAGCTTACGGTGGAAACTTCAAAGGATGATGAACTAGGTGATGAAAGGGAACTTGAAGGAGGTTTGGCCAACCTTCAAGAGAGAGTCTCAAGCTTTTTGGAAAAGAAACTCAATTGGAAACTTGATAGTGTTCTGAAAATTCTGCAACATTCTATTAAGGTAAATCAAGCTTAGTTTACACTTTGTCTACACTTCTATTTATAGAAGGAAGTAGAGGGAGAAGCTTGTAGGATAAGCTCTCCAATCTAATCTTCTATGACAAGATTCTACTCCTAGCTTCTATGATAAGCTTCTAATCCTAGCTTCTATGATAAGCTTCTCAAACCTAGCTTTTACTCCAAGTCTCTCACAAGGTGATGATAAGTGACACAAGGAGAGAGCTTCTCCCATATTCTAACTTGGACTCCTTGGTCATGCCCAACATTCTTTAGAGCCTCAAGGCCCAACACTTACACTACTTGGCCCAACTTGATCATGCCCAACATTATTTAGGGCCTCAAGGCCCAACACTTACACTATTTGGCCCAAAAATACAAAGTCCAAATATATTCTACTCGGCCCAAATTATTCTAAAATATTATAAACAATTTATACAATTTAGAGGACTTCTCCTTTATGTTTCATATTCTCCAAAGTGATCTCTCCATGATTGCATTCGGGCCCGAGCAAGTGATTGAAAGCCCAAACAGTCTCAAATGGGCCCAATCTTCTAGAAAGCTCTTAATCTACCCTGTGACACTTTGCCCGTTTTATTCTTTAACTAAGGTGGCTGGGGCGTATTCCATTAAATTCTATTTATTTTATTTAATTTATTTGGATTTATGCACTAGTCTTTTTTATTTTATTTATTTTATCTTCAGTCTCGTACTAGTCCTATTTATTTTATTTACTTTATTTTCAATTACGCATTGGTCCTATTTATTTTATCTCCAATTACGCTCTAATCCTATTTATTTCATTTATTTTATCTCCAGTCATGCACTGGTCCTACTTATTTTTTTTATTTCATTTATTTTATCTATAGTTAAAAATTGGCCTTAATTATTTTATTTTCAGTTTCGTACTGGTGTTGTTATTTTATTTATTTTATCTCCAGTTATGCACGGGTCCTGTTTATTTTATTTTATCTCCAATTATGCGTTGATCCTGTTTATTTTATTTAAGTCATCTTCAATTTTATAAAGTTATATTTATTTAAAGTTATGGCTTTAATTTTTACTTTATTTATTTTGTAATAATTTAAATATTATTCTTTTATATAAATACTTATAAAGTAAAAGTAAGTATTTTGATGAGTTTGGATAAAAGAAAGTTATTTGTATGCTATGTTATTAATTACTAGTTGTATTTGTTTGATTGTTGTGTACAATTGATGAATTGAGGAGATATATAAGTCATAACCTGATGGTCATTATGTTATGTGATTAATGTAAATGTCATGAGTATGTTTATTGTGAAAGAATTTTAGGTTTCAGAGTTGAAACCAGATTAATATACGAGTGTTCATTGTTGGGAAGTCATAGTTTGGTACATTGCGGGATGAAAGACAGGGACGTGGTGGGGTCTATGGAAGTATTTCAAGTAGGTGAATATATGGATAGTTCATAATAACTTCTTGGACTAAGATATTTCACATGCCAAACTTGGTACTATCTGATACCTGCTCAACATCACCAAGGTTAGGTAGTGAGTATATATATCTCTTTTATTGGCAGATGGCCAAAATTATCGAGAAAGTAAATATAATTGTACTGATGTTTTGATGAGTTATACTCAACTACCTAATCACTTTCCAAAAAACTTTTGATGTTCAGGTTGGGTCATCAAAAGTGGTATATGGATCCATATGTCTTATAAAGTGAGAGTAATTCTTTTGATTTTAGGTCAAGTCATAGGCCCTCATTATTTGTATTGTTTTTTAAGTTTATTAAAATTAATATTTAAGGCTTATAAAGACCTCATTCTTTTCATGTTTCTCTTTCATATATGTTTGTTGTACAAGTAGAAGTAGAACTTGCTCAGTAGGAGTTGTCAGGAAATAATCTTTGGAAGATCTTTTGGATGATTGACTTATGAATAACCTAATTCTAATGTCTTAGAATATATAGAATATACAATTTTATATTCTGATGAAGAACTCCTATTTTTGTAAACTTATATGTCACTTGTAATATATTATGAATATTTACAAAAGATGTGAAATGTCTAGATACATTTATATTTTTGAAATTATATCATGAGTTATATTTTCTCTATGAAAAGTTTATTTTACAAAAAAAAATCTTACAAATTCTAATTAAATAACAAATAATTAAATAGTAGTCGGGGTTGTTACACCTTTCCTCCATCACCAAAGGTAACTCTAATGTCTGTTACTATTTGTGCTCTATTCGCTTCATAGTTGATGAGCTTGCACTTGTTGGCTATTTTGTTGATGATCTTGATCTTGTCATTGTGGCCCTAAATGGTCTTGGCCTGCTTATCTTGATTTTTGTGCAGGAGTCCGCACTCATGATACTCCGCTACTATTTGATGAACTTTTTGACAAACTTGTTGACTATAAAATTTTCCTCAATAGGAGGAGCGACAACAATCGTCCTTCCCTATTACTGCCAACCATGTTTCTTGTTATCTTTCTCTCATGGCCGCTAAAAACATTCAATGTCATCCCCTAATGGAGCATCTCCTGCTCGGGGCAACCCTTCTAGCTCTTATCCACGTAACGTTTCCTCTGGATCTCACCTTATTTGTCAATATTATGATCGTCGTGATCACACTATCAAGACTTGCTACAAATTACATGGTTATCCTTCTAATCATTCTCGTTGTCAAGCAAATACGGTTAACAAGGATTTTGGCTTCGAACCATCTTGACTTTTGGATTCTGGCTCATCTCACCATGTCATTAGAGATCTTGTTAATCTCATTTTAGCCCATGATTATACTGGAAATGATAAACTTGTGGTTATGAATGGTAAGGGACTCACCATCACTCATAGCGGTTCAACTTCTTTTCCACTTCCTCATCCCCGCTTCACTTGAATAATGTTCTTTATGTTCCTGACATATCTCAAAATCTTCTTTCTGTTTCCTAATTATTTCAAAGCAACTTTGTATCCATTGAGTTTTTCCCATGGAATTTTCAAGTCAAGGATTTGAGCACAGGGGCGATCCTACTATGCAAAAAGAATGAAAATAATGTGTACAAGATTTCTTGCCTCTCTCCTCATCCTCAATCCCATATATCCACTGTCACACCTCCCTCTCCACCTGACATAGTTGCTTAGGGCATCCCGCTTATCACATCCTTCATCATGCACTTAACGTTAATGCCTTCCATTTTATTCATCATTTGTTCAGTGTTCAAATTGTTTAACGAATAAAAGTCACAAATTGTCATTTTCTAAGTCCACTTTGTCTAAGTCAAGCTTTATAATTGATTTATTCAGATGACTGGGATCTTGCACCTTCATCTTCAATAAATGGTCATTTTTGTTACGTCATTTCCATTGATCATTTTTTAAAATATGTGTGGCTTTATCCGATTAAATACAAATCTAATGTTTCTCGTATTTTTCTAATTTTCAAATCACTTGTTGAAAATAAATTAAATACAAAAATTAAAACATTTTACACAGACAATGGTGGTGAATATTTTAAATTGAGGTTTTTCTTTCAAACTCATGGAATAACACACTTAACAACTCCCCTTTATACCCCATAACACAACGGGTTTTCTAAAAGAAAACACCACCATTTGGTTGAAACTGCTTGTTGTCTTCTCCACCATGCTTCCTTACCCATCTCATTTTGGTCTTATGCTCTTGAAACTGTAGCTTATCTTATAAATCACATGCTCACACATGGTTTAAACATGAAGTCACCTTTTGAGTCCTTATTTCACTACTCACCAAATTACTCTAAGTTACGTACCTTTGGATGTCTCTGTTTTCCTTGGTTGGTCTTATACGTTCACAACAAACTTCTCCCAAAATCCCAACCATGCATCTTCTTAGGCTACAACTCATCTCAAAGTGCCTACTTGTGTTACAATTTTAAAACTGAAAAACTATATACCTCAAGACATGTGCACTTTGTAGAAAATGTTTTTCCATATTCTTCTGCACTTACAACCACATCTTCTCTCTCTCCAACATCCATCCCTACATGCATGCAACCATCTGACCCCACACCTCAAACCACATACAAATCATTCTAACACCCATATCTCAAAATTCAAATTCCACCTCCATTGCCTCCTTTTTATCTACCGTATCTCAAAACTTATCTTCTCCTATGTCTATGTCAACATCACTGCATACCTCATCTCCTCCTCATGTATTACCAAATTCCACTTAATACTCTCCTACAATCATGATATCTTGTACACTTTGGTTCATCTCCTTCAACGCACATAGACTCATCTGGACCAAAACAATTGTCACACCCAATGGTCATAAGATCTAAAAATTGCATCTTTAAACCCAAACAACTTCACCTAGCTACCAAATTTCCTTTATCCGACCAAATTGAACCTTCTTTTCTTTTCCAGGCTTTGAAACATTCTAAGTGGGGGCAAGTAATTAGAAGAATGCATTACTTGCCAATGGTACATGGTCCCTTGTCTCTAAGCAACCACAATTCAACATTATTGGTAATAAGTGGCTTTTTCATCTCAAGTGGAATCTTGATGGCTCTATAGCTCGATTTAAAGCTCGCTTTGTTGCCAAAGGGTTTCATCAACGTCCTAGTATTGACTATACTGAAACCTATAGTGCAGTCATTAAGCCTCAGACTATCAAGTTGGTTCTCTGCATTGCTCTCTAATGGTTGACCTTTATGTCAAATGGATGTTAATAATGCATTTTTTCATGGTAGTATCTCAGAGGATATTTACATGTCTTAACCACCAAGTTTTGTCAACTCTCACTTTTCATATTATGTCTGCAAGCTTCACAAAACGTTGTACAGTTTCATACAAGCACCTCGTGCTTGGTATAATGCTCTAAAGGATTTTCTTCATACATATGAATTTCTTGACTCTCAATCTGACACTTCTTTATTTGTGTACAATCAAGATGATGTTGTTGCATATTTTCTTGTTTATGTTGATGATTTAGTACTCACAGGCAATAACAACCCATTTCTGAATGCATTCAAGATTGCCCTTGCATTGAAGTTCTATTTCAAGGATCTCGGGTCCCCTCATCATTTCCTTGGCATGGAAATCTTTCCTACATCTCACGGTTTGTTTCTTTCACAACAACACTATATATGTGAGATATTGTTTTCTACCAACATACAAGATGCAAAGTCTGTCTCCATCCCTTTTTCTACTTCATGCGATTTGACTCCAACATCTAACGCTCCCTCATGTGATATCCAGGAGTTTCATCATATTATTGGTTCCCTACAATATTTGTATCTCAGTCGTCCAGATGTTTCTTTTTCAATTAATAAACTATCATAGTACATGCAAGCTCCCACTGAAATTCATATGAAATTTGTTACTCCGCTATCTCAAGGGGACACTTGACCATGGTCTTTATCTATCCTGCATCACAGGTCTCTCTCTCACTGTATTTTGTGACTAATTGGGCAGGAGATACTCATGATCGCAAGTCTACTACTACCTATCTTATTTATATGGGGCCCAATGCCATCTCTTGGTCCTCTAAGAAGCAACCCACTGTTGCTAAATCTTTAATGAAGGCTGAATATTAGACTATAACAACTACCACCACTGAATTGATGTGGTTACGGGAACCACTAAAGGCACTTGGTCATCCAATCATCAAGACACCGCAGTTGTTTTCTGATAATATTGGAGCTACCTACCTCTGTGTCAATCTTGTGTTTCATACTCTCATGAAACATCTTGCCATTGATTATCATTTTGTTCGCGACTTGGTTACTTTTAAGGAACTTCAAGTGTCTTGTGTGTACAAGTCATTAATTAGTTGATCTACTTACCAAGCCCCTATCCTACATGTCTTCTAGAGAAGATTGGCTTTCAGTCTCTCTCCTCCATCTTCTGGGAGAATGTAGACTCTTTCTCAATTCATCAGAAATAATCAGCCACAGATCATGCACATGCATCATAACATATCCTTAATTATAGCTTATGTTATCCCTTAATTATTTTTCATCATGTACACATCTTTTTGTTACAATTATTCAGGAACAAATTCTTATGTAATTTATATATATATATATATATATATAATCAATTTAGATTATATGATAAATCTTTTAATTACTAGCTTATCCTTTTTTGTTTGTTTTTGTATGTTTATTTTTTATATGTGATGATCGTATTATATATACATGAGAGCATGTAATGTTACAGATAAACTAGTCGATGATGCTCTTGATTGAGCCTATTGTACAGTTTTTTTATATTTTGAAAAACTCTTCATTATGTTTATATGCAAATAAATCTTGTTTTAAAATTCCTATAAAGAGAGATGAATTTTAATGTAAATTTTTATTCCATAGACTGTAAGATATGAATGTATTCATGTTTAAATAACTTGTTAGAATAAAGTAGTATTAAATTGGGGTGTTGCACTTTTCATTACTTTGATATAATTCTTTCTATCTTGATTTATCAAAATTTTATCTTATTACATTTTTTAATTTAAATTTCTTTAAAATATTTATTTACATAACTTTTGACTAGTATAAACGATTATATTCTACACATTTACTAAATGTAATTACCTCTCTTCATTTTATTTTTTTATTTTTTATATTTCTACCTTTTTATTTCAAATTTTTGCTTCAGATTATTTAATTTCAAATCATTAATCTTTTATTTTTCCCCCTAATTTTCTCCCCTTTCATTATTTTTAAAATGAAAAACAAAAAAAAAATACAAAAACCATATTGGAATTCACTTTCTTGGAAACAATTTCGATTGGTATATCAGCCAAAAATACCCAATCAAAAGATCAAAATTTGGCTCTTAGAAGATCCAATTCTGACCTATAAAACTGTACTATCTTAGTAAATATTTGCTACAATATGGCATGAAAAAAAACAAAACTAATTACGTTATTTTAGTGAAAATTTCGAGTAAGAATATGTTTGATAGAAAAAAAAAATGAAGAAACAGCGAGATGAAAATAACAAAAATGTACTGAAATAATATATAATGACAATGTGAAAGTGAACTAAATAATAATGCATGTTTTTTAATGATTTTATATTTGAAAAATAATGTTTGAATAAATATTAGAATATTTATCGGATAACAAAAGAGTATTTCGATTGTTATAATAGGTAAAGATAATTCATGTCTACAAAAAAGCATTTGATTTGAATTCATGGTATATATACTCTAATCATTATAAATATATATTAACATAACTATTTGTACTAATTTCTTTAAATTTGTGTGGTATAAATCCATTTTTAAAATGAAATTATAGAATTACTAAATATGTTAAATTGATTTGATGGTCATTTGTTATTATTATTTTCCTTAATCTTTCATGTTGAATAAAACAATTATATTAATAATAAACATAAAAGCTATTTGTTTTAAATTTATTATTGATATCAGAGTCGATGTCTAAGTTTAATTCAAGTAAAAAATGAAAAAATTAGATAATATATAAAAAATTTATAAATTTATTCTAGGATTTTGAATTAAAAGTATTGAGAGTTTTTTTTTCTTTTTGATTTTTTCAGTCTATAATTTTAGTTAAATAAATTAATATTGAGATTTTATATTTTATATATTCACATTGTATTTCTCAAACTAAAAGTATAAATATTAAATATGAATTTTTTATTAATTTATTTTAAGTATTATTTTATATATATAATAAATTAACAAAAATTATGCTCTGATATTATTTTTTTGACCTCAAGAATATAATGTAAATATATGAAATACAAAATCATTTGATGGACATTTGTCATTATTATTTTCCTTTATCATGTAACGATCTTTCATGTGGAATAAAAAAATTATATTAATAATAAATACAAAAATTATTTATTTTAAATTTTTTATTATTAATATCGGAGTGATGTCTAAGTTTTATTTAAGTAGGAATGAAAAAAATTAGATAATATATAAAAAAAATACATAAATTTATTATTTTAAGATTTTAAATTAAAGATAATATTAATTTATTATATAAGTTATTTTTTTCGATTTTTCCAATATGCATATAATCTAGTCTATAATTTTAGTTAAATGAATTAATATTGAGATTTTGTATTTTATATCTTCAGATGATATTCAGCAAATAAATTCAATCCTTACAAAATTAATTAACTTTAAACCCTCAACTCAAATTCTCTCACACACCTAATACAATGATAAATCCTAAATCCAAAACATTAACCTCAACCTCTAGCTAATAAAAATCAAATCAAATCACAAATAAAACATCAGATTCAAACATTAAACTCACATTAATCAAATTAAATACAACTTCAAAATTCAACCATATACATGTGGACAACCCATAACATTAGTTTTAGCATCTTACAAGCGAAAACCACAACTCACAGATTTTTCAGATTATGATGAGAACCTTAAAAATCCGTTGTTGCAGTGTTTTTCGTATTTTAGGAGAATCCTGAGATGTACATGAAGAAAGATTAATAGAAGTTATAAAAAGAGAAATATTATACATATTTTTCTCACAAAGTTCATTTTGAAACTCATATGATTTTCTTTAAAAAAGCACGAACTCTATCTCCCTGTGAAAAAAAAAATCTATGAATTATAGTAAAGATAAAATTGAATAAATATATTTAAGAAAAGATGTCAATTTATGAGTAGTGTAAAACAAAAGCTACAAAAAGAAAAGTATATAATTTTTTGTGAAATAAGATATGAACTAAAGGCCCATGAATCTAGTCATGATATTCCAATGTTCTTTTAAAACACAAATTTTATAAATATAGTGCAAGTGTTATTTTCTTAACAAACATTTCTATTGCATTCTAAATAGTTTGTGCAGTGGGTATGTTGACTAGGCTTAGATATTTTTCGCAAACAAGACATACAAGAAAAGTTAAGTCTTCGTTATTTCATGTGTCATTGTTGCAAGGGCCCAATCAAAGAGAGAAATCCTCTTTTATCACACCAGATCTGTGAAAACGGATTAAAAAGTAATAAAAAAGAAAAATAATCGATTCAATTATATTTATTATATAATTAATTTTCATTACTAATTTATCCATATTTATATTTATATTAAAATAAAATAAATATAATTAATTATATAATATAAAATAATTAATAAAAATAATAATAATAATAATAATAATAATAATAAAATAATATTCATAATAAATTTATATAATAATAATAATAAAAACAAGATAATTAAGAAAATCCTCATAATATTAATATTAAAACCTAAAAATAATAATAAATATCATCAATAATAATTTTAATAATAATAATAATAAAATTAATAATAATAATAATCAAAATAAATTTCTAAAATAATAATAATTATATTACTAATAATAATTATTTTATTATTAATCAAATCTATCACATCACAAATTTTCATAAACTTTTTTTTCATTTTTTACTTTTTTTCTTTTAATTCAAACACATATCTTTTTTATTATTTTCATCTCAAACCCACTCTTTTATATTCTTTCAAATCCATCTTCAAATACAAAGTCTTAAAACTCTTTTTTCAACTTATTATCTTCCTTTTATCGAACCATGTACTTGACAACATTTGAGGATGCATTTTCAAATTGAACTTTCATGAAGTATGCATTTGTTTATGCTTTGCCTCTTTTTTTTACCTTTGATACTTGTCTCAAGCAAAAGAGCTGACCACATTGGAGTACTTAGCATGTTCATTGATTATTTTGTTGAACTCTACTCTTCTTGTTAATCTGGTATAAGTTCAAGACTAACATTCTCATAGTTAAAGTGGACTCCAATAAATGGGTTGATAGCATCTTGGTCACATGGAACCCGCTTCCTCTTGACCCAGCTTCTATCGTCAGTTAAGCTTACTTGAGTTGGGTAGGTACTTGCACAATTCTTTTACCACTTGTGGACTAAAATTTCCAAAGGATAATTTGTCCAGGTAATCATTGCATTGAATTTAATATATTTATCTTCCTTGAGGAAAACCCAACATTCTGGAATGAACTTTCAATCTTTTGATGATCTTTGCTTGCTATTCTCGGTCTTGATCCCTGTAAGTTGGTCCAAAAGATCTTCAGTGTTTTGGTCTTAGTCTTTTATCCTTTCGGAACCTAGAAGGTGGAATTGTGGTCTTTCTTTTATTTGGAGTTATATATAATAGTCAATCACATAAGAAATGTAAGGCAAAATAAATTATAAGAATTTTTAGATTTACTAATATGTATTTGTTAATAAAATATTATCACTAACACAAAGTTATCATTGAACAAACATTAATTTTTTACTATGTATATTTATTTGGTGATAATTAACAATAACATCTTATTCATCGGTAAGACTTATCAGTAATTCACATGTATTATTTGTCGGCAGAATTCGTTAGTAATTGAAATCTCTTATTTGTTAATAAAATTTATGGATAATTAACAATATTATATAATCTACGGTAATTTATAACAATAACATTTATCTGTTAATAAAATTTATTAATAATAGACAATATCATATTATTAGTTGATAAAATCTTTCAGTAAATTAAATACCAAATGCTTTAGGGACTTATCTGTCTATAAATTGATCCTTAAGTTATTCATAGATAATAATAATTATAATAATAAAAACAAAAATAATTGTGATAATAATAATAATAATAATTATTATTACTATTTTAATAAAAGTAATTATGATAATAATCATTATATCATTATTAACATTCTAATATTATTATTACTATTAGTATATTAATAGTAATAGTAAGAATAATAATAAAAACAAAAATAACTGTGATAATAATAATAATAATAAAATAAAAATAATAATAAAGCTAATAATAATAATTATTATAATAATAATAATTATTATTATTATTATTTTTATTATTGTTATTATAATAATAAGATTAATTATGATAATAATCATTATATTATTATTAACATTCTAATATTATTATTACTATTAATATATTAATAGTAATAGTAAGAATATAATAATTATAATAATTATAATAATAATAATAATATAATCATAGAATTTAATGGTTATAAATTTTATTTATACTTATAGAATTTAAGTTTAATTTCTTTTTCCAGAAAATTGTTAATAATAAAGGTAAAAATAACAATATTAAAACAATAATATTTATGATAATTATCAACATATTAAATATTTTATGTTGATAAATTTATCAACAAGTGGTAAGTTGGTCAAGTTTTATTTTAGTATCACTTAATAAGATAAAAAAATATATATTTACATTTATAAGGACTAAACTAAAGCAATTTTTTAAGGATTTTTATAATTATGCTATTTTAGTAGGTACCCAAAGCATAATATGTCCTAATTATTATCAAATATTTGTAAATAATAATTATAATTCTAAATATCTTATATCTATTTTTAATAATTTTTAAAAATTATTTTTATAATAAAATTATTTTTATATAATTTAATTAAGTTCTATTTTTTATACTTCATTGTTGTGCTTAAAGTTGGAAAAACGAAAGTCAGACTTTTGTATGAACTAGTAAACTTTTAAGGTTATAGATGATATTTCTTCTTCTTTTTTTTTCTCTTTTTATATTTGAACATGCCTGGAAAAATTCCTTGTTAAAATTTTACATAAAGTTAGAAAGATTAATAGGTGTAGAATTATTAAAGTTAACTAACTTAGGTTTTAGTATATTAAATGCAATTTATTTTAAATTTATTGATTGATCTTTCGCTTAATCCTAAAACTTATTTGAAAAACATTGTTTAAGTGAAAAACAAAGATTTTACCTTTTAAAAAGAATTGAAAAATATACTAAATATAGTTTTTAAATGTTATCATTCATACTGTAATGATGGACATATATACGTGAATGAACAAATCCTCTATAAATAGAATTTTTTTTTTAAAAAAAATATTAATTTGTACAATAATCAAAAAGAAAGAAACAAAGATAAGAGTTGAAGAAACTGGACTACAGGAGATTATATATATATATATATATATATATACATATATATATATATAAATATATGTATATATATGTATATATCAAGTATTGTTTATAAGAATATAAGAATAAATAATAAACTGTCTATATATATTAATAGAAAAATGTTAAATTTGTTAAGACAGAATATTGTTTACAAGAATA
>Ga0209489_104654_pt1 | contig 25008 bp, 25 predicted proteins | sample SiratrowhiteBW_FD_187527 | JGI IMG/M metagenome (GOLD analysis project Ga0209489, IMG submission 187527) | Root nodule microbial communities of legume samples collected from California, USA - Siratro white BW (SPAdes) (version 2) | ecosystem: Host-associated > Plants > Roots > Nodule | place...
TTACAGCAGGTAGGTGTTTATGATACCTATTTCATGGGGTTCTAAGAAAAATTTAATGAGATCTTGTCAAGCCTTGTGACTTTAGAACTTGAACATAAATGTAAATTGGAAGAAAGAAGCCTATGAAGTATTAATAGATAATAAGTCAGCTTTTAGAGTATACATTTTCATTCGTAACATCTTCTTTTAGAGTGACCAAACTATATATTTTCAATAAATATCTCAAAAACAAATATAATTGATAGCACTTTTATTCAATTCACTTAACCTTGTCTCTCTTATGGCATCCCTATTATCCATACCAAAAAACTGGGGAAGCCTTTCATATCAGCCAATTACAACTCATGCAACTCATAACATCCAAACAAATTATTGGCACATTAGCACATTAGGTAGAAAACAATTGATAGACGTACCTGAACAGTGTGTGATGCGGAGGAAGACGAAAACAAGTGGCAACAATCACGTCTGAGCAAGAAGAAACCCTTGATATGGTTTAATTTGTACCAGCTTTAATGTTTTTCTAAGCATAAAACTTTGAACGCACGTTTGTTAGATACTTGGAGAGGAATCTTATTTCATCGTTTAGATGCTTCCACTTTACCTATGCTTTTGCTTTTGAAATAAACAGGTTATTCCAAAATAGGTTGCATTGCTGGCACTCTATTATACATTAATAAAGAAAATATATAATCACGAATATTGGTTATCATTGTGTTGGTAATCCTTAATAAATGATCCTGCATTTTATGTTTGCTTCATTGCTCTCCAACTGTCCCAAGGACTAATTAAGAACAATGTATTTTTCGGCCACGAGTTTAAACAAGTTATTTATATATCCTTTTAATAAGTTTAGAAAAAGAATTTAAATTAAATTTAATTAATTTATAAAAAAATTATAATATAATTTTTAAAATTTTTATTTTTTTACATAAACTAATTCTAGCTGATAAAAAATTATTTTGTTTTTTTTCTTCTTTATAAATACTTACTACCTAACTACATTCAATTGCTGCGTCATAAATTGTTGTGTCATACATCCTTGTTACTATGATAAATAGCTACAAGCTTGAATTAGAGTAAACAAACAAACGGTAGAAATGTAGCATTTATTGATTTTTTTTTTTTCACGGAGTGCTGAAGTACTCATGATAAAAGATAGTCATGTACTTGTTGCGAGAGCAATACTTTTCACTATATACGACACCATAAAATTTGAGCAAAGATTGTTAATCATTTTAGCCACACCACTAGCATCACCCATTCAATTAAGTATAATATTTTTATGAATTAGTATGTTCACATATTTTTCAGTGTTGATAAGAAAATAAAGAAAGGATACATACTGATTTTTTTAATCCATAATATCTATCCAATAACTTCCTCTAAACCTTTCTGAGAATACATTGCCTAGACACCACTAGTAGAAAAATAGGCTTTAATGTCTCCTTTATGACGGTTAAACAGGCAAACGATGTAGTCAGAAACGCGGTGGCATTTTTGTAAATAAATGAACAATCACACGTCGGTTGGCACAACAACCCTCATTGACTTATTTATAAAAAAGAAAATTTAAATTTTTAAAAGTTTCAGGAGGCGCTTGGATCCCATGTCATTTAAGAGGCCAGAACCGACATAAGATTGTTGTCGACTATGTCAGTTACGGCCTCAGAACCGACGTAGTGCATGCTGTATGACAAATTGGGGAAAATTAGAGAAAAAAGTTGAAATTAGGGCACACACCACGTCGGTTTTGGGCTTTGTAATCGACGTGGTGTGTTAACAGTGAATTTTTTTTTAATTTCAGGGCATGCACCACGTCAGTTGGGAGGACAGAACCGACGTGGTGCTTCTATTTTACCTCCAGCGCGAAATTTCACTTCACTTTTCTTCTTATCCACTGCGCGCGCCCTCTCCCTGTCACTGTTCTGACATCTTCTCCCTCACTTTTCGACCTCCATTGCTTCCTCATTGTACTCCATTTCACTTCCTCTTGTTCGCAAAGTCGAAAGCATCTCTTTAAACGGTTCCATTTTCGATTTAAACATGTGTTTGCTTTGAAGCTTTCGTTTGTTGGTTTCTCTTCCATTTTTGTTTGCTTTAACTGATTTTGTTATTTTATTCAGTATTTGTTTGTGCTTTGTGGTTTTGGTAGGGTTTGTTTGGCCGAGTTGGGTTCGGTTCGGTTTTGGCGTCACAACTTTGGGTTGGTCGTCTTCTCTGTTTTAGGTGTGCTTTTATCATCTTTGAAATGATTGTATTGAATGTTTATCTGCATGATTAGAATGCTTGTTCGGATTAAAATGTTTTTGGAGTATGTTTGATCCATGTTTTGTGCATATAGTATTGGGTCCGGGAATGTTGCATTCTTGGCAATTTTTGTATTTTATTTGATCATTGTTCTATGATTGAGATGCTTTTATGATTAGATTGCTTAAATTGCCTTTGTGTATAATTTGATATAGGAAAAACGCGTTTGGGTACTGAGTCCGGGGATGTTCGATCCCCGACAATTTTTATTTAATCTTACTGATTGAGTTTTGTATCTGAAAACCTTTCACTACTCGTAGTGATGGATAAATGCAAGTCGAATAAGTGATGTGTATGAGAAAGGTGTTGAAGATTTTTTGGAATTTGCTAGACGTAATGGAGCAGCAATAAATGAAAGATATTACTGTCCGTGTGCGAATTTAATAAGACTAGATATTGAGTTGATATGAGAGCATGTTCTTTGTGATGGTTTCTTGAAGAACTATACAATGTGGACTTGGCATGGTGAAGTTCTAGACTTACCATATGCATCTGAGCAAGATCAATGTGAAAAATCTAATATATTTTCTAAAGGTTACATGGATGACATGATTCATGATATTGAAGGAGAGAGTGTCCACCAACCCAATGTGTTTGATTCATTGAAAAATGATTCACTAACAGAATTGTATCCCAGTTGTTCAAGTTTCTCACGTTTGTCAGCAGTATTACGATTATTTAATATGAAGGCAAGAAATGGGTGCACTGATAGAAGTTTTACTGAGTTACTTGAATTTTTGCATCAAATACTTCCTGAAGGTAATACATTGCCGACCAGTCACTATGAGGCCAAGAAGATATTGTGTCCAATGGGTTTGGAGTACTGAAAGATACATACTTGTCCAAATGATTGTATGTTATATAGAAAAAAATTCGAAGGATTGCATAAGTGTCCCAGATGTGGGGTTTCAAGATACAAAGTAAAGGATGATGACGAGGATGAAGATGACTTTAAAAAGGGTCCTCCTGCCGAGGTATTGTGGTATCTTCCAATTATACCACGTTTAAAACGTCTTTTTGGCAATGTTAATGATGCGAAGAACTTGAGATGGCATTCAAGTGGAAGAAAATGTGATGGGTTGTTACGACATGCTGCCGATTCACTACAATGGAAGAAAATCGACTCTTTATATCCTGAGTTTGGAAGTAATCCAAGAAATGTCAGACTTGGTCTTGCAACTGATGGAATGAATCCGTACGGTAATTTAAGTAGCAAACATAGTTCATGGCCCGATTTGCTGATTATTTATAATTTGTAGTATTGGTTGTGCATGAAGAGAAAATACATAATGTTGTCTATGATGATATCAGGACCAAGGCAACCTGGAAATGATATAGATGTTTATCTAAGTCCTCTGATAGAAGATTTGAGGTTGTTATGGGATGAAGGCATCGAGGTTTTTGATGCATATGAAAAGGTCAATTTTAATTTACGAGCATTGTTATTTTGCATGATTAATGATTTCCCGGCATATGGGAATTTGAGTGGTTATAGTGTCAAAGGACATCGTGCTTGCCTGATATGTGAAGAGAACACAAGTTACCATCAGCTAAAACATGGGAGGAAGACATGTTACATTGGTCATCAAAGGTTTTTGAAATGTAATCACCCTTACCGCAGGTTGAAAAAAGCTTTTAATGGTTGCCAGGAAGACAGAACAACACCTCGACCTTTAACTGGTGAGGAAGTCTATAACCGAGTGTGTCAGGTCGAAGTCACTTATGGGAAAACCCTCAAGCATAGTGGTGTGAAAAATATTTGGAAGAAGAAATCAATATTCTTTGAACTTCCATATTGGTCAAAGTTAGATGTCAGACATTGCATAGATGTAATGCACGTGGAAAAAAATGTTTGTGATAGCATAATTGGGACATTGCTAAATATTAAAGGAAAGACAAAGGATGAAACAAATGCTCGTAAAGATCTGGTTGAGATGGGTGTTCGGTTGGAGTTACAACCACAACCTCATGGTAAACGAACGTACTTGCCACCATTGTGATATTATGTTGAGATGGGTGTTCGGTTGAAGTTGGGAATGTGGATATTACGTTATGCATTGGATGAGAACTATAACAAGAACTGCGATCATGAATTCTTGGGAGCATGTAAGTTATTCTTTTATAAGTTTATAATATATGTCAAATGTTTGTTAATTTTGAAATTCTGAGACTAAACTTTGCACATTTATTTCAGATTTTTATAGATACAGAGCTAGTGGCAAGGTCTGACATAGAAGAAGTTCAACAAGAATGGGCAAAGTTCTTTCTTAAAGTTAGAAGTACATCTTAGTATTAGAAGTTTTCTTAATGTATTACAAGTACATTTTAGTGTACATTGCTATATATATTATTTAAGAACTAGAATATCATTATGTGAACTGAAAATGAATTAAATCTGGTTTCTGGAATTATTTGCAGGGAGGGTAGTAGCTAATTTAATCTGTATATTTAAAGAGAAAACACACACACGGTTATGGTCAAAACCGACGTTGTGAAGGACTCACCACGTCGGTTATTGCCAAAACCAACGTGGTGATTAATATAATAATTATCTTAGAAGAAGCACCACGTCGGTTTTGTCCCAAAACCGACCTGGTGCTTCTTCTGAAATAACTTACTATGTTAATCACCACGTCAGTTTACTCGTCTTAATCGACGTAGTAAGTCCAATCACCACGTTGGTTGTTAAACCGACGTCTGATTCAACGTCTCCTGGGTCAACGTCGGGTCGAAAACCGACGAAAAAAGCCTCTCAGAATCTACGACGAAGGCTATTTTTCTACTAGTGCCATCACCGAACGTCCAATCATAAAGCATTATTCGCAGAGGTTATACATTTATTACACACTAGGTTGCAATTTTACATGATCCATGGCATGCCCTCTTAGTAGCATAATTTCTTCTTACACCAATTCCATAAGTCATGCTTGTTGGCATTAAACTCAAATAAATTAGTTTTATTTAGGAATGTACCTTTATGCTTGGCAGGAATACGTATTTTTAAATTTTAATTTTGTTTTAATGTCAATTATAGTGTTAATTATAACATAACTATTAGAGTAGGAAGATGAAGTTGAAGAGTCTATTATGAGATTATATATTGTATTCAATGTTTATGAAAAATGAGAGCAAAAGAACAATAGAACAGAGATATATTCTTCACAACAAAAAATTTGTTGTGCTATCATTTTTTCCTCTCTCTTCAAGAAGAAAATTAAAAATATCCTTATTTTCTGATATGAAATTGGTATTAGAGCTATGACGAGTGTGAGTGTGACCAATGATTTGCCACTACCCCGACTGACAAAGACGACAAATTATGACAATTGGAATATCCAAATGAAAGCCTTTCTTGGATCTCAAGATGCCTAAGAGGTGGTACAAGAAGGTTTAGAAGAACCAGGAAATACCACAGGATATAATGCGGCCCAAAACAAAACGTTAAAAGAGACAAGATCGAAGATAAGGCAACTTTGTACATGTTGTATAGAGCTGTTGATGAGTCTATTTTTGAGAAGATTGCTAGTGCATCAACTTCGAAGGAAACGTAGGATCTCTTCAAAAAAGTGTTCAATGGTGTCAACCGAGTTAAGCAGATGCGTCTTCAAACTCTACGAGGTGAGTTGGAGGCCATGAAGATGAAGGTTTTAGAGTATGTATCTAGTTACATTACTCGTGTGCAAACAATAGCTAATCAACTCAAACACAATGGAGAAACCCTCACAAATGCAAGGGTTGTGGAGAAAATTCTTCGATCTTTGACAAATGACTTTGAAAATGTTGTATGCGCAATTGAGGAGTTAGGAAATTTGGAAGAAATGACCATCAATGATCTTGGAGCTTCTCTTGAAGCACATGAACAGAGGAAGAAGAAGAAACAAGAAGTCCTGGAAGAAGTCTTACAAACAAAGATGACCATAAAGGAGGACAAGGTGATATATACGCAACACAACTGAGGACACGGAGGTCGCAATTACGGTCGTAGCAGAGATTGTCACAGTGGAAACAATGAAAAGAGAGGACAAACAAACTAACAAAATTGGAGTGGACGAGGATGTGGTCGTGGAAGAGGTGGTCGTTCTAATCGTTCAAATGTTGAATGTTACAATTGTGAAAAATATGGGCATTACGCAAGGGATTGCTATGCCAAGAAGAGAGTGGAAGAATATGCAAATTTAGTCAAGAAAGATGAAGGAATCCTCATGATGACAAATGAAGGGATCACTATGGACGCATGGTGTGGTATCTAGACACTAGTGCTAGTAATCATATGTGTAGGCACACACATCTCTTTGTTGATATACTAGAGATAGAAGATGGGCATGTGTCTTTTGGAGACTCAACAAAGGTCCCAATTAAAGGCAAAGGAAAAATATTTTTTTTTCCAAAAGAATGGAAAGACAAGTACTATGGAGGACGCCTATTATGTACCTGACTTGAAAAATAATATTCTTAGTATAGGACGATTACTAGAGAAAGGATTTTCGGTTTTCATGAAATATAGGATGTTACATCTGAAGGACAAAAGTGGTAGAATGTGTGCACATGTGGAGATGACAAATAATCGAATGTTCAAACTCAACTTAAAGATAAAGACCAGCTCTCTTAGGCATGAATGGAAAGTTAAGAATGAAGAAGTTCTTAAAATTTCCAAAAGCATTAGAAGTCCAAACAGTAAAGACAAAAGTTGCAAAGAATAAAGCAAAGGTTGTGGCTAATGTAATGAAAGATGGATTAGTCAATCCTCCAATTGATGAAGAAAGTGTCGTGGTTGTTTCAAAAAAGGAAAGCATTCCTGTTGCACATCAAGAAATAAGGGAAAGATAAAAGAGACAAGGCATGGGAATTTGAGAGTCACTACTAAAATTAATAATGCTTCAACCTCTGGTATGATTTGGTCAAATAAGACTGCGAAGAAAAGTACTTCAAGTGAATATTTTTCAAAAATGATGAAAGTAAGAAAAACCATTGGTTATGGTTTCTCAGTTGGTCACTCTATGAATTTGCCAAATTTACTTACTGGTAATAGTAACAACAGTTCAATAACTTGAAGAAGATGATTATAAAGGACGGAAGGTTTGAGTTTAAGGGAGGAATTTGCTGGCAATAAACTCAAATAAATTAGTTTTATTCAGGAGTGTATGTTCCTGTTTGGCACAAATATGTAGTTATTATATTTAATTCTGTTTTTAATGTCAATTATAGTTTTAATTATAACATAATTGTTATGAGTAGGGAGATGAAGTTGAAGAGTCTATTCTGAGATTATATATTATACTCAATGTTCTATGAAAAATTAGAGCAAAAGAGCAATAGAACAGAGATATATTCTTTAGAATAAAAAATTTGTTGTCCTCTCATTTTTTTCCTCTCTCTTCAAGAAGAAAAATTAAAAATATTCCTTGTCTTCTGATATCAGTGCTCGTCTCTCAGTTATATTTGTCATACCTACAACACCTTCCTTGCAAACTTTAAATCAATTTGAGTTGCAGTACAGTTGTCCCCTTTGATTATGAGAGCAACGTTACCTTAACAATGTTCACAACTTGCATTAGTCCTCACTTAGCCAGGTAGCATAAACACAATACTTCTTCTATCAAAGTCAAATTCTCCCATTGTTATGATGATGCTTTGTAGGTCACACGCCACCAAGATGTAATGTGTTACCCCAATAGCTTTCAAGAGTCACTTGTTGTTGTCTCCATTCGGAACTGCATTTTACCACCTTGGATAGTCCCGATCTACTAGTTGTTATAACCCTGACCTAGCCTTTGTTTCTACACTATATGACATCAACATGCACCCTAACATTAACAGTACCAAAATATAAGTAACAAATGTACCTTTTGTATAAGATTTTATTTGTGGGTGCAGTGCACGTGACAAATACTCTAAGTCACTTTCTCTTCATTTGTCATTCTTTTAGGCCCTATGTTCCATTTATCTACCCATTCACATCCCAACCTCTGATTTTACATCATTTTAAGGTATAGGATAAGACATAAATACCAATTAAAATATATGTACATGTAATCCTATGATTTTTATGTTTTAACCATACCCAAATTTTTAGTTGTGTCATACATATTGCGTGATATTTAATCCCTAAACTAAATTTTAAGAAGTGATTACTCATTTTGTTATGACTTGCTGAGCTAACACGCATCTATCGATCACATTTGTCCCGAAAATTTTGATATGAATTGTTGGAGGAGTTTAGGATTTAGATCAACCTCTTGGAAGATGAAGAACAAATCCCAACAATGAACGGAATGAAGTTGGCACAAATGGAAAGCAATGGTTAGTAAACGGTGCAAAAATATAGAAAAACAATAGAACAAATAACTATCAATGTAAAATAAAATCCAAAATGGAATAAGGAAGAAGATGAAAAGTAGAACATGCCACCAATGGAAAGAGTTCCAATGATAATTTCTAGAAGAGCTACCACTTGAGAAATCTTCCCAAGATAAGAACTCAAGCAACAAGAGAAAGGAGAAACTCAACTTTCAAGAAACACCTTCAAGGATACTTTCATTCAGTCTATAATTCATTTCATTTCATGATTTGTACAAAAGTTTGGAGTCCTATTTATAATATTTCAAGAACATCCAAAACTCAAAATATTAACAAAGTTAACTAGGATTAAGAGTAACTAATCTCCTAGAAGTCCATGAAGTAATTACGAAGATGCATGAATGAGCAAGTGGTGGTTTTGTAGATTCTTGAAGGTGGATGGGGTAGTTTAGATGTAATGATGGTAGTTGCACTTAATTAGAAAGTGTAATGATAGGATTTGCACTTAATTAGAAGGTTTAATGATCGAAGTTGTATTCAGTTAGAAGATGATGTGACAATGTAATCATGGAAGTTGCATTTAGTTAGAAGATGATGTGGCAATCCTTGTTGTTCACTTTGATTGGTCGAAGAGTTCCAAAAGTTAAGATATTTCTCTTAGTCAAGTTATTTTACTTTTCTTCTTGCATTCTCTCAAATTCCTTCTATTTCCAAGAGCTTTACTTCTTCTTCTCTTTTTTTATTTATTCCACATTAACAATTTGGAATACGAAACATTCTATTATAGATTGTACAACTTGAAAATACAAAATTTCTTTTGTATTCTAAATTGTGTAATCCAAAATACAAATTTTAAAAGAGTATATTTTCATAGTTTTATAAATATGGTGGTGCAAGAAGAAAGCATGGAAATGTAGGAACAAGTGCCCGTAGAAGTGCCAATGGTAATGGTTTGATCCAATCACACAAACCATAGTGTAAAAACGTATTGGTGTAAAACATTTGCTTCCTGAACCCCATAATTACTATCAACACCTATACTAACAATCAAAAGACTAAAATAACCTTAAATTATAATTTAATTTCTAACCCTTTCTAGAATGCTTATTAGGGTAAAATTATAGGATGCAGTTAGGAATTATACCATACACGAAGCAAAACCTTTTGGTGTAGTCTCATCCAAATTTCAAAGGTTTTTTCTTCTTGCACCTCTATCACCCCATTACTTATAGAAAGATTAACGTCCTCCCTCACTGCGTCATACCATTGTTGCGGCCACCATTGTCGTTGTTGCTACCACCGTTGTTACACTATCACCATTACTTCACGGGAGAATGTTGTACAGGAAGAAGAGAGAGAGAACGCATTGTCAAAAGAAAATCTCCTTTCAAAATGTTTGTTCTAAATAACTGTACGTTTTATAAAACTTGTTCTGAAAATTTGGTTTCGAAAATTATGTCCTGAAAATCCAGTTCCAAAAATTCAGAAAGCATGTTCAAGAAATTTTTCAGAACGAAGTCAATTTAAAGAAGGGTAATATAGTTATTTTGAAAATGGTGGGGGTGCAGGAAGAAGAATCTTATTTCAAATGAGTTTGTGATTTGTTAGGTCCAGTGTAACAATCAATAGAGCACTCCGATCATTTTAAAAACTAATTTGAAATCCATAAAATAAAGAAATAAATATGTACTTTTAGAATTTAAGTTACACTAATGAAACTAATTTGTAACATGTTAACCTATTACTACATCATCACAACTTAACTTGAGCAAGCTTTCACAGTGTGCATAATATGGATGACCCAACTTCAATAACCATTCCTGTTTCCGATCACATTGTTCTTAAGCATGTTTTAAAGCCTAACAGTGTCAATTTTTATGGATCATGTGAAAAGATGTTGAATTAGATTTATGCTGGTTAAAGAATTTCTTCCTTAGCCTACACGGGTACCAATTATTTTAGTCCATTGTTATAGTTGGAACATATCAATTTCATAAGCTGGCTGTTGAAAATTGGTCCCAAACGCTGTTGAGAACGATCAGAAACAGTGGTATATAATTTCAAAATCTCTAGAGTGGATCAAGTTGTGCACAGGTTAAAGTGCATTGCTGAAGATCATTTCTTAACAATTTCAGTAGGTTCCTTTCCCCTTTCTCTATTGTTTTCCAATTGCATACCATCTTTTGAAATGGTATTAGTTTGGTGCTTCTATGAGTCTAATATTACATTAATTTTGTATGCTTTGCTATAATCATAACACATCTTATCATTTCTAAATCATAACATGCATAACCTAACATGTTAATTTTGTTACAATGAATTAGGTCTAAGTCCAAATTACTAGAATGGGAAGTGCTCATACACTTCCTAGTTTCAAATTGGCACTTCCTAGTTTCAAATTTGTGCTAAACCTTTTTATTGGATAAATGATACTTGATACAACTTTAAGTTCATGTTGTTTATCTATAACTGTCAAGATGTGATGTTAGAAAATAATAAGGAAATGGAGGGACTATTAAATAGTACTTTACAAAATCAAGCCCAGTATTTAGAGACAGAATTGATCATAAAGCTTCAGAAAGTGATTGTAGAAATATCTTAAGTTAACAAACCATGCATTTATAGAGTACCACAAAAGTATATAATAGATATGACACTGTCAAAATTAAATTGTGAGCTCTGTTCACTCAAAACTAACATAATAATTGTAAACATTAGAAAAACTTGCTTAATCTATATTCACCTATACTCCTTCATTCAGGCTTCCCTCTGCTAACGACATAGTACAAAGAACTTGATAATGAGGAAGGAGGTTGAATGTTACATAATGGAAAAATTGAGATGGGATCTTTGAATTCAATATCCTCCTTGTTATTTCCTTCCTCATACACTCCAATTTTAGGCTCCAACTTAGACTTCCTCTAAGAGTGTTGTTTGTTGGGTTCCCATTTTTCTATGATTTCTTAGCATAGGCAATTCCAAGTCAAATACAATCTTAGCTTTATTCCACTCTTGCTCTAAAAACACCCTTCTCCTTTGCCTTCCAAATCACACCAGAGTGTTGCGTTCCACTTCCACATCTATGTAAGAAATAAATCATGATTCCCTGTAAAAGCGAATCGATCCTCATCCTGCTAAGCTTTGGGAATAAAAAGCGAAATCAGAATGCATCAGAGGATTAGGACTGCATACTTGGATCGAATTATTGGGACTTATGTATGGATAATACACATCAAGATATACATCCGCATTTTGCTTATACCACCTGGTAGCTGATAAAGCATTCGGCATCCCTTCAAGGACAACAGTTCAAGCTCAACAAAAATTCCAATTCAAAATGGTAATTTGACTATGTGTATGCCGACTAAATATATTCTTCTTATTTTCTCCATCTTTCCCAATACTTTTGGGAAACTCTCATTTATGCACCATCGAAGATTCACAATTTCAAGAGATGCCAACATCATGCAGGGTGCAACAATTTTCAGCTTGGTGCAGTGTTTAGAACTCAAGAAGCGAAGCCTGTCAAGAAACTGAAGCAATTGGACAATTTCACAAACTGTTGGAAGAGTGTCTTTGGTATTTCGTAAGTAAAAGTTGTAAAACAACATTCAAATTTCCAACAGTACATCAACAATATATCAAAACAGATTCAGATATTTAGAGAAGCGTACTCACATTCCACTTGTCTCTCTCTCCCCATCTTTGCTGTCCATATTCACAAAATCTCTCCCCCAATTGGGCTTTAATCGTTTTCTTGTGGACCTCCTCACTGCCTCCACATTTTCAGAGTTTGTTACACCAACTTGGTCTACGTGGCCCCTATTGGAATATTCTGGATTTGCATCATAACTCCCCCCCCATGAATTGGACCTTGTCCTCAAGGTCAAGTGTAGATGCAATTGGTCTTGATCAGGCTGCAATAATTCCTATGGTATCACCTGTTGTTGTAGATCTCCAAGACATTTCTTTAAAACTGAAATATGAAATACGGGATGAATGCGTGCAGCCGTTCAAGCTTGTAAGCCACCTGTCCCACACGTTCAAGTATTTTAAATGGACCAAAATACTTCATACGTAACTTTTGATTTCTACTGAATGCCACAGAGTTCTGCCGATATGGTTGTAACTTTACAAAAACATAATCACCCTTAGAGAATTGCATATCCTTACGTTTGCCATCTGCATATGCTTTCATTCGCTGTTGTGCACGATCCAAATTCACCTTGAGCTGGGTCATGATATTGTCACGTTCTTGTAGCTGTTGTCTCACAGTGGGGTCATCACTTGGGGTAGGATTATACCTTAGAATTTTTGGAGGATCACAACCAAACACAACCCGATAAGGTGTCATACCAATAGCTGAATGAAAAGCAGTATTATACCAATAAGTAGCCCACGACAATAATTTGTACCAAGATTTAGGATTTTGTTGAATGAAGCATCTCAGATACATCTCCAAATAGCGGTTTAAGACTTCGGATTGCCTATCCGTTTGAGGGTGATAAGATGAACTCATAGCCAAAGTGGTGCCTTGAAACTTGAATAGGTGCTGCCAAAATGTATTAGTAAAAATTTTGCCCCTATCAGAGACGATAGAGTGTGGAATGCCATGAACTTTGAGGACATTGTGGGTTAACACCTCAACCATCATTTGAGCATTGTGACGTGCCGGTAATGGTATAAAATATGCAAATTTTGAAAGTATGTCAATAACCACCATGATGACAGAGTACCCATGAGATAATGGTAAGCCTGTGATGAAGTCCATAACTATATCTTGCCAAATTTGAGTGGGAATTTGTAGTGGTTGGAGGAGTCCTGCTGGTGGATGAGTTACATACTTTGCTTGTTGACATATGGAACAAGAGCGAACATATTCCTTAATATCATGATTGAATACCCGCATGACCACCCATGAGGGAATCATGAAACTCTTTATTAAAAGATGCTTGATATGGGAGGTAGATGGAATCACGAGCTTACCTTTCCAAAACCACAACCCATCTTGTTTCACCAAACTATGGCTATCGACTGTGATTGCCGGAATGTCCAGCAAAGGGTCACACCCTTCAAGTTCCTAGCGCAATGTGTTGAGAAATTCAAATTGTGGGGTAGAAATGGCAAAGAAGACGCGTGATAATGCATCTGTTGCTTGATTATCTTTTCTACGTTTGTACTCGATGGTAAAGTCAAACCCCAATAGTTTTGGAAGACATACCTGCTGCTCGGGTGTTTGAATGACTTGATCTTGCATTTGTTTTAGACTTTGATGATCTGTTCGTATAACAAATTTGTGACCCAATAAATAATGTCAAAACTTGGCTATCGCTTTTGTAATCGCATACATCTCGCGGGCATAGGCTGACTGTTTCTGCATCTGTCCTGATAGCTTTTTGGAGAAGAATATGATGGGGTGATTATTTTGGGTAAGGATAGCCCCAATACCAACACAAATGGTTGTGAGAAATTTGGTAGAACCAACATAGGTGCTTGAGTCAATACAGATTTAAGGTGTAAGAACACAGCTTCAGCTTGCTTAGACCACTGGAAGGCATCTTTCTTTAATAAATCGGTCAGCGGTGCAGTTAATAAAGCAAAGCCCTTAATGAACCTGCGGTAGTAGCTTGCTAAACCAAGGAAAGCTCTAAGTTGTTTAACTGATATGGGCATTGGCCATTGTTTGATGGCAAGAATTTTAGAATCATCCACCTGGACCCCTTCTTGCGTGACCACATGTCCCAAATATTCAATTTTTGTCTGTCCAAAAGAACATTTGGAGAGTTTGGCAAATAATGAGTGTTGTTGTTTCATCAATTGTAGGACTTGAGACAAATGATCCAAATGAGTAGTCTAACTTGGGCTATATATTAAAATATCATCAAAGAACACCAAAACAAATTTTCTCATGAATGCACCAAAGATTGAATTCATCAGTGATTGGAAGGTGGCAGGAGCATTTGTCAAGCCAAATGTCATAACCAGCCATTCATATAAGCCATGGTGAGTCTGAAAGGCCGTTTTATGTCTATCTGCAGGCTGCACAAGTATTTGATGATATCCAGAATGAAAGTCCAATTTAGAGAAGAATTTTGCACCAAATAATTCATCCAGTAGTTTATCTATTGTTGGCATGGGAAAAGAGTCCTTGATGGTGACTGCATTGAGGGCTTTATAATTTGTACAAAAGCGCCAGGTACCATCTTTCTTTTTGACCAGCAGGATTGGTGAAGAGAATGGACTAGAACTAGGTTGTATTATTCCCTCTTGCAACATCTGAGTGACTAATCTTTCAATTTCTATCTTTTAACTATGAGGGTAACGATATGGACGTACGTGCACAGGTGGAGTATTTAGTACTATTGGAATATGATAATCATGTGTACGTGGAGGAGGTAAACAATGAGGTTGCTGGAATACCTCTTTGTAATGATACAGTAGCACACTTATCTCCGGTTGTAACTCATGAAGCAACTCCAACCTTGATGAGGGTGACTCCTCTGGACAAGTAAGCTGTAAAGTGTACAATTCTGCAATTGCATCTGTAGCCTGTACGCGCTTGAAGTGATAAAATTGGGCTTGAAGTAGTTGGCTAACAGAATCCTCTTATAATGTGATTAATGCTCCATTGAGGTAAAATGTGATAAAGCGCTTATTATAATTAACCAAGTGTGTGTCTAAGGTGGCTAACCATTGAGTACCCAGCACCAGGTCTGCTGCAGCAATAGGAAGCAAATAAGCAGAAATTCTTAAACAATGGCCCTGAATATGAATAAGTAGGTTTTGAACTTGGCCTTCACATTCTAACTGCTCGCCATTCCCAACCACTACCTTGATCGGGGTGCTTTATGGACTTGTAATTTCAGAAATTTGGCGAGTCGAGGTTGTAAAAAATTATCCGAGCTGCCTCCATCAAGAAGAATTTGAATGTCTATCCTATTTATGGAACCGTAAATCGAATTGTACCTCTAGCCGATGTGCCTTTCAAAGCATAGTAAGAGAGGTGATGATCAATACTCTCGACTGGTGAGGGTTCTTCCTTGGCTTGTTGTTGTGCTTCCTCTTTTGTTGTCTACGCTATCTCTTCAGTCGTTTGAAGCAAGAAACAGTGTTTATTGGCACACTTATGACCGGGAGAGAATTTTTCATCACAAGTAAACACACAAACCCTTCTCTCATCGAAATTGTATATTTTTGCTAGTGTTAATTTTTGAAGGTGCACTGGTTTCAATGGTGTGGTTAATATGGGAGGTGAATTATTGGGGCCTTGTGGAGTGGTGGTTAGCAGTTTCCCTTGGTTATGGAAAGTGGTAGAGTGAGGTTGATTTGGTGGCAAGGAGGTGTAACGTTGCCTAGGGGAATAAAAGGGAGGAATTGATTTTTCCTCAAAGAGCTTAACTAGAGCTACTGTTTGAGACAAGGTTTGAGGAACCCGTGCAATAACTTCTTTTCGGAGTTGAGGAATTAAACCACCAACGAAACAATCCATCAGAAGGGTATCATCCATACCGTAAGATTTATTAGCAAGCTCAATAAAATTCTCGTAGTAGGCATCCACCGAAGTCGTTTGAATAATTTTAAGTAATTCGGCTCTTGGGTTGTCAAACTGTGAAGGCCCAAACTACACCTAAATAGCTGTAGCAAGAGATAACCCAGTCTTTAATTTGATTAGAGCGTTCCATCAACTGAAACCATGCAAGCTCCTTGCCATCAAATTGTAATGAGGCCAATGAAACCTTTTGTTCCTCAGGAATGGAATAAACACGAAAATAACGTTCAGCTTTATAGAGCCATTGCATTGCATCTTCGCTGGAGAATTTAGGAAATTCTACCTTTACGTAAGGGTGTTGCTTCAGCACAGGGGATGACTGATGTGTACTTGGGTTCTGGAAACTTGACTTATCTACATGGAGAGAATGAGATGTGGAAGCCTCTCCACGCTGATGTAATAAGGTGACAATAGAATCCAACATTTGTTCCACCTTCATAAAATGCTCATTATGGCCCTGTAGCAAGTGTTTGGATGAGCTCAACAGTTTGATCAACTTTAAGAAATTACGTATTATGACTAGTGAGAGTTTCTGTCATGCGCTTGATATCTGCTTGAATATCTTTCATCCGTGTGTTTTCTGCCATACTAGCTCAATGAAAGCACCAATGAAGCAATTGGACAATTTCACAAACAGCTGGAAGAGTGTCTTTTGTATTTCGTAAGTAAAAGTTGTAAAACAGCATTCAAATTTCCAACAGTACATCAACAATATATCAAAACAGAAAAAACAATATCATGGCAGCAGCATCCATAGTCTGTTCTCACTTGCAGCAGGTCTCACTTGCAGCAGGTCCACTCACCTGTAAATGACTTGGGTAAGAAAAACAGAGAAGAAGGAAGAAGAACAGATTCAAATATTCAGAGAAGGGTACTCACATTCCACTTGTCTCTATCTCCCCATCTTTGCTTTCCATATTCACGAAATCTCTCCTCCAATTGGGCTCTAACTGTTTTCTTGTGGACCTCCTCACTGCCTCCACATTTTCAGAGTTTGTTACACCCACTTGGTCTACGTGGCCCCTATTGGAATATTCTGGATTTGCATCAGAAACTCAATTGATTCATCAATGTTAACCAAATTATAACATTTATCGAGACGCAGAGTTGTTAAGAGTGGTCCTTCTCGTAGACTCGGTGGATCAGTTAAGAACTTGCAATCTTCAAGGTTTATTACACACAATGATTGCAACATATACAACCTAAAAAGCAAATGGGTGAAGTTGTTATCTTTTTAATGTATTTAAGAGGATATGGATATAAGACTTTTAGAATGAAACTATTTTTATTATTTTTCTTTCTTTAGCTATACTTGTAATGGGTGCATTACTTGTATATATTCATCCGTTATTTTTGCTCTCAATAGAACAATAGAGAGAATATTTTCATTCTCATATCTTTTGTTCATTTTTGTCACTAGCATGTCATACTTTGTCAAAATTTGAAAAGACTATTTGTGAGGAGTTAAAGTACCATAAGTATACTCTTTAAATATCAAAAGCCTCGTCTCAGTGGAAGATTTGAAACTTATGGGCTTAAAATCTCATGATTGTCATGTTCTGATGCAAGCCTTCTCCTAATGGCTATTTGTGAAATTCTAGCAAAATATGTTAGACAAGTACTTACTCGTCTTTGACTATTCTTCAATGCTATTTATAGGAAAGTAATTAATCCTACTAGGTTGGATGACTTAGAAAATGAAGCTATCATTCTTTTGTGTCAACTAGAGATGTATTTTCCTCCTTCATTTTTTGATATCATGGTCCATTTAATTGTTCATCTAGTGAGAGAAATTAGAATATGTGGTCTTGTGTTTTTACGATTGATGTACCCAATTGAGCAATGCATGAAGATATTCAAAGGGTATGTGAAGAATCCATATCGACGAGAAGCATCTATTGCTGAGCGATATATTGTAAAGGAAGCAATTGAGTTTTGTACCATGTATATGTCAGAAATAGATACTATAGGCGTCCCGAGGTCTCGGTATGAAGGCATGAAAGCAAAGGCACATGAGGTGTGAGGGTAGTTCGAAAAGATCAACAATAGGTACTCAAAGCACACTTGTATATTTTGAACAATACTGATTATGTTCTTCCGTACATAGATGCACACAAAATGTTGTTGAAGTCTATGAACCCACGTGTAAAAGAGAAATGGTTGTTGACTGAGTATAACAAGACATTTTTGAAATGGTTTTAACAAAAACTTGGTGAAAAAGATTGTGATGTTGATGAGTTGAAATGGTTAGTACGAGGACCTAACTTTGATGTCATAACATGGTCTGAATATGATATTAATAAGTTCTCTTTTTATACAAACACTGAGGATCAAAAAAGTACAATACAAAATAGTGGTGTCACCCTTGAGGAAGAGTCAATGCACTTTGCTAGTTCAAAAGACAACAATATTGTGATGGCTATAATAAGTTACTTTGGAGTAATTGAAGAAATCTTGGAAGTTGACTATGTTAAATTTAAACTTCTACTATTTAAATGTAAATGGGTTGATAGTAACATAGGAGTGCATGTTGATGACTTGGGTTTTACCTTGGTTGATCTTGCAAAGATAGGTTTTAAGAAAGATCCTTTCATCATGTCCTACCAAGCAAAACAAGTTTTTTTATGTCAAAGATCCTTCTAGTGAAAGGTGGTCAGTTGTCAACCAAGGGAGAAATGAATATGATGTCAATAACCACAACGACTCAATAGTCCAATAAGCTGACAATCCTTCATTCTCAAGACACTTACCTCCAATGAATGAGGAAAATGATGTTGAGGAAGTACATGCTACACGGAGTGATCACAATGAAGGAATATGGGAGAACATTGTAACACTCCAAAAATAAAAATAAGTAACTTTTATTTATTTGTTTTGTTATTTTAATTTGAACATTGATTTTACTTAATTTGAACATTTAATGTAATGTTTATTGTTATTTTGTTAGTTTTAAAGTTATGTTTGTGTTTTTTTTAGGTCATGATTGATTCATCAAAGAAGACTAAAGCAACTACAAGCTTGAGAGCTCTTACTGTTAGTCGTCTTGGTGGTTCTAGAGTTCTAGTTGACATAGACCCTTAGACTAGTAGGGCTGCAGGCCCTAATCATGGCCAGTTTGTTAGTTATTTGGGTGTCTTAGCACGTTCAAAGGTCTCTATTTTGCTTCCAGACTGGGATCATGTGATTGAAACAGAGAAAAATATGATTTGGCAGGATCTTTGTGTAAGTCATTCATTTTAAGGTTAATTACATGATGAGTATTTTTGTTATATGTTTAATGACTTATATATTTTATTTTGCAGACAAACTTTGAGTTCGAAACCTCTAGCTTCATTAGGAAGAAGATTTTGTCATCCATTGCTATAAAGTTGAGAAATTTCAAGACAAGATTGACCAATTTCTACATCTTTGGTAAATACAAAGGGAAGTCCCCTTGTGAGAAATATGGCATTGACGAAGAGACTTGGACACAATTTTTCCAAACTTGAGAGGATCCCTCTTGGAAGGTTTATTTTTTTCATCACAATTTAACCAAATAATATGATATCACAACTTAAATTTTTATTATGTAAGACAAGAGGAGGAAAGCTCAGGACATTCAGCATAAGAATGTCACCCCCATCGATTGTCTTGAAAGGGGTGGGGGGCAGGGATATGATTTATTGGAAAAGAAGATGATGGAAGAAAAATTAAAAAGATTAAAAGAAACATCATCTTCAGACGATGTTATTTCTCCTCCATCCCCTCCTAGTTGACATGAGAAATGGAAGTTGGCTAGGACTAAACCAAGAGGGCAGATGACATATGCACAGTCTGAAGAGATTGCACGATAGATTGTAAGTTAATAATAAATATATCATATTTGATATCTTATTTTTGTAATTAATGTTGACATATTGTATTCTTTTTCACAGGATTCCTTGGTGGAGTAAAGTCCCCAGGGAAGTTTTGTCATCCAAGGAAGACAGGACATATTACCACTGCTATTTGCATCAAAGAGCACCCCGATCGTGTCCGGGATGCTGGTTATGGTGTGGGGTGAGACAATATTTTGGGTCCTCTCCCCGTTCTAACTCATCTTAAAATACAAACATAATGGAGCAGATATCTCAAATGAAAGATGAATTAAGGGGTCAATTGAAAGATCAATTAAGAGATCAAATAAGACGTTAAAAGATCAATTAAGAGATCAATTGAGAGATGAATTAAGAAGAGAATTTCAGCAGTAGTTGGAATCCATGGACATCTCACAACAGCACACTCCTCTACAGGAACGTGTAGTACCGAGAGTTAGCATAAAGGGGAGTTGTGCTGCTGAGGAGGAGGAGGAAGACACAAACATCGATACATCATATCGGTGTAAGTTATTTATTGGAGATCCTCCTCAACTGGTGGCAATTGGGAGAGTGTATGTCGCATCTTCGATGATCCCTACCGTGCCACTTGGAGATGATTTTGTTAGAGTGGTTGTCGAAGAAGTTAGATAGATAGATGCCAAGGTTCTAGTGCCCATATCAGAGTTTAGATTTGTGGGGGAGGCATTTGGTACATATATTGTGTGGCCTACACATCTTCTACAGGCCATTTTTAGAAGGCCTTGGGTATATTGTCATAATTTCTCTTAATGTTATTTAAATTGACACTTAATGTTATTTCAATTGATACACTTTGTTTCCGTTATACAGGACGGTGGGAGGAAAGCGAACTCACCAATTGTTGGTGGTTTAAGCCCTAAGTCTCAGCCACTCCAGACAGATGTGAATCCACTTTAAGAGTTGGCTAGGATCTCCCACAAGTTATTTGATTCACCTTGTCCAATTCTTTGAGATGAATCCATCTTTAGTGTGCACAATGTTGGTGTACCATTATACATATCCCTCCAAGACGTGCTTGAAGTCATCCAGGGAAACCAGATGATAAACATTGCATGCATTCAGTTATGGATGATGTAAGTATACCTTTTTACATGTTATTTGATAAAATATGTTTCATCAACCACTTTTACTGATATTGATATTAACAATGCAGGTACATAAATCAATTAGTTTATAGCACAGCGAATCCTGATATTTATGGATTCCTTGAGCCACAAAGTATTCAGAAGTTTGGAAATTAAAAAATGGACTACCAGACTTATATACAAAGATGGATCTTAGAATCCATAAGGAGGATTTACTTTGCCCCTATTGTTCCTTCATAAGCTTCACATCTTTATGTTTTGATCTTAAGTAATTTAGTGAATATGAGAGTAATGGATTGACTATTTTAGGTCCCATTGGCAACTCATGCTTGTTTGTCCTGTGGAGAACACAGTGGTTTGGTTCTGTTCACTACATCGGAAGCCAAGTTTAGATATGAAACAAGTAGTACAAGGATATGATTTAATTAACTTTAAATAATACATCACTCTTGTTTGTCTAATATGCAAGTGCAAGTTACTAATCATCTTGGATTTTAACGCAATTAATGTTTGCAATGTTCTTTGCGGAAGATCTACATCCACATCCCAAAACCTATGTTGGATATATCCTAAGGTATTTAATTCTAAATTTTATTTTAAATTAAACTTATTAATTATTTTTTGACTTATTTCATGATTTGACTTTAGTGAAAGTGCAACAAGCAAGAAAGGGAGTTAGGAATGCGGAATTTACGTGATGCATTGGATGAAGAACATAGCCTGAGTTTGTAGCACTAACTCTTGGGACCAGGTATGATAATGTGTAAATTGTAGATAAAAATAAAATGTTTTTCAAGTTTCACATAATGATGATTAATAACACTTGTTGTAACTATATTTCTATTTTTTCAAGACCATAAGCCATTGGACAACCAAACAATAGAAGAAATTATAAAAGAATGGGCAAGATACTTTATTATAGTTAGAAGAAATTTGTAGATATATATAAGTGTATATAACATATTTTGTACATTGTAGATATATATATATATATATATATATGTGTGTGTGTGTGTGTACATTGTAGATATTTGTAAAAAATATTATAGTTGCTTTTATTCAATGCAAATTCTATTATGGCTGGTTGAATATGAACTGCTAACTGTAAAAGTTACAGGGTTTATGGATAGAAACCAATTCAATTTGTATCTTTTTAAAAAATTGACACTTATTACGTCAGCTAAGACCATAATCGACGTAATATTCGTCGAATATCATACAACAACATGGGATACTACGTCGGTTACTGGGCCATCATCACTATTATATTTAATAGGCCCTTCTTAACAAAGTCAGGTTACTTGTTTTGGATCTTTCATTTTGAAACCAAATTCTCTCATAGATATTTGTGTTCGACTTAGAAATCCCTTTAGATATTTCAATTTAAGCTCTTCCATTGTTTCAAAATTGTTGTCTTACTTACCAAAGTCACGTGCTTTGTGATGATAGGGGGCAATGGAAACAATTTACACTATAAGAAAATTTGTTGTTAGCTACAAATAATTACATATGGATTTAAATTTGTATATAAAAATCTATTATATACGAATTTTTATCCGTATGTAAAATCGTGTTACATACGGAATTTTTCGTATGTAAGAGTAAAGTGGTTTGGTGTGAAAATCTATAGGTATAATCTGTACCTAATGTTGGCGTGTGGAAGCGGGAAATTTTTAAAGGATTTGATTTGTATAAAGATGTGTTTGGTATGGATTTTTTATACGGATTTGAAAAAAATAAATTATTGAAAAATTGAAATGTTATGTCATAAACTAGAATCCTTCTCTCGCATTGTCCAGCCCGTCCCCAAAATCAGATTTAGCTTCATTTTCCATTTACCTTCCTTTGTCACATTGAACACAGCTTCCTTCGTCACCCTCAATGTAGCTCTATTTCCAGTGTCCTTTGTCAACTCAACATGAGTTTCCTTGAACCTAACTGTTGTTCAACTTCCTTTGTCACCCTCAACGTGAGCTTCCTTGTGGCGTTGCCTAAGCCTAAACCATCCTTCTTTTTTTGTTCTTGTCGTAAGGTTGAACTTCAATAGAAGAACAAAGAGTTAGGTTGACGATGGCGAGTGAAACCCATTGAGAAAGGTAACGATATTGAACCTCTTATTTGTTATTTTTGTTCTCAAGAATATCTTTAAACTAAGCAAAGTCGAAAACTTTCTCTTATTGCATCCGATTTGTAGGTTTGTTCATTTCCACTCTTTTTCTTTTCCATAAACATAAGAACGACCCTGTTTTCCTTATTAATAAGATAATTATAACTTCTGAAAAAGTTAACTCTTTTTTCATCTTAGTTTTTTCTACTGAGAGTATTTATGTATTGATTTGTGGAAATAGACTCTAATTCTATGCCTTTACTTATCTTCTTCCATTCCATGATTTGCCATTCCTACATATGCAACATGAATAAAATGAATACCTAAGTCTAAGATCTGGGTTTGTTGTCACTCTTAGGCTTACGCAGTTAGAGCAACATTAGCGTCCTTTTTAGACGGCAAGACTATATAGATCTAAGAGGACAAATGCCACAAATAAAGTAATTATGACAAGTTGATATATTCTTCATTTACAGTTGAGCTCAAAGTTTATCCTTTTACTCCTTGATTCTTTATTTGTTCCTTTGAATCTGGGAATACGCAAACCAGTAATCAGACCAGTTAAATCAAATAAATTCCAAAAATCCTCTCCAAACAGAAAACATCTTTTTAACATGGCACATTACGTTTGTTTGTTTCGGTCTCTGTTCTGTTGCGAGTTAAGTGAAAGGGAATATGTTGGGTCTCTGTTCTATTGCACATTATCTGTTCTGTTTGTTCCTTTGTTTGAGAATAATTAGGTGAAACGGAAAGAACACTAAACACTCTCTATACTTTCCTGTCAAACACTGTCTGTACTTTCCTATCAGCTTGATATCTAGAAGATAATTAAATAACTAAAACATTAAATCTAACCTTTTTTTTATTAAGTCAGTTTATTAAGTCAGTTTATGCTTCCTTATCATTTGACAGAGTCATCAAAAACGAAATAAAATTAATCCGTACCTTTTAAGTTTTATTTAAATTATCTTTATAATAAATTATCTTTATTTAATTAATATATTTATTTATGCAATTAACTATAATATAATTGTAATTATTTTGATAATAATGTTATTAACACGTATTAATACATTACATTATAATAAAATGAATAACTAAAATGAAAATATTAAAATAATCAATAAAATAAAATAAATAAATTAAATAATGTATTATACTTTTATCAAATGTTTTCTTTATATATATAACATTGAGTTCCACCAATCACTGAAACCGTAAAGAAAATTAACTATGCAGGTCAAAGAACACGTGAACTTTAAATTTAAAAGAACATTTTTTCACTCAGTGTTATTATAATGGCTAATGTTATTATTATGAATGAATAAATAAATAGAAGTTTTAGATAGAATTGAGACGAAGAATACTGTAATTGAAAAGTTGCATTAATTGAAAAGAATATAGTTTTGTAAGACATAACGTCTTGTAAAACTTGAAAAATTAATAGAAAAATTAGTAAAAATATTAATTAGAAAATTATTATTTTTTATTTAAGTTTACACAAAGGAGTAAAATAATTATTCGGTATAACTTTATATGGTCTTTAGTTATGATTTTGAACACAAATTCAATTTTTATAATCACAAGATGGTACAATATATAAGAAATTAGTTAATTAAGACTGTATTTTTACGGGGATTTTGACTAAACTGGTTTTACCAAATTATTTTATATATGTTTTACCAAACTGGATTATATTTATGTTTTATGAATCCACAAAATTGTCTTAATAAATTAATTTAAAAATGTTTCAACAAAATATTAAAATAATTATATATATATATA
>Ga0209489_104655_pt1 | contig 25007 bp, 15 predicted proteins | sample SiratrowhiteBW_FD_187527 | JGI IMG/M metagenome (GOLD analysis project Ga0209489, IMG submission 187527) | Root nodule microbial communities of legume samples collected from California, USA - Siratro white BW (SPAdes) (version 2) | ecosystem: Host-associated > Plants > Roots > Nodule | place...
ATATATATTTTTTATAATCAACAAGAAGTTGGTATTAGTGTACCAAAGCAAATTCCATTAGAGAAGGTCCCAAAACTCTACGAAATATAGAAGATAAAAACATATAACTTTTTTTTAGTAAAAATAGAAGATAAAAACATATAACATTAGGGAAATGGAGTGATTAAGAAGTATTAGTAACAATGATGAGAAAAAGGGTTAATTACCTTTAAGATTGGAGAAGGTTTTCTTTATTTTCTTCTCACATACATAAGAGTACAATGGAACCATCATTTCAACATACTGTGCCTCTACAATATTCTTGTAAGCTGGGACAATTTGCATGTTGGCCATTTTCACACTTCAATTCACACCATCCAATTTCCAATCAATGTCTTTTTGCTGGTTGTTTTCATAATGAATCAATGAGTTTCCAAGCCTTATATAAAGTGTTAGTTCAGGATATGGATCATGCATGGCAAGTTAACTAAACTCATAATCCATTTTTATTAGATTCTATTCAAAAAGAAGCTTTTATTCAATCACTCACTTTTTCTTTTTCTTTCTTTTGGTTTACATTATTTTTTCATCCTTTTGGAATTGAGATGTTGTTACTATCAATGGCTGCATCATGGTAATTAAGAGGGCTAATTAATTAGGGTTTGATTAAGGAAAGTGAAATCATGGTTTGAATGGGGTATGGGTGGTGGAATGACATGGATGAGTGCAAAGTTGTGTCAGCAACAGTGTGTTGGTTAAAGAAAAGTAGATGCATTGCATTCAGCTTTTGTTGTTGGAAATTGGGAAATCTTGAAGTTTGGTTCCCACATGGGTTGTTTTCCTTACCAAAGAAGGGAGTATTTGAATTGGAATACTTCCAAATTATTTTATTTTTTTTCAATATATTTTTTTTAATTGAGGCAGAATGTACTTTCTTTTTCTAACTTTGGAACTTTTGATGATTATTTTCTCTAGTAATAAAATTAATTAATTTTTAATTATATCCCTACTTTTTATTTAGTTTTTAATTATTTATTATTACAGTGAAAAATAAAATATCATATAATTATTTTGTTTGGATAAAAATGTATTACCCTCCCTATTTTCCAGAAAAAAAAACAGAAAGAATACTTAAAATGTAAATTTTTTTACACTATTCAATCATGGATTGACATATATATTAAGATTAAGAGTAAATATTCTTATACATGTATAGTAGAAATATTTTGTACTATTTTGTAACTATAAATTATTAATTAAATATTAAATATATTAAAATAAAAATAATTTTCTTATAAATAATATCTATCATTATTTTATGAGTAAATATTTCACAACTGTATAGAAATTAAACTCAAAGATTACGAAATTTCACAATAATAATAATAATAATAATAATAATTTTAAAGTCTACATAGATAATTTTGAATTGATTAACTATGTAAAAATATTTGACATTAACATTGTACCAAAAAAAAAAATTAATCATATGTTAAATTAAAAATTATTAAGTGGTTTATATTTTGAATGTTAAACTCATACATTCTTAATTTGGTATTGTTTAACATTACCCAAGAGTCTTAGTGTGGTAATTAGAGACTCTAACCTTAGTTTGAAGGATGTGATATATAATGGTTGGTACCTTGTGAGTTTTAAATTATGCAGAAAGGACAATTAAAACATAAAACCATATGTTAATTAATTCCATGCACATGCAATTGTCCTTCCATTTGTGATGAGCACACATATATATAAAGCAAAGGAACTCCTTTGTTGCAAACATCATAAAGCATTGCATATGCATATGCTTCCCTTCATTTTAAATCATAGTATTATTATTGGGTTAGATGGCTTGCATAAAATTCATGAAATTTGTATTGTTGAACAAAGTTTGCATACAATAATAATTATATTATTGTTGATATTATTCTTCAATTGAATTTAAATTTTATTTAGTAATTTATATCTATCAAATATATTACACATTACTAAAATCAAATTGTAAATATATTTAGAAAATAACACCAACTATTTTCTCCTTTATTATAACCATCCCAAGTTTGGATAAAGTTTCAATTGTTTTTAATGTTGCATTAGTTAGTCTTATATCTAGAAAATTTATAGTACACATGCACCTTTTTATTTTACTTTATTATCATTAGACTATGATAATTAATATTCTTATTACGTGATTAGTGACTGATTAGTGACGGTGCATGCTTTTCTTCCATAGTTCTTTTCTAAATTCTCTCTGCTTTTTGTTTTTTTCGAGTGCAATTAGTTAAGACTTAAGGTTTTCTTTCAAAAAACAGATTGAGATAATAGCATATGGCTTCATATAAACCACTCAAATTCTTCATAAATAAGTCAATTATAATAATGGTACACTGATGAAGAAGTAAAAATAATAATAAATTGTTAAAAATATTTATTATATAGAATATAAAATCAGTTTAATATTTTAAAATAAATATAAAATATAATAATATGAACAAATTGAATGTCTTACAATAATACTTTATTTGACGTTGTTAATTATCCGACTCTTTTGGTAGCTTCTACCTTTATTTGAATCTTTTAACTAGTTGTTGTTTCTATTTGAAAGTGTAAACCACTTAACTTAAAATATTTTATATATTGTTTGGATAAGATATTTTATAATTTTATGAAAGTAATTAAATTATTTAAAAGTAGAGAATAGGAATTTATTTTTTTCATTTTCACATTTATGTTTTCTATTTTTCTATTTTTATTTTAAGTTGAGGTTAACTTGATTAAAATCGAAATATAGACTATGATCTCTTTCTTAATCAGTTGGGCGATTTTTTTTCCGTCAATATCATTTAAAAAGTTAGAAAAAAAAATTCAACTGATCATATCTTAAAAAATAACTATGATTAATTTCAGTTCAAATAATTGTATAATCGTGGTAGATTTTTTATAGTTTTTATCACATTACAATTTTATTTACTTTAACAAGTTAAATTCTCACCATCTTTTTTTTAAAAAAAAAAGCAATATATAACATTTTCTAATTCTTTTCACATTTTTTTAACAGCAAAAAATAAATGAAATTAAAATATGAAAACTTCATTAATAATCCAATCCTTATACAACATTTTCCAGTTTAGATGTTTAATACAACTGCCATAGAAGATATACAATTACACATTAGCATAAATAAACACATAAATATAAACACATCTACATTGTGAATCACATCACCACTTTTCTTACTAACGATGAGATGGAAAATGGATGAAATATGTTTATTATGAAATTATTTAATTTATAAAAAAATATACACTTTCGGTGTGAATCATTTGTGTTTTTGACTTATTTTGTTGAATTTTTCTTCCACTTTTGAAAATCCAAAGATCTGAAGAAATTAGACAAAGGACAAAGACACAAATTACAAGCAATTGTCGTGGCTTCAACGTTAATATGCTCCCAATGAAAGCATCGTTAATCTCACCACGTGGATTCTATATATAGAATTAGGTTAAATATTTAATTTTCTTTAACTTTCTAATTTTTTTTATTCCATTAGAAAACGATTTTCTTAATCTCAAAATACCTGCGATATCAAGTTTCAACATATAAAATAATTTAATAATAATAATACGTACATGAAGTGCATTATTAAAAATATAACTTGAGATAAAGACAGAAATGCTATAGTCATATACCTTTAGTGGAACATATTTAATAATATAAAACATAATAATTATATTCCTCACAGAGAACATGGAGAATTTCTATGTCTCGTTAGGTTTCAGTAGTTGGAGAAATTATTAGCTAGATACAATTCATCACATCATTTCTAAATTATTGTTTCACATGTGTAATTTTTCAAATATATTATATACATTTTTTTCATCGTACTCCTCATTCAATAAAATAAAACCCAAATTTTGAGAAATTTATACGCTTTGTTTTGTTTGATGATGGAAGGAAGGAGGATGTAGAACAATGGAAAATTAGTCGCTTCCATTTGGGAGCAAAGCATAAAGAGATAACTTTTTTTATGTAAAAGACAAAAGTATCCTTAATTATATATTTTTATTTAAAATGTTTGTGTTATTTTATATTTTTTGCACGGAGATTAAACTTTATTTGTTTGTTTTCTTTTAGTAAAAATATTTTCTTTTTTAAAAAATCACTTCGCAAATTTTTTTCCTTTTTTTTCTTAAATGGAACACAAGGCGATCTTTGAGAAGAGGAAATATTTCATAAAAAGTAAAGTAAGCTCCGGCAATGATAGTCCTCAAATGTAACGTTTTTATGTCTTTAATTGTACAATGTTTTTTACGAACATATATTATTTTTAAGTATTTTTTTTTGTAAAATTTAAATATGAATTTGTAGATGTACGTGTTGTGATTGTTAATATCATCTGAGTTATTTTTCTATTAGCCTAACAACACATTTTCATATTTTTTACGACTCATAAAATTAATTAGAATTTTACTCTCTATTCAATAGGTCATATATTATTTCATGGATATAAATTAAATTAACTAATAGTATATTTGGAAACGAGGGAAAAATAAAATGTATGAGAAACGAATTAAAATAAAAAAATGTTTTTACTTAAAGCTGAAGGCTCAATTGTTTTTTAAGTATGCAAAAAAAAAATAAAAAATTCAATACAATTCAAGTTAATTTGAACGATTTTAGCTCTTATAGTGAATAAAAATATAAGAGTAAATATGAATTGAAGTGAAATATCTATCTTATAATAATTACTAATATTTTTTTTATGATAATTAATTTATGAGATGTACAAGTTATATTATAAATATGAGTTGGACAAGTTGAAATTTAAACATAATATCATTAAACAGTAGACTATTATTTTAATTTAATATTATTACAAGATGAAAAAACTTTAATAAGTCTTAATATATCACATGACTTGAGAAAGAGGAAGTGGTACCCCTTCGTGAGTGTGGACAAACAAAAATTTCACTTTACAATTTGAAATTGACATTGCCATTGTCATTTCATATTGGTGTGATGAACTATTTCATTTTTCAATATGTTTTCCACCTTATATTTTTTTACATAATATAAATTCAATAAATTTGGAAATAAGATGATTGAGTGTGCATGTAATGCGCCATAACTTATTATCTTTGAGTATATAATCTATTATAGTATGTTTGAGTAAATAATCCATTATACTTGAGGATATTTTATACTTTTACTCTTAGTTTTAAGATTTTCTTATTTTTTTAAAGACTTATCTTTTTCTTTTTTCTTGTCACATTCTTTTATTTTCTAATAAAATTTAATAGATATGTTGTTTCTTTATTATATTTTTTCTATAATATCTAAAATATGTTCTTTTATTAATAATTTAAGTGATTCTCTTTTTGTTGATTGGTCTTTGGTTGATAAGGAATACATCACCAATATTTCGATTTAATCTTACGGTAAAAAGAGTCTTAATAACTCTTTTTCTGATAGAATTGATAATATTAAAAAATGTTATTGTCATGTTTGATGTTTCGATTAAAGTAACTATAATGTTCTTTCATTAGTAGAGACAACCACTTTTGTCATTGTGTTTAAAAATCATAAGAAAAAAAAAACCTCTATCACATATGAAAAAAAAATCCAAAGCAAAGAATAAAGTTAAGTTTTCTTTCTTGTTACAAATCTGGAACTGATAAGTACTCAATAAAATAGACTTTTGCATATTTAAATTTATTTATTCTTTAATTGTTTAATATTTTTTACTAAAATTTTGACATTTGTGAAACCTTGAAGACTCAACCCATAAGGAGGTGCACAAAAGATAACCCATTAATGGTGATAATTTCACCTTTATCTGTGAATACTTCTTCAAATTCCTAAACATCTTCAAATTCCTAAACAATATTACATTTTTTCAAGTGTCAAATGTTGACCACTTTAAATGTTGCTTCAAGTTTAATTCAGCCAAATAATTTGAATTTTTTAAAATCTTTTCAAATTTTGTGTCATCAACTTCACATTATTCTCGTTATTAACAAGTTCATGTACTTTACCAAGTAAAACATGATCCACATATTGGACATGTATCCCTGATCAATATGATGATTTTTTCTTAATCTACACTTCAAAAACTTTAATAACATGTTCTTCAAGAATAAAATACCCGATGATGTAATCAAAATTTTGTTTTGTTATTCAAACTACACACTTTGATTCCCAATATTTACAAAATCACCTAAACAAATTCAAAATTCAAAATTCAAAATTCAAGTTTTCAATTGAGTAATAGATGATAGAGTAGATAAAGAAATTCTCATATAGATTTTATAACCTTTCAGTAGTAAGGATATTCTTTTCATCTCTTACATTAAAGATAAATTAGATTCTCTTTATCTTTTACAATAAGGATAAACTAAAATTGTTTGGGACCATTAAGATAATATGAATAAGATCAACAAACATATTTAAGATATTATTTATTTTGAAAATCAGTAGTTTCATCAAAACAATTTTATCTTGAAAAGACATATTAATGGTTTAACAAGGAATGATTATAAACTATTTCTTTTATCTCAACTTTTAAGTAGCGTGTAACTTTTAAGAATATTAAAAAAGAAAGACAATTGTAAAAAAAGTGAGTAATAAAATTAAAATGATACTCTTTAATCGAAGAGAAATAGTATGAAAATTAACTTTTTAAGATTATTTGATTTTAAAAAATGTATTTTAACTTTATTATTATTGTTAATACTATTTTATTTATTATTTGTTTATATTATGAACATTATTTATTTACAATTTATATTGATTATTTTTATTTTTAATGTATTTTTATTATGTAACAAGAATTGGAGCTTTAATAGAAGAACAAGCATTGGAAGGCAGAGTATAATAACCCATGCAAGATAATATTGTTATATCAAAATAAGTAAAAAAAAATGATTCAACATAGTTTGTTTTATATAACGTATGTTGATAATTTTATATAGTATAATTATTTAGGTTGCATTTTTGTAAATAATTTTCCATATTTCTTATTTTTGCACAAAAATTTAAACTTAAAGTCCTACCAATTTTATTTTTTTTTTGAAAAAAAATAAATATTTTCACCCCTCTAAAGTTATACCACTAAGTTATACTCTTGTACTTTCTTTTTCTCTCTATTCTCAACCCATCAAACACACCAGTACATTAAAAAAGTAATATGCCAAACTTATAAGATTCCTTTGTATTTAAGTAAGGTCTTATTAGGGGTTTTATGTGACATGTTATTGTCATTAATCTCACTTTCATAATCATAAATCAATCACTAAAAACTATATTGATTAGCGTGAAATTACTTAACCAATGAAAAAGAAAACAAAAGGAACTAAGAAACATGACACATATTTCACAACTTTTATACAATGATACACTTGATGGGTGTAATAACAACAATAATAATAGATCGTACATACATAAAAAAGAAAGAACGATATATCATTAATCAACTTATTACTGTATAATTCCAGCACCACTTTTCATAAAAAATTTCTGAGTGGGGAAACAACTTTGATCATAGTTGAAGTTCATCATGTAATGCAGCATGCATTAGGATTTTCATCACTGAAGAGTTGTGGTGGTGGTATTCGTTCCATCACATACAGTGGAGGGTACTGATAATAGTACATCATCCTCTTCAACCCTTCATCATCAATGGTATTAGCAGCCACTACCACATTCTCTTCCTTTTTGGCTTCTTCCATGCCTTCTTCACCACCCTTTTCCTCCTTGTTCTCACCACCACCACCTTCACCACCCTCTTCTTTCTTTGCTTCCTCTGCTGGCTTCTCTTCTTCTTTCTTCTCTTCAGCTTTAGTCTCTTCAGGTTTCTCTCCTTCTTTACTCTCTTCTTTCTTTTCTGGTTCTGGTTCCGGTTCTGGCTGAGGAACTATCTTGGCTTGCTTTTTGGTGCGTCTATACACATAATCTACTAGCTTATTTGCATCCATGGTCCCAGTCACAAGAACCTTCCCTGTGGTAAACTCTGTCATTGCTGTTTGAACTCCTACATCAACCAACACAATTTTTCACATCAGTTACAAATAACATGGAGGCAAAAGGATATGATATGCTGCTGCTGTTACTAAAAGGAAAAAGTTACAGACAAAGGAGAATATACTAGAATATGTACACACACATTTAGTCTATCATGTGTATCCCAAATCACTGTTATACCAAAATGATTTCTAATTAGTATAGAAACTTTTACACTAAACTTCTATGCCTATTAATCTCATATAACTAAACAATTTGTAATGGTTCTTCTCTTGTTGTCTTTCTTTTCTTGTATCCTTTTTAAGATGACCATGTCATCTACAAGGAAGGATCCAATACACCGCTGAAGTGTTTTGTCCTCTACGTTTAGCTCAAAGCCAAAAGGATAAGGCCAATTTGATGTTGAAGGGTTGATATGTACATCAAGAAAATAAAGTGGTAAAAGAAAATATTTAGATGAATGGTTTTTTAAGTCTATATTGCTTTAGTACACGGTTTAGTGCTGATTTGACAATATGGATACAATGTATGAAAGGATGAATATACTCAAATTCCTTAGTCATCCGGACTTCTTTGTAATACATATTTGAAAAATGACTCATGAACTTTAGTTGTCGCATTCACAAAACTCTATGGCACCACAAGATTTAATCATTAACAAAGCAACTGTGTACTTCTTTCCTTTCTTTTTCACCTGTCCTTTGTCAATTACTACCAACAATGAAGGCATCATATTGAAAATATGAAATCAAGAGAAAATTGGTACCTCTCATTTGTAGTATCTTCCTCTTGAGTTGATCAGCACAGGCCTCACAGTGCATGTTCACGTTTAGTTCCACAGTAACTGGTCCACTAACCTGGAACACCAACAATTCCCTCTGTTAATATTTTTTTCTATGTAACTAGCTTTCCTTTGTTAATTTTGGTCTCAAGTAGGAAAAAGAAAAAATATTGTGATACCTGAGAATTGACAACTTCTGGTATAGGTTCTCCTTCTGCTTCAGGCAATGGAGATATCACACTGGCTCTTCTCTTTGTTTTCTTGGTGATTATGTTGCAGATCGCTTGAGGCTCCACTATACCCTTTATGGTCACTTCATTTTTAGCCATGTCAATGACGACTCCCTCAACTCCTGTTAAAGATAAACACAAAAGAAAATAATGAGTGAACTCTTATGAATGACATTTCGTGGCAAAAGGAAAGAGCTTGTAACAGATTCGAACCTCTCATTTTCATAATATATCTCTCAATTTTCTTGGCACATCCGACACAATGCAAGTCCACAAACAGCACACATGGAGAAGGTGGTTTAGGCTCTTCCTTCTTCTCTTCTGCTGGCTTTTCTTCTGGTTTTTCTTCCTTCTTTTCCTCTGCTGGCTTCTCCTCTGGCTTAGCTTCAGCCACAGGTTGTTCCTAAACAATATAAAAACACCCAATAAGTACTAATGTAGACCCAGTTATGACAATATCAACATGAGAAGAAAAAATAAAGTATCACTAGGAAATCACAATGCCAACAGGAAGGTTATATCACCTGCTTTGCTTCCTCACCCATTTGTCCTATGAATGGAGAGTGAAATGTCAAATTATTGTTCTGATTTTGAAGAGAAGTTCTTGAACATGCAAAAGATGGAGGGGGCTTAACAAGTGGAGAAGTCAGTGATATTATAGGGAGGAAAAGAGAGGGGGCAATGATAGATTGCTAGGGGGTTGATTTGCATATAAAGTTAAAAACTTGAGGGATTCCTTATCACATGCAGTGCCACTAACTGCAAAAGGAACCTCTTAGTTTAATAATTCTTTTCAGAACTCTTTTCAATCTTCAAGGGTGTGAAGGTTGAAGGGGTGAATCAGTGGAGCAGGCTGAGTACATTTATAGACCAAGGTGCGGTGGAAGGGGATTAATAGTTAGGCCAGGTTGAGAAGAGAGAGAAATAAAAAAAAAAAAAAATAGAAAGTAAGAGAAAGGAGCTTTGAAAAATAAATAAAAAACTATGATACTTCCAATATACACCGACTGGTAGATTTTTCATGACAAAGCGGTGAAGTGTCATTCTGTCAGACATGCATGGTATATGTGTAAGTGTAGGGCCTCATCAGGACAACCTGGAGACCTACCTATGTGTGGATCTATAGTGTCAGCACCTATTCTAAATCTATCTTATTATTGGCCTTTTACTGAGACTGTGATTAAATTACTATACTACTTAGCAAATTACAATGCACCACTTAAGCTAAAATAATTAACCATGTGACACTAAGATGCTTTTGTCTATTCACATTAAGAAAATCTTAATACAGTTTCTCAGATTACTCTTAAATTAGGAAAGTTAGCACGAGAACTTTATATGCTAACAGCAACAGTTTAAATTATTGACTCGGTTTCAGACAAATAAAATAAATTCTATTCACTTTACGTTATTCATAATCATTCTTCTCACACACAGTAGTCATAGACTATAGCTTGTTAGTTAAAATATTTTGGTTTCACCTAGTTTTAGATTAAGATACTTGCATCAAAGACAAAATTTGATGTATATAAAGATTAGATTGAACATTTATTTATGGATGAGTCACACATACACAAGAGTTTGTCCAACCAATGAAACCATAGTGCGTATAAATCTTACATTTTTATTTAACAGAATGCTTAAGAGAATCTGGTACATTGATTGTAATTACCCATATGATATTAAATGAATAGAGTATCATTTTGTTGATCAAGTGTTACCTGTAAGTAGTGTATTAAAATAATGAAAATTATATGAATAATCTATAAAGGGTTATGAAATTGATGATTTATTTGATATTAAATACTCTCCTTCGAGTTATACATGAGTTTGACCATGCATGGATTAATGAGTTGAAGAAAGATTAGGTACCAATCAATAAGCCAGATGTCGTGAATGTAGTCACAGATGCACTGTGATTTCCAAAAAGTTAAAACGAAAGTAGCTGATACATTTGCATGTACGCGGATTAGAGCTTAAGCAACGCAATTCTCATTTTCATGAAATTTGATGTGATTTGGGATGGATGACACATGGGGATCAGAGAAATTTTGCGTGTAGAAAACTGGTATAAAAAAGTTGATCCTCCACGTGGAAATGTGAGTGGTCTTTCTAGTTTCAATGACAAAGCATTTGTCTGTTACGTATCCTTTTCATTTGCTGCTTCCATAGAACTTTGGATTGTGAAATTCATTTTTCTTCTTTATCTCTTCTTACCAATGAATCCGTTTTTCCTCTATTGCATGTGGTAACAAAACACTACGTACCAAAAAGTGATGGGCAAGATTTTCCATTGAACATTAAAATTGTGTCCTCACCAACTATGCTATAACCTGTGCGATTGGTTAGGTTCGGTAATTTCCTAATCAATTATAGTCCCTTTTTAAGGAAAGGTGAAAACCATCTTTTCCAAACTGAATGGTTCTGAACAGCTTAAAGGAAAAGTTTTTGACTTGATTATTGCTTGCTCTTGGGACAAAGAAGAAAGAAGAGGTTCAACTTACTATAGGTGTATGTAGTACCACGTGGAGATGACTCATCTTTGTGCACTAAAAAGCTCACTTTTACTCCACTAAGGTTAATTTGGCAAGAGATCTCAACCTCAAAATCAGAAAGATTAATAAATTCCACCAACCAACACATCTTCTAGCTGGTGCAAAGATAAGCCATGTCACATCAAATTTCGACTGAATGTAACCCTTTCATATAAACTGAGTTGACGTTTGATGATTAACTTTCTCTCTTTGATATAAACCAAAGGGGAAAGATAAACTTTTGACATGTGGGTGGGTGTCTAAACATTGAAAGAAGGATGATTAAAGGATCCTAATCATGGTATGACTCCTTCTATTGTTAGCTTGGCCGGTTAAGAAGAATCTAGAGCTTGCTTAGCTTGATCAGTTAAGCTATTATTTATACCCAACCACCTTTTCTTTTATTGCCACAAAATATACTTATATTTGTATATGTTCCAATTCATAATTGCATTATGGTTTATGGTGTGATTTTGTCACTCTTGGCGTCTTGTCATTTGTTTAACAGAATATTTGCTTTATAGTCAACAGTTAGTCAGCTTGTCATGAAAAGCAAAGGGAAGAACTCCATGTGTCCACTCTGTTATTTTTTTGACTTAAAAGAAACATTGCAGCATGACTAAGAAAAAAATCAGGAATTGTGGCTATCAGAATCAGCCTAAAGTAAGAGTGTACATCATGAATTGTTGTTATCAGATTTTGTTCAATAAATTCTGAAAATTTCATTTACCCTTTTTCTAGTACAATTTAAACTAATAGGTATATGATTACTAAATAAACCTTCTAGCTATCCTTATCAGATAGCTATATTTCATTATAGTTTACAAATTTACAAAATTCTTGCACCATAAGTTAGGTGTCTGTCATTATATTACAAAACAACCTAGAACATGAAATATACCTACTTAACATAGCGAAGCATGCAGAAATCTGCAACTCTGGTTCTCTCACGGATATTTATTTACTTCCTTTTCGTTTTATTTGTTCTGTCTTTGGTTTTCGGCATGTGAACTTTGAATTGCTTTTGAAGCAAGATCATATGACAGAAATCTCAACTAACCAAAAAATTGAGGTAAGGTACAAATCATTGAACAATGTATGATTGAAGACATGGTACTAACATTCATATTAATACACAATAAATGTAAAAAACATTATTGAAGAATCTATTATAACATGAAAGCATTATTGAAAGTTGGCAGCCAATTTGTTTGTAGTTTACAATACACTCACTGCCAACCCAACAAAAAGGCAAAAGATATGATGTAGTCAAGATACTGAAGAACATTATACTGTTTCATGTACAAAGGAATGAATACATTATTTATAACTTTTCAAAACACACACTTTTAACATGAATACATTTTCCAAATTAGAGATTACCAATCAAAGATTAGATACTGAAATATGATGATAGAAATTAAGAACATGACACTGTCTGAGTAATGAGCATACCAGTTTGTGATCTGACAGGGATGAGGAAACAGGACCTTTCTTGTCTTAGAGTACATTCAATATGGTCTACATTTCAAGAATGTGTCACCTTGATATATCTTGACTAGGGGCAAAAAGAATCCATAGGAGTCAAGTTGATGTATGAGTGCAGTGAACGTGTATGGGAGGGCACGTGGATGTGGGTCACAGCGTTTCTAGAACGAGTTCAGTGGGTATAACTAACTCATTTACATTACTACCTAAAATGCAACTTCTTTACAAGGAAACATCTACATCTATATCATGCATAGAACCTTCAATATGTGCAGCAATTATATAATAAAGATAAAATGTACTTAACAAACATCAGAAGATTAATGCTCATGTAAAGTGAACTCAGCATCAGCAATGCTCAATGCAGCTGGACCCTATTGGAAAGACTTCCTCATCAAGAAGAAAATTGAGGGTAGCAACTAGTTCTCACTTTCTCATTTTTGTTTTCACATGGAAAAATGCAAAGTCTTCTTGTGCCATTACTTTCTTTCTTCACAGCCTTCACATTTTCCACATGCAGATTTAAGTTTTGGTCTTCTCAGTGTGAAGTATTCTTCTTTCATGTCTTTCCATATGTTATGAGATTGAAAGTTGTTCACTTACTCCCTCTAATTGCCTTTAGGGTTAGATTATTATTGCAGGTTCAGTTTATGGCTTTTGAGTAACAGTACATATTCATTCACAAAAAGAAAAAGAATCAATTTATGTGGAAGGATTGAATCAAGTTACATATCAGTATTTGGATATATACCTTCTATAATTTGAGATAAGCGGATTCTATATTATATAGCTCCCATCAATTGTTCCTGCTAGAGTCATCAGATTGGTCACAAACAGAAGATAAGACCTAATGAACTAGATTATTTCCAATATTTCCATTGCAACTATGATTAACATATCATCAATAAAAATATAATTTATATTATGTTAGAGATTATTTTTTAAGGATATAAATTGTCACCAAGAACCGATATATTAACCTTTCCTATTACGCAGGAAACACTTTAATTCACTCTCACTTTATATTTACTTTTTGTTCATTATCTTTCTTATTCACTTACTATCTTGAGTATCCTAGCATCATTTTCGGGTGGACTCAGATTCGATTTATATAATTTAATTTTCTCTATAGAACAACTCTCGCACTCATGTGATAGGAGCCATACTTCTTTGGGTGAACTTCTTACACAATTTTCTCAAATAGCATGCCTCTCACATTCTTGTAGAAGCAACCACACCTCTCTAAATGAATTTCTAATGCAATTTTCTTTACTTGTGTGCCTCCCACATTCACGTGGATGAAAACACACCTTTATAGACTAACTTTTGATGTAATTTTCTTTACTTGTACACCTCCCACATCCGTGTGGGCTTAATTACACACCCTATGAACGGATCTCTCATTAACTTTCTATACAAATGTGAGTCCCACTTCCAAGTGGGTGCAAATGCACCCAAGGACGAGGTGTATAAAAGTCGATAAAACATGAGTTGTGAATTCAAGAATAATACATCACTTATTAGAGTTGACTAATGACTATCGATTTGTCAACTTACTAATCGTTATATATTGACCTTTATTTGTCAACTCTTAAGCATTCGTAGCTTATCTCTATATTTTGGCTCTATGCCTTAAGCATCTCGGCTTTTACCTTTTCTGGCTCCGCTTCACGATTTAAGTATCTCTAACTAAACTTTACATCTTGAACATCTTTAACTCACTTCTATTCTTTAAGCATGGTTAGCTAAATTTCACTTCAAGAGCATATATGTAGCATGACTCTATGCCTTGACAATCTGTACCTTAACTTTGTTCCTTGAGCATATCTAGTTTGACCCATATCTTCCATATCTCTAGCTCAATTCAACATTGGTTTCAAACCCATAGCATCTTTCTCTTAATTCCACACATTGAACATATATAGGTCGACTTCAAGTCTAGATCATTTCAAACTTAGTTTCACACTTTGAACATTTGTAGCTCAGTTATATCTTTGACTTAACTTGAAGAATTTTAGCTTGGCTACACGCCTACATAATTTGGACTCATGCTTGAGCAAATTTTATTGACAAACCATTAAGAAAAAACATCAAGTCAACATTATGTCTAACATCTCATAATAACTTTGAGTTATAATTAAAAGCACAAGGAGACAACTATGTTATATGAATTAGTCATAATATCGAGTTGTACACGAAGCATAAGCATTTATAATATCGGTTTATAAGGTGAGATTTGCATCCACTTATATATTATAAATTGATCTTATCTTTAGTCAAATGTAGGATCTCCAACACACATATTTATGAATAATCCAACAGTTACCCGATAGATCTATCAAACCTCGTTAGAATAGGCTCTGGTACCATCTTAAGGAGTATATTTTAAGCCTAACTCAATCTTAAAACTGACTTGTAAGATAAGATTTGTACCCACTTATATATTGTAAATTGACTTTATCTCTAATTAATGTGGGATCCCCAATACATTACTTTATAACTTAAGATAATTTAAGCATTGTCCTTTATTTTTATTAACTATAATAAGCTTAATTGATGGATCAAGTTACTCGTTGTAAGCTTGTAATATCAAACTCAATCATTATCATAATATTCAAACTTAGTTTTTTTACCTACTTCTGAAAGTCTTTCACATATAAATCAAATTATTCATAAGTTTATTATAACTATTAATCAAGTAAATTGATCTGATATACTTTTTGAGACAATTTTTAAAAGAAGAAATAATTATTTTAAAGAATTTGTTTAGAATTCATAAAAACTCAAGATTTAATGTTATTTCAAGAAATAATTACATCTAAATAATAAAATCATAAACAAAAACTATAGTATAAAACTAAACAATAACTATAATTATTTCTTAAAATGCTTCAACATACTCCAGATATATACAAAAACTAGTTTGCAGTATGTTTTATTGAGCTTTAAACATTGCACCAAACTAAGTAATACAAAGGCTGCTTAAGTTGTTCAAATATCTTTGATCATCACTATCATATCATAAGTGTCTAAATGTTTTAATTCATATTTAACTCATGAATTTGGAGATTTGGAGACTTGTATACCCACCACGTCAGCATATTCGAATTTTATCTTATCCACCACGTCAGCATATTCGAATTTTATCTTATAAGTGAAATTAGTTGTTACTAATATAATTAATTAGATAAAAAGCAAGAGATGAAACGGAATAAACTCAATTATCTTTATATCATCTATAAAATATTTCATTAAAAAAACTATTTAAAAATTAATTTTTAATTATCAAATAAAATAATTATTAATTATGATCAAAATAATTATAAAATGATTATTAAATATAAATTAATCTAAATGAAATACTTCACCTCACTTTCATTATTTATATTTACTTTTCACCCTATGTATAGGAACGTCACTCAAAGGAGGAGCTCTATTTGATTATATGATATTTTTCATCGATGCTGATTATTCTTCCATCGTATCCAGAGTTCAGGTCACATACATAGAAAATTTGACCAGATTAATTTAGCTGAATACGTTCTATTTCTATTTCTGAAGGGAAGATTAATTGATTACTGTGATATGTGATGTAATAGGTTTCATTATTGCACTATTTTCAATCACTGTTTGAGGGAAAAGGATCCTTACAACATTATTTCCTTTTAATAATTTTGCCCTGTTAATGGCCTTTAACCATCTTTATTCAATTCATTACGAAATATTATATTTTAAGCTCAATAATTATTTGAATTCGAGTACAATGTGTTCATGTATATAGAAAAAGAACGAAGTTCACTGTGTTTGAATTTCTACTGTTTCAAGCATTATTGGTAATCACGAAAATTTATAAAATTTTCTAGAGATTCTTATGAACAAATCCAAACTATTTCAACACCTTCCCTTTGTTGTCTTCTTATTTTTCTCTTTCAACCTCAGTCAATCTAGCTTTTTCCCTAGATCCTGGGAATGACATTTCATGACTTTAGGCATCTCTTCTTTTGATAAATTTCATTGTACACAATTCTAAATTTTCTTGTCCTTCCTCTTCATATTTATCCACAAATCTCATACCACAATTATTTGATTCCGTAAAATTTACATTACATATATTTTCTTATACTGCTTAGCTAACTGTTATGCCAAAAATTTACAATCTCTTAATAGACAGTAAATAAGTATTTTATTAGGACTTATATATAAAATAAAAAGAAATAATATAAGTATTTTATTAGGACTTATATATAAAATAAAAAGAAATAATATAAGTATTTTATTAGGACTTATATATAAAATAAAAAGAAATAATATAAGTATTTTATTAGGACTTATATATAAAATAAAATAAAAAAAATAATATAAGCTGTCTATAAGAAAAAAGATTAAAAAAACTTATTGTTTAAATATTTTCTTTTGAATATAATGTCTTGATCTTTTGTATGATTTACTTATAACTCTCTTTATACTCTTGTTATAGTTATTAGGAAACTGATTTCATGTTGGCAACCCAAATTGACTTTTATAAGTCAAGGAGAAAGTGTAAACTAGCCATAACTACCAAGAATTGATAGTAATAAAACTCAACATAGTTATCATGTATAATTCCTTGTCTTAACTGTCCCAAATTTAAGTTAGGATGAGATTATGTTTAATGCTTTAATGCATACAAATACAAATAATTAACATACCAAATTCATTGCTTTAATTTAAAAATATTAGAAGTAACTGTTCTGTATAAAGAAAATAGGGATGAAAAATGTGCTAATTCAATTATCAAACTTAATTTCATGAGTTAGAAAATTTCACTGATAATATAGGAAGTAACTTCCTCCGTTTGTGACCTACTAAGATCTTAACTATAGTTTCAGGATTGGATTATTACAGCAAAAAGTATTGATAGAAACTTCCGGCACCGAATCATTTTGACTCGTACCTAACACGACAAAATACAAAAAAATACCTTGGCTTTTAAAAGATGTTTTTCAGAAAATTTTTAAAAAAGTATTTTCCATAACTAAATTTACGTTCTAAAAACTATTTTCTGAAAATACATTTTATAAATTGTTTTTCGAAATATAAATTTTATATTTGGAAAAATATTTTTCAAAAATAAATTTTAGAAAATGTTTTTTGAAATATAAATTTTATATTTTAGAAAAAAGCTTTCCAAAAATATATTTCTGAGATGTATTCTTATTGAAAGGATATTTTTTAGATTTTTAAAAAAATATGAGATGCATGTCAACATGAGGAAGTTTTTGGCAAAAGTATTTGATAAACTGTTTTTCAGCCCGTCTTTAGCCTGTTTAACCATTTTAGTGTTGTTCTGTTTATACCCCAGTTTTTCCTGTTTGGACCAGTAAATTTGTTTTGTTTTATTTTGGACAAAAGTTTTACAAATTGGATGGCTACCCATCCGATTAGTAAATTGTAAATTGGATGTCACCTCCCCAGTTTGCATCCGATTTATAATTTACAAATAGGATGACTACTCATCCGTTTTACAAATTTAAAAATAAATTCCTAAACGGATGACTTTCATCCGAGTGCCCTACGTATCGATGAAAATATATCAAAATGCAAAAATCTTACCTCTCCGTCGTTCTTCGTCGTCGATTAATACTTCCTACACATTTAAGAGGCTTTTCCACCCTTTAATCTACCTATAAACCTTCAAAAACAGCTCCCTCTATGAACAATTGCAGACCAATTTCTCACTGTGCGGGCACTGTTATAACACTGTTCAAACATTCAGTTTCTATTTCAAATTACTGAAGGACTTTCTAGTCATTTCTACAAGGGCAATTTTGTCATTTTTAAAAAATATGGAGGTGCAGAAAGAGTGTATTGGGGTGCATAAAGAATTTATCTTTATTTTGATCCCGGGCCATTTGGCTCTTGGTCTTTTATCTAGTGTTTTCCAAGTGTTTTGTGTAAACGGGGTGAATAATTCATAAGCTTTATTGTTAGTTGTTTTTCTTGTCTATGTTTTCTCTCGTACTCTCTTGTTCACTATGGATTAAAAAAAATAAATAAAAATTCCTTCGTTTATTGTAGTTTCACTGGTTTTACAGTGAAGTTCTTCAATCCTAACTGTTTTGGTGAGAGTTTTTTTAACAACTCTCTATTACTTTTTTTTTCTTTTTATTTACTCAGTTCTTGATCCTATTATTATTTTTGGAACAGATTCGGTAAATTGAGCAAAAAAGTACTTCATACTATTCCAATCAGCAAAGAGTGATCACACATTTTGTATTTGTATTTGTAATAGTTACAAAAAGATCACTTGTTCATAACAGCTTGGTGCTAAACATTTGAAATATAAAGACAAGGACCTTTCATGCATTTCAGATATAGAAATGGAAGGTAAGTCTCTAAGTTAATATGATCTTTCTATTAATAAATACTTTACAAAATTAAGAATTATTTAGGACTAACTTTAAAATTTTAAACTATTACATGTATTTACTTGACTCCTCCATTATTATTTTTAGAAAATAGTAAAGTTTACACTCACTCCTTCCGTTCTTTTTAAAAAAAATTCATTTTTCCATTATTTCTCAGAAAAAAAAAAATCAATGCTTGCATTCCCACTAGTAGAAAAATGACCTTTATTATTGATTCTGGGAGGCCTTTATTGTCGGGTCTTGAATCGACATTGACACAGGAGACGTTGAAAATGACATCAGTAAAGATCAGGAAACCAACTTGGTGCTGTATCTACTTTGTTACGTCGGTTAGAAGCCCCACAACTGACGTAATAGGATTGTTTTAAAAAAAAAATTCAAAATTTTTTCAGAATCGCTTTGATAAATCTTCAATACATATGAAGACAGCCACAACAATTTCCAAAACTTTTTGGCAAGTATAAATAGATGAAATAGTAGACTAAGATTTAAAAAAAATGAAAAAAATTAAAAAATAGGGTAAAAAAATGGAATTTTGGAAAAAAAAAATTCGGAATCCCCTCCATTAGAAGAACCGTCTTAGTGCAAACCCTAATTTCACCCAGCTTTTTCTTCAATTTACTCCGTGACCATGACGTTGGTTGGAGTCTTATAACCGAAGTCATGATTGGACACACCACCTCGGTTTGTAGCTCCTAACCGACGTGGTGCTCACCCGCCATTTGAAAATTTTTAAATTTTGAATTTTTATTTTTTACTGTATATCCATTATGGTTATTTGTTTAACCGATGTGTACACATCACAACGTCGGTTTTGATCTAAACGATATTATAAATGTTGATTTATTTACAAAGATGCTATCGCGTTTTCGATAACGTCGATTTTTGGTTTAACCGACATTATACTGACGACGTAGAAACCTTTTTTCTAATAGTGTCAGTTTCTTTAAATAATCAATGTCCAACGTATTATAGAACTCATATTTTATAACAATTTTTTTTTAACAAAAAACTGATAGTTAGCTAATAACGTTTTAATTGAAAATACTTATATACATAGAATAGAGAAAAAATAAAATTAAGTAGGTAAAATCATATAAAAAATGTATGAAGTCGAAAATGGATAATCATGTAATAAAATTGTGTGCTTGAGGATTGAAGAAGAAAAACGAAGATAAAATTGTAACAATTCACAATGTATGAAGTCGAAAATGGATAATCATGTAATAAAATTGTGTGCTTGAGGATTGAAAAAGAAAAACGAAGATAAAATTGTAACAATTCACATGGAAAATTGCAAGGAAGCGTCTATACCAATTGTCAGAAAATGAAATAAAGTGTGATCAAACTATATACAGAGATTTCATAAGTTCAATGTTATGTGTAACTGTAAAAGATTTCAAATAAAGATTAAGGAATCACATTATATAAAAGTAATACGATTCAATTTTCTTACATATTCTTATTTTATTTTAATAAAAAAGAATATTTCAATTTAGTTGAAAGCATTTGAATTGGAAATATCATCTTTAATTTTTTTTAAAAAAGTTAAATAAATTATAAATATGATAAGATTTAGTTTAAAATGCTAAAATATTTCATTTAAAGGATTTTTTTTATAACTAATAATAATAATAATAACAATATTATGATTTAAATCAACTAATTATAAATATTTTAAATAATATTAAAATATATAATTCTCAATTAATAAAATATAAAATATAAAATAATTAGAAAGACTTGATCTCAAAGCATTTTTATATCAATATAAGCTTTAATGTCTCATAATGAATTACATTATAATTATTAGTAAACAAAATTTTTTAATTAATTTTAATTTTAATAAATAGGTAGTTATTTTATAATTTTAAAAATAAATTTTGATATTATAAACTTATAAATAAATATCTATATACAAAATACTGTTAAATTGAATCAGTTCTTAATTACTTTCTTTCCTTACATCCTTGGTAAGCAACGGCGTGTATCACTTATCCTCTCTTCCTTCAATCTTCAATCTTCAATCTTCCATGATCACACAGTTCTCTACTCTGCAATTCTCCTTATTGTTTAATTAACACGTTGCCATTGAATGGAAAAGAAAGTTCTGGATTTCATACTAGTCCCTAGTGGACTCCTTTTGATGTTGTTTTATCATATCTGGCTTCTCTACCGAATCATCAGACACCCCACCAAAACAGTCATTGGTGTCAATGCAATCAATCGCCGTTTCTGGGTCCAGGCCATGATGGAGGTATGTGCACATGCTCTCTTCACAATGGGTGCTCAAAAGTTTCGATTTTTATTTTTGGGTTTTGCTTAATTTCCACAATTGTGTTTCTGGGTTTAGTTGGACGTGAATTTCGAACGTCTTTTGTTAATGATTGTAAAAATCCCTAATTTTCTCTCAAAACATTGTTATACTTTAAGTCGCATGTTTGTGTGTACTGATATTGATTTTGGATGATACTATGTGAAGGATGTGTCAAAGAATGGGGTTCTAGCAGTGCAATCACTGAGGAACAACATAATGGCATCGACCCTTTTGGCTTCCACAGCTATAATGTTGAGTTCCCTCATTGCTGTGTTGATGAGCGGTGGCCATGGGGGAAAAACCGTGGTGTACGAGGTTTTTGGGGACAGGAGTGAGTTTGGTCTGTCCATAAAGTTCTTCTCCATATTGGTGTGCTTTTTGTTGGCGTTTCTGCTGAATGTGCAGTCTGTAAGGTACTATAACCATGCAAGTATCCTCATCAACGTGCCCTTCAAGAAAGTGTCCTCAAACCATAGGCACCAAATGCTAACAGTTGAGTATGTTGCCCGCACTGTGAACCGAGGCAGCTACTTCTGGTCCCTTGGCTTGCGTGTCTTCTACCTCTCAGTCCCTCTCTTCATGTGGCTCTTTGGACCGATTCCAGTGTTCTTCACTTCCTTTGCTCTTGTTTTCATGCTCTACTTCTTGGATGTTACATTTGATTGTGGATTTGCTGGGGTTGCTGACTCTTTTGAAATGAATAAACAGCACGTGGATGATGAAATTGGGAGGGATAATTAGATGTTAAAGTAGGTTAATTTGTTTGTGGTTGTAGCAGGTAGGTTGATTGTGTTATTAGTTAGCTTGTAGGTTGATTGTGTTATTGGTTAAGATATTTTTTTTTCCTCGTTCGATCGGATATATTATAAATATAATAACTGATATCTAGGATAGATTTTTAAAGATTATGAAAATAATAATAATAATATTATTATTAATTTTTTTTTTTCATGAATCCATCTTAGAACTAGAAATAAATATAACACTTTTGGATTCAGACAAGGCCAAATTACAACAACTCGTCAGTTCCTAAAATAATATTCGTAGTTATTCAATTATGCTACTGATTAATTGGGTATTAAATTTGTGGGTGGTGTTGTTGAAAAAGAACTACAAAATTTTTATAATAATCAAATAAAAATTTAACAACGGAGTTCACTATATCTTCTCCCATATTGCATAACTTATATTAAAAGAGAAAATTATTTACAAAATACTTAATTCACACCTTAATTACACTCGTAAATTAAACAATAATTTTTATAAAAGAAATTTCTCTCTCTCACAAACACTTGTTGGATTATGTTATAAAGAAGCTAATGGTTTCCATTTATATGAATGAGAAGGAAGAAAATATCCTTCCGAGATTTCTCCTCCTAATATCTAGTTTCTCTACTTTTATGCTAACATAGTTTTTTCTATTTTCTCCTATTAGTTTGTTGGTTTTATGACCAAGTTCAACAATTTTTTATCTCAAAATTAATTTCAATTTTTTTTTCAGATATTTATCAATGTAACAACTTTCCTTTTTGTTATTTTTGTAGGTCAGTTTGTTAATAGTCACCGCCTTTGTTAATAACTGAATTTTTAATATTGTTATAACTTTAGCTACAAAATAAATGAGTAAAAATATTTTAAAAATATAAAAAAAGTATCAACTTTATATGCTAGTATATATAAATATTTTCAGTTAAAATTTTATTAATAATAGCGGTAAAAAAATTCAAATATATTACTTTTTATTTAAAGAATCACCTTTACAAAATTAAGTATCTACTTTATTATAAAGTATTGAGTATTTCAAGATATAACTTAAACATACAATATATATATATATATATAAAGTTAAAAATAAATTTATGATTTTTTCAGAAATTGTTCTTACAATTGTATTTGTATCTATTTGCTATTTCTGTATACAATAGAATCATAATAAATTACCACACGAACAATGTCTACAAGGCTAAGTTATTTAATAAATTTTAAATACAAGAAAATGTATATAAAATAATTAAAAATTTATAAACAATTCAATTTTACCAAATCCAAATATATAAAAATCATATAAACCACACACAAATCTATATATAAAAAGCTATTCAATAAATGAAATATCAATTAATGTTTTTCAGAAGATACATATTAAGTATGTTATATCAAATACTAACATTTAATACAATTCAAAACTTAGATTAACAAAGGAACCCAAGGATAATAGATCAGGGTGAGTTCATTACAAATCAAGTCACAAATTTACATATATTATGGTATGCAAGAATTTTCCTATTAACTCCTCAAATATTTTAGTCGTCCGTGAGGCAAGGGGATTTGTCTTATAACATGTGTCTTTACTTAATACATAATTCAAAAAAATGGTTCACATATCATCTAAAATTTGAGACATTTATACTATTCTTATCATTTTCAACAACTATTTTCATGCAACATATTTCATTTAAAAAAATTACAAATTAATTAAATACACAAATTGGTATTCATTTTATATTTATATTAAACATTCACATTCAATCCTTTAAAGAGCAAAAAGAAAAGGAAATTTTAACTTGAGTGAAAATATTTTTGTTTAAGTGAAATTGTCTCGCTTGAACAAAAATTTCTTTGTTTGAGTGAAAATCTAGTTGAGAGCAAGGCTAGAATTGTAACTCTATTTTTGCTTGAGCAACAATAAGACCGAAAGTAAAGGTTGAGTTTCAAATATATTTTAACTTAAACAAAATATCCTTCATTTGAGCAAAAATAGGATAGAGAACAAAGGTTGACTTTCTACTTTATTTTTGTTTGGAGGAAAATCTTTCTGTGTAAGCGAAAATATCACAAAATCAACTTCATGCAATAAAACCAAATATGTTTTGGAAGGTTTTATTCAAAACCACTTTAACAACCACAACTTTCAAATATCTAAAATGATCAATACAATTCATAATTTTATCAAACACTATCATTCACTCATTTTAATTCAACCTTGATAATTCAAATTCAATATATATTTCCACACACATAAAACTTATAAACTAACATATGAAAAACTATAAGAAACTATATCTAGCCAAATAAACTATATTCAAAACTCGGTTTAAGAAACTCTATACTATAACATGCAAAATCTTGCCACTATATCAACATCTCAACAAGAGTATCATATTCAAAGTATTCTAAAAGAATCCTATATTAACCAAAAATTTAAATAACATTCTTACTTAATTTCAAACATTCAAACAATTTAATACATAT
>Ga0209489_104656_pt1 | contig 24998 bp, 10 predicted proteins | sample SiratrowhiteBW_FD_187527 | JGI IMG/M metagenome (GOLD analysis project Ga0209489, IMG submission 187527) | Root nodule microbial communities of legume samples collected from California, USA - Siratro white BW (SPAdes) (version 2) | ecosystem: Host-associated > Plants > Roots > Nodule | place...
TATATATATTTTTTTTTTTTTCATCTGACGTGTGCCCAATCTGCATCAGCTTTCTAATTTTGGTGCAATTTTCTCATCTTCAATTGTGTTGGTCCCATGGGATTGACCAATTTCAACAACCCTTAACTTAAGTGGTCCCAGTGTACTTTTACTCCCTTTTCACTGTTCATGCATAGGGTAGGATAATTACACGTGGCTGGGGTTCACAATAAAAATTTAAAGCTCAAAAGGGTTGTGCACAAAGAGGGTATAACAGTTAAAACGGTTTGGCTTTTTTGCCCTGGTTTTCCTACTCACTATCCAAAAAAAAACTTTCCTTGGTCATTTTCAATCATCACACAATCAATAAAAGCACAAAAAAAATTGAGCAACCATGGCAGATAATCATCATGCAAACTTCTCAAGCTCTCTATAATTTTTCACTCTCAACCTCTCTTATCCTGCCAATTCTGTATCCATTATTCACCTACTCAAATTTTTTACAATTTTCTATTCAAATTAAATCAGTCCACAAAATAACATGCATGTGAGATCTCAATCTGCATCCTCTAAATTATCTAATTCAAATCCTGTTGGTTCTACAAAATAATTCTAGCAAAACAGAGTATAACATTTTTTTCAACAAAGATATCACATATTGAGCAACAAACTTAGCTTAACTGCATTCAAAACATCCCCATCCACATTCAAAACAGAGTATGCACATTCAATGCATATTTCACAAATTCAGGTATTCATCAGTTATTTACAGTCATCATAAATTCACAATCAGTTAGATTAACATTCATCCAAGTCAACAAGCAGCAGAATAAGTAAACAGTTATCCAAATCACACAAAATAAAAATAGTTAACTTAAGTGGGGTTTCCCTTAGTTGGTTTTGGTCAATCATCCCAAAAGAACCTATCCACATTTGAGAAGTTGTCATCCTCGTCCTCTGCTGTCCTCCATTCTTCATTCAAAGGATCTGGCTCAGGACCCATGTCTTCAGCATTTCTTGCAGATGGACCAACACCAGGGTCCTCAGCTTCTCCTTGCTCGTTGTTCCTGTCCCCCTTACAAAAAGAGGCCTGTCCCCAGGCCAATTGAGAAAATCAGCAAAATGTTCAGGGTGCATCTATGGATTAGGATCACCTGCAAGGATATTATTAAAAAAGCCTTGGAAGATATGCAGAATTTCCCGGTGTAGGGAAGTGTTTTGCTTCTGAATATGCCTAAAATTTCTCATAAGGCGGGCTTCCATCTCCCTCATTCTAGGGGAAGGAGGAGCTGTAGGTTCTGAAGGTGACCTCTGAACAGCTTCAGGGTGTTCTTCACGATTGACACAATAGTTCTCAATATAGCCTTTGTTGATAGGAGGGCGAATCTTTGCATTAACGTCTGGTATAATTCCTTGAGCTGCACACAAAGTTGTGATCAATGTTGGGAACCCAAGAGCACCACGTCTTTTTCCTCTTTCTTGGTTCACTTTCATGTCCACAAATTTCTGAATCTCATCAGAAATAATCTTGGCAACATTCACAAATATCTCATCCTAAATCAGGGCAAAGAGCAAATTACAGCGTTGCATACTGAGATCAGAAACATGACCACTGGGAGCAATGTTGGCTAACATGAATGTTAGCCAAATCTGGGCCAAAGTGCGCATGTCTTTTCTTCGGATTCTCTTTGGTTGTCCTCCATGACCACTTTGAAATGTGCGGTCAGGAATGCACAATGTATATGCCACAATGGTTGGGTCAAACCCAAGAGAGGTGGATTTCATCCTCTGATAGGTGCACAGCTCTACTTGATCAGGGAACGGGTTGCCGAGAAACTCATCAATGGCCCGTGGATGATAGTAAACCCACTTGCCTCTAACCCTGGACTTGCGTTCTTCCTTTCTCTATCTTTCTCCCCACGCGTTTGCGTAAAACTCATACACCAGTTCTGAATCATACTTCTTCATGGGTTCAGCAAGTTTGCGCCAGTTCCTTCGCACAACTCCCATCAGAAAAATGTTGAACTCCCCTACTCCTAGTTCCACTCTTCTCTCGGGAATGAAACTCCATCGTTTGAGTTCCACGAAGCGTCGCTCCTTGTAGGGGTTGAACAGTCGCGGTGCCGATTGACCACCATCGTCGTCAGATGACTCAATCTCAAAGGCATTGTCCACTATTGGTGCCCGACTGTACCTCGTCAGCTTCTTCCTTCTCCCAGCAGTGCTTTTAGTCCGAGGCATCTGTTCAAAAATGTTAACAGTACACAAACCCCAGATTGATTAACACACAAGCAATATAGAGTAACTAACCCTCAAAACAGGGAACAAGATATAAAACTCAACAAACAACCCTAACTACTCTCTATTCATCTTTTTCGTTCAAAAACAAAACAGAAATGCATTTCCTAACTATGATCAGACAAAATGCTCATAAGGGTCCTCTTATGGTTCTCATGTAGAGGTAAGTTATCAGAAAAAATTTTGAGATTTAAAGTACTTACCTTTGTAGAGAACACGAGTGAGGAATGATCGGAGTGAAATGAGATGAACAATGCAGAAGATGAACAGGTGCAATGGCAGATTTCAGGAGGGAGAACAGAGAAAATGTGTTTTCAGGGGAGCTAGGGTTTAGGCAAGGTTGCGCGAGATAAGAGATGAGTCACCTCAGCTATTTAAATACAATTTTTTTTTAAAAAGGCGCCAATGAACTCAGCCTAAGCTTGCAATTTAGCTTAAGCATCCCCACACTAAACTCACTCACGAAAATAACTGCCAAACATCATATTCATTCTCCAACAACATTGTAACTTCCTAAAAACGATCTACTCCTAAAATGCATCTACTATTTAATTAAAAACGTCAAATTAAAAAGAAAACAAAGATTGAAACCACTGGGTTGCCTCCCAGCAAGCGCTCGTTTAACGTCAGATAGCTTGACGCCTGATCACTATGCTTCCTTGAAGTGAATCACTGTGGCCAGTTTCTCAACATCGCCACCTTGGTAGTGCTTGAGCCTTTGGCCATTTACCTACCAACATCTCTTTGAGGTTGGGTCTTCTACTTCAACTGCTCCATTAGATTGAACTTGTTTAACAATGAACGGGCCTGACCATTTGGACTTTAGCTTTCCTGGGAACAATCTCAGCCTTGAACTGAATAATAGCACTGCTTGTCCTTCCAAAAATGTTCTATGCAAAAGTTTCTTGTCATGATGCTTCTTGGTCCTTTCCTTGTAAAGCCGAGAGGAATGGTAAGCATTGAGTCTCATCTCCTCCAATTCATATAGATGCAGTGTCCTCTTCTTTTGTACGTCCTTGGAGTCAAAATTCAGCAGCTTCAAAGCCCAATAAGACTTGTGCTCCAATTCAACAAGAAGATGGCACGTTTTGCCATAAATCAATTGAAATGGGGAGAGGCCTATTGGTGTTTTGAACGCTGTTCTATACGCCCATAGTGCTTCGTCCAGCTTGATTGACCAATCCTTTCGAGCAGAATTGACTATCTTCTCAAGGATTCTTTTGATCTCTCTATTTGACACCTCTGCTTGCCCATTTGACCGAGGATGATAGGCAGTTGCCACTCTGTGCTTCACGTCATAATGCTCTAATACTCTCTTCAGCTGAGAATTACAAAAATGCGTGCCTCCATCACTGATCAAGAACCTAGGTGTCCCAAACCTGCAGAATATGTTCTTTTTCAAGAACTTAATAACCGTTTTGGCATCTGCGTGCTGTGCTGATATGGCTTCCACCCATCTAGACACGTACTCTACTGCAAGTAGGATGTATTCATGTGAGAACGAAGGGGGTAGGGGCCCTATGAAATCAATGCCCCAACAATCAAAAACCTCTACTTCTTGAATGTTCTGTAGTGGCATTTCGTGCCTTCTTGAGATGCCACCAGTTCTTTGGCATTTATCACACTTCCTTACAAATTCGTAGGCATCCTTGAACATTGATGGCCAAAAGAAGCCAGCTTGAAGAATCTTTGTTGTTGTTCTCTCACCGTTGTAATGGCCACCATAGGGTGAACTGTAGCAGTGCCATAATATATTATTGGCTTCTGTTTTTGATACGCACCTCCTCAAGATATTATCTGCTCCCATCTTAAACAAATGTGGATCATACCAAATGTAGTGATTAGCATCTCTAAAGAACTTCTTCCTTTGGTGCCAATTGAGCTCTTCGGGTACTACTCCTGCTGCTTTAAAATTGGCCAAATCAGCAAACCATGGCCTTTCCTGAATAGCTAGTATCTTCTCATCTGGGAATTCAGTGAGGATATCTGCCTCTGCTCTTGTAATTTCCTCATTGACCAATCTTGAGAGGTGATCAGCCACCTGATTTTCACAACCTTTCTTGTCTTTAATCTCAAGATCAAACTCCTGTAGCAACAGAACCCATCGAATGAGCCTTGGTTTTGAATCTGGTTTAGACAGTAGGTACTTAATTGTTGTATGATCAGTGAACACTATGACTTTGGAACCAATCAGATATGATTTGAATTTCTCCAAGGCATAGACTATAGCAAGTGACTCCTTCAATGTTGTGGTGTAGTTAGCCTGTGCCTCATTTAGAATTTTACTAGCATAATGAATCACCCTAAATATCTTCTCCTTCCGCTGCCCCAACACAGCTCCTACTGCATAATTACTAGCGTCGCACATCAATTCAAAGTTGCACTGCCAATCTGGAGCAGTGATCACAAGAGCTGTAACCAGTCTTCTTTTTAGTTCTTCAAAAGCATGCAAGCAATTTTCATCAAAGCTGAAATTGTTATCCTTGTTCAGCAAATTACATAAATGTTTTGCAATTTTGGAAAAGTCTTTGATAAACCTCCTATAGAATCCAGCATGTCCAAGGAAGCTTCGAATTCCTTTCACATTAACCAGTGGTGGCAGCTTTTCAATAACATCTACCTTTGCTCTATCCACTTCTATTCCTTCTTTGGAGATCTTATGCCCCAGCACAATTCCCTCTGTTACCATAAAATGGCATTTTTCCCAGTTCAGTACTAAATTGGTCTAAATACACCTTCTCAGCACAGTTTCCAGATTCAATAAGCATATGTCAAATGTAGCTTCAAAGACTAAGAAGTCGTCCATAAAGACTTCTATACTCTTCTCAATCATATCAGCAAATATGGAGAGCATACACCGCTGAAAGGTTGCTAGGGCATTGCATAGACCAAATGGCATCTTCCTATATACAAAGATGCCAAAAGGACACGTGAAAGCTGTTTTCTCCTTATCCTCAGGATTGACCACAATCTGGTTGTATCCTGAGTAACCATCAAGGAAGTAGTAATAAGCCTTCCCTGCCAATCTCTCAAGCATCTGGTCCATGAAGGGTAGAGGAAAGTGATATTTCCTAGTTTCCTGGTTCAGTTTCCTATAATCTATGCACATACGCCAACCAGTGACTGTTCTTGTGGGAATCAATTCGTTTCTCTCATTGTGAATTACGGTCATACCCCCCTTCTTTGGCACAACCTGCACTGGACTCACCCAGGCACCGTCAGAAATGGGATAAATCATCCCTGCCTCTAGCAATTTCTAAACCTCCTTTTTCACCACCTCTTTCATAGTAGGGTTCAACCTTCTCTGTGGTTGTGCTACTAGTTGATAGTCCTTCTCCATGTAGATATGGTGCATGCAATAGGAGGGGCTAATTCCTTTTAAATCTGTCAGCGTCCACCCAATTGCCTCTTGATTCTCTTGCAAGACCTTTATCAACTGATTTTCTTCCTCTTTTGTCAAGGCATTACTGATTATCACAGGCTTCTTGCCATTCTCAGCCAAAAATATGTATTTAAGGTGGGCAGGTAACTACTTAAGCTCTAGAGTCTGATTGTGACTCTTATTTCCCACATCTTCTGCTTCATGTGCCACTGTATTTTCTGCCACCTTCCCTCTATCTAGGTCTTTCTTCAACTGACTCACTTCTTCCTCATCAAGATCTTCAGGTTGATCTTTACAGGCATCAAGAATTCTCATTAAGGGCTCTGTCATCAATAGGCTTTGCCTTTGCTCTTCACAGATTCTGTCTAAGACATCCAATCGAAAACATCCCTTTGAATCCGAAGGGTGCTTCATAGCATCAAATACATTGAAGCTAACCTCTTCATCTTGAACACAAACCTTTAGCTTTCCCTTGTCCATATCTATCATGACCCTAGCTGTCTTCATGAAAGGCCTTCCTAATATCAAGGGTACTTCCAAATCTTCTTCCATCTCCATAACAACAAAATCCACAGGAAACATAAACTTATCCACTTTGACCAATAAGTCCTCCACGATCCCATAGGGATGTTTGATTGATCTGTCTGCTAACTGAAGGGTTATTCTAGTTGGCCGCACTTCTACATCTCCTATCTTCTTGAGTATGGACAATGGAATCAGATTTATACTTGCCCCCAAATCCAGCAGAGCTTTTCCTACAGTCAAATTTCCAATGGTGATAGGGAGAGTGAAACTCCCTGGATCACTAGACTTTTGAGGTAATGCCTTTTGGATGATTACACTACAACCTGCTTCCAATTCTATGGTCTCCTGCTCTGGGAACTTCCTCTTCTTGGTAAGCAATTCTTTCATGAACTTTGCATAGATGGGCATCTGTTCCAAAGTTTCTGTAAAGGGTATGTTGATTTGTAATTTCTTGACAACTTCCACAAACCGCCTGTATTGCCTCTCGGCATCCTTTCTTGCTGGAGCATGAGGGTATGGAATATTCTGCATAGGCAATTTCTGCTCCTTTTCTTTTACCACTGGTTGTGCTGCTCCTTCTTCCAAATTGGCGTTCTATTTTCTACTTTCCAATTTCTCTGTTTGCAATTCAGATTCCTCGCCTTCATCAATCCTTTCTTCTACTGCAACTTTTACTGGCCTGAGGTTATCTCCTATGCCTGCCCCCACAACTTTCCCGCTTCTGGTAGAAATTGCCTTGCAATGTTCTTTGGGATTAGATTGCGTGTTTGCAGAAAATTGGTTGCCTTGCTGTTCTGAAATTTGTTTGGCCAACTGACCAACCTGTGTTTCTAAATTCCGAATTGATGTTTCAGGTTCTTTTGATTGGATAGTGAAACCTGCATAAACTTCTCTAACGCGTCCTCCAATTTGGATGTTCTCTCTTGCACAGTGGGAAAATTTTGATGCTGCTGAAAAGGCATTTGTCTATTAGATGGTCCAGCCTCTTGCTTCCACCCAGTTCCTTGATTTAAATTGTTCTTCTAACCTGGTGCCACATTACTGTGATAATTATTCTGAAATCCAGTCTGCCTCCCTTGATTGCTCATATAGAGTGCTTCCTCCTCTGACTGATTTTGGTAAGAGCAATTTCCATTCAGATGGTTGCCTCCACAGAAGTCACACCTCATAACTTGATTCTGCCCTTGAGAATTTTGGACAGCATGCAATTGCTTGGGCAGATTCGCCATTTGCTTTGTAATCACCTCCATCTACTGAGTCAGAATCTTGTTCTGAGCAAGTAAAGCATCTGTGGTGCTTAATCCCAACATTCCCTTCTTTGATTGTGCATTATGTCTATCATGTTGAGCCTGGTAGTAGAGGCCAGTGCTTCAATAATTTGGGTGGCTTGTTCCACGTCTACAGTCATCATAGTTCCACCTGCTGCAGCATCCAAAATCATTTTTGTGTCCAGTCTGAGTCCATTGTGGAAAATGGTTAACTGAACAATATCTTCAAAGCCGTGGTTGGGGCATCTTCTCAGGATTGTTTTGAACCTCTCCCATGCATCACAAAAGGCCTCATCATTCCCTTGCCTGAAGGTTGAAATATCAGATTTGGCTTTGATGTATCTTGACATGGGGAAAAATCTGTTAAGAAACTTCTCTTCTACATCAGTCCAGTTGGTGAGACTTTGGTTAGGATGCTATTTCAGCCAGTCCTTGGCCTTTCCCGCCAATGAAAACGGAAATAGCCTCAAGTAGACTGCATCAATCTCTGCATCTCCAAATCCCATAGTGCCAGTTAACTCGTAGAAGGTGGATAAGTGTGTGTATGGATCCTCATGATCCATTCCCGTGAATTAGTGGCTGCTGATCATACTGAGAAAGGCTGGTTTCATCTCCACATATTTGGTGGTGTTTGGAATCGCTATGCTTGAAAAATGCCTAGGACCCTGTTGCATTGCATAATCTCCCAGAATTCTCCTCGGTGGATTGTTTTCGGGATCTGCCATGATGATCTCTTCTCTGTTCTCTGCAGTAGATGACTAAGAATTTGGTATGTGTTGTTCCCTTTCCAAACTCTGTTGCTCTCTCCTTCTTCTACCACGATTCCTCCTTGCTGTTTTCTCTATTTCTTCGTCAAATTCCAATTGGTCTTGAGGAACCTGGCCTCTCAGTAGCATAAATCACAGTCTAAACACACAATTGTCAGCAGTTAACAAGGTATATTAATATTTAATACTAAAAATAAAAGAAAATGGTATTTACAGGTATTTCTTCCTTAAGTAACTACACATGCTAATACTCAATAAACGCCATTCCCCGGCAACGACGCCAAAAACTTGATGGTTCTTTTTGGCAAGTATACCAAGTCAAGAAGTAATATAGAGAAATAAGTACAAGTGTCGAATCCACAGGGAATGGTATTAATCGAGCCTCAACTAGTGTTGTAGCTTAAGCGAAAAGCGTTTAAGGATTTGATGCAGAACAGATTGCAAACAGTAATGGGTTGTATAAAAACAAATTGTAAAACAGAGTATAAATACAGTAATGGGGAAACTATCTTGGGATTGAACTCATTAGCTCAATATTTTTATTCTTAACTATAAATCATTAATAATGCATGTTCATCCTATGACTTTGCACAAATAAGATTCATTCAACCCGATTCCTCGTGTATTGAAATTTATAGGTCCTCTTGCATGATACTGTTTTCCCAGCTTTCATAGAGGGTGAACCCGCGTTAAGTGCAGTTGCTTTATGCAACCATTACAATGTAACCCATCCCTGGTGTTGCATTATAATGGGTACTCTCAATGATTTCCAAACCTTAAAACTACTTTCCAGTTAATTTCAAGATTCAAAGTTCAAGAAACAGTTGCGCAAATGCTTCAAGCGTTAAGCACACATAGAGAATACAGTCTGAATAACTCATGCATTATCAAGAAAAACAGCAAGAATACAAAGTGTGAGGAAATTACATTCAATCCCAAAATAAAGGCAAATTAGTTACACATAGCAGCCATGAATACAATAGATGTTCTTCTGCAGGGCACTGTTCTTCACTGTAGCCGCCAGTCAGCTCCCTTTCCAATGAAGATTCTTCCCTCATTTATACCTCCTGCCAATTTTAGGTTTTTGTGTCATTTCAGACTTTAGTGACTTTTAGCTCAATCTGAATTTGACGCTTAAGCAATTTATCACTAACAATACTCTTCTTCTCTCTTGTATTTCTTTCACCACTTTATTGTCTTTCTTTTCCATCTCATCTTCTTTGATTCCTCTCAATTCTTCTTGAAATCCTTCTCTCTATCAATCTGGAGTCACAATGCACTCTTCATTAATTACAAGTCAAAATATGGACATTAAATGCTTGCTCTCAACATTAAAGACACTAAATCATCCAGAATTTACAGTTTGAAGCACTGAAATATGACCTTTATCAGCTGTCAATACCTTATTTCGACCGGATAAATATTAATTAGAATATAAAAAATTTTACAAAACAAGAATAATAATAAAAGAATAAAATGTAGTTGATTAGTTACGGATTTATTTTAAAAAACGAAAAAAATATAAAAAGGAGAAAGGTTTGACTTATTCATTAATTTTTACAAATTAAAATAACAATTAATAATAAAAAATGAAAATAACAAAAAATAATAAAAAATAATAATTAAAGAAATTGAGATTGCTTTCAAACTATTTCTTGATTTGCACGTTCAATACATATTTAAAATAATAACAAAAAAAGAGACTGAGTCAATCCTCTAAACTACTTTCTTTCAATAATAAAATAATATAAAAAATAATAATATAGAAAAAATACGTGGTGAAACCATTCCTCCCCACTTTCCACAATCCTTTTGCCCTGTAAGCCACTTCTCTGATAACTTTTATTATTCATATTATAAATTATCGAATGATACAAAGGAAAAGGGAAGGAGAGAGAAAGATTAATAGCAGAATACAGAGAACCAAAAGAAGAAGAGAAAGGAGTACAGAGAGAAGTAATTTTTTTTAGAGATCAAGCTTTGAAGGATCAAGTTTCAAGTATGATTTTAGAACTTAAAATTGGCATGCATTTAAGATTTATGGTTTTGTTGTTGCTTGGTTCTTGTATGATAAGTGTACAGTCACACTTTCTCTCCTTCATGAAAGCCTTCTTTCATAATCTTTTACTATAACCCTTCACTACACCACTTTGCACTATCCAAAACATCTAAAAATAGCCCATAAAATTCACCAAAATTCAATTGTGTTTGCCCAAAAAAAAATTGCACCCAAAACCACTCCAAAACAGCCCCAAAACGATCTCCGCAATTATTGCCGTTTTTTCCGCCGCCACCGCTCCTTCCTCATCGCTGTCGCCGCTTTTGGTTCATCATGGGTGAAGAAAGGTGATGGTGGCTTAGGGTTAAGGTGGTGGTGGCTTAGGGTTTAGGAGTTGGGACATTCTATTCACACACCCCACATTACCATTGCACCACCAACCTAAAAAAAATAATAAAAAATATTCATACCCCCCACATTACTATTGCACCACCAATCTGAAAATAATAATAAAAACTATTCGTACCCCCCCCCCCCACATTACCACTGCACCGCCAACCTAAAAAAATAATAAAAAATGATTTTCGGCCTTTGGGACCAGGCCAAAACTACAACCTTTTTTATTTGTGTACTCCCATATTTTAAGCTTATATCTTGCATGTTTTATTTTTTATTTTATTGTGTTATGATTATTATTATTTTTTTATCATTTTAATAAAAATTAAATTGGTATACTGAGACTTTATAAATAAATTTTTAGAATATTATATTTGCTAATAATGTTAGATATCAAATGGTCGCATACGTCATACGATATTTAATATTATTATTCTAAGGTTTTTTAAATATCAAATGGCAGCACGCGCCATACGATATTTAATATAAAACTTTAGAAATAAAATTTTGGGATATTATATTTCTAATAATGTTAAATATCAAATGGCCACACGCGTCATACGATATTTAATATTATTATTCAAAATATTTCTTAAATATCAAATGGTCACACGATATTTAATATAAAACTTTGGAAATAAAATTTTGGGATATTATATTTTCTAATAATGTTAAATATCAAATGGCCACACGCGTCATACGATATTTAATATTATTATTCCAAATGTTTCTTAAATATCAAATGCTCGCACATGTCACACGATATTTAATATAAAACTTTGGAAATAAAATTTTGGGATATTATATTTTCTAATGATATTAGATATCAAATGGTCACACGCGTCATACGATATTTAATATTATTATTCCAAAGTTTTTAAATATCAAATGGCCGCATGAGTCATACGATATTTAATATAAATTTTAGAAAATAAAATTTTGGAATATTATTTTTTTAATAATATTATATATCAAATAGCCATACGCGTCATACGATATTTAATATTATTATTCTAAATGTTTTTTAAATATCAAATGGCCACACGCGTCACGAGATATTTAATACGAAACTTGGAAATAAATCATTTTAATATCAAATATTAAAAATTTATTACAAAAATGTCACCAATAAAAATATCAACCCGATAAATAATCTTATCCAAAGAACTACGTAATCCTGATTCTCCACACTTGATAGAGATACGTAGGAGCAAGGTCAAACCTTGTCGGGCCCTCTTTCAAAAATAAAAAAATACTTTTGTTTTTTATTTTCATTTTTTGTTGAAAAATAAATATTTTGAAAATTAAACTCATTTTGTTTATTTAATTAAAAGTACTGTTTTAGGACGGGCGTTGTGGGGGTGCTAATACCTTCCCCACACGTAACCGACTCCCGAACTTGAAATCTAGTTTTCGCATACTTGTTTTATTATATTTTTGGTTTTTCCATAATTTTTCATAGTAAACTATGGTGGCGACTCCTCTGTTTTGAAAATTAAAAATAATTTTATTTTGTTCATCGTCTCTGTCGTGACCCCGGTTGCGACAAACCCATTCAATTCATAGTTTATAATAGAGAGCAACACAAGAAATTCTCATCAATATGACATGCAAAACTCACTCCAAGTTATACAACAAAATGCATCATATATGTCACATCAGCCAAGTTACACAATTTATTATCAAAAATGAAAATAAAAAATGAAATTTAAAGAACAAAAGTAAAAAAAAATAAAATAAATAAAATAAAATAACATCTTCCAAAGGTTTATTTTCCAACAAATCTTGATCATCATAGAATATAGTCTTCTTCTTCCACATTATTAACATTTGCATCCTCAGCATGATCGCACTCTCCTACAAATGGGGTTGGAACCCATGCCCAAAATTTCATTCTTTTTTTACTTGTTGGGGTCGGCCGCCATAATATAACACAGAGTGCCATCTCAGGTCTGCACCTAAAAATGAAAAATTTTGATACACGTCAGGCTCAATGCAAATGGCGTCAAGCGCCATCCTTACCCAAGACAAAAATGTTCCATTTGTGTTAGGGGCACAATGAATTATGTTGGGTGGTGAAACAAGTTTAAGCGAATTGAATCTTTGGGTTACCTACTAAGAAACACTTTTTAATATCCCAAGTCTGACGGATGATCCAATCATGGTGACAAGAACACGTAAAGACTAAAGCAACAAGTCAGTCCAAATATTTTTTTATATATAAAAAATGAAAAGTAAAAATAAAAAAAAATCTAAAAAATCAAGCCTTGGAATTAAATAAAAATAACAAATTTGCACTCCCTGCTCACATACGCAGTTCCTATTGCTCAACCAAGTTAATTCCTTAATCGAAGGTTACCCAAAGATGGAAAAATAGCTAATTCATTCCTAAACTTGATGAGATTCACTCTCTGCATTGAGATCATCTTACTAGAACAATAAGCCAAAAGTTGCACTCTGTTCCCAGTAGTTGCACATCTCTGGTTGATTGAGTTTGATTTCAAAAGCTAAACGTATTTTATTTCCTGCTACATTGCGACCGGTGCACTTGTCATCATTGCAAATTTTGTTAACAGTTTCCCATTTAAACATTGAACCTCCTTCAAACAATTTGGGCTCTTCATACTTAAAATAGCTTTACACTTGTCTGGATTGACTTTAATTCCTTGCTAGGTCATCATGAACCCCATAAATTTTCCCCCGCCTACTCTAAAGAAATATTTTTCGAGGTTCTGGCACTTGTTATGTTCTCTAACCTTATTGGAGACTTTTTTCCAAATGGAGTGGATAATCCTCAATTGTTGTTGACTTGACCACCATGTCGTCAACATAAACCTCCATAGTGTTGTCGATAAGGTCCTTGAAAACCTTATCCGTAAGATGTTGGGAGATAATCTTGATAACATTTTTTATGATATTTTTGGACTTATTTTCATAATGAAATCAACTCTTTCTAAGCTTAGAACCTCCTAAATTCCATATTTTTATCTCTTTTCATAAATATTTTGATTCTTATTATAAATAATTGGTCATTTGAGTTTTTAATCAAATTTTACTCTAAATTTTATTGATTTTGTCAAATAAATGAACATGATGCATTTAGGTTAAGAAGAGTAAGATTGGAATACTTGAGGAGCAAATAAGGTCAAAGTTGGAATGCTTATGCTAACAGCTGGGCCAGGCTCAACAAAATTGAGTCAAGTGCTATTGGACCAGTTAATTGAGTCGGGCTCAAGATGCACTAGTTGGGCTAAGAATACTGGAAAATGCAATAAAATCCAATTGCGCCTGGCACCACTGTATATGGACCGAGCACAAACATCATAAATCATAATTTATTTAAAGGACTCTTTACATTACGGTAAACACTTCTAAACACTCCTCTACTTTGGAGACTCCACTCCATCTGGAGACTGGGAGTTAGAAAATGTAGCCTTGGGATGACAACTAGGGTTTGGAGGGTTTTCATTTTCTCCTCTTTGTATTTCCAACTTCTTCCATTATTCATCTTTCCATCTTGTTGGAATTAGATGTAATCGTTTAAATTCTCATATAATCAATATTGGTTTTCATAAATATGTCTCTATATGCATGTTTTTCTTTTAAAATGTTAGTATTTTGGTTTTGTGCATTAAGTCTTGTTGTGCTGATTCACGACATGATAATTGATTCTTAGGATATTGGAAAATATCATTTTTAATAAGGATATAAATTGAAATACTAAATGAAAGCTTGTGTCTAGAAATAGAGCATGATTCGTTTATTGCCTTAAAACACTTGTGGCAATTGCAAGTTCTATTTATATAAATGATCAAGGAATTGATGATTAATAAATAAGCTTAGGTTCATTCACCTAAAGAATTAGGGTTTGGGTATTATTATGGGTTGACCTTGATATTTGTTTGAAAAGAAGATAATTGATTTTATGCATGAGAGTGGGGTTTGATGAAAGTTTAATCCTAGCAATTACACTTTATATTCTCTCAATTCTTTTTCCACATTCCAAGTGCTCATTAAAAATACAAAAATATATTTTAATTATTTTAATTTTTTTTTCTCGCATAAAAATTTAAACTTTGAAATTATTTGTAGTCTATTTTTTTATAAATTGTATTTATTATCTTATATTCCACAAGTTCCTTGGAAGACAATGATATATTTATTACTTGATACATTTGCAATTGATATACTTGTCATCATAGCAAAAAAATGTTTACAAGCCTCGACATTTTTAAGACCAAATGACATTACCTTGTAACAATAATAAGCTCATACTGTCATGAATGTCATTTTTTTTTCATCAAGTGAGTACATTTTAATTTTATTGTACCCGAAATATACATCTAGAAAACTAAATAACTCGTACCCTATTGTGTTATCCACCAATCGATCTATATTTGATGGGGCATATGTGTCTTTAGGACATGCCTTACCATTACCACATTAGTCAGTCACATGGTATACACAACTTCTTTGATAAAGTCAACTTTCAACAACAAAATGACTTCATGATCTCGTGTTTGCACTCATTCACTAGCGAACCACAATCAAGGATCTGGATATGACTTAATGAGCAAAGTAGAAACATCAAGTTTCTGGAAACTCGACCAGTAAAAAACATCGGTAAAGTTGTTCTAGTCAATCAGCACCTTACAAACTCGTCAATTGGCTATAATAGCGGTGAAAACAACTAGGTCATCCTGATTGGGGTCATTGATGTCAAAACAATGGTGTCACTTGTGGGGATAAAAAAATGGTTCTAAAGACGAACCTCATTCCTTTAGCACTCAACATCGCTATAAGTCGAGGTTAAGAATAATTTAAATACAACTTTCTCTATTAAATTTTTGAAATATTTTTTAGGATAAAACTATGATGAAGTTCCAAACTTCGAACCAAACAATATATCAAATACAATGATTGACCTTAATTATATTATCTCAACAAACAAACTTGAAATTGAAATAATATAATAATAATAATAATAACAATAAAAGTTATGATTATTTTTACATTTTGTTATTGGTGAAAAGATGGTGTATTTTAACTTTAACTAGTTTTCACCGAACGTTATTTTATCATGTGCAATTTATCATGTGAAAGAAGTGCGAGAGGAAGTTCTCAACTTATCTCTGATCGAATATCTTTTTTCTTTTCTCCACTTTGCCTCAAATATTTTTTCCTTATTACAATTATGCCCTCACATAACCCGACCCGACCCATAAAACAGTTAGGGCTTCGCGCTTATCGCTATAAATACCAAAACCAGGGTTTTTGTCGCCACAGGTTCACACTCAAGGATCATCTTCGGCAGAAAATCGACATCTGAGAGAAAAGCGTGAGAGTTTTCGTTGTTGAAGATGAGAGCCAAGGTTAAACGCATTTCCTTTCGTTATTCATGTTTATATGATGCCTATTTTATTTTATTAATATTTTACGTGTTCTGAACTTTTTAGGATCTGAGTATAATTATGAATTTGTCTTTGTTCACAGGAATTAGGATGTTTAACTCGATTGTATGATGTTTGATGTGTTTTTTTTTTTTTCAATATTGATTTTGCATGGACTTTTTTTTTTCCTTTCTGAATTGCTGATGTATTCCTTGTAAATGAACTAGTTCGATATTTTTAGTTTGTTGTTGTATTCGATTTGAAGAAATTCGATGCACTGTTTGATTTTGGAAATTGAAAAGGGGATTTTGTTTGTTGGTTTTGGTTTTGGCAACTGCCTTGTTGGGTAGAAAGTGAATTGTGTCAAGTATCTCATTTGAAAATGATTAGGTTAGTTTTGAATTTTGATTCGACTGGATTAGGTGTTGTTCAATACATGGGTATTGTTTCTTGTGTTCGCTTGTGGTACAACCTCTGGATGCTTGTCTAATTGCTCAAATGACAGGAGTTTCGTGTAGTGAAACGTTAAGAGGCCGGTGAAATTGTTTTAATTTTGATGGGGAACAAGTTTAGGTTAATCAATGATTCTTGAATCCTATTCTCTGAATTGACTAGTGAATTTTGTTTTATGCATTTTCTGTCAAAAACACCTGATTGTTTTACATGTGTGGTTCAAATTTTAAAGCAGGGGAAGGGAAGGTTAGAGAGGGTATCCTTTTGGTGCAAAGGAAGGGGAAAGGAAATAATAATATATAGGGGAGAGTAAGTAAACTTTCAAGGATAGTTTTGTGGACGCATTCTAATAATGTAGGTCTTTTTTTCTCCCTAAATACGGGTGTGGAGGGATTTTAGCCTTTAGGCAAACCAAGTAAAACTAACGGATTTCTATCTTTTCCTACCCTCCCTTTCACTTCACCAATGTCAAATACATTGAAAGGAAAGGCTAGGGAATTGGCATTGTGGAGAGTGATCAAGGATGTAATTTGGCTCTTCTAAATTGTGTGAAATCATAACCTCTTGGTTTCTTTAAGTTGACTCTCTGACTTCAGATAGTAAATCATGAAGGGGTACTGCATTTATGTTGGATAAAGGCCTATAGGCATTGCTTCGTATGTGCTATAAAAAGTTGTTTCGTATCATTCTGCACAGGATATATATGTACTTAACATACTATGGCTGTTGCAACAAATTTCTGGTTTGCCCTTTTGTATCAGACTAACATAATGTTGCAATGTATCAGTGGAAGAAGAAGCGCATGAGGAGGTTGAAGAGGAAGCGCCGAAAGATGAGACAAAGATCTAAGTAGGTGCTTGAGCAGGAGTCAGATGAGCTTTCCTTCCTATCGTCATGAGATTTTGGGTTGTTATGCCTCGAGTGATCATGAGGTCTAGTTGGGGTGAGGCGTATCTCACGACCAAGTTTAGCATTACTGCATTAAGACTATTGAGTGGGTTAACTTGTTATGATAAGTGGTTTTTCGAATATAATTATGTACTGGTTTTTATACTTGGTTTGCCCGAATAGCTTATATATATTAGTAGTATTTTATTTTAAGAGTTATCTTAAATTTTGATAATTTTACAGAGATGCTAAAATTGACCTATAGTTTTCAGCTTTCATTTTATTACCTGAGTTTTTTCGTCCGGTTCATTTAAGTTTTCTCTTTCATAAAATAATTATTATATCTTTAAAAGTAAAAATAATGTCTGGTTCCAAAAGTTTGCACCTGGTTCCAAAATTTGCACCTGCTAATTTTTCACACATGTAATCATATTTAAACGTCACTTAGAAGATGGTCATTTTCATTATAAGAGTAGTCTTGTGTGGGACTTTAAAATTACTTTAAAGATAACGAAAACCATTACAATGTTCGTTGGAAGAATAAATTGTACTATATGGAATAATTAAGTTTAAATTGAAAATATAAAATTGTAAATTGTTTAAAATTATTGAGAGTTTGTCCTATCAAAGCAAATTTTAGTTAGTTGCTTAGTGATGATGTTATACAATGTAGACTATAAATTGTATTTTTCAATGTAAGAACCAACTCAAATGAATTACATTTATTTGATTGTTCATGTTTTTCAAATAGAAAAATATTTTATTTTTATAACCTATGATTTTATTTATGATTTGGGTCTTATGGTTTATAACATGTTACTATACTCTAGCGAGGTTCAAATAAAAGCTTTTTCTCTGATTTATCTATGATTGCATTTCTCGTAATCAAGTAACCATATTTGGTATCCAATCCCCAAATAATCATTTACTCAGTTAATAAATATTTAAATGTTAGTTGTCAAATTGAATCTGAATGATTATTTTGTTTCTTTTGATTTAATCAGTAATGGTCACAGCAGTGCTTAATAGGTTTGTATTTTCTCGATCCGCTTTAAATTAATCTTTGTAAATTGTTTAGTGTCTACATCCTTTTTTTATACGAAAAATACCACTCTAGGCTCATAACGGGTCATGTGAATATAATTATTGTAATAAAAATATCCTAATAAGTTTCTTGTTCATAAATTCACAAATACACTTATATTAATTATAATTATTTTCAGGATAAATTATGCTTTTTTTTAGCTTTTCATTTACAAAATTAAATTTGGTATCTTTACTTTTAAGAGGTTTAGTTTGGTCCTTTATAATTTACTAAAAAAAATTGTTGCTACCTTTTTCTGTCCAAATGCGGTTTTAAGGTTGTCAGTGTGATTTAAATAGAAAGGATAACATTGATTTTACAGAAGATTTAAAGAGCACTGAACTCTTAAAAACCAAATTATTATTTTTTCAATAAAGTGGCTAAAGATTTTTTCCTTATTTATGTCTCTACTTTACATCAATAAGACTTTTATAATATTATGAAAAATTAATTTGAATTTTATTCTTCATCTATTATTGATTTTATATCATTAAAAGCGTAGAACATTTTATTTATAAATTTTTATTCATTAAAGAAATATTAGAGTAATTTTTACATATTTTTAATTACTATTGTTTTTATAAACAATTAACTAATACTGTACTTTAAAAATTGTTTTTGATATCATCAGTCCACATGTTTTAAAATATTTCATTACTTAAATATATTTTGTAATATATATTATATAATAATACTTTTACATTTTTAAATATATATCGCAATAATTTTTTTCTTTGTGAAAAATGTTATATTCTCACCTTTTACAAAAATAATAGTTTGCATCAGGTAGAAAAGGACATTCTCAGAAACATGCGATTGCTGAGTATATCATTTAAAAAAACACATGAAAATAAAAATAATTTCAATTTCAGATTCTTGAAATCCTAAAACTTTCATTTGTAGTAAAAACACCCCATCTAAGTATTACTTTTCCACACATAAATAATATCAGGAACTATCCTTTTACAACTCAACATGAAAACGATACATTTCCATCCATGTTTATATTCTCAAATATTTTTAATCCTTGAAATAAATACAGTGAGAATATTCATACTAATGTTTTTCTTTTTACATAATCTTTAACCTTTTTCATGATATATTGATATCTAAAGTGCCAGGGAGGAATTTAATGTCAATGCGTAATACTCCTTCAACAAACTGAAAGTTCCAAACAATTAATGAAGAGAAAATGGGCACAAGAAATATTTAACTAAGAGTCTTGATCTTACTCATTGTACTATTTACTCTTGCATACTCAATTAGGATGCCAAAAGGGAAATTCAAAAGCACTAGGAAATAATAGGAAGTAATGAATAGTATGTTAGTACCATCTGGGATTCACAATGAAATAAAAATGCCATGGAAAGTAATTTGTAACCAAGAAACAAATCTACAAATGGATAATACAAATCACTCAAAGAACTCAAATCAACAAAATAGGTTAAATCTAAAGCAAGGGAGAAAATGCAATGAGCATTATATTATCTGCTTGAGGCTTTTCATTACTCATCTCTAGATATTATATTCAATCAAAATTCCAAGTATTTGGGACAAACAAGCTGAGAAAACTCCATTGATATCTCAAGGCAGATATGCCTACTTACTTTGAGTTAGGGGGTATATGTCACTACTCTGCTGCTATTAATTCCTTGAAGTCGAATTGCATACAAAGCCTTTCAACAGTACTTTGACTCAGAACCTGTTTCCCACACAGCTCTTTCAACAGGTCTGCAGCTATATCTGTCTCCTCTTCAAAAGCAAGCCCTTCCACAAGAATGGTATAGGTATTCTCATTAGGCACACATCCTTTGTTAACCATCATCAGGAATATCTCTATTGACATGTCTGTTCTCCGAGCTTTGCAAAATCCAAGTATAAGTGCGTTGTAGTTATCAACATTAGGAATGTGGTCATTTTCTTCCAAAATCCTGAATATCTTAAGGGCCTCATCTAGCATTCCTTCCCTACACATTCCTCTTATCATAGATGAATAGGTAAAGGAATCTGGAGTAAATCCATACTTTGTCATTTCGTATAACATCTGAAAGGCTGCATATGTGTTCCCTTTCCTACACAGGGTTGCAATCACGTTTTTGTAAAAATCATGCATAGGGCTGCTTTGTTTATTACCCAAGCTTTGGATTATAAGGAAAGCCTCCTGCACCTTAGCTTGCTCACACAGCATTGCAACAGCACAGTATGTTCCATCATTAGGAATACAACGTCGGTGAATCATTTGGTCTATACATTGAACAACAAGATCCACTTTCCCTTCCTTGCAGAGGCGGGCAACAATGGGATTATAGCTAGTAGCACTCACCTTGAACCCACTCCTTGTCATTTCATCCAAAACCTGGAAAGCTTGTTCTGTTCTTCCATGAAATGAAAGTGAAGTAATCAATATGTTGTAAGTAACCACCGAGGGAGACTGCTCCTCTTTATCCATCTCTGCAAGAAGTTCGTTCGCCTCCTCCCACCGCCCTTCATAGCACAAAATCCTCAGCAAAATGTTGTAACTCACAACACTAGGACTGAACCCTTTTGCAGGCAATTCCCTGAAAAGCCTGATAGCTTCTTCAGTTCTCTCTTCCTTGCACAACCCAGTTAACAGCACATTGTAACTAACCAAATTAGGCTCTCCACCCTTGGCAATTATCTCATCAAGAAGCTTCACGGCCTCATCCACTCCCCTTTCCTTATACGCCGCTTGGAGAAGGAAAGAAAATGTGAATGCATTCGGGACCAAGCCCTTCTTTGTCAACTTATCCAAAAGCTGCAAGCTCTGGTTCAAGTTGCCATGCATGCAAAGGCCTTTAACAAGAGTGTTATAGGTAACAGTACTAGTTGGAAAACCATGCGCCTCCATCTTCTCCACCAACTGAAGTGCATACCCAACATTGCCTCTCTTGCACAGAAAATTGACCAAGTATGTATAAGAGGCTGCATCAGGCATAATACCTGAATCAACCATCATATCCATCACCTTCACAGCCTTTCTAGCTTTGTTCAACTTGCAAAGATCATACAAAAGCTGAGTTGCTTGAGTCACCTCTGGCTTTTGGCCCTTACCCACCAAAAACTCTAAATGGAGAAATGCATCATAGACCCTCAGCTCTCTACCCCTTGGGTCATTCCTCCCACCCCTCCAATTGGGGAGATTAAAAACCGTATCTTTTGGGGTAATGGCAATCTGGGTCGAAGCCGAAACCCTAGAAAAACCCTTGTTGAGGGAAAAAGTGTGGAGATTCGGAACCTGGGAAGGCAAGAAACCACCACAAGTGGGTCGTTTTGTTTTGGGGGATAAATTTGCAGCTGGTGACACTGTATTCAGCAGTGAAGCCATGATTGAAGTAGGAAAATGAGGTATAACGATGGTGAATGAATCCTAGTTGGTCAAGTTTTGCACATAGAACGAAAATTAAGAAACATTGTGGAAAGGTTCTGCTTGTAATAGGTATCTTGAACCTAGTTTCACTGTGTTCACAGTGAAGAGTGAAGATTGTTCCTTCAGAGAATTAACAAGCGAGAAAGTGAGTGTGAAAGAGAAAGAGAGAAAGGTTCCTACCACTGAGGATTTTCATTCAGCAGCGTCAGCTACGTTAGCACCACAACAACGTTTTATCGTGTTATCCTAACACAAATAGTTGTTTATTTTTTCTTTTTTCTGAGATATAAATGGTTGTGTTATTTTCACATTCGACCTACCAAGCCTTTTTCGTTATCAACGATAAATAGAAAATAAATGGCTTATATGAAAAATAGAAAGAATACTAAAATGAAAGTATTTAGTAAAGAAAAACAGAGAGAGAAATAGACGAAAATATTTAAAAATATAGTAAAAATTATTAATGAATTTCACTTTTCTTCAATCAAATATCTAATGTATTTATACTAAAAATTCTATTTATAATTTTTTAATAAATTTTAATTGATAAAAAAGTGTAATAAGAATAATATATTCTTATAATTTCTCTTGCAAAGGCATCTAATATAATTGATATGTATGATAAGTTAAAATAGTTATTTAAAAATTACATCTAATTAGTTTTTTATTAGTTAACAATTATTTTTTTCACGACAAATCATAAATATATTAAACATATATTTTATTTACAAAACCAATATTTAAATGTCAATATTAGAGGAGCTCAAAAGAATGGCTATTTGAATTTGTTTGTCTCATCTCACTCTTTATACTCTCTAACCAAATACAAGTTTAGGTTAAAATAAATTAGTCTCCAAATCACTTAATTATTTTAGAATATTAGTGATTAAGTTTTTAAATTAAAAAAATTGTATTCAAGTTATTAGTTTGTACTAAAAGTTTAGTTGAATTATGTTTTTTTTAGTTCACATCTATCTATCATAATCCTAAATATTTTTATTTTCTTTTGATTGATGGTGGAGATACGGATTTAAGTATTAAAGTGGTGCTTTTATTTTATATTTATTAAATTGTTGAAAAAAAATTATTTTGTCAAAATAGATAAATTGTGTCACGCAAACATGATGATGTTGAGTGAAGAAATTATGTTATCGTGATACGATTTTAAAAAAGTATTTCAAAGGATAAATTTCGTCACGCTTTAACGATTTTAATAAAAATAATAGAATTGAAATTGTGTCAACATATCACAATTTTAGTGTAGAAAAATATTGGTTAAAGCGTGCTAACGTGGCATGATTTTAGTTCTTAATAATTTGTTTTTATTTTTATGTTTCAAATTTTTTAAAAGATAATATAAAATGTTTAAAAAAAATTTCAATCTAATATTTTAGTAATAATATTTTTTTGTGTATATTTAATAGTGGACTCCTCACATTGAATAAAATTATCATAGATAATTTAGGGCAAACAAATTTTAAATGATCATAAATTTGCTTGAAATTAGAAAATGAATGTGGTGAAAAATAATCGTTAGACATTTCGAATCTATTTTTTTTTTTTTTTTTAAAATTTTTTTTTTATTTTTGTTTTTTTTTTTTTTTTTTTTTTTTTTTTTTTTTTTGAAAATTTATCATTTACTGTTAGTTTTTCTTTTTTTTGTGTTTTTTGTGCTTTTTTAGAGTTTAGGCTCTTACCATATACTTACACTTGTCAAAAAATTTACAATTTTTTGTGACATTTTCTTATATTAATATAGACTTATCATATCATTACATCTTATATTTAAATTCTAAATATATAAAAAATAAATGTTACAACTAAAATCATGTCATGTTGACACGATTAAAGCTCTATTTCTTCTCACTGAAATCGTGTAGCACGATTTTAATTCTCCTTCTTCCACCAAAATCGTGTCAATATGATACGATTTCTCTTTCACAATCGTGTTTTTCATTTTTCTGAAAATGACACGATTTCTTCACTTGAAATCATGCCTGTATCACACGATTTACCCATTTTTCATAAAAGAAAATTACACCAATTTAATAAATAACGAAATAAAAATTACTGTTCTTAAACTCCATATACTAATATCATGATATTCAATTGTAAATACTCACTAATCATTAATTATTTTTAGCTAATTTTATTTGAGTACTTTTATTAAAATTAACTTATCAAAATAATTTATTTCCAAAAGAAATGTAAACTAGTGAAGAATTATTTTGAATTTGGTTTCATATATTTATATTTTTTTATTTAGATCTATAAAGTTGAAATTATTTTTAAAAAAATAGTTTTTTAAAACTTATACTTTGGTACATCTCATTTATTTTATTTTTTTAGAGAAAAATTGAATTTATTTGTATTAATATTTTAATGTGCAATTTATTTGAATTGCACTTTAAAATTAATTTCTAAGTTTATATTTTTAAAAATTGTTTTAAATAATTTTATTTAAAATTAAAAAAAATGTTTGCAATTATCATGGATACCCACGGCTATAAACTAAAATTCGCAGGTATGAAAAGAAAATGTTTCAAGTATTACAGGTAACATAACAAGTATTAGATGAGTTCTTTTAGATAAAATGGGTAGCCGGTAAAACGGTTGTCAACCCTAACTAAAATTACTTGAAATGATAATTAGTGAATTATGTAAAACTTTTGACAAAAACATTTAAAAAAGTTATTTATTTGAATAATCAGTCTTTTAACATTTATTAAATATAATTTTGTTAAAGAGTGACCAGTGAATATCAACTTCTAAAGCTTCTTTTAGATTATGTTAAGGTAATTTTTAATTAAAATTCACTCCCTTCTTTTATTTAGATATTTTAAAAAATAATTTTTATTAATTTAAAGCAAGTTAAATAGACTTGTATAATGATTTTTTTAACAGAAATTAACACATCATTTACTAATGTTGTAAGAAGTGTGTCCTTTTTTAATTTCATATTTTTCCAACAAAATAGTTAACCTCTTTAATATTTATTTTATTTTTGATTCACAAATGTCAAATTTTAGAAAATTTAAAAAAAAAATTAAATTTTTAATAATTTTATTAGTTTAACATACGAAAATGTATTAGCTTGATTTTTTGATTTAACTTTACAATTATATATATATATATATATATATATATATATATATATATATATAAAATATATATAGTATGT
>Ga0209489_104658_pt1 | contig 24995 bp, 10 predicted proteins | sample SiratrowhiteBW_FD_187527 | JGI IMG/M metagenome (GOLD analysis project Ga0209489, IMG submission 187527) | Root nodule microbial communities of legume samples collected from California, USA - Siratro white BW (SPAdes) (version 2) | ecosystem: Host-associated > Plants > Roots > Nodule | place...
TATATATGACAATGTCACCTAAATTCAATTTGTTTAAGTTAATATCAAACTTATCCCTTAAAAAAGATTAAAAAAAAATGTACTAAAAACTGAATAAGAAAACAACCTGTCATGAAGGTGCATTTTGGTCATTTATAGAAGGTGCGACAAAAACAGCCACAAGCCATCCAATTTGTTGAAAAGTCAAATGAAATATTTTTATCTATTGATCATATATTTATATGTGCTGTGTGCATCATCATTATCCCACTTCATACCATTGATTTGATATGACTTTATTTAAATTCTTCTTCCCTCACAGATCTTAATATATTCTTGTTTTGTTTTTTTCCTGGTTTCCTAGTTGACATTTTGGACTTTTACATGCCATGCTAATCGTAAGCATGACACACCCATTACGAAACTTCCAATTTTCCAATTTTCCAAACCTTATATTAGGTCAACTGTGAAGACATCTTTAACATTTTCACATCCATTTTTATTTTTATTTTTTACTTTTTTTTCTTCGTGTGAAATCTATTATCTCTTTCTGTTTAAGGTTTGTCTCTCTTTCCTGTGGACATCATATTAGTTTTCCTCAAACCTAGGAATTGAGTGATATAATGAAAGCTTGAAGTTTGGCCTTACCATGTTGGTTTTCTTCCTAGGTCTATGAAGTTTCAATTTTCAAAGTCATCACAATGAAAATAGAGCCATGGTTGTCCATTGAATTGGCAATGGGTCTAAGGTTTTCTCCTATTCTTTGGAGAATGACTCAACAGAAGAATTTGATATTCATGACACAGAACAACATTGATTACTTCGTCAAACAAATAAATAAAGAAAAAAATTTGATTCCACAATCAAAATCACTATTTTTCAGAATAATTTACTCAGGTGTCGCTTTCATTTTTCACTCCTTCTTTCAATATATGTATAATTCAATATACAATATACGTTTCTTGAAGTAACCATGGACAGTGTAACAATATAATTTCAAGGGTTGATAAGAAAAAAATAATATTTTAACACTTTTATAATTTCTTGTCTTGGTTACTTACATTTTATATTAGTATTAACTATTATATTTCTAACCTGCTACTTAGATTATTGACAATAATACCAATAAATACAGTGCAAGCGAATATATTAAAAAATAATTTGGAAGTTAGACACAAACACAATTAAAATGTAAAATATAGCAAAAAAAATCAGTAAATAAGTTAATCTCTTAAAAATACTAAACAACAATATCCTATATTGGAAAAAAGTTATGCACTATTACAGTAAAGACTTTTACTATATTCACGTATTTAAAGTCACATAAGACATGATTTTTAAAATAGTTATTGCAAAAAATAAACAATCTTACCGCGCATAATCTATAATTAGACAACAGTGTAAAAAATATTTCAATCATATAATAAATTAAAAGAAAAAATGTATAAAAACACATTCAAAAATTAAAAATTGCATACATAGATAATTTTTTGTAAACTTAAAATCTAAAAAAGTACATACATCTCCAATCCAATCATTACAAAATTAACTAGAAATTAAAACAATAACAAAAATGTTCTCAATAGAAGTATAAGCTAAATGATTAAATCACTTTTATAATTTAATGGATAAAACATAGCTGTTAAAATTGAAGATGAAAAATTTACATAAAAAGATATAGTTTTTTTATTATTATTATTGAACTATGTACCTGGCCTGGAAATTTATATAGGGTTTGCAAAATTTATATATTTTATTAAAAATATATTATCAGACCCTGTTGGATTTCAAAGAAAAAAGACTTCAAAGCTTTTACTGATAACAAATCAAGATTTGTAATCCAAGTCCATGTCAATCTTCATTGATAATAATACAAGAGAACAAGAAAAAGCATATATTTATATTTATTGTTGAGTGAGAGCGAGACATTAATTAAGAGTGAGAGCGAGATTATAAGAATATTCTTACTGAAATTTATTATTATTTATCGTCGTGTAAGAATAAGAACGAAAAAAAAAAACATGAAAATAAAAATAGTGTTACTGAAACTTATATTGTATAATGAGAGTTAGAATTAAAATTATGAATACTAATACTAGTTAATTTTCTTACTTATAACTTAATATTATTTATAACAATATTTATCTATAATGTCACAGTACTATAATTATATTTATATTGTAATATTTGTATGAAAAGATGTTACTGTAATTAAAATACAACTATAAAACTGTTACTAAAATTAATAAATTTTGTAGAGTTAAGCTCATAATTACAGTTTTTTCTTTTTATTAAATGGTGCAAATTTGGTTTATTATTATTGAAATGAGTAAATTTTTTAAAAATTTGGACCAATTGTATTTAGAATTATAATTTAAATTTGTGCTTCTAAATATGCGTTTAACCGATCACTTTTAGTTCCAAGTGAAATTATGCTCAGGAACAAAATTTTAATTTTTTTTCATTAAATCTTGTTTAGATGCACGACTACGAATTGAATAATTTTTTTTTTAGTAAAATCTTCTTTAGATGAATGATTTTAATTTGATATATATATATATATATATATATATATATATATATATATATATATATATATCAGAAATGATTTTATTTTTCGATTGCTTTTACGTTTATTTTTAAAAGAAATCAGGAAATCATGTGTGTTGAAATAGTAAAAGTGAGAAGCATTTCATTATTTATTTATATTTTAGTTGTTCTTAATTAGTCTAAATACAAGATAATTTTTGTGTATTTTAGTTTTTTATTTTTATATTTTTTATGAAAGATTTATGTATTGGTTTGAAACAGAATTATGCTATTATTAATAATTTAGTATTAAATTTTTAATAAATTAACAAAAAAAAATTAAATCTTTATCGATAGTATTAGTTTACATAGACTGTAATTTATAAATAATGAAATTGGGTTCTCGAATTAGACTTTCTTTATTGAGAGTGCATTAGTAATAAAAGAATTACTTTTCGCACATCCTAAATTAGTTTGGGCTTAAAATACACTCTCTAATCCATATAGATCAATTTCTTTTTTCGTTTTTATCTGAAATAGTAGTGGAGTTTGTATTTTCTTTAGCCACGTCCTTTGAATTTTTTTCTTTTCTATCCTTCTTTAGTGACAATATAATTTTAGTTTTCTTTTTAACATAAAAGGTAAATCTCTTCTAATTTATAATTATATTTTATTTTTTCATCTTTTATATAATCTATTTATAAATTAGTTTGATGTTTTTTTATGTATTTAGTCTAACCTCCCATGGTCTTAATAACTTATAAATAAGGATGCAAACAATCAAAAGATAAAAAAAAAAATTTAAAAGAAAAATATTAAAGGAGTTAAAAATAGTAAAAGAATAAAAATAAAATAAATTATAGAAACTCTAATACACCACAAAATTAAAGCTCTTATTAAAACAGTTAAAGCATTAACATCATGCATATCTTACAGCATTTCATAGTTAACATGCATCAAAATTACATAATAATGGTAAATTGAAATTTCAAAACATATTTACAATATCAGATACAAATTTTTCAAAATATAATACTATTCCTAACAGCATCCTTCAACCTAGATGATCTCCCAAAGATCCATCTACAACACCATCTGCTGCTCCCTGTCAAAACACGGTCATCACAGACTGAAAATCAAACACAATAGAACCAAAAACAAAGGGTAAGTTAACTAAATTTTAACAAATCAAAAATATTCAATTTTATGTATCATCACAATATAAGAATCTGACACACTACAAACATGACTCTACTTTCGGAAGACTCGTGCATTGAATAGACCTCGAGATATACACCTGTCATACATCTCCAAACTGTGACTCCACACAGCCTCCACACAAATGAATCATCAATCATGTATGACAGGATTAGTCCCCCTAAGACTTTCTTGACCAACTATGTTTCAAGCTCTAGTCACCCAGTTCAGAACTTCTTCGACTCTCATCACCTAGTAATAATCATTTATTTGATTCATACTATTAGTAAAATCAGGATATCAATCGTTCACCCGATCCTTAGACAATGCACTTCCTAACTAACCCAGACACGAGTGTTTTCTTTCCTGAAAACACTATGCCTAGGCCTTGACCAACTTCATCAATACTCTATCAATATGACATCATAACATAGATCTCTACTAATGCATTCATTCACTTTTCAATCTCAATCTCAATCCAAAAAAAATGAAAAAAAATCTCTAAATCATCAATACAATTAAATTTGAATTATCAATTAATCTATCTTATTAAATCCATGCATTGCATTACAAAAGAACCAAACAATCAAAACAGAAAGCCCTAAAAAAAAGATTTTTTTTTTGTTTTAGCTTGGGCGAAAATCTAGTTCAAGCGAGAATTCACTCGCTTGAGCGAAAATTCTCTCGTTTGGGCGAAAACAGTCCAGAGAGCACACTTGCTCCAGAGCCATTCTCGCTTGGGCGACTATACCCTCGCCCAGCGAAACTACCTTCTCGCCTGGGCGAAGCACTTCTCGGCTGGGCGAAATTGGACTCGAGAACACCTCTCAAGTTTCCAAGTGACTTCGCTTGGGCGAAATATGCAGAAAACAATAGCCTATCAGGTAAATCATGGGGTTTCTACTACCTCAAAGCTACCATACATGCCTCAGATGACTAAATTGGGCAAAGATCAACTTTTACAAAACCAATCATACATGCAAAAACCAAGTCAACATCAAAGTTTTAAATATCAATTCATGCTTGCAGAAGATCTTCACAAATACAATTCACAAATACATTTCACAGATGCTACTCTATCAAACCCTATCCTACAATCACACCCAATTCAAACAAGTTTAGGTCAGCTTCCCTTACCTTAATCGCAGTGAAAGTTCTCTCTAACACTCCCAAAAGCTTAAGATCCTTAGAAACTTGAATCTGCACTAAAGGACTTCTGATCAACAATTAGACTAACACATTAGAAAACTGAGCTCACAGAGGCACTGTCTGATGGCTCAGAAGCCACATGCAAGCTCAGTAAGCAGAGAAAAGACAAAAACCTAAAACTGGCTCTAAGGGAAGAGGTTAAAAAATGAACTTACTCTAACAAAGGTTCTGATCGGATAGACTTGCTCTGTTCTCCGTCACGAGTCTAACGGTGGCTCCGCTTGAAAAACTGATGAAAGACAGACACGAAGTCTTAGAGAAAAGTAAGAGAAAAGGAAGGTCAAGGATTTTTAGAGAGATGGTGGCTCAAATGGGAATAAGACTTGACTAGTAACTTTTCCTATAAATAGTGTTTTTACTTTAATAATATAGTAATCAAATGTTCATTCCATTCCACTTTTACCACTTCTACATGTTCATTTCATTCCACTTTTACCACTTCTATTCAGATAACGTATTTTCTAGGTGGTTACAAATGGTCAAGACTTTAAGTACATGGACTGGAGCGTTTGCATTTAAAGAAAAACTAAAATTGTTAAAAGAAATTAAAGGTGTGAAATAGAAACATATTTGATAATATACAACAACAATATAACACGGTGGAGGAGGATCTTAATTTCCTCTAAAAAAAGAGTAGTGAAAAAGTCTTATTTGTTGGAGTTGACTCATTTTTATACTTCTAGTAAGTATGTATGTGATTTGAACACTTTTAGGAAACTCTTAGTGTTTATTTGGATATCCTTAACTTAGTTTGTTTAGGCATTTTTGACTTTTCGTCAAAATGTTATGAGCTTCACTTGTATTGACATATTGTGAACTTTGTCTAGATTGGAATGTTGTTGATAAAAACTCTGTTAGAATATTTGGTCTTGATGGAGACATTGTCTATTCCGTCTTAGTTGAGATTCATTTAGCTCTAACTTTAATTAAGATTTTATGGACTCAACTTTTGGTTGGTTCATCAAATCAGTTAGAACATTATTTATTTTGAATAAGGACATCATTCTCTTTATCATGATTAATAAGTATCTTCAGTATAAATTTGATTGAGACGTTTTCTCTAAAATTGCAATATATATTTCAAAATTATTTTAAAAATAGGTTGAGTTTAAAATCAAATTTAAAATTAAACTCAAATTTTATAAGAAATAGTTTTAGAACAGAATGTCAATTAGTATAAAAGAATTCCAATAAAATTTTATCCTATTAAATGAATATGAATTTAAGAACACTCCCTTTTAATGGATTGGACATGATTTAATGATTTCAAAACAATTCGTTTCGTTGAATTGGATATGGATTGAGTGTTTAAAAAACCAATTTCCTAGTTTGATCAATTTTTTGTTTAATCTGATTTGTATTTGTTGTATGAACATAGTCAGCGGACAGAGAAGTAACCAGAATCACAATGGCATCAGGAAATGCTTGAAATACCACCGGCTGCAATTTGGTCCCCTTGAACTTTCTTATTTGTAACACACATCGTTATAAATTCATAGGTTCTACTTCCTCTTGTTGTGGTCTTTTTCATACTCAAAAGGAAATTTGTCGAGAGCGTTATTCTTAGTTTTTTCTGAAGAAAAGAGAAAATATACATACTTGTCTTGTCCCAAACACAAGTTTCAAAACTTCTTCAGCTGTTGCATATAAGTTTTGTCCATTCTAAAAACGGTGATTTTGATCGTCGTATTCTTTATTACACATTGGGTTAAATTAACCAAAAAAGAACTCGATAAAAATGGATGACACATAAGTATATCTATCAAAGAAATACAAATTGCAAATAATCTAAATATTCTAAACATAAGCATTCCAATTTGAACTCAACATCACCTTCATAATCTGCACTAAATAAGTGGGGCCACTGGTCCACCCAAGACACAGTTGTTTGATTCTAATATCAGTAAGAAGCACGTCAACCCCACATAATAAAATCATGGAAGTGGCAAACTATCCTTCCAGAGAGGAAATTTATTGCAATTGCACGAAACTTGTTTTCTAGACAAACTGAAAATGAAGTTCTGAAGGAACTGAAAACAACACATAATGGAATAGAAATACTGTGACAGAAAGCAGCAGCTTATTGGGCATCAAAACCCACAAATCAGTATCTAGTGCACCAAAACAGAAGGGATAAACTGTGCAAACAGAATACAACATACCAAGGTAAATAGATGCATACTGAAACAATGGCAGTAAAGGAATGAACTTTGTACGTAACAGTCTCTCACAGAGCTCCAAAATTTCCCTCGCTGCGACTCTTGCGCATGGCTCGCTCTGATGTCAAGTTCAAAACTTTGGAGGGAGCCTCAAACTGATAGCGAGTGTGGGTTGGTAGTTTGGTTCTAGATGGTGGGAGGAGAGCTTGCTTGCCTCTGGAAACTTTTGGGGAATCCACATTTCTGCGAACATGAGTGGAAGTGGCTGATGATCTCCGTGAGGCAACAACACCTTGGCTGCTCTTCCTTGTGTTCTTGCGATCCGACCTGAGGCTGCGATCAAACTGATGGGAGTTCATTCCTAACCGAACCGACCGTTCTGCTCCGTCCTTCAAACTGCTGCTCACTTTGATGGGCTGCCGGTTGTAGTAGACCAGATGGGGAAGAAGGCCCTGCAGATATTTCTTCATCTGTTCATCTCCAACGTTTTTCTGAGCAGGGTTCCCATCCAAGTTGATAGCTTGCAAAGAGTTATAGTTGGCTGCAAGTTGGCCTAGGCATTTGGCTGTTGAAATCTTGTTAAAACGGAGATCAAGGATGCTGAGTTTCAAGAGACGGTGCAGACCCTCTACTTCGCTGATCTTGTTTCCAGCCAGGTACAGCTCTTTCAGAGATGAACACGATGCAAGGCCTTTGCAGATGGGAAAAAAGATAAACCAAAAACATTTGGATTTCAATAGATAATGGCATCAACATAAAAAGTATTGTAGATATAAGAAACTTGGGATGTAATGTAATGTAATCCAGAGTTTGTTTTACCATGTCCAATTCTTAATATACGGTTGTAACTGAGGTCTAGGACACGAAGCCGTGTAAGTTCGCGTAATCCTTCAATGTTGGAGATCTTATTTCTAGACAAATTCAGAGCGTGAAGTCCACGGGGAAGAGCACCAGCAGTTATCCTCACTGAAAAGGAGACAAATTCAGAACAAAACTGAACCAAGTACTGTGACTTTAAAGGAAGCCAATATGAATAAATAAATTAGGCTACTAACCTATAGCATTTCCAGATAAATTGAGCACTTTCAAGCTCACAAATGCACTCAGAAAGGGGATCACAACCAAGCCATGATTAGCCAGCTGAGCGGCAGTGGCATTAGCCCCCAGAGAAGATATATATCTTTTAGCTGCATCCATTCCTGGAGTGGCCTTATGATCTACAATGGTAGCAGTCACACCATTTACTGTGCTAACATCGGCTAAAGGCTTAATAGCTTCAGGAAATTCTTCATTTGTTTCCTCTAGAGGTGGTCCACAATGCTGCAGACCAATAACCCAATCTTCAATGCGCTTAATCTTAAAATCCTTGTTAGGAAATTCACCTGAGGAATCTCCTTGAAGGGTTTTGGCATCACTTGTATCATATGTCATTGGCATTACCCAGTCTTTTGCTGAACCAGTAAGCAGATAAGAATCGAAACCATCGTCAAAGAGGTTGTCCATATGACCATCTTCTTCAGTTTTTCCCATGTCATTCTCTCTTTCTTGGTCTTCTCTTATTTGATCATCAAACTCGTTGATGAATTCCTCTTTCTGCTTCATGCGTAAAACATGAAGATCATCAGAAGATCTTGACAATGCATGCTTGAAAGCATCTTTTTCAGCAGAAAGTATAGAAGCTCTGATATTGGGTAAAGAATGTGACTTCCTTAGTAACACGCTACCAGAAACAGAAGTCTGGTCAGGAATGTCACCAACATATTCACCAGATAAAGGAGTGTCACAAATTTCAGGGGCATCTTTATCTGAAGGTGATGGGTCTCCAATTGAAAAAAGCGAGCCATCATTTGCAAAACCTGAACTTGCTGCAAACTCAGGGTTTCGATTACTTCCATACTGATCAACAGGGTTTCCATTATGATACTTTTTGGAAGTTGACATTGTTGACTCAACGTGGCTTTTGGCACCATCACACGACAGCCCCAGATCTTCATCACCATCCCTTATGCCTTGGTCAAGCCCACTTTGAAGAGACTGACTCTTCTTAAGACGCCTAGTTTGGTTAACTTGACTTTCATTTTCAAAGGAAAACTTGCTATTCAGATCCTCTGACTTACAACTGCGCTCAGTTGAATCCCAATTGCAAATATGAACCCCATTCACATCGATTTGCTGGTCTGCTTGTCCTTTCAAAAGGGCTGAATATGCGCTTGGAGGATTAGATGAATCTTTACACCCTTCAGTTTGGGCAACATCTTGCAAAGCCTTTAACATTACTTCAGCAGAAGGTTGAACCGTTTTCTGATTGAAAAGGAAAGCACAAAGTTAACACAGGCCATGAGATATATCATATCAACAAATAATACTAAGCAATCCATATATCTTATATTTACCTTTGCCTTATTGCCTTGGACATTAGCATGGAAACAAGAAAATCTAAACATTGCTTCAATGACGCTGACAGCTACATCTAAACACAAAACTTTCTCTAAGGCAGAAAAAGAAATATCAATTACAATCTATACCGTGCATCAATTTTCCAGAAGCCTAATCAAGGACTAAATTTGCTCTCAGATTCAGTGGCAAACTAGAAAGAGCTTCTGGCAAAACCGCAAAAAGCCACCCTTAGCCATAATCAAGCGACAAGCCCACTGAAACACGGCACAATCTCCATATATCCGAAGACTTTGATCTTCGCAAAACACAAAGCCAAATTACTCCCTCTTCGTCACCCCACACCCTCTTAGAGGTGCGAGAATAGTTTGATTTTGTTATAGCGGCCAGAGTGAAAGAAATTCCTTTGCAACCAGCAGAATCCAGAGACAGATATGCATAAGAGATGCAGTCCTGGTAAATAAAAAGGAACCGAGAATAAAGATCAATCTGATATGTTATAGTACAAGTAGAAGAACATGACCAACAAAAAAAAATACAAATCAAAAAGCATTTTTGCTCAATCCAAAGATAAAACCTATAGAACCCATTCACGTATAATCCGCAATATAGTTTATCATTTTTATTCTTTACCTAACTCACAAGAAAATATACAATAGACCCCAACCACAGAGCTTGTGGATCAACCGGTGCGAAAGTTGCAGCTTAATTAATGATCTCAAGTTCGAGTTCTGCGTATGCAATGAAAGACATGGAGGGAGAGTTTAACTGTTCATAAAATTCCACCAGTTCCACCATGACTATCTCAATGTACATGTGGTCTCTACAAAAAAAATAAAATAAAATACAATAGACCCCGTCTTCAAGTCGGTGCTTCAAAACGGTTTCTTCATTCTTTCCTAAGCTCTAAATTAGCTTAAATTCCTAAGACTGCCTCAACCATGTTGGACTTTTTCAACAATTCCAACCAAATCTAATCCGAGAAATCAGATACATGAAAAATGAAACCCCCAAATAAAAAACATTCAAACAGCAATCAAGGAAGAAGTTTGAGCATGCCCATTTATTTAATCAGAAAAGGGCACCAATGGGGTCAAACAAAATCGCATCTTTTAACTAATATACAAAAAAAAATAAAAAATTATTCATGAATCATGGGATTTTGCAACAGCAGAGGTTCCATGAGGAAGCAAATTACACAGCATGTACAGGGTGGAGAGAGAGAGAGAGAGATAAGAAACCTCTTTGAAAGAATGAAAGAAGGGGCACTGTTGTATAGAGAAAGAGATTCTTCTTCCTCGGTTTACCCTGACCTGCTAGGCTACGCCACCAAAGCACCAAAGAATCACCTTCCATTCATTTTTTCCATATATAGTCGTTGATAAATAATAATATTCGGAATAAACGGTATTCAGTAGGAACCAACAACTAAGTCCTATCTATTGCTAACCCTAGACTGCTAACAAATCAGATCTGAATTAAATAAAATGTTTTTCAGAGTCGGCAGCAGTTAATGTCAATGATTATAGGCCTCCACATTCAACATTAATCAGAAAAATATATCTGTAATATAAGATTTAACGTCATTATTTCAAAGATAAATTCATTTTACAGTAAATAACAACTGTAATCCAATGAAAATATTTCTATATTTTAATTTGGTTCCCAATATGCAATGTTTCCAGATTTTAAAGTTATTAAAAAATTAAAATTTCCTTTTTTACTATTGTTGGTTTATTTCATAATTTTATTTATTATCTTTCTAATAAAAATTAATATTAAAATAAAGTATTAACATCTTTTAGATTTTTCACCTAATTTAACCATTTAAATTTTTTAGAATTGTAAAGAGTTAATCCATAGGTTATGTAAATTTGATTTTAGAAATTTAAAATTGTTCTAATAGCTAAGATTTTTAATTGTTTGTAACTAGTTTAAATAAAAGATAGTTTTTGTGTACTGGAGTACTTAGTATTTATGAGGTATTCTGAAGTGGAATTTAAACTCAATTAGTTATTATTAATAATCTAGTATTATATTTTAATAAATTAACATAAATGTCTATAATAATTATAGTTATAGAAAATGATAGTTAAGCTAGTTTTTAACAGTTTAGGTTATAAACGGATTAATTTTTCATTCCATAATTTTATTTGGATCTAAAATACATTGTCTAAGGTATCAAAAACTAAATAAATTAAAAATTAAATTAATTTAAAATTTACGCTCACGATAAATTTATTATTGTTTATAAAAGAAGAGATAAAAAATAACTTCAATTGAAAATAATTGCCTGTAGGTCAACAATGTAATATTGCTAGTTTCATTTGAGAACAAGTATATAAAAAAGTTAAGGGAAGATAGTCTGGAGTAAAATAATATGGTAAGTGTAATTCTTAAAAATATTTACAATTTAATATGATAAAAAAAATATATGAAAATAGTAGATATTTAATGATAGAAATTGTTTGTTTCTATAAATAACAATATATAATATATTTAATAATAAAAATATAACTTTATGACTTCAAAATTTTAAGAATAATTAATAATTTATACAATATTTCTTTGAAATGATCTAAAACCTTAAAATTTACAGACTCCAAAAACACCATTTGATGAAATTATAACAATTGTCGTTATATAATCATAGTGATGGATGACAATTTTGTAAATGATGCTAATGTTGTTCATTGCAAAAACACCATCACCTATTGTCTTTAGTGTTTGTTGTTTTTCTACCTTTTAAAAGTTTTAATGATTACTCAAACTATTGTCTTCACTATATGATCTACATCAAAATTTACTTTCTTGTGTAATTTATAAATTTTACATTTTTAATTTATAAAATTTAGTTTGCAATATGAAAATATATTATGTTGGATATAGTTTTAAAATATATTCTGATTATATTAAAATGATTTCTATTTATTCTGGTTTTAAATCAATTGTATTAGATTCGAAAATTATTAACATTGTTTTATTTTGTAAAAATATATGTTTTAGATGTCATATAGGATTCTCATAAAGCAGTAAAAATCAACCTAATATTAAAATTTATAATAAAACATCGAATAGATTTATATAATATTTTTAAAAGTATCTAAAACCTTAAAATTTTTTACAAGACATTAATGCAAAATTACTATTTGAGAGGATTATATTATGATAATTTGGAATCAAAACTATCCTGGATTATATTATGATAACTAAAATAAATAACTGATGTACAATTATTTCAAAAATTACTATATAATAATAAATATTGTCTTGGTATGAGAGGTAATTCGACAGAAATTTGTGATAATTGAATGGGATGCAAATACAAACAAACTAAATTTGATGATTGGATGGAAGCATGTGGCTGTGAAAAGAAGGTTCAAGACATGATGACGTTCATCCACCAACCATGTCTGTTTTCTTATTCGAAAGCTATGTTGTCATCATCGAAAGCTATGTTGTCATCATCACGAGAAATATTGTTTTCTCATAAATTGTAGGAGGTTACTTCTGCAAAATTAATATTTAATTTTCAACAAATGTTAACTGAGATGATTAGATAGTAAATTAATCCTAACATATGATTTATAGATTCTGATCATCTAGAGCTGTTTCAATTGATAATGATGTTTCAGTGGAAAAACTTGTTAGGGAATTATATTTTTTAAGATTAAAGATACTTGGATAACTTTTATTTTTTTATATCATTAATTAAAACTAATTGTGATATTAAAGTAAGATGAATATCTAAATTAACAAAATAATTTTTAAATGTTATATTATTTTAATAAAGTTGTCAAATAATTATATACCATCAAGAATAAAAATAATACTTTAGTAATGATTGTTGAGAATAAAAAAAGTAGTATTTTAATAATATTAAGAACTAGATTTTATATAAAATTTTGATTATTGAAAAAATATTATTTTAATAATTAAATTAAATTTTGAAATTGTAAAGATGTGAAGTGCAAATAAAAAATTCATAAGCATGAGTTTTTATTAGACATGCAATAAAAGTAGTAAAAATAGTTATGAATTATTTAAAAGTGATTGATTAAACGAAACAAATCTAAAATAATATAAAACACTTATGAAAAAATTATAAAACTTTTGCATAATAAATGTTCAGTAAAAATAGTTTAGTCTACTCCTCATGTTTATTTTTTTTTTTATAATATATTTATTTTATAAAAAAATGTTGAAAAAAAAGTTACATATCCATTTAAAGAGTGAAAGATGAACAAATATGGTTAAAGTTGGAGTTTTATTTTAGTTAATAAATAGCCAAGGTTGAGAATATATAATAAGAACATACTCAAAATAAGCTAGAAGCATGAATTTCATTGAGAAAAGAGGCATGCTTATGTCATTGAAGAAGGTTTATTCCTTTCAATAAAAAGCTATATTAGGTTAGACATGGTGATGTTGATCAAGATGTAGAAGATAAAACTAAGACTTCTAGGGTTCAAAGTATTCCCAATATGCACGCTTTCTCACTGTTTTAGCACAGGCTGTTCACTTCCATTTTTGTTGATACAATGGAAATAACTACCAAAAGAGAGAAGGAGAATAAAATACCTAAATTTGCTTTATATGGTATAAAAAAGTTAACATGAAAATAAATACAAAAAGTAAAACAGCTACATATTTTTCTACTGACCCGTTAATAGAAAAGTGATATTCATGCACCCTCAAGATAAGGCTAAAAAAGAGTTCACGCTCTGAGAAAAAGAATCTAGACATGTTTGTAAAAATAAAACTATACTTTAATTAATAATATAACTTGCTTTCTATCTAATAAAAAAAATCCACCAAATTTGTTTCAATGCTTTTTTTTTAATCTCATGTCAACAAACAATTCAATAATAAAAGGGTAGACATAATTACAGGCTAAAAATTCCACATATTTAATTTAGAAAAAAATATAATTTAAAATCATAACTAACAATACAACCAATAATTGAACTTTTTCAAATCCAATGTCTGAAACTAGAATCCTCTAACAATAAAACCATATTTGCAATTTATTTTATTGAGGTAAAATATCCACCGCATTTATTTTAATTAATTTTCAGTTAAACATCCAATATCTTTTTCTTTTAATTGAACTCTGAATTAAGTTAAATTATCAAATTGTAAATATTTTATTATAAGTTAAGAAATTATAAAATAAAATATAAATATTTTATTATTTAAATTAAAACTTCTAAATATCATTTCAAAAAAATATTATATTTCTAAAACACTTTTCTTTTACTTTTTTCTTAAAATATTTTAAAAATATTTTTATCTTTTCTTATATTAAAGTCTATCTTAAATTTTCTAATAGATAATAAAACATTTTTTTTGTTTGATTGAAAATCTATTTTGGACAAAATTCTTTTTATTTGTTTCTATTTTGACTTGGTTTATGAAAGTTTGCATTGGGTTGTTGCATGCGATATTTTAAGGATAAGGATAAATTTTTGTTAGTCGACAAATGTAAAAGTATTTTTAAGTTGTTGATTATATTTTTTTTTTAAAATCCTACGTCCATTAGAGATAAGACCTTTCAATAATTTATAAGTGGGTGTAAATTTAACCTTATAAGTCAGTTTTGTAAGATTGAATTAGGTTTAAAGTCTACCTTTTTAATATGATATCAGAACCTATCTTAACAAGGTTGTTGGGCCTATTGAACCGCTATCAGACCACCTTACATATAATTTGAGCCTATCTTAACAAAGTTGTTAAGCTTATTAAACCGATCCTTACGTATAATTTTCACGTTCGATATGAAGAGTATAAAAAAAACATTTGATATTCTACGTATGTATTTGACAATAGTATAAAATTTTACAATAATTTATTTAATTTTCAAAAGAAAAATCCAAATATACCTAAAAACGTAATCGACAATAATAAAAAAATATCTATATCATATACAAATAGCACCAGTGGGAAAGACCCAAGAGAAAGCATTTCAATTCCCTGAATTAAGAAAGCAAGACCCAATATATTATTTGCCAGCCAATGCTTCCGCAAAGCATACCAAGCACAAAAAATTGTCCGAGGGATTCCAACAACGACCTGTGACCTTGTAAACTCAATCTCCAAAGATCCGAAATATGGAAATCGCCAGACTATGACATCCTCATTCCAATGCTTTGGCAGAAAACGTTTTATAAACTGTAATAATGTTGTCAAAAGTGAAACAATCCCTAGTACAAAGAAGTAGCGTGTCAATACAGTGTTCACCAAGTCTTTGGATAGAAATTTGAAGAGTATGAAGTATTGGTATTTGGGCATGTTTCAACTTATTCAACCTTTTTGCTAGACTTGTCATGCTCTTGAGGTGAATTGGCAACCTTTGACTCATCGAGACATCATCATTCCATATGCAATGAGCAGCCAAGAATCCAATCACAAAAGGTACAATATTCAAAAGAGCAGGTTGCACAGCCTGAAACCAATTCATCATAATAATTATAAGGACCAAGCCAACAGTGTATCCTACAAATGCCTCTTGAAATATTGGGGTTGTTTGCCTCTGGACACATCAAACTGAAAAGCCAATGCTACAAAAATACCAGGAATAACAATATCATCAAGTCCAAGCATTGAAAATGGCCTTACAGAATTTGATGTGGGGAACAAAAGCTTTATTGGAGCATCAAATGATTTTGCAATGCTGACCATCACCGATGTGAAGAACTTAAGTCCACTTCTTGATAGTTTTGTGTATATGTTTAACTTTTTTTTAAAAATATAGAAGTTAAGAACTTAAGTCTGAGTAAAGAAGTTTCAACAGGTAAGAGAATCTCGTTATGTTTTTTTATTTTATAGTATCTTAAGATAGATGATTTAGATAAAAAATTGTGTGATCATAATATTTGATTTTTATGCAAAAATTTTGTGTTGTTTGAACATATTTTAATGGTTTGAATATATACAAGAATGTTATATGAAATTATGAATATTTGAAGATATGGTGAAGATGTTCATGTTGCAAGATGATTAAATGTTTAATGTAATAAAATTCTCTTTAGTTATATATGGTATGTGTCAACACCCAATTTCGTCCGGACAAATAAAAATTATTTTTGTAAATATAAAAAAGGAAAAAATAAAATAAAAGAATAAAAATAAGAAATTAAAATTTTTTAACATGTGTCGTTTAGTTTCTTTGGCATTTAGAATAAATAATAAAAAGGAACTTTGACTTTATAAGTAAAGTTTGATTAAATAATAATAATAATAATAAGACAAAATGAAATTTGTAAAAAATGATAAAATAACAAAAAAAAAGGGTGTTGGGTCTGTCTTAAAATTAATTGAATAGAAAAATTAAGTGAACCCAACTGAATAGAGAGATGTTTTCTGAAGTCTAATTTACTAATAAAAAAGTTACTGTTTACACCTCCTTATCTGTTAATTGTGCTTGCCACATAAATCCTAAGGTTTACAGAAACACATTGCCCATTCAAGTCCTTATGTAACTTTAGTACCTTTTAATTCTTTAATTAGTGCCTAACAAATTTTATCTCTCATAATTAAATTTTCACCTTTTTGCCTTCTCACACTTATCACATTTAGTAATCATGCTTTTAACATTTAATTGACAGTGATATGCTTTTAACATTTAACCAAAAGTCATCCTTTTAACATTTAACTAACAATCATGGTTTGACATTTAAACTCCCATAGCCTTATTTAACTCTCATCTCATAGTCTTCCTATACTCATCATAGGTTTAGGGGCTATTCATTTTTCAGGGGCTATTCATGTTTAGTGGTTATTCATGTTATTGGCTATTCATTTTTCTTTTTTATTATTATTATCTTTTTACTTATTCTTCCTGAAATGTAATCATACAGTCTTAAGCAAAAGGAGTTAATACAGAGAGATGGAATAATTGATTCTTAATTAAAAATCATGATTGAGAGTGTTATGAGTGTTATGTAGGGAGATGAAGGGATGGACAGACAAAATATAAAGAACTGCTTTTATTTTCAAGAGGGAGGACAGATTTTGAGAGACAGATAATACACAAAAATTCTTAGAAATTTAGAAAGAAAAAGACACTGAAAAAAAATATTGAAAAATATTATTGGTTTCTGTTGAAAAAAAGAGTCCAGTACAAACCACCAGAAAGAAAGAGGAAAACAAGAAGCTAAATTTGGAGTCTTCAACGGGTTCGTCTTCTTCCTTTAATTCTGTCTTGTTTCTGTCTTTTTTTTATTTTGTCCAGATTCATGTTTTCATCTTTATTTGTTGTGTCTTGTTCAACCTGTGCACTGATGCAGTGTCAATGAGTAATTATTTTGCAAGCATTGTTAAATTAATTTTAATGGTCACAATAAATTATTATATCTACTACTGGCACGATCATGTAGGTGCTTGATACAGTTGTTGTTACCGCACCGATCCTGAGATTATCTAATTGCTGTATTTTTTGCACAAACTAATATTGTTCATTTGGCAAATTTGGCTGCTGCTAGCACAATCAACAAATAACAAAGACATAGTAACATTAGATATCATTAACCCAGAGACAGACAATAAACACAAAACCCCAAACCAGAATCAAAAATACCTAAACTCAAAACCCACAAAAATCCTCAGAACTCAGTGAATCCAAAGACTCATTTAAAAGAATACCAAACAGTCTCTCCAAAAATAAAACAGGTTAATCAAAAGTCGGTCTAGAGTTAGTAGCGAATTCAATTCCAGAAAATTAATAATTTCAACTCCATAACACATGATCAAATATAAGATAGTCATAGCCCAAATTCGAAAATTTCCAAACCTTGTACCAAAACATAAATTATTCAAAAACAGAAATCCACCCAAGCAACCAAAACAGAACCCAAACATCAACCGCCACTATCCCTCACGAAACCAAATAGTCACAGTAAAGAACAAAACCAAAATAATCAGAAACAAAGTAATTCAATTGTTTATTTTTTAGGGTATTAGGATTCATTGTTTATTTTTAATTAATCCTACTGTTTTTATGTTGTATATGTTTTTTTTTAATAACAAAATAAAAGTAAGTTAGGAAAAGAATAAAAAGAACCTTTTTTTTTACATAAACTTTTAAAAATAAAATATTAGATTTAAAATAATTTAAAAAAAATTAAAAATATATATAATATTTTCAAAAAAAATAAAAAAACATTTAATTAACAGTTTTAATAAAATTATAACAATAAACAAATATAAACTTTTTCTTTCAGAAAAACAAGATTAAATGAAATTTCGAAAAAATAAAAAAATATCAAACTATCATCAATCAACTTTTAAAATTAGAACTACGTGATCCCTGATTTTTGTTTTGAAATACGTAGAACCAAGGTCAATCCTTGTCGGGTTTAAAAAAATAAAAAATAAAATTTGTCTCTATTATTATTTGTTTTGTTTATTATTCATTCTTGAACTGCATTTTTTGTAAATATATATTCATTATTAGTTGTTGTAATTATTATTTTTGGAGAAAAATAACATTTTGTAGAACCACACTTATTTCTATTCATTTAATTAAAGGTACTGTCTTAGGACGGGCGTTGTGGGTGCTAATACCTTCCCCACACATAACCGACTCCCGAATCTTGAATCTGATTCGTAGACATTTTTTATTTTTGGTTTTTCTATAGTTTTCCCATAAAAAGCTATAGTGGCGACTCCATTATCAATTTAAACATTTTAAAAAATAAGTTTGTGATCGCCCCGTGATCCCGGTTGCGACAGTATGCTTGTGATATTAAAAGATTGAAAATGATTGAGATAAAACTTGTATAGTTTGAGTGAATATATTTCTAATAAAAATGTTGTATATCTTAGTAATTAAAAGTAAGAATATTTCAATTCACTCAAAATTGGTTCTAAGTTGTTGTTATTTTGAAACAAAATATTCCATATTAGACATAAGAAAAGAAAAAAACTAGCTTAACTAATCACTTGTTACACGTTGCAGAAATTTTGAATTATTCAAAGTCTACAACGAGCAAAACTCTTGTTGACTAAAATTCAATTAATTAAAAATTGAGGAGCTTTGGTCGTTGGACGAGTCAAGTTTATTGAATTAGTTGTTTAATTAAAGCTCCTAGTAAGTTTGGTTGTTGGTGAACCAATTTAAAATTAAACTTATTCAAATTCGATAGAATCTTTCATGACATATAAGAAATGAAAAAATTATTATTGATCAAATTGTAAGTTCATAGTCATCTATAATTTCTATGGTATACATGTTTGATGAAATACTATGAATAATTTTTGCATTGTTATTTACTAGATGCCTAAGTCAAGAAGTTCTCCCAAGGAAGTTTTGTCTCCTAATGTCGTCAAGACATATTGACCATCTCTATTGGTATTGAAGACCGCCATTGAGCGCATTACTGATTTTGGTGTGAGTGTGCGACAATACTTTGGAGGATCTATGAGTTATGAGATAATGTCATAATTAGTCCCTACCTTGACATAAAGGTTAACACCATATTTAATTTAATTGAGTAGATAAAAACAAGTTATTGGTTAGTTAAGGTGAAAGTCCGACCAAAGGTTGGTGTCCATGTACATCTCCTAGTAAACACAATTGATATCTTTCACCGATATACGTTGTTTATTGGACAAGTTCCTTATTGTTGGAGAGTGTATCCAAGAGGTTCAATCACGCACAACATGCGTAATGATTTTACTATAGTGATGATTGAAGAACTTGGAGATGACATTGCTCTAGTTCCAATGCCTAGGATAGATGTTCAATTAGTGAGATAAGTACTTGAAACATTCAACGCATGACCTACACACTTAATTAAGACAATTTTATAAAATATATACTCGATACAATTTTCTTTACACAAACACGAAGAGAGACAAAAGGTCATTGTTGCATCTAATGTAAACTCTGAACCTCAACTCCAACCCTAATAAAATGTTAATCCAATTCAAGAGTTGGTAAGGATTTTACATTATTTGTTTCAGGCATCTTGTGTCATGCCTTGGGATACACGACTTTTGCCATCGATAATAGTAACGTAGTATTGTATATAAACATACAAGATGTCTTTGAAATCATTCATGATAATTAGATGTTGAATATTGTAGTCATACAACTATGGATGATGTAATACAAGATGTTTTTGAAATCATTTATGATAATTAGATATTGAATATTGTAGTCATACAACTATTGATGATACTATTGATGATGTAAGTAGACCATGAGTCTAAATTATTTATTGAACTTCTATTTAATGAAAGGAGCCATGTGACTTATATTTTATATTGGCAGTGTGGATATATAAGTTGATTAATTGTCAACATGAGAGACACTTATTTGTATGATTTCCTTGAAACTAAAGTCATACAGAAGTTTAAGAATAAAATGAGGTAATGTCAAAATTCCATTAAAAAACCCTCAAGGAGATTTACATGACCTATTTTATTAATTTTATTAATGTGTAAGCAGAAAACACTCTCAATATTTGTTACAAAATCAATATAACATTACTTATTAATATCTTTAATTTAAGTCTCTTTGAAATTGATTATTATTTGTTTCACTACAAAATTGTCGTGTAATTTTGTTCTTTATATAGAAAGTTAAGTGCAAACATCAAAATTGTATATAGAAATATGCCTTAATTATGAAATAATTTATTTTTTAGTTTATCTTATGTATTTTATAAATTATTAATGACTTTTTTTAGGTTTTATTAATGTATGTATGCTTTATATGGCAAATCTACATCAAAATCACATAATCTCTGCATTGCACGTATCTTACGGTATTTGTATTTAGTTTTTCATTCCATCTTTTATAATTGAGCTTATATATTTCAATAAATTAACTTAGTTAATTTTTTATATCAGTGCAAGAAAACTTTAAATGTGACTATTATTTCAATTTTTTATATCAGTGCATGAAAACTTTAAATGTGACTATTATACCATGCATTGAATATGCACCATAAATTATGTTAGTATTGTTAATTTTTGGAAACTGGTTATAATACATTTCAAATATGTTAAACAAACTTTCTAGAGATTTCATATATGATATTGTAAACAAACTAATCTTTACTATCTCTGTTGCAAATTTTTTCAACAAAGAGTAATTAGCCATATAAACAATTGAAGAAATTCTGGACATATATTTTCTTATATATTAGAAATTAATATTTTTTATGGTTAGAGAGTATTTAGACTGTGTCTTTATTATCACTTTATTTAGTTTTTATTTATAATTATGTTTAATTTAAACCAACAATGAACAACATATAATTTAAAATAAAATTATAATATACAAAATTCAATTTTTTGTTCCAATAGTTGCTAAAACTTATATGTGCAATTGTGAGTATTGAAATTGACATCAAATCTTTTAATTTTGTCATTTGAATATCTTGACTACTTATTAGCCCAAAGATTACTTTTTTTTTCCTTTCTTCAAGCGACTGAACAATTATAGTAGTCAACTTCATTTTACTCTTTGAAATTGTTCTTATTATATAATATTTGATTTCTTCTCAGCAAGTCAAAATTTCTAGGTGCCCTTAATGTTTTTCAACCATATTCTATTTTTGCGTCAAAGGCAATATCAACTTAATAAGCATTGGTGTCATCTCACTAGTAGAAAAAAGAGTTTTTACGTTGTCAATACAAGGTCCGTTAAACTAAAAACTGACGTTAACAAAAACGCGGTTGCATTTTTGTAAATAAATGAACATTATGACGTTGGTATACATACATGACGTCGGTTACCACTTATAACCATCCTTGAAAACACTGTAAAAATTAAAATTTAAAATTTTAACTTTTTTTTTTGTGGTGAGTGCATAATGTCGGTTGGGAGAGGCCAATCGACGTTATATTGAGGATGCATGACGTCGATTTTAGCCCAGTAATCGACGTCATGTATGCAGCGAACAAATTTGGGGTGAATTGGGGTTGGATTTGGTTAAATTTAGGATTTTAATGACGTCGGTTGGCCTCTTCCAACCGACGTCAGTGAGCATAACATCGGTTCCCTCCTCTTAACCGACATTATACTCCTTCTTTAATCTCCCAGCGTGTTTTCTCCTTCACTTTTTCTTCTTTCTCCCACTCCGCGCCCTCCTCCATCACTATTCCGAGCCTTTCTTCACCATTTTCGACCTCCATCCTTGCTTCCTTCACCTCCATTTGTGGTTTCCTCCTTCATTACAGTTCGTTGGTTGTTTTGAACGGTGTCATTCTCGTTGAAGCTTCGTTTGAGGTAAGCATTACGCTATAAGCTTCGTTTCTCCATCTTTTTTGTTTCATTTAACTGGTTTAGATGTTTTATGGACTATTTGTTTGGTTTTGATGGTTTTGCAAGTGTTTGTTTCGCTGCATTTGTCTTTTGGAGATAATCTCTTTGTAAAGTCGTCGCCACTGCACCATTGCTCTACAAGAGGTATGTATTGAACCACTATTTTGTATTTTATTTAATCATTATTGAATATTGAAATGCTTGATTGATTGGAATGCTTGTGTTTATTAAAATGCTATTTGTATGTAGTTTGATATATAACAAACGCGTTTGGGTTGAGTTTGGGGATGATCAATCCCTGACAATTTTGTATTTTATTTGAGCATTCTTGAATATTAGAGTGCATATTAGAATGCTTGTAAGATTGAAATGCTTGTTTGTATTGAAATGGTATTTGTGTATAGTTTGATAAATAAGAAAGGCGATTGGGTTGAATTTGAGGATGTTTGATCCCCGACAATTTATTAGTTTATTTGGACATAAAGTAATCTGTATGAAAATCTTTCACTAAATGTAGTGATGGATCAAAGTTGAATAAATGCTAATCGGATCAGTGATGTGTATGAGAAAGGTTTTGAAGAATTTTTAGAATTTGCTAAATGGAATGGACCAGCAATAAATGAAAGATATTACTGTCCATGTGTGAAGTGTGTGAATTTAAAAAGACTAGATATTGAGTTGATACGAGAGCATGTTCTTTGTGATGGTTTCTTGAATAACTATACAACGTGGACTTGGCATGGTGAAGTTCTAGACTTATCGTATGCATCTGAGCAAAATCAATATGAACATTATAATCTATATTCTGAAGATTGCATGGATGACATGATTTGTGATATTGAAGGAGAGAGTGTCCACCAAGCCTATGTGTTTTATTCTTTGAAAGATGATTCACTAACACAATTGTATCCCGGTTGTTCAAGTTTCACACATTTGTCAGTAGTATTACGGTTATTTAATATGAAAGCAAGAAATGGATGGACTGATAGAAGTTTTACTGAATTATTTGAATTTTTGCATAAAATACTTTCTCAAGATAATTCATTGTTGACCAGTCACTATGAGGCCACGAAGATATTGTGTCGAATAGGTTTGGAGTACCGAAAAATACATGCTTGTCCAAATGATTGTATATTGTATAGAAAAGAATTCGAAGGATTACATAAGTGTCCCAGATGTGGGGTATCAAGATACAGAGTAAATGATGATGACGAGGATGAAGATGACATGAAAAAGGGTCCTCCTGCCAAGGTATTATGGTATCTTCCAATTATACCACGTTTAAAATGTTTTTTGTAAATGTTAACGATGCAAAGAACTTGAGATGACATTCAAGTGGAAGAAAATGTGATGGGTTGCTACGACATGTTGTCGAATGGAAGAAAGTCGACTCTTTGTATCCTGAGTTTGAAAGTGATCCAAGAAATGTCAGACTTGGTCTTGCAACTGATGAAATGAATTTGTACGGTAATTTAAGTAGCAAACATAGTTCATTGCCTATTTTGCTAATTATTTATAATTTACCGTATTGGTTGTGCATGAAGAGAAAATATATGATGTTGTCTAGATTATATTAGGACCAAGACAACCTGGAAATGACATAGATGTTTATCTAAGTCCTCTGATAGAGGATTTGAGGTTGTTATGGGATGAAGGCACAGAGGTTTTTAATGCATATGAAAAGGTCAATTTCAACTTGCGAGCATTGTTATTTTGCACGATTAACGATTTCCCGACATATGGAAATCTTAGTGGTTATAGTGTCAAAGGATATCGTGCTTGTCCGATATGTAAAGAGAACACAATTTACCATAAGCTAAAACAAGGGAGGAAGACATGTTACATTGGTCATCGAAGGTTTTTGAAACGTAATCACCCTTACCGTAGGTTGAAAAAAGCTTTTAATAGACAGAACAACACCTTGTCAACACCCGATTTCATCCAGGTAAATAAATTAAAATTAAGAAAATAAAAAATATGTCTACAATTAATTGAATAATCAAAATAAAAAAATAAAAAAGAAAATAATAAATAGAAAAAATATATACACTTGATTAATTTAGGTTTTTATTAAAAAAATAAATAATAAATAATAAAACAAATAAAAAGATGTTTGAATTTATCCATTTTTTTTACAAAACAAAAAAAAATAATAACAGTTAACAAAAACAGAAAAAAAAAACAAAAAAAATAAAAAATAAAAAAAAAAAAAAAAAAAAAAAAAAAAAAATAAAAAATTAAATAACATAAAA
>Ga0209489_104660_pt1 | contig 24990 bp, 17 predicted proteins | sample SiratrowhiteBW_FD_187527 | JGI IMG/M metagenome (GOLD analysis project Ga0209489, IMG submission 187527) | Root nodule microbial communities of legume samples collected from California, USA - Siratro white BW (SPAdes) (version 2) | ecosystem: Host-associated > Plants > Roots > Nodule | place...
TATATATATATATATATATATATATATTCACAACTCAATAAGAGACTCCACGTGATAAGAAAGTTGAGAGGCAACCATTACCGGGTACAAAGGGCATACAGTGGAGCAACACCACTTACTATTTAGATGAGCTAATTCAAACTCTTTGCACTTAACAGAACAATTCAGTGTAAACAAAGAGAATCACGTAATAAACATGGATTGAAAATCAAGCAAAAATAAAATGTAAACTCATCGATCATTTTAACCATGACTAAATATAGCAATCAAAATTTTGAAATCAGTATTCTGATTTCATATTATAAAAATAAAAAAATAAAAAGATAGAAAAAAAACAAAAAATATGAAAATAATATAAATGAACTATGAAATTATGTCATTATACGTAAATTGAAATTGAAAACATTGGTTTACTTATTTTAAATTTTGCTCATTTAAAACAAACCATATCTAAATATAGTAAAAATTGTAATTTTTGTAAATAATTTTTCTAGATACACTAAAGTGTATTTAAAACTCATATATGAAGCATTTGACACATTTTATCTTACAAAACAAAAGTATAAATATAAAATTAATAAAATAAATTAAAAAATAAGATTAGATATAGAAAATATGTATATGTTGTTAACTATTGTCTAAAAGAAGAAGATATTAATTATAAAGTAAGATAAATTAATTATAAAATAAGATAAATTAATTCAAGTGAATCCAATGGAGTAGTTGGGATAATTGTAAATGTTATATTTATTATTTATATGCTTGAATAATCTTTGAAAGAAAATTGTTCTTACCATTTTTTTCTATAGAACGAGATATTGAAAAAAGAAAAAAACTAGTAGAACACCTTTTCAGTTCTTAAAATGATTTTATCCTAAAAGTACATATATAAGAATGTTAAAGTGTCTGGTTAAATAATTACTTATTACATATTTATATTATATGGAAGTAAATATTTATATTATATGGAAGTAAAGATTAAAAATGTAGAATTCTTTATGGGTATATTTTCTTTAAAAATTAGTGATTTTTACACTTATTTAATTATTATCATAAGACATTTAGAACCTAGTAGTACAACTAATGTAAAATTTTACAAACATAATATATATATAAATAATACAATCACGAAACTAGACTTTTACTCTTTTAAACAACACACACAAAAGAATTTTCTAAAATGAATATTACATTGCTTAAAAGCTGAATAACTTTTTTAATCTACACCAAATAAACATTTAGGAAAACAATATTTTATGAATTTTGGTTATGAAAATGTGAAAACAATTGTTGATCTACATGAATAATCAAATCAATACAAGTTATTATTATTATAGGAGCTCCATGATGAAGCAATAGATTGAGCATCAAATTACTTGAATGAAGGATTTTGTTTCTTCTTTGAGAGGTACCTATACAAAACAAAATATCCATCAGTTCAGGCTTAACATGGAAAGCAATATTCATAGAGTTTTAATTAATCAAATGCTAAGTTTCATACCTTTTCCACTTTTCTCAACGGGAGAGTTTAAATAAGCTCTCATTGGATCCATGACAACAAAGAAGTAGATAATTCTGAGGTTGTACCATCCATGCAAATCTCATGAACAATACTGAATAAACACACATCACTACAACACAAACTCAAAGGCAAGAAGTGAAAAATATTAAACACACAAAATCAATGTCATTTTTAAAAACATTCCAAATTCCCTTGAGCATTTTTTTCCATGATAGTGAATATACTTTGTAGATGATTACTTTATTTTTATTTAGGTAGCTGTTTTTTCCATTCAAATTGAATACAGATTCATCTCATTCCTTTTTTGAATTTTCGGATCTATAAAGTGTTATCATATATTTTATTATGTTTTTAATGTCAACAACCGGGATGATTTGTAATAATTTCTAATCTCTTTTAACTTATTTTCTTAATATTTTTACTTCTAATTTAAATTTAAATTTTAATATTTTTATAAATTTAAAATAACAATATATTATAATGTAAAATAGTTATCGTGAATCTAAACTATAATTATATGTTTAAAAAAAGTAATTTATTATCCGCTTTAATTATATATGATATATTTAAAAATATTTATGTGCTATAACTTTTAATAATATATACTAAAAACCTGTTATGCACTAAGGATAAAATACTAGTTGTTGATATATTTTAAATTTTCAAACAATTAATTTTTTTATAAATAAAACTGAAAATAAAAAAGTTACTCTAGATAAATTCATATTTGATTATAAAATATTCAAAATTGATTAACACTTTTCAAATCGGGTTAAATAATATTATTGTTCATGAACATTCCATTATAAATAACCAAACCAAAGATTCCATATAAATAAAAAGGTTAATAAATATTTTCATATTTGATTAAGATATTTATATTTGATTAAAACTCTTTTATAGTAGGATAAATATAGTAAATTTCGTTTATCAGAAATAAATAAATGAGAAACACTTAAAAAGTGTTTTAACCCTATTACAAAAGACCTAGCAATTAAATTTCAAAGAGAAAAACTCCTAATTTCTACAAACAATCCTAAAAAAGAATCTGTTACAAAATGACTTGAACTGAATATTGTATCTCTATTCATACTAGCTTTGATTAACCTGATTCAAGGAGAAACGGTCATTCCAATACTTTGATTAAAACACTTCAACAGTTTGTATTGAGATAACTTCAACAGTTTGTATTGAGATAACATGCATGTCCTATATGTCTTTTCATAGAAACTAAAACTTTATGCAAATTTTAATAAAATAACAATATCAACTTTGAGCAAATAATTAAAAAACTTATATAAGCCAAATTATATTATTAATTTCAAGCATAATATTAGATTAAAGCACCAATAAAAAAACAAAACGTGAATTTAGTTTTGGCATTCCTCTTAAAATCCAATTCCAAGTCTTGTTTTGTACTAATATGAAAACCTTATCGGCTTCAAATGTTTTATCTTTAAAAATTATATTGTTTATGGGTTTATAAATTTCAGACAACTCCTATTACTTTTCACAATATGTGTTTACTTACTGTCTATATCTCTAAGCTCAAAATATTAAAAAATTCCTTAACAGTGCCTAAATCTACATTATGTTATTCTACACACTGGCCACACTATGTTTGTCTCCTTATACAATCCTTTTATATTATGACTAATTGTTTTTGTTATTTTATTTGTAATCCTAGACATTCACTTGAGCTAAATTAAACATTTTTCTCTTTATAAATGAAAGATAATATTTTTCATGTGTGTCTATGTCTCCAAACTATAACTATCTATATACATATAGGATTATGATGTTGGGTGATAATATATTAATATGATTAGATATTATTAAGTAATTATATTTTAACAATTTTAGTATAAATTGTTTATTATTTTTTTAAGAAATGTTTTTGAATATTTTTTTAATAATTTATTAAAATTCATGTTCGTTAAGGACTTGATGATGATTTTTTATTTTTTTAGTTTTTATTAATGGTTAGAAAATATTTAACATGATAATTGACTAGTAATAGGTTTGAATCCTACTTGGTGAAATTGAATTGACTCTAAAATCTCTTGAATAGAAGGAAAAAAATTATTATATTTTATTTTATTTTATTTCATTTTATTTTACGATATGAGAATCGCCATCAAATGTAGGTTTGGGATGTTTAAAAGTGATACCTACTAATTCTATTAATCTTTTAAAGGATAACAATCACCACACTAATTTTTATGTAGGTTTGGGATGTTTAAAAGTGATACCTACTAATTCTATTAATCTTTTAAAGGATAACAATCACCACACTAATTTTTATTTTTTATCAAGAGTTAATTCTATTAGTTATATGAATTATACTTTTATGATATTTAATTAAATATTCTTATAAACTCCTACTTGTTTTATGTTCTACTTTTCCTTAAAATAACCAAGTCAATATTTTTAACTAGAATTAAATTAATGAGATCATGAGAATACATGTTAGTAAGCAATATTTTTTTTTTCATGTCACAAATAATTCAATTATTAAAATATTAGTCAAAGTACACTATAATATTTTATTTAAATACACATATTATATGTTATTACACCAAAACAATGCATGCACATAATAAAATGTTAATAACAATCATAAATAAGTTAAAGCATAACTTTAATTGAATTCACAAGTATGAAACAATACAAGCAAATTATTTATACATGTCATACTAATCATCCTAACAAAAACTTATCAATTATTTTCATGTGTCTCTTAAGACTAAAAATATTTTAGGTAGCGACTCTTTAGTTAGTGAATCCGTTATCATTTAATTAGTACTAATATGCTCAATTGACACTCTTTGTTTCTGTACTCTTCTTTCCTTAACTATAAACTATTTTAAGTCCATGAGTTTTGTACCTTTAAAATACTTGTCAAAAGAAAATAATTGTAGAATTATCACAATAAATTCTTGACGGCCTAACTATATTGTCCACAACATTAAGTTCTGAGATAAAGTTCTGCCGTTATGGCTTCAAACTACAAATGGAATCCCTATGGTGAAGTATCAATAATAAACTATTTTGTACTTTTCTATGAGAATGCTTCTCTAGTCAACGTAAAGATATATTCAAATATTAAATTTCTTGAATCTATATATCCAACGTAATTTGAATCTAAATAATCTATCACTTTAAGATTATTAGTTCTTCTATAAATAAAACATATGATTCTTAATGCCTTGTAAATATCTGAAAATTTTCTTGTAACTTTTCAATGGTCCATTCTAGAATTACTTAGCGACGAGTTCTTCGTGCACCCTAATATGTTCTTCCTGCACCTTAATAAAAAAATTTAATACCACAGTTGCCCTTATATGAAAATCGGATGACACCTCCATCCGGTTGTCATTTGAAAAAAAATTAACATCCAGATGAGCATGCCATCCGGTTGTCATTTAAAAAAAATGACAACTGGATGACCTGGTCATCCAGTTGTCAATTTTTTTTTCAAATGACAACCGGATGGGGGTGTCATCTGATTCTCATTTCCAAATCAAAATGATAACCGAATGAAACTCATCCGGTTCTCATAGTCCAAATTTGAAAAATTAATTCGTTTTCGATTTGGACTATGAGAACCGGATGAGTTTCATTCGGTTATCATTTTGATTTGGAAATGAGAACCGGATGACACCCCCACCGGTTGTCATTTGAAGAAAAATTAACAACCGGATGAGCAGGCCATCCGGTTGTCATTTGAAAAAAATGACAACCGAATGGGGGTGTCATCCGGTTGTCAATTCTTTTTTAAATGACAACCGGTTAGAGTGTCATCTGGTTTTCATATAAGGACAATTGTGATATCAAAGTTTTTTATTAAGGTGCAGGAAGAACGTATTAGGGTGCAGGAAGAACTAGTCTTACTTAGCTTATCCATCCCGGATTAGGGCCGAGTAGAGTACTTAGCTATTCGGATTCCGTCCTCGGATTAAAATAAACCCAACACACACGGGTGGAAAGTCCTCAGATTATTACCGCATAAAGCGGTAACAACCTACAATGATGGGGCTCGGTATTAATTCGATGACATCATCCTTAAATATGGTAAAACATTTATTAACCGAATCAAGATCCATATATTCCCTTTATTTCCCTACAACAATATTATGACATTATGGGGAATCTTGGTAATAATATGTAATAAATCACGAATAAATGGATGAATAAGATTGAATCATGACCAAATACAGAGAAAAATGGTCCACTGTAGGCCTAGAAAACAAGCATAAAAAAAGGGCCTTAATAAGGGGAAATATCATCAAATACTTTGGCCGAAAAATAACTCAGACATCTTTTTTGACGAGAAAAATGGGAACATAACATTTCCAATATATATATATAGTCGAGTGTATGTCTGAATACACTATAAACATTAATTAGTAAATAACACTGGATTTATGTCGCACATGTTGTTGACTCTAAAGTCATAACGGCTAATTCACTAGTTTTGGTTTTTGTACTACCCGCCCAAAGTAAGCATATTATCCGCCTAGGGTATGTATACTGTCCGCCCAGAGAATCGAGAACTCCTATGTACACGAGGAAAAATGATATTCCAAATATACACGCAACCCCTGACGCAAAAGCTGACAAGACGTAAGAAATAAGTAAACTTTAAAAACCCTATAAATACATGAGCAGTAAGGACCAGAGGTAAGAAAGTTTTAAGATAAGCAAATTTAACTCCGATAATCGGGCACTTACTTGAGCGTCGGAGTGTCATCGCAAGTACAACCCCCCGCTTCGGACAAGGTGATCGAGTTATCCGTCCAAAGGGAGAGCCATTCAGACTGGATTGGCGTTGAGGTCGGACTAGATAGGAGAGATACAAACGAGAAGTTGTCGGACTACTGTAGTCCCTAAATTCGTGTAAGAACAATTGGCGCCCACCGTGGGGCCCAGAGTGAGTGCTTGATTTGGATGGTATCCACCTGAAGTCAGACCAATGATCAACGCCAAGAGCGAAACATGTCAGGAGCAGATGTCATGACCTTACTACTATCCCTACAACGTGAGTTGGCGGAGGTAAAGCAAAAAGGAGAGGATGAAGTACGCACTCTAAGGCAGAAGAATGAAGACGAGCTTCGCACGCTGAAACAACAAAATGAGATGGATCTGCAGAACCTTAGGCAAGAAAATGAGGAGATGAAGAAAAAACTGCTGGGAGATAAAGTTGAGAAAACCAAGCTCTGGACCGTATCAGGACGATGTAAGGCCAATACGTTGCGTACTGAAAAGGAAGACGAAGTATCGTATCACACAGAAGAAACGTCCAACTTGGACGAAAGAAGGCATCCTTTCGTTGATGGGATCATAAACATAGAGCTCCCTGCAAGGTGGAGAGGTTTGTCGATAGACTGATACGATGACACAACTGATCCGGAAGAACACATTGATGTGTACACCACAGACATGGAACTCTTCACTACAAATGAGGCAGACATGTGCCGGATTTTTCCATCTTCCCTCAAGGGGATGGCCTTAAGCTGGTTCACAAGACTCCCCCCTTATTCGATAGATTCCTTCAAGACTCTTGTAAGCTTGTTCACTATCCAATTTGCCACCAGCAAGCCTCATCATCTGACATCGCTGGCCCTGGTCAACATCCGACAAGAAAAGGGGGAATCTTTGAGCGCGTTCATGGACCGTTTCGGTCAAGTAGCTCTGCAAATATGAAATTTGAATCCCGAGGTTGCTTTGCATCACATGGTAATGGCTCTCCGACCAGGCCCTTTCGCAGACAGCCTATGTAAGAAACCGGCCTTGAATCTCAATGAAATGCAGGTCAGAGCAACCAAGTTCATGTGTCTTGAAGACTTGAGAGACTTTGGTGGACACGCCAGGGGTGAGCCCTAGGTGGAGAAGGCCAGGGCGAGGGAACGACCTAATTTCTCATCCTTACCGTCGAAGTCAAAAGAAACCAAAATCTCGAGATTTGCTAGCTACACGCCTCTTAACGTCCATTGGGGGTGAGTGTTGGAAGAAGCGCTCAATGCGGACCTGTTCCCTACTCCCCGGAGAGCGGCCCACCCCGAAATGCAGATACCTCCAATAGGTTCCACCAAAACTATGGCCATAGTACTGAGGAGTGCATGGCACTCAAAGACAAGATCGAAGAGTTAATTCAAGCAGGACACTTGAAGTAGTTTGTCAGGAGGATCCCAGAACAGACGAGGAGGAGGCAACGCACTCCCGAAAGGCAGAAGGACTTTCGGGGAGGTCGAAGACAGCGAACCATGGAGGGACTAGAACCACCTTGGCATCAGTCACCACCGCCCATAAGTCAAGGTCCCAGTGTAAGGGGAGTTATCAACACAATAGCAGGGGGTTTTGCAGGAGGAGGAACGACATCCACGGCCAGGAAAAGGCATCTACAGATTGTGCAATCCGTCAATGTGATATCGCGACCTCTCGCGAAGAAGATGCTGCCCATTACATTCACTAATGCAGATTTCAAGGGGGTAGATCCCCAACAGGATGACCCCATGGTAATCACAGTAGAAATAGAAAACTTCGCAGTCATGAAAACTCTGGTAGACCAAGGAAGTTCTGTTGACATTTTATACTGGAGTATTTTCAAAAAGCTCAAAATTCCAGAAGAAGACATGCAGGCATATGAAGATCAGATAGTTGGTTTTTCAGGGTAACGAGTGGATACAAGAGGCTACATAGACCTTTATACCAAGTTCGTTTATACGAGAACACAAACAAAGACTATCAAGGTGCGCTACCTGTTGGTAGAAGCGAATACTTCCTACAATGTCCTCTTGGGCAGACTGTCATTAAACACACTAGGCGCAATTGTATCTACGCCACACTTGGCCATGAAATTCCCGTCCCCAACGGGTGATATTATCACGGTGCAGAAAACGGCTCGCCAGTGCTATGCGGCTAGCCTAAGGGTGGAGTGCATGAGACCACCTAGCGCACAAGTAAGGAGTAAAGAAGTTAGGCGAGATCATGTCGTGGCTGTCACGGACTTAGACCCACGGGTTGAGGAGATGAGAGTGGAGCCTCAAGAAGAAACGAGGGTGGTATCCCTAGTAGGCGAGCATAAAACAACCTGAATTGGAACTTCTTTGGGCAATAAAGATGCTGACTATATAGTGGAAATGCTGCGAAATAATGTTGATACATTTGCCTGGACGGCGGCCGACATGCCAGGAATAGATCAAAATGTTATCATGCATAGGTTGGCAGTGTTTAAAGACGCTAAGCCTATAGCCCAAAAGAAGAGAAAGTTGGGAGAGGAGAAGCGAATGGCCACTAAGGAGGAAGCAGGCAAGTTATTACAGGCAGGATTCATCAAGGAAGCCCAATATACTACGTGGCTGGCTAACGTGGTACTGGTAAAAAAGGCCAACGGAAAGTGGCGGATGTGCACCGATTACACAAACCTTAACAAAGTGTGCCCCAAGGACGCATATCCGCTACCGAGCATCGACCGCCTAGTGGATGGAGCGTCGGGCCATCAGTTTATGAGCTTCCTAGATGCGTTCTCAGGATACAATCAAATCAGAATGCATCCACATGACAAAAGCAAAACAACATTTATGACCGATGATGCCAACTATGCATACGAGGTCATGCCCTTTGGACTGAAGAACGCTGGCGCGACATACCAACGTCTAATGGACAAAATATTTCGAGAACTCATCGGAAGAACCGTAGAAGTATATGTGGACGATATAGTGGTCAAATCTGCGTCTTGTGCGCAACACCAAGAAGATATGTTACAAGTCTTCAATGCCTTAAGAGGAGTAGGAATGAAGTTGAATCCAGAGAAGTGCGTATTTCAAGTAGAAGGGGGGAAATTCATGGGATTTATGTTAACACAAAGGGAAATCGAAGCTAACCAGGATAAATGTCGGGCCCTCATTGACATGCAGGATCCCAAGAGCGTCAAGGAAGTTCAGCGATTAGTAGGAAGAATAGTCGCGTTGTCACGATTTATGCCCCGAATGGCTGAAAGGATCAGACCAATCCTAAACTTGTTGAAAAAGGCGTCCTGATTCCGGTGGGTCGCACAATGCCTCACAACATTTGCTCAATTAAAAGAATTCTTAGCCGCTTCGCCCGTCATACAAAAACCAGTGCCCAGTAAACCTATCCTGATATACTTATCGGTTACCAGAGAAACCATAAGTTCAGTTTTAGTTCAAGAGGTGGATGGCGAGCAGATGCCGGTCTATTTTGTAAGCCGAACTTTACAAGAAGCAGAAACCAGATACCAAACAATCAAAAAGGTCACTCTGGCCTTAGTAACCACTGCAAGAAGAATGAGGGCTTACTTTCAAAATCATGAGATCATAGTCAAAACAGACTACCCTATTGCAAAAATACTTTCAAAACCCGACTTGGCTGGCCGCATGATATCATGGGCAATGGAACTGTAGGAATATGGGATCAAATATGAGGCTCGGGGAGCAATAAAAGCTCAGGTTTTGGCTGATTTTGCTGCCGAATTGGGGCAGGAACCCCCAAGAACTTTGAAAGATTCCTCCACCTGGATATTATACGTGGACGGATCCTCCAACAAACAAGGATCCGGTGCGGGAGTAGTATTGAAAGGACCAGGGGAACTCATTGTGGAGCAATCCCTGAGGTTTGGTTTTAAAGCCTCAAATAATCAAGCAGAGTATGAAGCGCTGATAGCAGGGTTGGAACTCGCACGAGACATGGGAGCCAAAGATTTAATATGTCGAAGTGACTCGCAGTTAACAATAGGTCACAACACTGGGGAATTCCAAGTGAAGGACCTGGTCCTGCTTAAATATTACCACAAGGTTCAGGCTTTGTTGTAGTGTTTTCCATCTGTCAAAATAGAACATGTCAGGCGAGAACATAATGCTAGAGCTGACCTGCTATCCAAGTTGGCGAGTACCAAAAGAAAAAATCACCACCATTCGGTAGTGCAACAAATGATAGAAATGCCAAGTGTAGTTGAAAACGAGGCAGATTGTGGTGTGGTTGAAGCGGAGGAATGCTGGTATGAACCCATCCGAAATTATCTTCTCACTGGAGAATGTTCGGATAAAGACTCACGCACAATAGAGGCGAAGAGCTCTCGGTATACGATGATAGGGAAAGATTTGTACAGAAGGGGATACTCAAGACCTTTGTTGAAGTGTGTCACAAAGACACAAGCTAAATACATCCTGGAGGAGCTACACCAGGGGGTATGCGGATTCCACTCTGGAGCCAGGACTACTCTAGCAAGGACCTTGAGAGCTGGGTATTATTGGCCTACCATGCAAACCGACCGTGCCGAGTATTGCAAAAAATGTGAGAAGTGTCAGGAATTTGGTAACATTGTACATAGCAAGCCAGAGACGCTACACGGAGTGACATCTCCTTAGCCTTTTGCTATGTGGGGAATGGACATCATAGGACCTTTCCCTCCCGAAAAAGGACAGTGCAGGTTCCTCGTGGTAGGCATTGACTATTTCACTAAATGGGTTGAGGTGAAACCATTAGCCACTATAGCCTCGCGAAAAGTGGAAGCTTTCGTCTGGAAAAGCTTGATATGTCGCTTTGGAATCCCTCACACAATTGTCACAGACAATGGGCGACAATTCACAGACCGAGCACTTCTCGCCTTTTATGAAGGTTTGGGAATCCGTCATGTGACAAGTTCGGTGGAACACCTCCAAACCAACGGCCAAGCTGAGGCAGCAAACAAAGTCATTTTGAATGAACTAAAGAAGAGGTTGGGGATTGCCAAAGGAAGATGGACAAAAGAATTACTGGAGGTGCTATGGGCTTATCGTTGCACCCCACAGACAAGTACTCAGGAAACTCCTTACAGCATGGTATACGGAACTGATGCAATGATCCCGGTGGAAGTGGGAGAGCCAACATTGCGAAGGCAGCTAGTAGACATGAACCATAATAACGAAAGTTTAGCCGTAAACTTGGACATTATCTGTGAATTGAGGGACCAAGCCAGAATCTGGGATGAGGCAAGTAAACTCAGGGCTGCACGAAGGTACAATACGAAAGTCAAACCGAGAAGTTTCCAGGAAAGTGATTTGGTCTGACGCATGCATAGCGAAGCACGGAAGAACGATGGAAAGTTTTCGTCCAACTGGGAGGGACCTTTTCGGGTTGCAGCATCACTCGGGAAAGGCGCGTATCGATTAGAGCACTTATCCGGACAAGGCATTCCGAGAACTTGGAATGCAACACATTTAAATTTTTATTTTAGTTAACATGTAAGGAGGGGTACTCTTTCCTTAGCTAGGTGTTTTATCCCTAAGGAGGGTTTTCACTAACAAGGTTTTAACGAGGCCCAAACAACATCTCGCATCAATGAAATCTTTTTGGCAAAAGTTGGAACACATTCTACTCGGGGGCGAGTCACTCTGTGGTGATCCCCAATACCAATTATGCTAAATACCCACTAATCCCCTCTAGGGGCAGCAACAATTCACTCCAATGTGATCCAAGCGAGGTATATTTGGAAGCCGCTTTCACTCCATGGTGAAACCTTCCTACAAGAGACACTGTGCTCCATAGTGAAGCTCCTATTTCCTACCTTGAGCTATACATAACCAAGAAATTCGACCGAAATATAGTCAGTAACACAACCAAAAACTAACTGTTTAAAAATAACATAATAACTGGAAAACCGAATAAAACGCCTTGTCATTAAAGATATTGGGAATCATTACAAAAGGTCCGATCAGATCAAGACCATAGGATCAACATCAAAAAAGCGGTTGCCTATGGCAACTATACAAAAAGTCTATTAAAAAAGAAAAAGAAATATTTTTATGCAGTCAATCTTCCTTATCGGCAACGTCAGCATTTCCTCCCCCTCAGGCGGAACAGCCTCGTCCTTATCAGCAGCAGGTGTCAGATTCTGAGCAGAAGTGGGTATATCCTTAATAGGAATCAGGCGGCCGTCGAACACATCCTTATCCGGATCAAGATCGTTCTGTTCAAGGATGCCGTAAAGAAATATAGTTTGACGGACCGCCTGTCCGAAGGCTTCTTTATGAAGATCAATCACATAATCCTTCAAATCGTTAAGCTCAATTCCCACTTGAGCTTTCTCAGACACTGCTTCGTCATGCGCAAGGGTGGCTTCTGAAAGAGACTGCTCGAGCTCCCGGACATCCTCCAGAAGCTTTTCATTTGTCTTCTTCACGCCCTCCGAGTAAGCCCTTAGAGCATCCCTCTCATACTCCGCCTTCCTAAGCCTCAGCTCCGCTGTCTTTAAAGACTCGCCCAGGGCGGCATTGACATCACGAGCCTCTTTTAAAGTTGTCGTGGCCGACAACTCTTCCTTAACCTTGGCAAGTTCGGCCACACCACCTTTCAGCACATGGGCACGAATCACTTTGGTAAGAGCTAAGGACCGACTATGCATTTCAAGACATGTGTTGACCAGTTCGATAGTAGAACAGCCAGTGAAGGTCTTCTTCTCAGCAGATGAAAGGACCACACTGGTGCCCTTGGCAAAAGACATGTCGGGGGCGAAGAGGGGACCTATTAAACCCCTATCAGATTCATCTGGATCCTTACTCGTGTCCGGGACACTTAGTCGAGATCTCTTTGGAGAAGGCTGAGAAGAAGAAGCTTTCTTATCTTTGCTTTTCGGTTTCTCTTTCTTCTCTTTCCGTTTTCTCTTCTCGCTATCAGGAGGAGGGGGAGCTTGATGGGGAAAGGGTGTGGCGTCAGGAGCAGGACCCTCGCCGACAACTCTCTGTTCGGCAGCGCGATCCTCTTTGATTTTTTGCAGTTTTCCGAGATAAGAGGGTCCCCTTTAAGCCATTATACCTGTCAGGAAGAATGAAAATTCAGCAAGGTTAAAAACCGATACCATATCGTCGCAAAAAAAACGAACATACCAGACAAATCCACCCAGCTGTGTGGGGAAAGATAAAGCTTAAGAATGGATCGGACATTGAGCTTCCGAGGGAGTTGGTCCATAATGTCAAACATCTTCTTGTCGTCCTCGATCGTGGGAGACCTCGGCCAAGACAGATAGTGGACTGGATCCCGGGTCCAATACAACGGAAACTTAGCATTATCCCCATTGAAAAAATGATGCCTGCTGGCGGGGGTTATGATGATTTCGAAAAAAGAATCCTTAAAATATTTGTAAGAAGAAAAAAAGGGAGTAAAAAGAACATTATGAGATTGACTGATCAGAGAAACCCATTTCACAGGAGAAGAAGGGCGAGTACTGTAGAAGGACAGAAAAACATGAGGGGAAAGGCGAAGGCGGAACATCTCAGCCAAAAGCCGAAATGCCTGAAGGGACGCCCAAGAATTAGGATGCAATTGCGTGGGCGCCACATTCAACGCACGTAATACGCCCATAGTAAATTCATCAAAAGGGAGGCGAACAATGGAATCTGTAAACATGCAAGGGTAGATATAAAAGAAGTCGTGATCATGACCTTCACGCCCATGACACACGTTGTCCACAGGCGAACAACGTTCAGCAAAGAGCTCGGGGCTCGTTTTCCCTGTAGTGAACATGGGAATTGCTGCGGCATAGGAATTTACCATAGAAGACCATCTATACCTAGAAAACCGACAGGTGACCAGGGGTACTTGCCCACTCATACCCATTTTGATGAGGCATGTTGTTCTCGGCTAGCTCAGACGGAAGCATGCCAACAACATTAGGCTGCTCAAAAGCTCCATCATGATTGTTACCGGATACTTCCTCGGATAAAATGGGCGAGCCCTCAGAAACCCTAGACTCGGCCATGGCACTTGATGAGACACTTCCAGTGGATTCAGAAAAGCCAGACAAGGAGGACATTTTTACCTTGGAAAACGACGTGTTGCACTTAGCCACTATACTACAAGAGTTGCCGGATATCAAAGAAGTTTTGGAACGCGTAGGAAAAATGTAACCCCAAGGTACTTATTTATAGACGAGACACACTGTTCAAGAAATCTGAACAGTACACGATCAAATTCCCATTGCAGGATCAAACAAGGGGAATAGTCATCTAAGGATGCCATGTCAGCATCATGTGAGAAGAACAATTAAGATGAACAAACTATTGAGTTCCCTCACTTCGCCAGTAGGCAAGCAGCAGAAAAAACGAATAAAGTAAGCATTGAACTATTCGTCCAAATTAGACGAAAGGTCTCCGCCTGATACGAAAGACTTCACTTTCCAATTCTTTTCACTCAAGTCTGGGGGGCAAGTGTACTACCCGCCCAAAGTAAGCATACTATCCACCTAGGGTATGTATACTGTCTGCCCAGAGAACTGAGAACTCCTATGTACACGAGGAAAAATGATATTCCAAATATACACGCAACCCCTGACACAAAAGCTGCAAAAGCTGACAAGACGTAAGAAATAAGTAAACTCTAAAAACCCTATAAATACGTGAGCAGTAAGGACCAGAGGTAAGAAAGTTTTAAGATAAGCAAATTTAACTCCGATAACTGGGCACTTACTTGAGCGTCGGAGTGTCATCGCAGGTACAACCCCCCGCTTCGGACAAGGTGATCGAGTTATCCGTCCAGAGGGAGAGCCATTCGGACTTGATTGGCGTTGAGGCCGGACTAGATAGGAGAGATCCAAACAAGAAGCTGTCGGACTATTGTGGTCCCTAAATTCGTGTAAGAACAGTTTCTAAAGGTTAACTTTACGTAGTGTTATTTAAGTTGGTACTCTAATTCATCACTAATTTTTAAATTAGTTTTTGATTAAAGTATTTTAGTGTTAGTCAAGCATGCTCTAATACATTTTTATTTTAAAATTTTTTAATTTAATGTGGACTAAGCCTAGACTAAATAAAATTTATGTTTAGTATTAATTTAATTTGTATCGGTGTGACCGACACTAATAACAATGATTTAAAAAAAAAATCTTGTACAACGCCTTTGTTTTTAATAAAAGTAAAATAGTAAAAGAAAAAAAATGCAATAGATGAAGGAGATAAGTGTAGATAAAGAATATGAGTATGGATGAAGCAAATGAATGTGAATGAAGAAAATGAGTGTGGATGAAAAACGATGAGTGTAAAGAGATTTGTGTAGAAAAGTGAGAGAGGAAAAATACTTTACCGTTTTTATTTGTTGTCATGATCATGTGCAAATTCATAACAAATAAATTAATATTGGCTTAATCGACGCTAACTTAAATAAATATTAAAAATATATTATGTTAATATTTATTTGATCAACATTAAATAAATAATGAAATATATAAAATTAGTGTCAATCTCGGCAACATTAATTTAAACTAAAAATAAACAAGATTAGTGTCAACTAGACTATACTAATCATATTTATTTTTAATATTTATTTCAGTTGGCATCAGTTTAGAATCATCTAATTTCACGCTAATAATGTTCAGCATTATGTGGACTTCATATGTCTCAACTAAGTAAACACTAATTATATACTAGCACAAATAATTTTATTTATTAAAAATTTAGTTTCAACGTGACATTGACTTAGTTGACTTTATTCTTGTATTTAGTATTGGTTTATCTGGCGTATATGTTTTACATAATATAAAATTAAATTCAAAAATAATTTCGTTCTTTGTATGCTTTTAAAAAAGTTAACCTTTTGTGTCAGGTTAGAGTCAGTTTTGATGACTCTAATAGCGTCACATTTTGGTTGACGTTATTATTTAAAAGTTAGTGTTGCAACAAAGAGTTACTTCTCCTTTTTAGTAATATTGTTAGACAATCTGAGTGGTTTGTCCTTGATATTGTGTCTACTCTTACATACTTAAAACTTGCATTCTCTTTATTTTATCACTCACTTAAAACTCCTTCTTCCACTTTCATTGATCTTAAACTTTCTATTAATATTGTTGTTGTCTATGTATTTTATGAAGCCAACTCAGGTCAAAAACAAAGGAGACTTGAAGATGTTTTAGCTTTAGTGTGTGTGTGTGTATGTGTATTGTCTAAATCATGTGCATACATCATATGTCATTGGAATGAGCTCTAAATATCCTCTAATATTTTCAAAATATAAAATTAGAAGTGGGATAAATTTGTTTAAGTCAAAATGTTTCAATAAAACTTTAAACGAATTATTTTTCAAAACAATAAGCTAAAAGAATCCTATCACCAGGAAATCAATCGATTTAAATCTGTTTTCAATCGATTGATTTTATAACACTATAACAAACTTTCAAAACAATTTTAGAGACTTATATAATAGCTTTCAAAAATATTTTTTCAAGAAGAGAACATCACTGAGACATGTAAGTGAACATTGAGAACAAAAACAGTAAGCAATAGAGTGATTTATAAAGTATTTTTTATTCAAGAAGAACCAAGAAAGTGATTCTTGGAGCACATTCTTGGATAGTGATTGTATTGCACTGGTTTATAGTAGTTTAGCATTCAGAAAAGTCACTGCAATTCATTTTCCTCTATTGGTTTTATGTTAATGTAATTGTAGTGCTGTATAGTTTTCAATTTTCATTAATTGAAGGTATTTTGGGACTACAATTGTATAGAGTTTACTCTTGTAGGGGTGCAATCGGGTTTTGCACTATGTTAGTGTGATATTGCATTGGTGTAATAGGGTTCTGCACTGTGATTATGAGATCTTGCAGGGTGCAAAATTGTTGCTTTGTTATACTGTGTGAACAATAGTGTTCTTTAGTGAAATTCTTTTACTTATTGACAAGGAGATTGAATGTAATTTTTGAAAAAAAGTGCATCAAGATAAATATGGGTGTTCTTGCTCTTTCTTTATCTTAATCTTGTTTGAGGAGTTGATTCTGCATAATTTTTACAATTAATTATTTTTAGAATTCAATTGATTGCTTCTCAGTTCTTTTCTTATTATTATTGTTAATCAAATATGTTTTGGATTGAATATGTTAATTTTGTGATTTAACAAATTGTTTTCCTGTACTACTGATTGTTTGGCTGATTTATTTTCTTGTAATCATCTTGCAAGAATATGAGAAATTTCAATTCATTATCTTTTTAGATTGCATTCTATAGTTGATTAATTGATTCTGAAATTCAATTGATTATAATTTTTAAACAACAATTATAAGATTTCAAATTATCTGTTTTTCAATTTTAGTTGTAGTTGGAAGTGGATTTTTCACAAGGTAAATTCAATGCATTGAATTAAATTGATTATTTTTTTTAGCATTGTACTAATTGTTATTTTAATTTATTGTTTTTGGTTTTTTAATTGGTTGATTTTCTCTTGTGTTGTTAATGATTGTATAATAATCTGTCTCAATTGAGAAAATTCCTTTTTCCTTTATTTTTTTTATTATTTAATGAAAGTTTTTAAAAGTTTAATTCACTCCTATCTTAAATTTAATCTAAAATTCTTTTTAATTTCAAAATAATGATTTTAATGAAAATATCATCATATAAAACTGCTTATAAGTGTTTTTATATTTTTAGGTAATAAAGTTTAAATATTACGATCTTTTATTATCTCCCACGATCTTTGAGTTCTGAAGTAAATCTTCATCTTTCCGCAAATGAAAGTTTTCACGAAAAAATATGAGATGAAGATAAAGAATTATTGGAAATCCAATTTTTGTGTGGTATTATTCTCTTGTACTTTTTGCTTTTTCTTTATATTTCTAAAAAAAATGATAGCATATTAACGTGTTAACGATAAAGAATATTATAAATGCAGAATGAATTTCGATAAAAAAAGATATAATATATTATTAAAAGTTAATATTTTACCATCACAACAAACTCACGCAATACAAAATGAACCCTAAAAACTTTTTTTTTCAAACCTACAAAAAGAATCAATTTTGTAAACTTAGATACGGACACCAGTCCTTTGACACCCATAAAAGTGATATACATTTCTTTTAAACTTAAATAATTATTATTTATTATAATCTAATATTTTATTGTAAAATGAGTTGTAACATGAATAATGGTGTAAAAAAGATATTTTTTTTTCTTATATAAAGTGTTCATATTTACACAACTAATATTAAACTAGTAATCTCCATATGTTATTAGAAATTATTTATTTTAATTTGGAAAGATCATAAAATAATAATAAATACATTAGAAGGTAATCCATCAAACATCAAAAAGAAAAAAATTCTCAAATTTTAAGCGTTAATGTTCTGAATATTTAATTCCACAAGTAAAGCTCCTTTAAAATTTAAATCTGCAAATAATTACTTAGACAGTTTATATCTGCAAATAAAATCTTGCGAAAGAAAATCATAAATAATTCCAGCTGAGTAATGAACCTACAAATAAAAACATTTTTTTGTGAACCGACATTTTTATTTGTTAGTTTTGTGTGAAGAGAACCTCACTTTCTCATCATGACTCTATATTCGATTTCTTTCCCTTCATTTTTTTTCTCAATTCAAAAAATAAAATAGTGAAAGTTATCTAAAACACCAAGAATATGCACCAAAAATATTCCCATCTAAACCTCTCATCCAAATAAAACACACACACTAAGACAACAATAGAGATAAATTCAAATTCAAAGCATATATATAGGTGAGATGTCATAATAAGTGGTTGATAAACACCTCAAAAAAAAATAATAATAACTCCTGAACATGCCACGGCCAAACTTTTAAATTTCAACTCACCAAAATTAAACTATATGTTATAGCATAGAAAGCGATTGAAACAGTGTCCAAATACTCCTTCAAACATTAATCACTTTTATGGTCCTACTAAATTGTGCCAATTCAAGAACCTTTGCTTCTAATATCAACCACTGAGGATGTTAAGTCTCTTCCATGGCATAATAATAGAGGATGTTAAGTCTCTTCCATGGCATAATAATAAATCTTATGTTTCTTAAAAAAAAAATTAGATGAATTGATTCTCAACAACTTGTTAAGATAAGAACAGACTTTACTTTTAAAAAGGCTTCCAGAATTTTGTTCTACAGAATCATATCATATTTCCAGGAGTTTTGGGTTACATTTGAATATTTTTATAAATATTTTTAAAATTTTAAATAAATAAAATAAAATTTATAAGTAAGTTTCTATATTTTCGTAGGAATACAACTCTTTTACTTAAGACGAGATAATATATGCTTCGTGAAAATAAAAACAGTAAAGAAATGATTCTCAATAACCTTCGAATATGAAAATACTTTCGTATTCTTATTGAAAAAAAAATATCACAAACATCATTCAAAATATTATTAACATTAGAAAATGAACTCGGGTTCTTAAAACAACTTACCAACAGCAATTGCTTCGATAAAAAAAATGAAATGTTTGTTTTGGATTAAGGTTAACTCTGTTGTTTGAGTTATTATGGATGTAATTATTTTTTTACTGATAAAGAAAATCTTTATTTTGGTGCATAAAGAAAAGACTACAGAGAAAGTGCAAATGCAAACACAAAGACAGTGAAATAAACCAACCAACCACTTCAAAAGGGGCCCACACCCCACCATTTTGCTTATTGATGCAATTAGATTGAGAATATTTAGTGAGTTGAATAAGTTGGGAAGCAAAATCCAAAGCAATTTCCTCCAACTCATTATTTATATACTGTTGACCTGCATTATCTGTTATAAACTAAAATGATCCAACTCCTGTATCACCAAGTGCTTGCTATGATATGACTTTGGAGTATTTCTCATTTTTTTCTATAGTCAAAATCAATTCACAATAAGTGTTTTCTGGTAAAATTTAATGAGAATGTCAAAATAATATTACATACCAAATATTAATTTACCATAACTAATTTTTCTGATATATTAAAGAAGTACCATAAGCATGAATATCTTAACTTTTAGACAGTAGATATATAGTAACACTCCAGAAGTACACAAAAAGGCCTTGTCTTCTACTTTGTTGCTTTCTTATGTGGAAGGACTCATCTTGTTGTTTTGCCAGAAATCATTGCATTATTTTTTTAAGGACATACTTCACACGTATAAAATGGTGCAAGGAAGAGAAAGCTAGCTAACTATTCAGAAGATGGGAAACTGGAAGGGTTGGAGGTACTTCAAGAGGGTGTCTATCTACCCAATTAGAAGTATCCTTCTTAAAGTGACTTCAAAGTTCATGTTCAAATCTAAAGGTAAAGCTACTTTGAAGTTGAGATGCTATGATTCACTTGTAATTCTGGATGACATAGTTAACTTTCCTTTGATACTTCTTTGTTTATGGAGTTGAATACAGGGCATAGAAATGGACTTCTGAGTCTTTACAAAGACATGGAGTCTTGTGGAGAATATTCAGATATCCAAGTTATGTGGAAAATGATTGAGTCTTCCTCTCCTCAAAATACATTTCACAAGAAAAGAACCAATATTTCTTCATATTGGATGATCTGTTTTAGGCCAACTTGAAATATTGTTGAGTGGTTGTTTACATGGTCATGATTTTTTCTTGATGGGTGAGTGCAGCAAAGGTTTGATTAAAGTATCATATGAGAAAGTGGAATCAAAATTTTCAAGTTCCATTCCCTCAGCGTCTACTCCTTCCTTCACACATTAATTTTGTTTCCAAGGGAAGTAAAAGGGAATGATCAGACTTTAATTATTCAGTATCAGCTGAGTTTTAGTCTATATTTTGGATCTACATTTCAGAGGTAGGTTTGCATTTGTAAATACAAGCTCGAATCATCTATATTTTGCAAAGTATAGTTTTAAAGCAACCAATGATTCTTTTGAAACTTAGTATGTGAATTGCTAAACAGGAAACCAAAACATATCACCAAATTTGGCAAGACAAATATAGTTCAACAATACAGCTGAACAGAAACCAAAAATAGCCCAAAGAATTACCATCCAAAAAAGAAGCAGAAATCACATAAACCAGCGTGATATATCCAGTTAATATAGGTGTTGCCGGTGCAGCTCTTACAATTTACCAATATCCAAATTGCCAATTTCCATTTGTGCATCATTTTCTTATGAAAATCTTACACAGATTTGTGTTTATTTTAAACCTAATAACATCTTTTCAAGTAAATTAATGTATAGGTATCAGTAAGAAGAGCAATGTTTTTGATACTTGTACTTGACATGTGGCCTTCAATTGAAGAATTCTGTGTTTGGACTCAAGTTGAATTCCAAATTAAGTTTAACTTTCAAGTTAGTTTGTGGCAAGTATTCCAACTAAAATTTTTTCCTGTGACAACCTTCCTCAATTTAGAGAGGATATTATACTCGTATCCCTACACTTTTGATGTTTCAAAAACATTCTAAACTTTTAATGACATTCCTTTCTTAAATACATTAAGCGTATGCTTTAGGTATATGACATATTAAACAAACGTCTATTTCGATCTAGTATTCCTCATTATCAAGATTATGAAATTTTTAATACCATCAAGTCGAAGTAACCATTGACAGTTTTAATAGAGAGGGACAATTGAAAAGCAGATACCAAATGTTATTGCATAATATGCTCGCAGTCTTTACACATGATACTTGCTACCACAACAACACTACAAGTTCTTACACCTCAGTACATAGGAAAAACATTTAAACACTACTTCTAAATTAGAAAACAACCAGAATTTAATAGAAGAGCAAATATAAATGAAGACTAATAAAGTCTATTCAAGTTCAAGCCGCATGGCCATCATGAAGCAGACTTTGATCAAAGTGCCAAACACCTGCAAGCCATAAAACACAAACACAAGCAGAAGCTATTAGGAGAAAAGTACCATACTGATGGAAATGTACACATCAAAGGCAAATTTAGTGAACCAATATGAGAAATAGTGGTAGCAAAACATACCGTGACCCTTTCCAACCCTTCTCAGTTGAGCTACATACTCTGATATCTTCTTAATTGCTTCAACCTGTACAAAAGAAAGGGACACGTTTTAAGAAACAGATAAAACAGACTGGTAACAAAAGCAAGGTACAGTCTCTATATATTGTTAATTGCCGAAATTTCTATGAATTCACAACCACTCTGCAGTTTAGATGACTTTTACCTGTTCAGACAGAAACTCGCTTTCAATGAAGTCTGCCATTTGAGGGTCTTTATTGCGATCTGCCACCTGTTAGATCAAATAATTTGAGTTCCAGAGGAAAAACAATTAAGAGAAAAACAAAACCAAAAGCAGAAAAGTAAAGATGCATTACACTGTGCACATTCCGAAGTTTCTCATTCACTAACTTCTCCAAAGACAAAGCTAATTCCATAGCTGAACAAAGCAATAGAGGAAAATCAGCATATATATTCAATTGATAACATATGAGAAACCACAATGCACAGTTTCAGAACTTAACAGAGTTATTGAAACAGTAATTAAATCAGTAAGCTCACCATACAATGCTTCCCCCTTTTCCACATGCTCAAATTCTGAGGGTACATTCTTGATGGGGTGAAGAACCACTCTTCCACCACGAGTGTTCTAAACAATTTACAAAAAACCAGATATATCAGTATACTGTCATGTAACTTCAGAGAAGTTACTTTTAGCTGCATGATTAGGAGTTAACAGTGAACAATAAAATTAATTTGACCTGGTATTTCATAAGCTTTTCAGCGTGCTCTCTTTCTTCTTCACTAGATTCCTTGAAGAACCTGTTTTCAACAATAACAGCGCGTGAAATGAACACCCGTTTGAGAAAAGGAAAAAACTTTAAGAAGAAGAAGACACAAAGGGTTTAATGTTAGTTACTTGGCAAATCCCTTGAGAGCTACGTTGTCCCTGTCAAAGTATGCAAACAAAGAGTGGTACACATAGGAAGCATTGTATTCCACACTGTGACACAAAATTGAAGTGGAAAAACTCTTAGCAGAGGACCAGTATTAGATGCAAGCAAATATAAAATTATACAAATTTTCAATTTTTTTCTAAATAAATAATGCGTTCTAGGCATCTCAAAATTTGATCAAATTTGTTTTTAATTCTTATAATTTAAAAATGATGGTTTTGATCTTGGGTATGGTAAAAAAGTGACTAATTTGGTCCAGATCTTGTACTTCAGTTTGATGTAATTAGGGACAAAATCCACCGCATCTGAAAAATTCTCTGCTAAAACCAAAACCACCATTTATATAACACAAAAACTAAAAAAAACATTTTAAAAAAATTAAATACAAATTTACCCTTTTTATCTCAGGATCAAAACTGCAGAACAAAATCTAAAAAGTGAAGCAGAGGGATTGTTAAACGGTCAATACTCTTAAGACATCAATGATTATCATTATGTACATATAATAATCAACGTTGGTTTCTATTTTACAAGAACTAGTACAAGGAAAAGTACTTTCCTGAGTTTAATCATTCAATAATGCAAAAGGCTAACTTTAGAAGAGCATATATAAAAATAATTGTTCGATCTGCTTATATAACAAAAGCAAAGACTCTAAACATTATTTTAAACTTTTTTATGTTTTGCTTTCATTCTTCAATCATAAAGCTGTCAACTTTTCAATCTGTTTAAACAAATCTCTCTAAACAGGAGACAGAAAACGCAATAACAGATTCCTAAACAAAAACGTCACAGATAACAAAAGCAGAAGTAATTACTCCAAAATTAACCCAAAAAAAATTGAAAATCAAAGAAGTGCTCACTTTATCTGCTCATTAATGGCAGATTCACACTCATCAGTGTAGTACTGACGAGCCAAGGAAACCTGCGGAGCAGTGGGAACAGCAAGCTCTTCCTTCTTAACCTCCTCAAAGGGTTCAAAGATCACCCCAGTGAGAGGCGCAGGAGAGGCACAAACCGCAAGGTTTCTGCTTCCCACTTTGTGGTTCAGAAAGCTCAAAGAAACAGAACAGGTTGGGTTTCTCACGGCTGCCCCAGCACCGTCTGAGAGAGAGAACCCAGAAAAGGGAGAAACTTTAGAAGGAGCGAGGGCCATGAGATCAAAATCTCCAAAAGGGTAAGCGAAAGAGATCGAGAAAGAGGGAAAGGAAATGGGGGAAGAAGAAGAAACAATGGCGGCTAAGAATTGAGGTATGAGTTGTGGTGGTGAAGCTTGCGTGGGACAAGGAAGGTATATGTAGGAGAAGAGAGGGGTATTTTGGGAGTTTGGAAAGTGAGATCTGCATTTCTGAGCGTTGGATTGAAAACAGGTGGACGGGTAAGATTGCGTGACAAAAGGGGCGTGTGGCGAGCTCGTGGCGAATGTGTGAAAGGTAGATAAAGGAGATATTATTTCCACGTAATGATGGTTGGCATCATTCGGTGAAGTAGGGACATGTGTTTCCCACTTCAACTCAGAAGAATCTACCACTAATATATTATTTTACATTTTTTTTTAATTAAAAATTATAATATATGTGTTACGTATTTGTTATTCAAATTCACATCAGTGTGAAGTAAATAATATTAAAAAATACCTGAAAATATATTTTACTGTATCCAACAATCAGTAATAACCTAATTATAAAAATAAAAAAAAAAAAAGACAATGTAAGATTATTACTTTTTCAATATATTAATAAAAGGATGTGTGTTAAAAAAAATGTGTCTGATAGAATTTTGGTATGACCGGTTATAATTACTGACTGTAAGATTTT
>Ga0209489_104661_pt1 | contig 24986 bp, 24 predicted proteins | sample SiratrowhiteBW_FD_187527 | JGI IMG/M metagenome (GOLD analysis project Ga0209489, IMG submission 187527) | Root nodule microbial communities of legume samples collected from California, USA - Siratro white BW (SPAdes) (version 2) | ecosystem: Host-associated > Plants > Roots > Nodule | place...
AAAAAAAAAAAAATAAAAAAAAAAGAAAAGAAAGAAAGAAAGAAAGAATAAATGATGATGAGAAATTTCAAAAGCAAAGGCTTGACTGTTTTTCACAAACTCTTGGTTGATGATTCTTGTTTTAAAAATAAAAACCCACAAACACTTTTTGAGCCTTATATATTCTTTTCTTTCAAAACCCTTTTTAAATTCCTGGCCATGTTACAACCGAAACAAAGTCCACATTGATTGAAGAATGATTGTTGATGATTTTTTTAAAGAATGATATTGCAACAGAAGGACATGATCACCAATATGTGTTGGAAAATGAAAAAAAAAAGGAAGAAAGAAAGGAAAAAAAGAATAAAAATTTAGAATGCCTCTAGTAGAAAGGAATTACAAATTTGTTAGCCAATTGAGAGTAAAGCATTAAAATAACAACATTGGGACAATCCTTTCTCATTTGAATCCCGTTGTCCATCTTTATCCTTGCCAAATACAAGCCATTTTTTCATTCAACCCTTTTTGTGACCCCTAAACTGCAAAACAGGGACAGTCCTTATTTGGTTCAATCTAGATCTTTCCCTTATAGAGATGTAACTTTCTCTATATAGTTGTCTTATCCCAGTTTTCATCAAACCATTTGTTTATTCAATTCCAACAAATAAGCTAACCTATTTGAACCCACCTTTCCATACTAAAAAATGGGACGGCTTCGCTCGCACAAATTTCATGTTGATATCTAATTCTCAAATGAGCGAGTAACATCAAAATAAAGTTGCACCATTCTATTTGAACCCAAGTTTCCATATATTAAAATTGGGGCATTCTTGTTTTGTCTGTTAACCTATCTGAAGTAATTTTATTTGGACTTTCTTCGGTTTCTCTTCAAAATATCCCCACATTTTTATTCACCAATCAATTCGAGAACACATGCATCAACAAAGTGTGACAAAACATGAGATTAATGATGTTCCTAATTTTAACTTCAAGTATTAGGAATTGCCAATATTACCAAAAGCAAAAGTTTTGATCTTAAAATAAATTCAGTAGTTGCATGAGTAACATTTGATTTATGACGTCGATGACAAACATGAAAAATGAAAAGGAAAAGCAAATAAGGAAATAACTTTTTTTTCTGAGGAAATATTATTCATTTATATATTTAGGACGTCACACAATTACTTCTGAAAAAAATTGATTGCACTCATTACATTCATATCATCCAGAACTTATACATTTCTTCATAATCAAAAGGAAAAGCAAGTTCATATCATCTCATCTAGAATTTCATACATTTGTTCATATAGAATCTCATACATGTCTTCAGGCATTTGCAAATGAAAATAGAGTTTCATGCTTTTTCAAATAAAAAAAAAAATAGTTTCATATACTCTCATGTAAATAGCATTCATGCATTTTTATCCAAAAAGGAAAATACATAGAAAAAAGAATTTTATGCTTTTCTACATGCATTCTCATGATATCACTCATTCAATAAACATGGAAAAAAAGCATTCATACATGCATAGCATCATTTTGTTCCAAAAGAAGTTTAAACATACATTCTCATAATTTCATGCATTCATATATGCATTGTCACATTATCATGAAAAAAATTTTACAAAAAAAAAAAAATTCATGCATTTATATATGCATTTTCACATCATCATGAAAAAAATTACAAAAATAGAATTTCATGCATTCATATATGCATTTTCACGCATTCATATATGCATTTTCACGCATTCATATATGCATTTTCACATCATCATGCAAAATAAAAAATGTCATGCATTCTTCAAATAAACGAAGATCAAATCTTCCCGAATTCAAACATGCATTTTCATTAAGAAAATTAGATTTCATGCATTTACACATGCACCATTCATCATCAGAAACTCAGTTTCATGCACTATTCATCATCAGAAATTCAAATTTTCATTCACCATTCATTAAAAGAAACTCAAAGTTTCATGCAACTTTCCATTCATCAGAAACTCAAAGTTTCCATTCATTCAAACATACATTCATTCAAAAAGAGAAACTCAAAGTTTTCATTCATTCAAACATACATTCATTCAAAAAAAAAAAAACTCAAAATTTTCATACATTCATACATGCATATCTTTCAGACAAATGAAGACTCAAGGTTAACCTTTTGGATGAGCGACTCAAAGTCTGCCTCTATGTTGGAAGATATAAGATAGGGGACTCAGAGTCGACCATTTTGAAGAAAGAATGAATCAAAGTTATGTTAGGGAAAGGACTCAAAGTTGAATCCCTATTGGAGAAAGAACTCAAAGTTGTATCTCCAGTGAAGATAGGACTCAAAGTCGTATCTTCACAGAAACATCTGAATCAATGTCATTACAATTATAGAAAAAACTCAAAGTTGTGTCTCTACTGTTGAAAGGTGACTCAAAGTCAACCTTATATTTGGAGAAAGGACTCAAAGTCGAATCTCTAGGGAAGAAAGAACTCAAAGTTGAATCCTCACAAAAGTTCATGACACAAAGTCATTTTATAGAGAAAGGACTCAAAGTCGCATCTCTATTTGTAGAAAAGACTCAAAGTCGTATATTCAATTTAATCAACTCATTTGCGAAAGGACTTAAAGTCGTATCCACACATTTATCTTTTCAGCTCGTATGTGAGAAAGAACTCAAAGTTGAATCTCCACACTTTACTTTTCAACTCGTGTGTGAGAAAGAACTCAAAGTTGAATCTCCACACTTTACTTTTTAGCTCATGTGTGAGAAAGAACTCAAAGTTGAATCTTCGCACTTTACTTTTTAGATATTTTATTTTTCAGCATTGTGTTTCTAGCATATTTGGAGAAAGGACTCAAAGTCACATCTCCAGTGAAGATAGGGTGATCTCAAGAGACATGGTCCGGAGATTTGCTTTCAGCATTCACACGGTGTTTGTTTGCATATTTCTTCTACAACATGGTTGCACAATCTCGAGCGACATGGTCCAGAGATTTGATTTCAATGTTAACACTATGTTCGTCTATATATTTTTTCTACAACATGGTATATGATCTCGAGCGACATTGTCCGAAGATCTAATTTTAGCGTTCACAAGGTATTTGTATACAAAATACTTCTACAACATGGTTGTACAATCTCAAGCGACATTGTTCAAAGATTTGATTTCAACTAAAGATTCGTGACTTTCGACATTGTCAAGGTCTCAACCTCAAAATACATGTTGGTGTGTGATATGATCTTCAAGGGATAAATATAATTTGGGGATAAATATAATTTAGGATTTTCTTTTGTAATTTTTATTATATATTTTAATTAAGTGGTTGAATGACTCACATGAAAAAAGAAAACTACAAGAAGATGAATCATTCATATTCTCATGTGGGAAATAATGATACATGCAATGAAAAATAAAAACAACTAATGAAGATTAATTACTAATGGTATTAAGATTAATATAGAAACTAGAAGGTCTTAGGTATTTTGGCATTGGGAAATAAAAACAACTAAAGAAGATTAATTACTAGTGATATTAAGATTAATATAGAATCTAGAAGGTCTTAGGTATTTTAGCATGTCAAAATTAATATAGAATCTAGAAAGGTCTTAGGTATTTTGGCCTATAAAAGGATGTACTCAGAAATATAATGGGAGATGAATTTTGAAATAAAATTGAGTTTTCTCTTTGAGAAATTTATGGTATTCCGATTTACAAGAACCCAAATATGATCTTATCAGGATATCCTGTGACGATCAACCCTATGACTTATCACTCACCTTCTCATCTTTCTTGAGTGTGGCGTCAATATCCCTTCTCAAACTTTCCTTTTATCAAACTGAATATCAAAATGGTCTTGCCCCCCATATTTTGTCATCAGTCTCATCCTCTCAACTTTGTTAAGATTCCAACCTTTTAGAGATGAAGATAGGTGACTGAAAGTCGACCTTATCAATGAAGGTTTGTAGCCCTTCCGACATGGTCAAGGTCTTGATCTCATATTTTTGCGGTAATATTTGATGCATAACCCTCTTGTCCTCAGAAGGTGAGGGTTATGACATCACTTTTCTTTCTTTTGAATTCTCAATTTTGAAAATAGTTTTCTTTTTTATCCCGAACGAAATTAGTTATTTTTTTCTTTACTTATCTTTTACTTTGATAATTTGAAAATTCTAATTTTCAAATTATCCAGTAAAATTTAAGTAAAGAGGGGCAGCTGTCAACAACCAATTTCGTCCTAGTGAAATAAAAGAAAAATTGTTTCGGTTTGAAAAAAGTAATAAAAAATAATGATTTAATTAAGATTTTATGTTTTTTAATTTAAATTATTTGTTTATATTTTAATGAAAAATAAAAAAATGATTTAAGTATTATCTTTTTCATTTCTTTTAAAGAGAAATAAAGTTTTAAGAAAATTTCTAAAATGCTAAAGAAGTAAAAGATGTGTTATCAAAATAATTTTTTAAATAATGATAAAAATATGTTTATTTAACATATTTAATTGATATAAAAAAAAGTTTGGGCCTAGCCCATTTATATTTAAAAATAAATAAAATAAAAGAAGAAAAGTATAAAACAAAGACAAATTCTTCCTCCACCCCATACCCTCTTCCTACACCTCATACCAAAGCTAAAATGTCCATTATACCCTTCACTTAAATATGCAAAGACAGAAGTAGCCTCCACCCCCTTCACCCCCTATATGCGCGACCAATATCCCATTCAATTCTCAATCCCTAAACCTAATTCTCTCAAAGTGTGCCGCCAAGTGACCGTGACCACCGTCGTTCGTCCAAGCTCTCCAATGTGCCGCGGATGAATTCTTCCTCCATTCGGTTCAGTCGCAAATCATCCGATTAAGAGCTCTGTCATCCAGTTCAGTTCTCCCTCTTGCGCGTCTCATTCCTTCGTTCTTCAAAATCTTCAATTAATCCTTCAAAGAAGCATTAGGTAAGCAATTTGTGATGTTTATTAGCAATTAGTAAGTGATATTGATGATTAGAGTAGTTGATTTAGGGTTTGGGGGGCTGTCGACAGTGAAAGGGTGTTTTTTCCGATCTGTATATATGAGAACCGAATGGGCTCATCCGGTTCGTTGTTTTTGTTGAATATGAGAACCGGATAAAGGGTGTCATCCGGTTGTCATTTGAAAAAAATTGACAACTGGATGGCCTGCTCATCCAATTTACAATTATACGAAATTGTAAACCGGTTGAGGAGGTCATCCGATTGTCATTGAAAACCGGATGACCTTCTCATCCGATTGTCAATTGTCGAAATATTTTTTTAACTAAGTGTAACTTTGTACAGTGTAACTTTGTGCACTGACAGAGATGGCGAGGACCAGAGGAGCATCTTTACAGCCTGAAGGCCTACAACATCAGTGCGTAGAGGAGATCGAGGTGCTTCATCTAGTGCTCCTCTTGTTGCTGCTGATATTGGTGGTGTAGCTCCTCACATTGGTAGGGGTGAGGCTGCTAAGGTGGTAAGTTTTCCTGGGAGACCATCTGATATGTCTGATTTGGTAAGTTATAATCATCATGTAGCGTTGAGGTTGTGGGAGGTTGAGGTAAGATTATGTTATAAGTTGTTGTATTCAGTTTGTGTTTATTATGTGAACTTTTTTATATCATTTGTTGTATTTTGTTTAGGATCGGTAAGTCCTAAAGTTAGTCTCCCATGGGAGAAAAGTGAACAACTTTGGTCTTCCTCGTGCTGAGGTTTTTGCTTTGATTGTCAATAGCGGATTATTGCCTCTATACAACATGTGCTATGAGGTAGCTGACAAGGGATTGATGTGTGCATTTGTTGAGAGGTGGCATCGGGACACCAATACCTTCCATATGCCATTTGGTGAGATCACAATCACATTGGATGACGTGCAAGCTTACTTCACCTACCTATTATGGGGCAGTTTCCCATTTTTGATAGGTTAGACAACAGTGGAGCTATTTCTGTGATGTGGGAACTGTTAGGTGTTCCTAATGGTGCTGCTAATGCCGCTTTGCGGGATGGTCGTGGCAATGTTGTACTCCTAAGTTGGTTGAGAGATCACTATGAGGCATGCTGTGAAAATGAAGACTGGGAGTTTGCTGCAAGGGTATATTTGTTGCATCTAATTGGATGCACAATTTTTGTTGACAAAAGTACCACATCTGTCTCCATTTCTTATTTGGCACTATTTCGGGAGCTTGCGATTTGTGGTAGCTATGCCTGGGGAGCAGCTGCTTTGGCACACATGTATGATAAGCTAGGAGATGCTTCTCTGGCTGGGACCAAACAATTGGATGTTTTCATTACTCTATTATAGGTACATATTTTATTACCACTAAATAACTTAGAAGGTTATGTTTTATTACTTCTAACTTCATTTATTATTGACAGGCATGGATATACGAGCACTTCCCATATATGGGAAATAAAGATGTAAACCTGAGCTATAGTGAAGAACTTCCACGGGCTTGTCGATATGTGGTCAGTTGACGTCCCTCTAGGTTGGTTAATGTCCAACAACAACTAGATCGATTGACCCTCTCTGATGTCATCTGGTGTCCATACACTTCTCACAAGGTTATCCGGCCTCTTGAGCCGATTTCATTTTTTCGGGGTTTTCTCCAATATGGACATACCATTCAGATACACCTTCCTGATCGAGTTCTGAGACAGTAGGGGTATATGCAGACCATACCACCTCCCCCTCCACTGCAAGATATGGCTGCTTTTAATACGGTTAATGCACGTTGGGTATATTTTTCTGATAATGTTGTCACTGTATTGATACCTAGTGTCAGCCCACATGCATGCTCGGAGGACTATATTGCTTGGTATACTCGTGTGTCACATCCATATGTCATTAGATGTGATGAGGAAGCAAATCGTCGTAGTCGTAGTCGTAGCCATAGTCATAGTCATAATCATGACGAAGATCTGCCAGCCTCATCGTCACAGCAGCAACAACCACCCTCTGTATTTGATTACATTGACATTTTTGAATTTTATTTCATTTTTGTAAATGATTACATTATTATTTTTATTGTTTAATTTTTTCAGAGTATCTTTAGAAGGATAGCCACCCTATTGCAAAGGGCAATTAGTTGTGGAGATGCACATGAGGATACAGTAGCTGCCTATGAATTGGCTCGCACACATTCACGTTAAGGACAAGTATATAATAGACGACACAAAGGTGGCCGAGGGAGAGGGACGTCTAGTTCTTAGGGTTTTATGTGTACCTGATATGTATTTGTCACCATGTTTATGTATTCACTATATTCGTACTTGGTTTATGTATTCAGTATGTTGGTACTTGGTTTATGTATTCAGTATGTTGGTACTTTTTCACTGTATTCAGTATGTTGGTACTTGGTTTATGTATTCAGTATGTTGGTACATTTTCACTGAATTATTATATTTGGCACCAAATGAAAATTTTCATATATTAATCAATAATCACCAAGATTTACATATGATGTATTTTATCCTAACATAGATACAAATAGTTGCATTCTGCTAATATAATGAGATAGCCATAATTGTGCGTCTGCAGGACTGTGATTGGTCAAAATAATGTCTACATTTGGTAAAGGACAACCATAAACCAAGTTAACCTGTAAATGAATTTGAAAATTAAGTTAGTGAATATGACAGTACAGGTTGGGCAATGTTGTAACTTATAAAGATTACCTGTACAAAATGGTTCCCATAAACATGTCCTATACATATTATCCGATGTTGATCGACATCAATAGGTGGTTTACTTCATAATGGAGAAATGGTTACATTTTGTTGCAACGACAAACAAATAAGAATAACATTATATCTACTTGCAATGACGTAACCCATATCTGGTATAATCATCCACTTCTCAACACCTGCCTGCAAATATGTACAACATTAGTAATATGTCATTGCACTTAGAATTGTTAATGAAAAATTAAACATAAACACTTACAGATGATGTCCCCTCAACAAGTAAAGAGTTCTTAAGTTCATCAAAACGTTCATGGCTACCAAAGATGTTTGTGTATTGATCACGCCATTGCATATTTCTTTATATAGATCCATTATGATTAATGGCCATGACTCTTCTCCCATTCCCAACAATGCAGCAATTGATCGATAACCACATTGTCCATCAGGTTTAACATCAATAATGTCCACTATGTATGGGTGAGTAATAGGATGAAATTGATCAAGACAGGGCAAAACTTTAAAGGGTAACACCGAATGAGATTTTACCTTCACCCTTGAAGCCTTTCGTCTAGAACAACTATCCTCCATGGAATGAATCTTGTCTACATGCTCAAAGTATGAAGGGTCACACTTGGTTGACCTCTCTAATCGTTTCTGTTTAGTCTTTTGTGACCCTTTTGTCTTAACCTTTTCCAATAGGGGACATAATGATGTCATTGTAGGGTATGCAATTTCAGCCAGCTTGCCCTTTATGGTGATTTTACCTCCAATATCAAGCTCATCAAAGCGTTTAGAAATGACCTCCCATTCTTGCTTAATAGACAACTCAGATGATGACTAACTTGATGATGAGTCTGAGAAACTAAGTCTAGTCCACATCACATGCACTACATTTAGTGGTATAACACCAAAATCATATCTTGCAAGCTCACAAGCACATGGTAAGCCATGAGTATATCTAAGAACACAACCACACTTTTTCTTATCAAAGCCAACAAATTTTACCTTATTGAACTCCTCTGCAATGTGTACCAATGCATACTTGCTTCCCATACCCAATAAACCTTTGTACAATGAGATGTTGTAAGAGTGGGTAGCAACATTTAGACTCATCTCGAATGAGGCCTTAATCTGATTATGTTGAAGGACAAGGAGATTGTTGATTGCATCCCAACATGTACACAAATCACCCATGCTAGTTTGCAAGATATGCTTCAAATTCCCATGAGCTTGTTCAACCCTGCATATAACAGACAAAATTATTTTAACAGACAAAACAATCTTTAACATATAAATATACATTATATATAACAACATACCTATTTGATGTAGTATTGCCCATATGCATGACCTTATTTATCCAAGCACTGACAAACTTTTCCTTATGAGGTTTAATCCAGGTCTTTTGTACATATTCTAAAAATATGGGTCATGCCAAAGAAGCACTTTCAAATTTTTCAACACATTTAGAGAATGCTTCACAATCACTACAATCAACTATAGTTGCTCATGCTTTCATAACAACATCTCATGCCTCCCTTGGATGAACAAGCATTTTACACTTAGCCTTAACTTCAATGGCATTCATTAGAGCCAGATCCCTATCACTAACAATAACTGTAGGGTACACATCCCGTCTCAAAAACAACCCTCTCAATCTTTGCAAAGCCCAAATGAAATTATTTTAGCATTCAGTAGCCATCAAAACTAATGTAGCCGAGAAAGTTAAGCCTGTGGATGTCACACCTACAACTTCAAGCAGTGGAAGCCTATACTTATTTGTCTTGAAGGTGGTATCCATCAACAACACATTGCTAAATACATTTAACAACTTCAAAGAATCAGGCTGAGTCCAAAAGATGTCACTTACAACTCGGGAGGACTCGTGAACCCTATGCCAATAAATATACTTGTCACGCTCCAACAACATCATCAACTGTTGCATTTCAGTTCTTGATCCTCCAACTGATCTCTTGTATGTATATATGGTATTATACAACTTTTTCAGTATCATGACATTGTCTTCATTCTTCTCTTTAAGGGTAAGCAATATGTTCTTTGGTTTCACTCGGCTCTTCGTCATATCCACAACTAAAGCGTGTTCATCGAGTTGCAACCTACCGGCATAAGGGTGACCAACCAACGTATTAGCCAATTCATGGTTATGCAACCCACATACGACTTTCAAAACCCAACCTTCACCACCTTTTATTGGTTTGCCACGCAATCTGAACTGACAGTCACACTTTCTTGTGCCTGTTATACTAACCTCTAAATCTGTTTTGTACTTTCTATATTTTCCACTTCTCTCACATCCCAAAAGGACATAGGTCTTCCTACCTTGTGCTCCAGTTGCTATGTCTGATCTCAGTATCACAGCAACAAATCCAAGCCTAAATGCAACCTTGCGAACCCATTCAAGTAATTCGTCTCGAGTACCAAACACCTGCACAATATAACATTTGTATGTAATTAATTTACATTTCATAAACATAAACAAAAACAAAAACAAAACATTTTACCTTATCAGTTGTGAAATTAATAATGCAATCTTCTTCCCGAACCAAGGAACCACTTTCAGGTTCACCAGATACCTTGTTTACTTCCTCTGAATATAGACAAATACTATCCATATCTATAACATAACATTTCAACAACTCATAAGAAAAAAAATAAAATAAAAATCCTAAACATTAACCGGACGCATCCCCGTCCGATTCACAAAAAAAATTATAAAATGACAATCGGATGCAGGGGAGGGGGTGTCATCCGGTTTGTAACCTTGTGAACCAGACGCCACCCCATCCGATTTTCAAAAGTTAAAAAAAATTGCAAACTGGATGGATAATGGGTTGACCTCATCCGGTTTGCAAAATTTGTTAACCGGATGACCCTCCTCATCTGGTTCACAAATTTCCAAACCGGATGAGGTCACCCCATTACCCATCCGGTTTGCAATTTTTTTTACCTTTTGAGAACCGAATGGGGTGGCATCCGGTTCACATCATACACACCGGATGACACCCCCCCTCCATTACATTCAGTTCTCATTTTACGAACTGAACGTCTAGCAGTCCGGTTCTCAAATTTCAAAAAAAGAGAACCGAATGACCTCATTCGGGTGCCCATTCAAAAACTTAAAAAAATTCACCAAATGCAAAAATCTTACCTCCCCGTCGTTCTTTGCCTTCAATAAACACTGCACATTTGTTGGAATGTCTCCCCTACCGTTCAATCACCCTTCAAACGTTCAAAAATGACACCGTGAACAAAATATTAAAGAGAAAATGCAATCGAACTGTTCGCAAACGGTGGTGCTCGCAAGGGAAAGGTGTGACTGTTTTATTAAGGAAGGGTTTACGTCATTTCATTAAGGGCAATGATGGAATTAAAATATTATATGGGGGTGCATGAAAAGGGTATGAGGGTGGAGGAAGAATTTGTCTAAAACAAAAACATATATATTTTTTCGCTATGACTTTTAGGGGGGTCCATATTATTTTTTGAAACTGGGTACACGTTCACACGTTCACCTTCTTCTTCCATCATATGCATAATGGAATGGACACCACTCATACACGGAGGTCCATGTCATGAAGCTTCACGAATTCACACATGACCTTTTTCTTTTTTTCTCTTGCGTCACATGTATGTCACTAATTCTTATGGAAAAAAGAGAGAGAAAGGGAAACTCTGGATTCCACTTCTTCCTGTCCCCCGTAACATTCCTCTTCCTTCGATTGGCAGGTTTTTCTTTTTCAACTTAATTGCATTCTCTTGAAATTTAGTCAAGGCAAAAACTCACTACAAAAGCCCCTCTATTAATTCAAAATGTTTGTCTTTTCATGATCTGAAATTGATTGAATATTTCTTGTGAGATTTTACAGAGGAGGTTCGTTGTGGTTTTCTTGATATATTTTTATAAGTTAATTAATGCTTCAATTCCAAATTAGATTCTTTTGTAAAATTTAATTCTTAATGATTTTAGTGGGCGCATTGTTAGGTAGATGAATTGGCGGGTCTTGATTTCTCTGGATTATTGCTTTGGGTTTGATTTGAATGGGTGATCCTGATTTGAATCTTGTAGTTGTTGATACATTTTTTGAGATATACAAATAATTTTTCTTGCCAAATTGCTTCCAGTAGTGGTTGTTTTTATGCCACGAACTGCTTGACTACCAATTCCTTATATGTGGATATTTTATTCTCTAATTTTTATTCCATGTTAATGATTGGCACCAAACTGGAGAAATGAGATTTGCTTCTAAAGAAAGAATGCGTAGAATATGAGGTATGGATGGCTTAGGCTAATTGCCAAACTCTACTACACTTTCCGATAGTGTTGTTACTTCACTATCTTTTTCATGGTCAACACCAAATGGTTAAAATGGCATAGCAGAAGAAAACAAGAGAAACTTCATTGGCATAAAAAATGGTGGTGGAAGACCACGTCAATGGGAACAGGTGGCCACCAATGGAGGCTCAACTCAACGTCCACAGGAACGGGCACTGGACCAACTTTGACAGTTCCGTCAAACGCTGTCTCCTTCAATTTCATTGTCACTGTAATTCTCATCTCTGTGTTCTTAGTCATGATCATTGTTGAGAGGTTCCTCCACCACCATAACTACCCATTCCTTCCAAATCGGTGGCAACACCTTCCACCTTCCACTTACACCGACACAGTATGTTTCCATGTCGCTTCCTATTGTCGGCCTCGATTGCCGCAATGCTACCTTTTCCGCCAACCCTAAGTCTCCAAACACCATGCATCACGACACCTCCGGCACCTCCGACGAGTCACCACCAAGCAGTCGTGACTCTCGCACCATATATTGCTCCACGCAGCTGTTGGCAAGTTAGATTTTTAGTTTATATTACGTTACTTTTTTGTTTTAAATAAATGGTCAAGTGTTGACCAAATTTGTAGGGATATAGTGCTAAGACTTAGCCTGATTTTTAGGAAACTACCCACTAATTTGTTAGTGAGTACAAATTAGGGTGCAAATGTGTGTAGATGTGTTCACATGTCTATGACTATTTAGTCTATTCTACGTACGTGAAATAAAATAACACATTCAAATTCTAAAACTGCAAATCTTATCTTTTGTGTTCAACATTTGGTATCAGAGCTCCTTCACAAGGGGTTTGAACTAGAATTTGAGAGTGAGACAAACAGAATCAAAGAGTAAGAGAAAGTGAGAGAAACAAAATCAGAGAGTGAGAGAAATAGTAGTGAGTGAGTGACATTCAGGGTTGTCTACCAAGAAGAACAATGGCTGATTCTAGCAAGTATGTGCAACCTGCAATTCCTCAATTCAATGGACACTATGACCATTGGACAAAACTTATGGAGAATTTTCTACGGTCTAAGGAGTATTGGCATTTGGTGGAGCATGGAATCTCAATTATAGAAGATAAAAGCAAAGCATCAGAGCAGAACTCAAGCTACTGGAAGAACAACAATTGAAGGATCTAAAGATTAAAAATTATCTCTATCAAGCCATTGATCGAGAAATCCTGGATACCATCCTCAATGATGACACATCTAAAAACATTTGGGATTCTATGAAGCAAAAGTTCCAAGGCTCTACCTGAGTGAAGCGAGCGCAATTACAAGCTTTGCGCAGGGATTTTGAACTGCTGTAGATGAAGGATGGAGAGACAATCAATTCTTATTTTGCTCGCACTATGAACATTGCTAAAAGTATGAAGGCATGTGGTGAGAGCATGCGTGAGAACATAATTGCAGCAAAAATCCTGCGGTCAATGACTTCCAAATTCAATTATGTTGTGTGCTCAATTGAAGAGTCCAACAACTTCGACACCATGACCATTGATGAATTACAGAGCAGTCTTCTGATTCATGAGCAACGAATGACTCTTTAAGGAGAAGAAGAGCAAGTGCTTTAGATTACTCATGAAGACAAGGGAGGACGAGGAAGAGGAAGAGGTAGAGGATTTTTCAGGGGAAGAGGAAGAGGATCATTCAACAAAGCTAAGATTGAATGCTTCAAATGTCACAAACTTGGACATTTTCAGTACAAATGTCCTACATGGGAGAAGAAAATAAATTATGTTGAGGTGGAGGATACAAAGGAACAAGAAGATGAACTCTTGTTAATGGCACATGTTGATGTCAAGCATCGAATGGAGACTGAATGGCTTCTTGACTCTGGGTGCAGTAACCACATGAGTGGTAACAAGGAGTGGTTATCAGAACTAGATGAAAATTTCTAACATACGGTAAAGCTCGGTAATGATGCTAAAATAGCTGTGATGGGAAAAGGAAGTGTGCGATTGAATGTTAAGGGAGTTATGCATATAATTTCTCATGTGTATTATGTACCTGAACTCAAGAACAACCTCTTGAGTATAGGACAACTTCAAGAGAGAGGCTTGGCCATCTTGATTAACAATAGAAAATGTAAAGTTTCACATCTTGAAAAAGGCTAGATTTTGGAGATAAATATGAAACAAAATCGGATGTTTATGTTGACAACAACCAATATGACAATGAATTCAGCATGTTTCCATACTGAAATAGAGCATGATTCCCAACTGTGGGACAATCGGTTTGGTCGTCTAAGCTACCATGGTTTGGTGATGTTTTCATCTAAGCAACTAGTGAATGGGCTGCCTTCTATAACTATCCCAAAGGAACTATGTGCAAACTGTTTGGCTGGGAAGCAACGTCGTAACTCTATGCCAAAGAAAACTCTATGGAGAGCATCTATCAGACTACAACTCGTTCATGCAGACATATGTGGACCCATCAAACCAATTTCCAGTAGCAATAAGAGGTATATACTAAGTTTTATTGATGATTGTACATGCAAGACTTGGGTGTATTTTTTACACGAAAAATTAGAAGCCTTCTCCCTATTTAAAAATTTCAAAACGTTGGTTGAAAAGGAAGTTGGAGAAAAACTGGTGTACTTAAGGACAGACAGAGGAGGTGAATGTACTTCGAAAGAATTTAACAATTTTTGTCAGGATCAAGGTATCAGCAGGCAGCTAACAATATCTTACACCCCTCAGCAAAATGGAGTTGTTAAATGGAAAAACAGAATAATCATGAATATGGTACGCTCTATGCTGATTGGAAGAAAAGTTCCTAAAATATACTAGGCTGAAGCTGCTAAATGGAGTGCTCATATTCTCAATAGATGTCCTACAATAGTTGTGCAGAAGCAAACTCCTGAAGAAGCATGGAGTGGAGTGAAACCTACTGTAGACTATTTTCGGGTGTTTGGATGCCTAGCACATGTTCACATTCTTGATCAACAGCGGGTTAAACTTGATGATAAAAGCAGACAATGTGTTTTTCTGGAACTAAGTGATGAGTCCAAAGCATATCGATTTTTCGATCCTATTAACAAAAAGGTCCTAATAAGCAAGGATGTGATATTTGAAGAACAAAAAGGATGGAACTGGGAGCAGAATACAAAATATCAACAAGAGATTCTTCATTGGGAAGAAGATGAAGAAGACTTGAGTGACATCCAAGCTTCACAGGAAGAAAATGTTGTGGATGTTTCCACAAGTAGAGATGCGTCTCCTGATAATTATGAGACTCTAGTTGAAGGAAAGGTGAGAAGAAATAGGAGAGAACCTGTCTAGATGATTGACTATGATCGAGGAGAAGGCCTCTCATTAGATGATGTAGATTTTAATGTCATGCTAGTTACTGGAGATGATCCAGTTTCATATGAGGAAGTTATTAAGAGCAAGAAGTGGAGAGATGCAATGAAGAAAGAGATCGAAGCTATAGAAAAAAATAAGACTTGGGAGCTGATTGAACTGTCAAAAGGAGTGAAGCCAATTGGAGTAAAATGGCTTTACAAAACCAAATTTAGAGAGAATGGAGAAATAGACAAGTTCAAAGCGAGGTTAGTGGTAAAAGGTTACGTACAACAATATGGACTTGACTATACAGAAGTATTTGCTCCAGTAACTAGACTTGATATTATTCGCATAATACTTGCAATAGCTGCACAATATGGCTGGAAAGTTTCTCAGCTAGACGTGAAGAGTGCCTTTTTGCATGGTGAACTTAAAGAGGACGTTTATGTGCAGCAGCCCACTGGTTTTGTGAAAGAAGGTGAGGAAGACAAAGTATACAAATTGAAGAAGGCATTGTATGGCCTTAAACAAGCACCTAGAGCATGTTTCAACAAGATAGAGACCTATTTTGTTGACAATGGCTTTGATAGATGTCTTTGTGAACACACTTTGTTTACAAAATCAAAGGAGGAAGGTAAAATTTTAATTGTGAGTATTTATGTAGATGATTTAATATATACTGGGAATGATTGGAGTATGTGTGATGAGTTTAAAAGGTCCATGATGTCAGAATTTGATACGACTGATTTATGAATAATGAGATATTTTCTTGGAGTTGAAATTATGCAGAATTCAAAGGGGATTTTTGTATGTCAAAGGAAATATGCTCATGAGGTGCTGTCACGGTTTGGTATGGAAAACTGTAATGCAATAAAAAAATCCTATTATTCTAGGAACAAAATTGTCAAAGGATGATGCAGGAACCAAAATTGATGCAACCATGTTCAAGCAAGTAGTGGGCAATTTTATGTATTTGACAGTAACCCGACCAGACTTGATGTATGGAGTAAGCTTAATTAGCAGATTCATGTATAATCCCACAGAATCTCATTGGTTTGCAGCTAAAAGAATATTGAGATACTTGAAAGGAACAACTGAATTAGGCATTTACTACAAGAAAGGGGGAGATGCAAATATTGTAGCATACACAGACAGTGACTTTGCAGGAGATTTGGATGATAGAAGAAGCACTTCAAGATATGTGTTTTTGCTAGGATCTGGAGCAGTTTCATGGTCCTCAAAGAAACAAGCAGTAGTTTCATTGTCCACCACTGAAGCTGAATATATAGTTGCTGCATCATGCGCATCAATGTATTCAGATTCAAAGGGTGCTTGAAAAATTGGGTTTTAAGGAACAGAAAGATACTACAATTTTATGTGATAACAATTCTATAATACAGCTATCTAAGAATCCAATGTTTCATGGAAGGAGCAAACACATTGACATCAAATTTCATTTTCTAAGAAACCTAGTAAAAGATGGTATTATCAAGTTATGTTACTGTAGTTCACAGATTCAAGTTGTTGATATCATGACCAAACTACTCAAATTGGAGTAGTTCTTAAAATTTCGTAGCATGTTGGATATAACTGAGGCATCAAAAATAAACTAAATGCTTCTGCATCTAGTTTAAGGGAGGGAATGTTGGCCAGTTAGATTTTGAATTTATGTTACGTTACTTTTTTATTTTAAATAAATGGTCAAGTGTTGACCAAATTTGTAGGGATACAGTGCTAAGACTTAGCCTGACTTTTAGGAAACTACGCACTAGTATGTTAGTGGGTACAAATTAGGGTGCAAATGTGTGTAGATGTGTACAGATGTCTATGACTATTTAGTCTATTCTACGTACGTGAAATAAAATAACACATTCAAATTCTAAAACTGCAAATCTTATCTTTTGTGTTCAACAGCAGCAGCCAAACGCCACCATGTTGTCACCTCAATCACCAAGGCGCTGTCGTGCCTCCATCAAACATTATTCTCTCCTCGCGAATACCCTACCACCGCCGCGTCTACATCCTCGTGTGCGCTAACCTCAACACCCCGTGGCGGCGACAGTTTCACAGCGTAGGGTGGTTTCTTCGCACGTCGTCTCCTGCACCAACAATCCCTCCATCACTTCAGAGTCATCATCATCCAACAACATCATTGGCATCGTTCCTTCATCTCCTCTGAAACCCTAGCCTCCTAGCACCACCTCAAAGGCAGTCCCGCCTCAACCACTCCTTCCTCAACCTCTAGAAGCCATAGTTAGACACGCCTAACTTAGGGTATGCGAAGTCCAAAGCCAAAAGAACTAAGCGGGTTGGCATGTGACGTTGGGAGCATGGCCTATTGGACTCACTACTGGTACCCTGGTCTTCCTATTCACACCAACCTCGTATAGAATTGGGCTTGGCTCGAATTGGGGCCCTTTTGATAATTATTCTCATTTTTTTCTTGCTCTTAGCACCCATTTCTTTTTATGTTTTCACTAAAATTTTGAAAATAATTTTTACTTCTTTCTAATATTTTATTTCTAATATTTTACGTGTCATGTGAGGTTTTCTTTTAAAATAAATTTTTAATTGAGTTCCTAAATGACCGCCTGCGTTATGGAAAGTTTTGACTTTGTTTGGAATATCAAAAGGCCGCACGCGTCTAATGATATCCAATATGAAGTTTAATAAAAGAGAAAATAATAAAAAATATAAAATTTTCAAAACAATCAATCTTTCTTTCAAAACTACGTGAGCCCTGATTTTCTATCACGGATAGAAGTATGTAGGAGCAAGGTCAATCCTTGTCGGGTCCTTTAATTTAAAAATTATTGTTTTGTTCTTATTTGTTTCTTTTATTGTGTTTCATTTATAATTTTTGGGAAAAATAAACATTTTATAAACCACATTTGATTTTGCTCATTCGATTAAAGGTACTGTCTTAGGACAGGCGCTGTGAGGTGCTAATACCTTTTTCACGCGTAACCGACTCCCGAAATTTATCTCTGATTCGCAGACTTTTCCTTATTCCTTTCTTGGTTTTCCATAGTTTTCCATAATAAACTACGGTGGCGACTTCATCTCTTTCTTTTCACCCCATTTTCCAATTTTCTTTTATTTTCTAGATCGCCGACAGTCGTCGTCGACTAGGTTGCGACAATAGTGTTATTAATCGAATTAACGCATTAACTGGTTCCTATTAACATTGTTGGTTAAAAGAATATGTTGAATAACATTCTTTCTTGAGATTAGTTGCAATTTCTTAGAGTGTTCATTATCTGATTGTTTCTGTGTTGTTCTGTTATTCATCTTAACTGAGTAAATTGCTTTCACTTGTTGTTCTGATAATATTTTAATCAACTGCAGTAACTTTTTGTTTATGTGCATTGTACTGGATATCAAGAATCTGTGACTTCAATGAATTGTATTGTGCTATTTCAGTTTCTGATAAATCTGTATAATTGACTGAATTGTCCTTTAACATATTGATTCTTGCTGTGTAATTCCTAATTTCATTGATTAGTGAATTGATAAAGAATATTCATTCAATCTTTCATACTTTCTAGTATTTGCGAAAAGTTTTTAAAAATTTTAATAGTTCAATTCATCCCCCTCTTGAACTCAGCCTAAACCCATTTTCTACAAAGTGTTGACTTGAATAGAGGATGGTCAATCTTGAATGATAATGGTGCATTCTTTACCTTGATTAGGTCATCCCAGACTTCATGTTCGGCTTAAAATGTTTTAGTGGATTGCTTCCAAGCAAATTCACTAAGTGCACTGAATAAATTGTGGACCTAACGCCATGTGCCCTTCAACACCTTTTGCCTATTTTTTACATTTTTTTTTTGCTAAACCCACCAAACCAGAATGGCAGAGTGCCTCAACCATGTTACTGTAGGCTTGCGTCGTCCAACTACCATTGACCCTATTACTTAGTCGAACCTCGTCTATCATAGTCGAGAGTAATCAAAAGTTCATATCTGCAATCCACTTTGTGAACTCATAGAAAGGTGCAGATGACTCTGGCGCAACACCTTTTCTTCAATTCATCATGTACTTGTTTCAAAGATAACTTATCGTTGCGTAAGACATCACATTCATATTGCGTAAAAGAATTCAATAAAAACCTTTTTTTCAAACATAAAAGGAAGAAAATTTCTTATTAATAGTGGAAAATAATGCAACATCTTAATTGTTATGATAATCTTTCCACATTTCATTACTTATACGACCCCTAATTTTTAAACCAAGCCTATAATCACCTCACAAAGTTGTGAAACTGACGGTTCCACGTCTTGTTCCATCAACTCTCGATTAACTTCATCAAGTAACAACAGATTGTTGTCCGCCCCACGAAGAAAGTTATGAAGAATACAACATGCAATAACAATATTTGACACTGTCTCCAACGAGTAATGTGGTTCAGTTCCACTAGCTATAATTGGGAATCATTTTCTTCAACACACCAAATGTTCTTTCAATAACATTTCTAAGTGATGAATGTTGATGATTAAACAACTTATTTGGATTTTGTGAAGCTCTATGACTATGCTCTTTTAGATGGTATCTAACACCATGATACGGTGTCATCACCTGAGCCTTTAACATAAAACTAGCATCCCCAAGGAAGTATTTTCCTATAATGGAAAAAAATTGTACTGATTAGATGCCACAATCAATATACGCCTTGACATACAATACACTAAAAAATCTTGAACTGACCTTTAAGTATGATCAATGGGTCCTCTCGTACAAGTGCATCCTTTAAAATCCTTGAATAAGATGTAGTTCCTTCGTATCAAGCTAGAACATATGTGAATTTCGTGTCAAAATCACAAGCTGCAAATACATTTTGAGTTGGCCAATCATTTTTCCACGAAAACGAGGAACATCTAATTGAGGCACCTTCACACATACATAAGTCTCATCTATGGTCCCTAAACAACCCACTTAAATCATACAATGATGTATGTCAAATGATATTGTTACCTTAAAATATGGGAAAGATCGACTGTTGTTGAAGATTTAAGGTTGCACCTTGATTCCTGATGGTTGCTTTACAAATCCTTCCTCCAACACTAAAATTGCATTTAGTACATTACGAAAGTGATGAGAAACTATTTCACCTGACCGATAGAAAAAAGGAAATACTATGATTCTTCATGTTATATCCAATGATGTGAAGGAATTTAGCAACGTGTTCCTCCACTGTTGACTGCAACCCACCCTTCATGAAGTCAGTGTCCTTTATCTGCTAATATAAATTGATGAATGTCTCCGGACCCATTCAAATAATGTCACGACATTGCTCCGTATGCACCAAGTATGCCATCAACTCTTGTTACTAATGCTCTTTTTGTGGGACCTCTAAGATAGTAGTGTTTGTCGTCTCATCAACAAGACGCAACACATTGACATCGTATGCAACGATGCAAAGAATGATCATTGCTACAACTTGCGTTCTAAACTGATTTTGATGTTGTACGTCGAACAGTAAATTTGAATCCAGACCACCATTATCAATTTGATCAATTTTCCAGGGTCATTCATCTCTCTGTCATCCAAATATACAAATGAATTTATGTCATTATCCATGACATAAATGCTTACCACAAAAAACACCAAGATACTTAATTTATTGTAAATATTTAAACATCCCAAAAAATTGTTTCACACAATAATCCTTATGTAAAGAAATTAAAATACAAAATAAAATTAACTAATAAATAGATGAAAGTTTTACATACATATAACTCTAAACAAATCAATCATCAAAATAAAACTCCAACCTTACTTTCATATTATAAATGCTTCATTTTGTTATAACATACTTTTATGTTATAAAACACTAACTATAATTCAATGTAATAACAATTAAATTAAACTCATAAATTACTAATTATATTTGATTAAAAATGTGTATGAAATTTTAAATGAAATTATGTGAAAAATAAATTATGTTAGTCAACATTTTACAATCCTAACTTACTAATTAAATTTGTTCATAATATGTATTAAATTATAAATGAAAATTTGTCCTACAAAAATTAAAATATAAAATATTTTACGGTTCTAAATTATTATGACATCATATATCAATATAGAGTCATAAAATTATAGTCCACAACTATTAACTAATATTCTTCATCCTAAATTACTAACTATATTACTTCTTAAATATTTATGAATTTATCAAGCGAATAAACTTATAAAAAATATTATAATTCTAAATTTATTATTTTTTCTAAATATATTCAAATCCTAAATTCTTGTATGGGCTTCAAATTTTTGTGTTACATAATTTCAAAATGTTTTTAATATATCACAAACAATCATCCAAGACCATTCAATCATAGAGGCATTCAAAATGTTTTTAACCTCTAAGTGTAAAATAAATTAGCCCCTAAACGAAAATGCAACACCACCACCTCAATGAAGAACTTGCTTCAATAATAAACCTGAATAAATATTACTGATTCATAGCAAAATCCTTTAAACATACTATCAACAAGCTTAAATTTATATTTTAAGAAAATTATAACTCCGAAATAAACTAAAAAAATGTGTTTTCGATGTAGGATTTTTTTTTTAAAAAAAATACCAAACACTTTTTTACCTTGTAAAACACATATTTAGAAAATACCATTATAACCATAACCATCCTAAAATTTCTTGGACATGTGTGGAGAAGATAGAAAATATGATTCAAGGTCTCATATTTAATATTTGTTACTACTTGAACAATACGAATGAAATATTTAACTACTTCTTTGTGCATGTTGGGAAAAACACATTTATCACCATAACAAATCAAAAGATGAGAACATGATTATGCAATACATCCATAAAAAGTGAATCAAATATGAAACAAAAACTCTATTTATCACACAGAAAAGAAACTCAAAAGACAGGATGTGGTAAACTCTAGAATGAGTTTTCTTTGGCTGCCATGGAGCATTTAGAAAATGAGACACAGACAAAAACCCTTTTTCAGTAACAAAAGGAAAACTATGCTAAATAGCTACAATAGTCAACTAAAGAAATATTTTTGACCCCGTTCTCACTCTGAAAATAAAAGCCCAACCTCTCAGTCCATCATAACCCATCCATTACAGAAGCTACACCACAAGCGAAAAAGAAAACGCTAAGAAAATTTGTATATTTTCTTTAAAAAAATCTCACAAAAGAATCCAATAGTAACGAACTAGTCAATAAATGAGAACTAAAAGACTGAAAAATTGTAGACTAAGACCCTAATCAACCTTTCATTTTCCAACTTTTTTTAATTTTATTTTTGTTGAAACTTTCATTCGTATATGCTGCAATGCTCAAACCTTTAACAAAGATAAAAACAAAAGGGAAGGAAAATGCTAATCGATTATCCCATTCATGCTCAAACTCTAACCGATTAAGCAACAATTCATCACCCTCCATGCACCCATTTAATCATGAGTTTACTTGTGAATGAAGTGTTGTTAAGAACCCACTTACAAGCCACCAGCCAGCGCCTGACCTCCACCTCAATTCGCAATTAACCAACGCAAAACACAAAAAAAAATGAAAAGAAAGACCCAAACGTGAATACACTAGAATGCCAACTCCTTATTAATGTGTGAATTCAAACCATAACCACCATGACAATCACATTCATAACTCTATGAGAGGTTCAGAAAATTCCTGAAACAATTTCTGACCATGGCCATACACACTGCATCTTTGAAATAATTTCTGACCTAAGATATGAATAGTATAAGAGTGGTTTGCATGGCTAAGACTCACATGACCAACGTGTATGACAATATATAATGAGAGGATATTTTTATCTTTGCATAAGTGCCAACCTATATTTTTGTGACCTTCTCCACACATATGAGGGACATCTCTCACAAATTCACGCTTTTATATCCCATCAAATATCCTCATCCAAACAAATCTAATCTCACAAATCTATGCACATCTATTTGTATTTATAATAAATAACTCCATCTAAACATTATATAAACATCCCATACTAATCTCCATGATTTAAAACCATGCTACTTCAAATTGAATATTTCAAAATACTTTTAACTTTGAATTCTAAGAATGGAAGGGAATGTTTTTCTATTTCATTTTAGTTTATAGAGAATCCTTTAGCCTAAATAACCAATTTGTAATAGTGTTAATCTAAAAATAATAATAATTAATTAAAATTATTATAAAAATAGTAATTAACATTAAAATCGATTAAAATTGATTTTTTTAATTTTATATTTATTTTTTCTTAAATTAAATGGTTGTGTATTTAATTTATATAGATAAAAATGTATATATTGTTACTTTTTATATTTAACATGTAATTTGCATCAAAACATAGTTGAATAAACAATGCAGATGTGAGATTTTAATTCTATTATAAAATAGCGAAATATATGATTATTAATAAGCATATATTATTTATAAATTTGATTACAATTCCACGAAGTTATTTCACAAAAAAATTTCTAAACATTCCGTTGCCGGGACTTGAACCCGGGTTTTAGGATGAGAGTCGAATATCCTGACCAACTAGACTACAACGAATATTGATAGTTTAAACCCATAAATTTTATTAGACTAAACTATTAGTTTGAATGGCAAATTAAAAATTGATACAAAAACTTTCTTCCCTCCTTTATTTCAATTTGGCCTCTGAACCACGAAGCGACGAAAGAGAGGAAGCAGAGAAAGAAGAACCGAAACCCTAACAGTGAGGAAAAGAGTAAAGTGAGTGCGAAGATGAGGGAGGAAGAAATTGAGAAGCTCCGAGGTGTGGTGCGCGACTGCGTCAGCAAACATCTCTATTCCTCCGCCATCTTCTTCGCCGATAAAGTCGCGGCCTTCACCGCTGACCCCGCCGACATCTACATGCAGGCGCAGGCGCTCTTCCTCGGCCGCCACTACCGCCGCGCCTTCCATCTCCTCAATGCCTCCAAAATCGTTCTCAGCGACCTCCGATTCCGCTACCTCGCCGCCAAGTGCCTTGTATTACCGCCAGTCTTTCTTCCATTTCGTATTTTTTTTCCGTTGTTGATTGAATAAATAAATAAGTTTATTAAGAATAAACCATCAATTTAGTCCTTTAAGTATCAGTCACTGTCCAGTGTAATAGTGAGGTAATAAAATAATATAAATAATCTCAATTAAATATCTATCATTTTAGTCTCTGAGTTCTTATATGGTACTTGCAATCAAGTTTAATTTGATGGATTTTTCGATGCTTATAAAATACTTAATGTGGTTTTTAATATTTGGGTATTTCTTGTATAATTTTCATACTTTAGGGGCATTTTAGGAGATAGTATAATACTTTAGGGATGAAGTTGAAGGTTTTATAATTTTTGCTAATTAATTTTATTGGTGTTTCTAAATGACTGCGTGGTGGAACTGAAGGAGGAATTGAAGGAGTGGGATCAGTGCCTGTCGATGCTGGGTGAGGCTAAAGTGGATGACGAGGGGAATGTTTATGATACAAAGGACTCGAATGTCATGTACTTGGATAAAGATTGTGAAGATCGTGAAATCAACGTGAGTTCCATTTTTTTACTTGTAACTTTTCTATTTTTCTTACAGAAAGTAGTATAGGTAAGGTTTTTACACTATTAATCAGTCATAGATTGTAGGTTTTTTTTTTTTTTTTTTTTTTTTTTTTTTTTTTTTTTTTTTTTTTTTTTTTTTTTTTTTTTTTTTTTTTT
>Ga0209489_104662_pt1 | contig 24984 bp, 13 predicted proteins | sample SiratrowhiteBW_FD_187527 | JGI IMG/M metagenome (GOLD analysis project Ga0209489, IMG submission 187527) | Root nodule microbial communities of legume samples collected from California, USA - Siratro white BW (SPAdes) (version 2) | ecosystem: Host-associated > Plants > Roots > Nodule | place...
ATATATATATATATATATATATATATATATATATATAAAAAGAGAAAAAAAAAAAAAAAAAATCTTTTGAAAAAAAAAAAATAAAAAAAAGTTTTTTTTTTTTTTTCTACAACCATTCTTTTTCTAATAATTCTTTAATGTATTTCAAATGCAAAAACGATTTATAAAATATACAAGGAACAGTGCATCAAGAATATACACAGAATATAGGTTTTTTCGATTAAAAAAAAATACAAAAAATATAAGATTCACTAAGATCAACACTTAAAAGTTAAGGAGATCAATGGAGTGGAACTTATAATCGACTAAAATGTATATTAAAATGAATATTAAAATTGTAGGTATATAAGCGTAGACTTCGTTGATGCCATACTCATAAAAAAGTGGCCTATAATCAACATTAACATAATAAATAATTAATATTTTAATATCGATTGCTTCTTATATCACATCTTTTATTTATTTTTAATTTATGCTTTGTGTCACCTAAACCGACGTGAACATTTTATTATTTAATTTAATTTGAAATACAATGTTAATGTCTCATTTTGTGTCGTTCAAACCTACTCTAACCACATTTTCATTACTATTTATTTTAATAATTGTTAATATTTGTTTAAAGTGGACTTAAACCCACTCAATTTTGTAAGTGAGTTAGTGTTCTGTTAGAGTGGACTTGATCGACTCCGACTCTAGTAGCATCCTTGCATTGATATAATTTATGACAGCTAAATGTTGACATTCTTTTATTGATTTTTGGAAGAGATTAATGGAAAAAAAATATGTAATAATTTCTTTTAAAGTAGGAGTAATGAGTTTGGTTTGCAACATGCAAATATAGAATTGGAAAATTTTTAAGTCCACAGCCGTAACTTAATCCAAATTAAAACTGCATTTAGTGGAGTAAAATCTAAGATAATCTTCAACTTTGTGTCCATTTCTAAATAAATCACACTTATAAACAAAGGCTCTAGCCTATTTCTACTCTTAATAGAGTTGATCAAGAAATTATCAAAAACAACGTACATGATATAAAGCTTGCGCTTCCCTCTATTTCACAATCTGCAAATTAAACTGTTCATTCACTTAGCTATGAATTCTAATTCCAACGAGAGAGCGAGACCGACGGAGAATCTCAAAAGCACTGAAGGATCTACAATGGCTATCAAAGTTCACATTGTGTATACACTTTATTATTCTTTCTCGTCATTGCTAATTGTTCTCTGTTTTCCGTTATTTCTCTGGTTTTCGCTATCTTTCTTGGTAGGGTTGTTTATTCTGAGGCTTCTCAAAATGATTTTTTTTTTCTTGGTTTCTTTCACTTCTCCATTGGGTTCTTGAATTCGAAGTCTTTAAATTTTATATTCTTTGAATGTCCTTGAGTCACAATTCCTTGGATTCCATGTATCCTTGCTTTCACGGTTTATTTCATGCTCTATGATAAGATATTGATTGTTGTTATACATTTCCTTCCGTAATTTTCTTCTTGATTATTCTTTTGCTTCATTTTCATTTTATATCTACATGAACAGGATTAAAATGTTTAAACTACTATCATCTATGCTAAATCGTAACCACTGTTTTGTGATCTGCATTTCCCTACTTTATCTCTATGGTCCACAACAGTGCCACATTTTTCTTTAGAAATGAACATTTTTTAATTGCATTGACAGGTTCTACACAAGGACTGGGCACGTGGAAAAACTAGCTCGAAAAATAAAGGAAGGAGCGGATTCTGTGGAAGGTGTTGACTCCAAACTATGGCAGGCATGTAAATTCCATTTTTAATGTGTCCCATCACAGTTTCTAACCAATATATGTTAATTCCATATTTGGCATATTACCTTTCAAATTGCTTTTATGTACCTAATGTTCTTCCAATTCAACCTATACGCTAACTAGAAGGAGGGTTCTATAGTTTTTTCTTTCGCAATAACTCATGAGCTTTGTTGGTTGTGTTCTCTTTTGACGTGCTTCAACGAAACGCTTTTTAGAAGAAAAAAAAAAAAAACCATTAGCTAATTAAAAATTTTGGAAGGTTGTCGTACCTAACTTCTTTAATACATAAGTTCATGACGTTCGATTCTTTAATAAGTTGCTGATAAAAAAAAATACGTAAGTTAATTTTGCTTATTCAAAAGGGTTTCTGGAGAAACTAGCTCAACATATTATAAGATTTTATTTCTCAAATGGTGCTAATGTTTTTCATTATTGATAATGAAAAAACGGGGGTTTCCTTGATGACGTAACTGAACATGTATATGAGCAGGTACCTGATACAATGCGAACTGATGAGGTTGCTGCAAGAGCACCACGGAAGAGTAATGTACCAGCCATCAGCAGAAAGGAGCTGCTGGAAGGTGATGGTTTTGTCTTTGGCTTCCCAACGAGATTTGGAATGATGGCTGCTCCGTTTCAAGCTTTCCTGGATTCAATAGGATCACTATGGGACCATAAAGAACAACTGTTTGAAGGCAAACCAGCTGGAATCTTCTTCAGCACAGGTTGCCAAGGTGGTGGACAAGAAACTACAGCGTAAGAATGATATTTTGGTTATAAAATTTGAAAATCTAAGAAATATGAATTGTCAATTCGTAATGAAACTATGGCATCTCAATATGATCTCATGCAGGCTAAGTACTATCCCTCAGTTGGTTAATCGTGGAATGTTGTTTGTTCCAATTGGGCATATATTGGGTGCTGACAAGAGTGAAATGGAGGAAGTGATTGGTGGGAGTCCATTTGGTGCAGGAACATATGCTGGAAGTGACGGCTTAAGGGAGCCAAGTGAGACTGAGCTGACGCAAGCATTCCACCAAGGGAAGTATATTGCCACTATTACTAAGAAGCTTAAGAGAGGTCCTCAGCGCTGAAGTCTTAGTTCTTGTTTTTTAGTAGAAAGAAGTGGATATGATTGTTTTGTGGTAGTATGTAGTGGATCATTTGTTTTGTTTGTAACAGTGATGAATGTCTAGTTATGTTTTACAGTGTTGAAAATTGAATTTGTTACTTTTAGGACTTATAAACTAATATGAAGCTTAAATATTTCACACTTAACATAAATGTAATTTATAAGGTTAAGTAATTATGAAGTTTTGTATTTAGGAATGGAAAAAAACAAGACAAAATAAAAAATAGGACAAGAAGGAAATTATTAGAAACTTGCCACTGCGAAAGACATTAATTCATAAGATTATATAAGTGTAAACACTTGCTTTTATGAAGATAAGATAAACAAATAAAGAAAACAACACATGGAACAATTTTGGAATGAAACTTGAAGAAAAATACTAGTACAATTTGGAAATTGAAAGGAAGAAAAGAACAAAGAATCAAGAGGAAGAACTTATGGTTGAATGAAGGAAGCCACACTACTTGAAGATTCTTCTATATAAGTGTTGAATTGACTCAACACTTGATCTATGATCCAAGATACATTACAAGAAATATTATATTTGACTAAGGTTATTTTTAGTGTTTCTAACCGTTTTAACCCTTGCTAAGTACGTTACTCACGATCTAGTTTTCTCTTTGAAAAATCAGCGTAGCTAAATGATTACTAGCGAATTTTACTAACTCATTGAATGACAAATTTACTGATGGTTTTCAAAACTCTCGTTATTGCCAGTGGTTTTAAAATTCCCCGTTACTATTATCGGTTTTCAAAACCCCCATTACTACCAGTGATTTTTGAAACTACCATTTTAACATGGGTTTTCAAAACCCCCTTATCATAAGGGTTTTCAAACTCTCGTTAATTTCAGCTATTCTATTTTTTAAATGCGTTGTATCTTTTTAATGCACATAAATCTTGAAAAAATTGAAAAAAAAATTATCAAAGGAAAATATTTTTGAATATTGTTATTTATAATTAAATATAACATTATAAAAGGAACAAAACAAAGTCTACAACTTCAAAATAAAATAACTATTGCAACAAAATTTGTAAAACTAGCATAACATTACACTATCATTTGTTCTTAGTCATACAATTATACAAATTAAAAACAAAATAACATTCAATTATGGTTCTCAATATTGATAGTTTGTTTCTTTATTAGAAACACTATTCCTTGATCAGATATCTAATATATAAAAAAATAATAATCATAATACTAACATTCAAATTATAACATAAAATATATATTAACTTAATCAAGATTTAAATATCACAGTTAATACTTGAAACATAACAAAGTCATCATCTATAATATCAACATATAATATCAACATTATGTGATAGCGGTCAATTTACTTACATTACATGCTATATTTTTAAAAGATTGGTTATTCAGACAAAGAATGTTGAATGCCATTGTATCTTCCACTTTCCACCTTCCTAATGGGCACCTCTTTCTTTCTTAGTGGATTATTCAACAATGACGTCTTTATTTACGTAAGTTTACTTCCTACTCTTATTTTTATCTACTTATACTTGGATACTTAATTTAGGCTGAAATGTTCATTTTGGTGACTTATATTTGCAATAAAACTTGTACCTAGGGGTCAAATGGGATAGGAACTGTTTTGAGAGTGATACAGTTGATACTATACTTCTACTACGAGAATAAATCCAGAGAACCTTTGATATTGTCATATGTAAGATCATTTCTGCTGAAAACACCAAAGAGAAACCAAATATGTAATATTTCATGTCTTTGCCACAGACATTCTTTTCATAGGAGTTATTCTCGATGCACGATATATTTTCCTACTGAATCAATATATGATCTTAATAAATAAATAAGTATTTTCCAAAGATGAAAAGCAACGATGCAACATATTCAGTTTTGGTATTTAGTAAATCCGAGTTTATTTCATGATCTTTTTAGCTTCATTTATCTGGTTGCCTTTTCTCTACTCTTTCTAGGAACGAAAATATGTTTTCCAAGAAATTAATGGCTATTCCTTTACGGCCTATATCAGATAAAAAATTCTATGTTTTCTCTTTAAAGAAATTAAGCTTTAGATGATAGTTTTATTTCTTCTAATGAGTATTATTTCTAGACTTGAAAGAATTTGTTAGTTTGAAGATTAAGAAGTAACGAACATTCATATAAGATGATTCAAATAAAATCTAATCTATAAATTTTCAAATCACAATAATTTGAATATTAATATTATTTTTCGTCACGAAGATTATTTTGAACATAATAGAACATCGTCTGCTAGAAATACATGATAAGAGAGAAGACTGTAATTTACTTCCTCTCCATATATTAACATAATTATTGGATCTGTTATACATCCATTCCAGTTCATAAATATTTACATATACTCTTCATATCTATCTTCTTACACAAAAGAGTACATATTACATTCTTATGCTAGATTATACATGTTTCTCTAATATAATATTTTACATAATAGGCTTCTTAAATAATATTTTACATCATATTTTGTGAGAAAAGATTGATCAAAGGATTATTGTAAGGTATCAGAGGCAAAAAGAAGGTACAATTATTGGTTCATCTAAAACTACTATAATTTTGAGCAAAGGTTAGGGTAGAGTGAGCAACTCTTTGGAATGTCGCTAAATTCTCGACAACATTCGTGCTCCATCCATTACTAGAGAAATATGTCGATATGTCAATAGTGAATGAATAAGGAAAGGTAGGAGCATCCATTTATTAATTTATTTAGGATTCATATATGAAAAAGAAAGAGACATGAATGTGATATATATATATATATATATATATATATATATATATTCAAATAGTGGAAAACAAACAAAATTAGTCCCTTAAGTGAGGACATAATCTTATAAAGAAATACACATCATAATGAAAACAATGTTATAAATAAGATTTGAGAAACATTTGAAATAAGTTTGGAAATGACATTGTAGTGATCCAATGATAAAGTTAAATTATATGATGTTTTTGGGCTTATTTTCATAATGAAATCAAATCTTTCTAAGCTTAGAACTTGATAAATCTCATGTTTTTATAAATAATTTGTTCTTTAAAAAATAAATTGTTACTTGAGTTTTTCATCAAATATTACTCCAAATCTCATTAGTTTTGTCAACTAAATTATTAGGAAGCATTCAGGTAAAAAAGAGTAAGATTGGAACACTAAAGAGCAAAAAGGACGAAATTAGAATGTTGTTGAAAGATGTGTCGGGCATAAGAAAAGTTGGTTCGGCCCCACTTTCCTAAAAATTGAGCTAAAAACGCTGAAATTATGGTAGAATCCAATTGCGCTTGACTCCACATTGTTGTGCGGGATGTGAGAACCGAAAAACAGATTCTATTTAAGAAAGCTTTCACATTAGGATTTGGTATCTTCGGCTAGAGATCTACTTAAAAAGTTAGACTTGGAGGCAGCGTAGAGGTTTTTTGTGTTTAATCCACCCTCTTCTATTGTGCTTATTGGTTCTTTGTTGTTCACATGACTGTGAGAAGCTAAACCCATTACTGTTGGAGTTATATGTAATTAGATGGAACTCTCAATCATATTTGGGTTTATCTTATGTCTTATCATAAATGCTTTTGTTTCGATACATCAGTATATTAATTCTATGCTTATGCTTGTTATGCAGATCCAAAACTCGATCATTGATTCCTAATAGTATTGGAAAATATCTTTTGAATCTATAACTGAATTAATTTACTAGATGAAAACTCGTGTCTAAGAATAGAGTATTCATTTTTTGTTAATAAGATCCTTAGGCGAATGCAAGATTCATCTATATAATTGATCAAGGAATTGACGAATAATAGATAATCCCCAAGTTCATCTGCTAAGGAATCAAGTTTGAGTAATTTTGTGGATTGACATTGATTATTGATAGTAAAGAAGAAATTATTTTCATACATGAGACTGATGTTTTGTGAAGTCGAACCCTGACAATTTCCTTCTAAGTGTTGATACAAAAAACAATAAAAATATTTATTTGTTTTATTTTATTTTTCTACGCAACATTTAAATTATGAGTTATTTCTTGAGTATAAATTTATTATAATATTATAAATTGTTTTGTGTTGCATAAATCCCTTCAGAGAGAACGATAATTTTATTACTTGTTACATTGTGACTGGTGCACTTTCCATCATTGCAAATTTTGCTAACACCGAAGAATAACAATTGCATTGAATAGTTAGGATAAATGAGCAATATCACCAACACCTTCCATCCAATACGTAACTTCTACCCATTTAAATTCTCAAGGATTAAATCCTGCAACCACAAGCATTCTAAGAAGTACAACATGATCATATGCTTAAAAATCCAAAAAAAAAATAATTCATATGAAAATAAGTGTGCAAAGTCAAAATTTAAGAGTATAAAAATCAATATCATGAAAATTAGGACAAGTAAATGAAATAATTTGAGGATGTGAAGCTTAGGGGTACCTCACTTAAAACAAAAATAAATAGTAATATGTATATCTCCTTTCCTTTACCTTTGATAGATTTCTTCTTCTTCTTCTAATGGACTTTCTATCTTTTTCTCACCATTGTTCGTGTGTAGAAAGTTTAACTAATATCCTCTGTTTATAAGGAATGTAGGGAATGTTGCAATCACTACTTATAGTCTCAATTTAGTTAAATTCCAAAGTTTGGTGTCACTTTGTATAATTTTGTGTAGATATAGGTAATGTAATAAAATTTTGACATGGCAGTAGTAAATGATTAGGATTTTATCCAAGCTTATCCAAGTTATATTTACATATACCTATTTTACACTTATCATATATTTCTTACCATTTTGCTTAGTATAGGAAGTCTTGTTTCTTGCATCATTTAATACATTCTATAGAAGTCTAACCACCTTAGCATTTCGAATTTAGTTTTATCTAATAACTTCTCGAGCTCTTTTGAGTTTTCAAAAGAGTCTCAATCCTTTGAAATACTCATGTATTAGTTATCTATCATGTTGAACTGATTCAAGACCATTGCTTTTGCTTGATTTTTCCTTGGAAGAAATTGACTCAAAGGTTGAACAAGGTTATTTCATACGAATAATTTTAAACGAAGATAGCCTTACCAAGATGGCATTCAAATCTCAACGTATGGATTTCTAAAGGAACGTGAAAGATGAACCATCCAAAGCGATTACATCTATAGTATGTGGCCACATCAGACGAAGGGTGATGGATGATAACATTTTGTGACTAGACGATATCTTCTCCGTCAACACATAATTTCGTCAGGGTAAAAAAGAAAAAAAAATAAAAATATTTTATTCATGTTCACATTTTTTAATTCATAATAAAAAATTAAAAAAATTAAAATTAGGAAAAATATAAAAAATAAAAATAGGAATAATAAAAGAAATAAAGAAAAGAAAAAATAATAATAATAAAAAACGAAATTTAAATAATATAAAAATAAATAAATAAATAAATAAATAAAAAGATAATAATAATAATAATAATAATAATAATAAAAATAAAAAATAAAACTGAAAATAAAAATAATAATAATAAATAAATAAAAAGAAAAAAAAAGAACGAAAAAATAAAAGAGAAGAAAACGGGAAAAAGAAATAAGAAAATATAAATTAAAAAAATGGTGTGGCCACGCGGCACACTCCTATTGACCAGACACTGTTCATTCTTCATCTTGATTTTGCTTTGCGTTTCCTACACCATCGTTTTGATTCCACTCCCTACAACTGGTGAAACCGACAAAGCCAAAAACACTTCAATGCCTCATCATTTTACCATTACACTTCCATGCACACAACCGGAAGATAAACAGGAAGTAATGAAGGTTGACCGGGAGGAATGAAGTGTCTAATTTTTTACCTATATAACGGAGTGTTATTCACAGAACGGGGGAGATTAATAATTTTAGAATTGGTAAACACCTGAGGAAGCATTATTGAGGGTTACTAAGTGATAAAGAAGAAGAACTGAGGTTTGTTGTGCCTGGCCGGAGAATAAAGAAGTCGTCGGAGTAAGAATTATGTTGTAAAAGATGGCTGAAAAATCAACAAACTAAAATTCTGGAGGCATGATAAAATATCACTGTCCTTAAGGACTTATCCGCGATAAATGCACAAGTTAAAATTGAGGATCTCAAAACTAGCAAGAAAGCTCTTTAGAGCCAAAAATACCCAAGATATTTTGAAAAGAAATAGAAAGAAAGAGAAAAGAAAGAACAAATGAAGAGGAGAAAAAGAGAAGATGAGTTGTGTTTTTTGTGTTTTCGGAATGGGGGAGGTCCCCTATTTATAGAAGATGGGAAGTGAGAGGTTTGGGCTGTGAAGGAGTAGTGGAAGAAACGGCCTCCACCATCCATGCCGAAGTGGTTGCCTCCAATGTTCACAAAGTGGTTCTCAATGTTCAAAATGCTGCAACGTTTATGAATCCACGTTTGAAGCTTCTGAAACTACATCCGTTTCCTCCGCATAATATGCAACGGTGGTTGCTGGAGAGATTTCTCAAATCTGTGGTGGTTGGATTGTTAGGCTTCGAAAGCTTTCGATTTTCCCTTTTTCAATTTTGCAATAACTCTAACAATCCCCCACATATTGGAAAATGTTTAAAGAATAAAGAAAGAAATAAATCTTGGGTCTCATAAGATGTAATGCATCAGAGCCGATATAGCGAGCTATATGAACCAAGACACTTAGTATGTGTTAGAGGTTTATCAATCACAATACACCCCGGCAATTCTTGTTGTTATTGCTGTGTTGCGCCTAATAGGCTATGCGCATGCCCGGTATTCATGAGTGCTCTAGATATCTTGCCAATATCTCATGCAAGCGGCCCCACTTGACACTCATATAGGTTATTTCATCAAGTATATGTTGCAAATCATACACCACCCATAAGGGATATGAAAATCATTAAAACTTTGTTATAAACTAAAATTTGTACTCCACATGGAATTTTAACGACAAAGTTCACCTTCTCAATAATGCAGTATCTAGCACCTTCACACACCATAGGAATGGACAAATTGATTTTAAATCAATTTTGTGCTAGCAGAACTAACAAGTGACTTGTTCTTACCCATATGAACCTTATTCATGGGATCTCCAATCACAAAGGTTAGGTTTCGATCACTTGTTTGTTTGCAAGTGACTTGAGTCCCATTCCCCTCGATGTTTCTAAAATCATGTTCCTCTCTAGAGATTTTGTCAGAGGATTGGCCAAATTCCGTTCTGACTTAACATAATTGAAAACGTTTTAAGCTGAGTTCAAGAGGGGGGTGAATTGAACTTTTAAAGATTTTTCCCAATTTAGACCTTTGAAAATAGTTTTCGCAATTTGAAAAACTTTAATGAATCTTGGTGCTAAAGATATAAGGTGCAGTAAAGAAATAAATTGATTCAAGGCACGAATGAATCAGTTTGTTGTACAGGCAGATAGAAGTTTTCAAATAGGCCACACAACAGATTCACAATTACACACCAAATTCGCAACAGTACCTTAAGCAGATCAAATTCACACAGTTCCAATAGTAATATTACACTCAGAACAGAATCACACACAAATCCAATTTTGAATGAGAGCAGAGAGAAACAGAATTACAGGATACAAATTCAAAACTCCTAATACAGCACTACACTGATTTCAGTCAATATTAATAAATCTGATAAACAAAATTTCTTTGATAGCTACAGCAGATTTATCAGAAACCAATACAAAATTCAAGTTACAATGCACACATCAACATCCAGCAGAGGACTTAAACCAGTTTTATCAAAATTACCAAAAAATAATTCAATCTTTCAATTTAATTCAATATGCAGTGCAAAAACAAATCAAGATTATGAGAGAAGGGTTCAAGAAGAAGAGACACAATCAATTTTATACTGGTTCACCACAAAGGGCTACGTCCAGTCTTCTCTGCACCACTTGCAAAGAAAGTTCCACTAACTCAATTAATTGTCACATACAATTAATCAACCAATTCCTACTCCCCATAGAAATCAAGAACCCTGCTAAATTGATCAACTGCTCCCAATCAATTTCAGCAGAAACACCAAGCTAACTAAATTCCTACTCCCCGTAGAAATCAAGAACCCTGCTAAATTGATCAACTGCTCCCCGCAGCTCCCAATCAATTTCAGCAGAAACACCAGGCTAACTCAATTCCTACTCCCTGTAGAAATCAAGAACCCTGCTAAGCTGCTCCCCGCAGCTCCTAATCAATTTCAGCAGAAATACCAGGCTAACTCCTATAGCCCAAACCAATACAATTGTTCAATGATTATCATAGAATTACAATAAATACAACACAAATCTTGATTCAAACAGGATCAAGAAAGGTTGAGAAAACTCCCTGATTGGCGCAGAAAGAAAGGCCTGTACACAGTCTTAAAGAAACCCAGTAGCACACCTTAGTCAGAATTGATTCTTCACGTAAAAACCCTCTTTCGAAAATGATTATTATGAAAACAATTCTCTCACAGTAGTTCTCACAAAAATGTATTTCAAAAGATTGTGTTTCGCAATTTGTCTTCTCTTTTCTGTTCTTTTTCTTCTCTGTTCTCTTTTTCTCGTTTTTCAAACTTGAAAAGCCCATTGTATTATAAAAGAAGAGCTCAAACCAGATTTTTAGAAAATAGTTAATTCAGTTAAGCTCAGACACGAATAAATTGATTCAGCTTAACCTGAAATCAGTTTATAATAGTTTAGTACTTTATTTTCCAAAACTGTTAATTCAGTTATGCTCAGACACGAATAAATTGATTTGGCTTAACCTCAAATCAGTTTATAGTAGTTCAGTACTTTATTTTCCAAAACTGTTTTTAACTAAAGTTAAACATTTTTATGGTTTGATTTAAAATCATTTAGACCATGTGTTAATGAATTTCTCCTTAGATGTGCATAGGTTCTCTTTCACAGGCAATCATACTCACTCACACTAAGACAAGACCTAGAACACACTTCCACTTGCTTGCTTTGGCTTGCTGGACATGTCTTGCATGGCTTTATCAAATCCTTTAGTATTGTGAGAATACTAACAATAATCCGTGGAAATTGTTCCCTTCTTTAGCAGTTGCTTTACCAAATTATGTCTCAATTATATATGTCTATTATTTCCATTGTAAGTTTTGTTTTTAGCTATAGCTATTGCCGATTGACAATCACAATGTATTGATACAGATGGGGTTGGTTTCATTCCTAACGGAATGTTTGCTAAGAAGTTTTCCAACCACTCAGCTTCACTCTGATTCCATTGTTGATCTAGCAATAATGGTTTGTCTGGCTGATCTCCATGTAACTACACCACCACCAAGTGTAAATACATAACCACTAGTAGATTTTGTCTCATTTGAATCAAAGATCCAGTTAGCATCACTGTACCCTTCTAGCACAGCGGGAAATCCACTATTTCAATGGCATAATCCATTGTGCCTCTTAAATATCTCATAAGTCTTACAAGTGCATCCCAATGATCCTGACTAGGACATTGAGTATACCTGCTCAGTCTACTTACTACATAAGCAATGTTTGGTCTAGAAAAGCTCATTAAATGCAATAAGCTCCCAATTATCTGGGCATACTAAGATTGAGAAATAGATTCTCCTCTATTTTTCATTAAATTGGAGTTAGCATCATAAGGAGTGCTTACTGATTTAAAATCATGATAGCCAAACTTCCTAAGAAGTTTCTCAGTATATTTCTCTTGAGAGAGTAATATACTATCTCCCTTCCTTATGACTTTAATTCCTAGAATCACATTTGCTTCACCCATGTCTTTCATTACAAACTTAGATTCAAGAAACAATTTAGTTTTAGAAACAATATCAATGCATGTACCAAAAATAAGCATGCCATCCACATATAAACATATAATGACACATTCACCATTTTCTAATTTAGTGTACACACATTTATCAACATCATCAGTAGAAAAACCATCACATAGCAAAATATTATCAAGTTTTTCATGCCATTGTTTTGGTGCTTGTTTAAGCCCATACAAAGATTTTAAAAGCTTACATACCTGTTGTTCTTGGCCAGGAGCTACACATCCTTCAGGTTGAGTCATATAAATTTCTTCCTCTAGTTCACCATTCAAAAAAGCTGTCTTAACATCCATTTGATGAATAACTAACCTATGGATAGATGCTAAAGCTAGCAACACTCGAATGGAAGCAATCTTGGTAACTGGAGCAAACATATCAAAATAATCTATGTTGGGTGTTTGAGAAAACCCTTTTGCTACTAATCTTGCCTTATACTTTTCTATCGATCCATCAGGATGATACTTTTTCTTGAAGATCCACTTACAACCAATAGGTTTTGCTCCTTTAGGCAAATCTACTAAAGTCCAAGTGTTATTTTTCTTAATAGAATCAATTTCAGTCCTAATGGCCTTGTCCCAATGCTTAGCATCAGGAGCACTAATAGCTTCTGAAAAACTTAATGGTTCATTTCCAACAAGATAATTATAAAAATCATCTCCATAGGAAGTTTCCTTTCTCTGTCTTTTACTCCTCCTCAAATCCTCACACATTGTATCACTAGCAATGTCTATAGGTTATTCAGAAGTACTAGAAACCTTTAAGGGAAAGATATGTTCAAAAAACTCAACATTTTTAGTTTCTACTATAGTATTACGTTTAATTATTTCACTATTAAGAACAAGAAATCTATAGGCAGCACTATGTTCAGCATAGCCTAAAAACAAGCAATCAGAAGTTTTAAAACCTACTTTCCTTTTCTTAGGATCAGGTAACATCACTTTAGGTAAAGACTCCCACACTATTAAATATTTAAATTAGGTTGAAAACCTTTCCACAACTCATAAGGTGTTTTGCCAGTTTTCTTATCAGGTATTCTATTTTGCAAAAAACATGATATAAGAAGAGGTTCACCTCAAAGATTATCAGGAGCATTAGAACTAATAAGCATAGCATTCATCAGGTAGAACAATATTCTCTACTTTAATGTCTTCAAGTAGCTTGTGATATTCATTGATTTGAATCTTGATATCCTTGTCCTCTATCATCTCCCAGCGGTAGCATTTTCCGATAACGTATCTTTGTCGGATGACATCTTCGGCAGTGTATTTGAGTATGAGAGAATCCCAAATTTCCTTTGCTTCCTTGTAGGAGCAATATACATCGAACAAATCTTTAGATTATGCACTGAGCATGGTGTGACGACATACCTTATTTGCATCAATCCAATCTTCAATTTGTTTCGCAGGAGAATTAATGTCCGGTTTGGACATCGTAAGTGCAGAAGCAACTTTGTACATGTCTAATAGGGTAGACATGCGTTCCTGCCAGCATCAGAAGTTTTGACCCGAGAAAACTTCAATCTTCGAAACATCCGAAAATGGCTTCACGAAGATGGTTGACGTTCTGGAAGCACTGTTTGACATCTCCGACACAGTGTTGTTGTTTCCCACACCGTCAGCCATAAGTCCTTAAGATTGTTGTAAAAGACGGTTGAAAAATTAACAAACTAAAATTCCGGAGGTGTGATAAAATATCACTGTCCTTAAGGACTTATCCGCAATAAATCCGCAAGTCCCCCAGGATACAAGAGGAACATCTCAGTTAAAATTGAGGATCTCAGAACTAGCAAGAAAGCTCTTTAGAGCCAAAAATACCCAAGATATTTAGAAAAGAAAGAGAAAAGAAAGAACAAATGAAGAGGAAAATAAGAGAAAATGAGTTGTGTTTTTTGTGTTTACGGAATGGGGGAGGTCCCCTATTTATAGAAGATGGGAAGTGAGAGGTTTGGGCTGTGAAGGAGTAGTGGAAGAAATGGCCTCCACCATCAATGTTCAAAATGCTGCAACGTTCATGAATCCACGTTTGAAGCTTCTGAAACTGCATCCATTTCCTCCGCATAATATGCAACGTTCAGAATTTCTAGAAGAGATGTGGTTGCTGGAGAGATTTCCGCAAATCTGTGGAGGTTGGGTTGTTAGGGTTCGAAAGCTTTCGATTTTCCCTTTTTCAATTATGCAATAACTCTAACAAATTCAACATTGAAGAGCACACTTAATTGGAGGTTTCTGTGTATCAAAAAGTAAGAATAAATTATGTAATTCCATCATGTAAATGCAAACACTAGCCATGCTTCACTGATATCTGGTTCTAATTGTTTATTGTTCGTCATCTATGGACTGAGAATTTCTCTATTTTTTTTTTTGCTGAAAACGAATGTTTCCTTGGACTGAGAATTGTTAATTGAAATCATATGGTGAAAATAATGATTGTGTAGTTGGTTATAGTGAAGCATAAAGCATGTTCTCTCATTTACCGGAAACATGTTAACAGTGCCGAAAAATGTAAAAATTTTATATTGATAACTATTACACAATAGTATGTATTTCATGAGTTTTCATTTGCATTTAGATCAGCTTTAATGAGTTTCTTTTGTGTCTTATGGAGTGTTGTTAGATACATGCATGTTGTTTCCAGTTTATCTTACATTGCCAAACCTGTGATTTTCCTTATTCTTGATTGATTGTTTAGCATATCCCATGAATTTATAAAATGAAAGAAATATGTTATGATTCATACTTATAAATTAGAAATTTGAAGACTAAGATATGGTGTTATTACCTCTCAAATGGGTACATCCACCTATACTACACTGGTCCACCAAGTCTCGCTTCATATGCTAGGTGGACAGGGAGATGTTCCATACAATCAAATAATGCTGGAGGAAATATCCTTTCTAACTTGCAAAGAATGAATGGAATGTTTTGTTCCATCCTAGTGAGGTCATCCTCCTTTAATGTTGTAGAGCACAAATCTTTGAAAAAATGACTTATCTCGATGATGGGATTCAAAACATGAATTGGTAGTGAACTGAATGCTATAGGAAGTAAGCATTCCATGAAAACATGACAATCATGGCTTTTCATCCCAACCACCCTTCCCCTATTGACATCAGCACATCTTGCCAAGTTGGAAGAATATCCGTCAGGCATCCTAAGATCTTTTAGCCACTGGCATGTGATTTTAGCTCTAAGAATTTTCCCCTACAATACAAATTTAAGTCCATTCGTGCTTTCTCATTGTCTTTTGTCTTCCCACTCACATTCATCACAGTGTTGAAGATGTTATCAAAGAAAGTTTTTTCAATATGCATAACATCAAGATTGTGTCTTAACAAATTATCTTTCCAATACGGAAGATCCCAAAAGATGCTTCTTTTTGTCCAGTTATGCCACTCCCCATAACCATCTATTCTTTGCACACCAGTTTCAGTTACGTTAGGATAATTCTTCACTCTATTCCAAACTTGTGTTGGTGTCAACTTAGGTGGTGGACCATCCATCTCAACTTCCCCTTTCTTGAACGCATTCTTGTTCCTCCTAAATGCATGATCATTGGATAAAAATCTATGATGGGAGTCAAACCAACAATTTTCCCCCAATGATATAATCTAAATGCCTTTGTATGCTCCATGCAATGTGGGCATGCCAATTTACCATGAGTTCCCCACCAGACAACATACCATAAGTAGGAAAATCATTAATCGTCCACATTAAAGTTGCTTGCATCATGAAGTTTTGTTTCCTTGAAATATCATATGTTAGGACACCACTCCACAACTTCTTCAAGTCACCTATCAAGGGCTCCAAAAAAACATCAATACCAGCCTTTGGATTGAATGGGGTAGATTGTACAGGGTGACAATTATTGGCCAACATGAATGTGGTGCATTTGATGCCTGTATATATGGATTAAAACCATCCGAGCACAATCCCAATCACACATTGCATGGCTTAGCTGCAAAATCTAGGTACACTCTATCAAAGTGTTTCCATGCCTCAACATCACATGGATGGCGCAAAACACCGTTACTGCTTTTGTTGTCATAGTGCCACATCATTTCACCCGCAATTTGTGTTGATGCATACATTCTTTGTAACCTTGGAATTATTGGCAAATAGAACATTGCCTTAACAGGAATTGGTTTTTTATTACTTGCTCCCGTGTTGTAGTCACGATACCTTGGCTTATGACAAAATTTGCATTCAAGTAACCCTCCATCATTCTTGTCGGATTCATTATTATAAAATAGCATGTAACCATTCACACAACAATCAATCTTTTTAGGTTCTAATCCCAACTTGGACACTAATCTTTTTGCGTCATAATAACTTTTAGGCAAATTCGAATTTGTAGGTGCTACGTCCAAAAGCATTTTTGAAATAAACTCTAAGCATTGGTCTGGAACATTCCAATTCAACTTGCAAGCTAATAGCTTCACACACATTGATAATTTTGAGTCTGATGCCCCTTCATACAACAGGGTACTTGCATCTAGCAATAAGTTATAAAATCTTTGAGTTTGTTCATTCAGTGCCTCTTCCATGGTATTTGAACTTGGTGGTTGGGATGACTGTTGTTGCCTTAGAGCATCATACACCATGCCTTCCATCGACAAAAATTGGTCATCTTCCACACCCCTCCCCGTACCAATGCAATCATCATTATTATCCAAATCATCTTGTACAATTTGTTCACCATGATCGGTCCAAATCCAATAATTAGGCTTGAAACCGTGTTTGTACAGGTGGACCTTGACAACTCTGTCCTCCATAATCCTTGTACAATCACACTTATTACATAGACATCGAATTCCCCCATCATTTTGATAACATTCTTGTTCGCAAGCTTTTCTTATAAACTCTTCAACACCCAATATAAAAGACTCTTTCAATGCACCTCTTCATCTATGACACCTATCATACATCCAGGTACGATTTGATGGAAATTGATCCATATTCTGTATTTATGACAATTGACCAAAAGTCAGTCAATTTTATTTCATCCAAAACGCTTTAGGGATGGTAACATACTTCGTTGGTACCTTCCCATTATTTCCTTTATTCCTTTGTCTATGTATATAATCATGTAGTATAAGGATATTTGAAACAATCATTTGAGGATAAAATAAAAGAGAAGGAACAATTTCAACCAGTAGTTACCTTTCTAATAATTTTGTTACTAATTCTCTTATTAACAAAATGTCATAAAAATGAAAATTTACATTTTCAATATATTAAATGCAGTTTTTCATTTTATATATTTTTTTCAAGTATTAAAGACATTAATAAAGATATTATCTAACAATATTTATGTATTTCTACGTGCAAAGTTAATTTTCTTTATAGTATCTGTGATTGGTGAAACTTAATATAAAAGTCTTGACCTGTGACAAACTTGAAAAAGTGTCGACGAAGTTGAGATTAAAATGACCGTCACTTTTTACGGTGCAAAATTCTAAACTTCCAAATAAGATGCATAAAGTGGAAATCTTAAAATAATTGTGCATAACTATGTACCTCCTTTCACTCCCAAATAGTCTAAAAATGGTCGAGACTGTTCTATAAAGTAGTTTTGGATACATCCAAAAGTAACACCTCCTGTAAAAATGTACGAAGTCAACTATAATTTATGATTCAAATCAAAGCCAAAAGCACCGGGACAGACAAGAAATAGGACTCAGGAAAGTTAATGACATGTGTTAAACACACCCATATCATACATGTCAGTAGTGACTTGCTTAAGTGACTGTACCGTCTTCATCACGTTTCTATCCAAAATCAATTTGCAGACACACATCTCCATCTATGCTCAATCTTCAACCACTTCTTTCACTTCAACTTTTATTATTACACATTTTCCCTTTCTATTTAGAATTCACATATTATCTTCAAACCTTCCTTGATAAGTACATTATTTATTTATCAAATTTTATCCTACTCAGTCACAACATCTACACCTAGTAAATGCATAGCCATAATGTATAACTATTCTAATATAATATATAATATATAATATATAATATATAACTATCCTTTCAAACACATCCATGCATTAATATATGAACCTGTTATATCCATTATAATAACACACACGTTATTCGGTCAAAGATAAAATACTAAAAAAATAGGTATATACATACATTGGTAAGAGCCGTTATATATAATCATCCTCCATAACGTCTAATTTATTCATTAGGGATGAAAATTTAAAGTATTAAATATTACTATATATATATATATATATATATATATATATAATTTTATATGTATATAATTAACTAAAGCAATAGACGATTTCCTAATATAACTTACTAAATCTATTATACACAAGTCAATGAATTTATTTGATTGATTTGCTAGTATATATTAGAAACAATTGAGTAGATCACCCAAAACTATTTTGAATCTTTTAAATCTGCAACACGTTAATAACATATCAGAATTTTAAATATATTCTTTGAACAAAGCAGAACAGAGGAAATATCAAAGATGCATCGACCTCTTTAATTTTGAAACAAATAAATCAATTTTGAAACCAATCAATAACTAACAGTGTAAGAAATAAAACTTCCAATTCCATATAATGATGCTCAATTTCCACTAATTTTAGGTGAAGATATATAGTGGTCACATTTCTCTTTTTTAGCACAAAAGAGAAATGAGCCTTGGGTTAGTTTTGTATTCATAGTCCAGATCTTGATAGGTTTTTGAGGTACGACCAGCTGCCTTGATGACACTCACTCACTGGTTTGCATCGGTGAGATTTGGGTTAGATTACAAAACAAGACCGTAGAAGCGGTGAAATTGGCAATCTTATCCAGTGCTTGATTTTCTATCTGCTACTATATATGCAGATAAATGATGCAGATCTTATAAGCTATATAGAGCTGCTTTTAAGTTAAATTAGATGGTGATATATTATACTTTTTTGCGCGTATAAAACCAAACACATATAATGTTGCAGTGAGCTGCCATTTTGGTGATGGAATTCTAATTCTTGATACGATTTAAAGGCTCAAGAGCAGCTATGATTTAATTCCTACTTCCATGCTGAACAAGTTTATCTCAACATGGTATTTCAACTATATTTTATTTATGTATGAAAAATACATGAAAAAAGAATAGCACAGAAATGAGATGCACAGAGATGAGATCATATAATTCATAATTATGAGATCCGAAAAGCAGATGAAAGCAACTCCACTCACGTTGTGACCAAGGATGAAAAGTCCACCAATGATATTTGCAACTTCCAATGATAATATTTACTACAATAAACACAAAAACGGAAGATTAATTTATCATCAACCAAAATTTCACCACTTTAGATGAAATAATACTAAAAAATATAGATAAAGCTCTTATCAGTTAAGTAAACCTTCTCATGAAATTAAAAACAATACAAATAATCACAAATTAAAGTAAAATTATTGAAGCAAAGTTATAATTAAGGTGAAAGGGAGAAGTGAAGGTTAAAATAAGTATTTGAGGTAAGGCTAAGTGTTTTAAACTCAATCCTGAACAACACGACATTGTTAGAAACTGGTTCCAGTATTCCATAACTGGTTACCATCAAGGGCAGTGAGCACCAACCCATCATTATAACAATAATCTCCACTTTTGAGTCCTTTGGTGCACGCTTCTCCCTATTGGCACACTAAACTATGGTGTTGCCTTCAATCTTAACAAATCAAATGTAGAGTATGAAATGATAAAGAGAGTCCTCAAGTGGGACGAAACCAAAGGCAAATGCCAGAAGGTGAAACTAACCATGGGGTTGTGCTTTTTCCTGCAGTATAAGAATCACCAATAGCTAAGTTGGTTTTCGTGTGAAGGACTAAGGAATGCACGATGGTGGTGAAAGACTCTGTCTTTCTTGAAACTGGACTTAGTCAACCCCTGAACTATAACTAATACCAATCAAACACACATACTCTTAACAAATCACCCGTACAATAATGTTATAGAAATTTCTTCCTTTCACGAAACCATTGACCCACTTTTTTTACCATTAAATTAAATTTGAAACAAATAAATCACTATTTCTATTCCTTCCTCGTAGAATCACTTGCCCCAGTCAAATTTCACACCAACGAAAACATAGCATTAACTCAAATTATGTGAAGCTTTTGAAATCCACTACAAAATGAATACGAACCTTCGATGCAAACCTTATGTCAAAAGACGGTGTGAGATCCTTGTGCAAGAACAAACCCTAGATTGAAGCTTCAAATGGACAAACGAAATGCGAAATGGACAAACGAAATCCACTGCTCAGAAAACTTCAAAACTGTTTAAACGAAAGAAAAACAAACATTAAAGAGAAAGAATACACTTTGTAAAGATTTCAAACCAATATTTATCACCAGGTTCACTTGCAAATGGTAATCGACGATCCTCTCCTCCCTAATCAACTCCAATGACGATGAAATGTTAATTTTCAGTATAGGGCATGACAATTTTCAGCTTAAGGCAAAGACGTTTGAGTTCCACGGTCACAGGGAGGGAAATGACGAGGGAGAATGACGGGAGAGAGAAAAATGTTTTCTCATTTTAAAAATGTTATTTTAAAAATAAATTTATTAAAATCTGAATAAAAATATGCATGTAATGGATTTCATTATTTATCTACCGATTTAATCATCATTATATACGGAAAAATATATCTGTAAAATGTTGTCATCCCAAATGAGTGAATTTTACATACAAATTTTATATACGGATCTCTCACATCAAACTAATTCAATATGTAACAAAATTTTGCATACGAATAAAATTTCGTATATAAAATCCGTATGTAAATTCTTATTTACATGCGGATTTAAATCTGTACCTAATTTTCAGTATGTAATAACGTAATTTCTTGTAATGTTAGGAGAGCAAATAAATTATAAATTTTGTATTATTCAAGTTTGGGGGAATAGGTAAGAGAAAATTTATAAAATAAATAACTTTTGGGGAGAAAGATAAAAAATTGGTTTGTATTGAAATACAACTGATAAGAAAAATAGAGATTTATGGATTTAATTGCTCTCTATACTTAAAATGTATTGATTATACAGAAAAGCCAATTTTTCTTCTTAACCCAGCCAAATTATAAGCCAATAAAAGTCCTTGTGATGTTGCATCTTTTGAAGATTTTGGCTTTTGAAATAAAAATACAAAGTTGAATTGTGGAAATTAATGATAGATGAGAGAAAAATATATGAAAAGTATTTTAGGCTGAGTTTAAGAGGAGGTGAATTGAACTTACAAAGATTTTTGCAAAATAGTAGAAAGAAATTATAGAAATAATGAGAGTCTTTTATTAAAACAATTAATAATGGGAAATTTGAATACACAAAACAAAATCAATCAATTAAAACACAAAATCAATTAATTACAAAAATCTCACAGTACCACAGAACAGAATCAATGAATTCAGATACAGACGCTACTAGAAAATTGCTAAGTAGTGACTGAAATTAGTGACCAAAAGAACCTGTCACTATCAGTGACTGTCAGTGATTGAAAAAATTGGTCACTATTAGTGACCGAATCAGTGACAAAAAAATCTGTAAAAAATTCGGTCACAGATTCAGTCATTGATTCGATCACAAATAAAAATAAATATAGTAATAATAACAATAATAATTATAATAATAATAATAGAAGTAATAAAAATAATAATAACAATAATAATACCAATAACAATAATAATAGTAATAATAATAACAATAATAAAAATAACAAAATATCTAAATTGAAACTACTGAAAGTGTTATTCTGAAGTGCAGAACAAAAGATCAATAAATTCCAAATCAAGAACAAACAATTGAAACAACACACCGAACTAAAAATCAGCAAGAAACTGTTAATTAACAAATACAATCAATATATTGACTAGAACACACAAATCACTCCACTAGTAAAATGCTCCTGAGTCAAATGTGGAAGTAATCAATTGAATAGAAACACAGTATATTACTGCCAGGAAACAATCAGGTAAATAACAATAATTAATTGAAAGTAACTCACATAACAAGACAATCCAGATTTAATAGACAGAACCAGAAATAACAATTGATTCAAGAAAAAAAAATTTCCAAAAATATAATCAATTACACAATAAATATAGTTAACTAGAAACATTATATCCAAATCAAGAACAAATATAATCAATTGAACAGATATATGAAACAGTTCCAGATAACACAAAAATAAAACTAGCAGAATGAACAATTTATTTAGCGTGATGAACAATTAATTGAGCGTGCGACAACAAATATGATAAAGCGTTCAAGAAGAGAGAAAGAGAGATCAAGAACACCAAGATTTATACTGGTTCACCCTTCCTCAAGGGCTACGTCCAGTCCTTTGCCAACAAGCAAAGAGTTCCACTAAAAAGATCACCAAGATTGGTTCAATACAACACAAATACCCTTGCTCCCTACAAGTCAACACTGCACCCCGCAGCACAAAACCTACTGGCCCCCACAACAGCCGTGAATACAATGCAGAACCCTACTACACAACCAAATTGCAAACCCTCTGCAATATGGAGACCAAAGATACAATCACAAATCACAAACCCTATGTAATTTGCAACCAGACCACTCACAATACAAGTGATATCAAATTAGCACTAACACAACAGTACTTCTACGCATAACAGATTAAAAATTGATGCAGAATAGTGTAGAAGACTTAGCTTTGGTGCAGAACCAAGAATTGCACGAAACCCACTCAATGCAAGGCTATAAGATTAAGGTTCTTGAGGATTTTCTTTAAGCAAATAGTTAACTTTCTTTTGAAGAATATCCAGTTTTCACAATTAGTTGGCTTGCTAGAGTCAGTCACTGAAAGCTTGGTAAATCATTTCAAGATGATCAAAGTTGCTTTTTACATTTAAAAGTTCTTCTTCCAGTTCTTTAACTCTGCCTTCCAACCAATTGTTCAATCCTTTGAATCAGTTATTTGATAGGGCCAATCTATTTGCTTCTTCATGGGTTTCTAAGAAAGCCTAAAGAAGTGAACTGTAATTTTCAATATTGAAAGAGGTACCGTAGTTCATGCTACTCACCTCAGAATTTTGTTCAGCTATAAGACACAAGTTTGCTTCAACATCCTCATGTGAGGAACTATTGGAAGAGGTATCACTGTCTTCCCAAGTAATATATGCTCTTCTGTTCTTTCCATATTTGTTAATCTTCTTTTCTTGTGTCTTTTCTTTGTTCACTAGGCTTGGACAATCCACTTTCATATATTCCTGTTTACCACATCCAAAATAGATAAATTTAGTAGAACCATTATTAGATTTCTTGTTATACCTCTTGCTTTGTTGGTTCTTCATTTTTCCTTTCATCTTGATGAACTTCTGGAATCTCCTTGTCAATAGATTGAGATTCTCAGTATCACTACACTCATCAGAGATTCCCTCACTAGATTCAACATCTGCAGGCTTTGTTTTGAGTGCTAGGCTTCTGGATTTCTTCTCCACAGTCTTCATTTCCTTTAGCCTAGTCATCTCCAGCTCATGCTCACACAATTTGCCAAAGAGTGTTACACTAGTGAGTATGGTCAAGTCTCTAGTCTCTAATATAGTAATCACTTTAGGCTACCAGCTCCTATCCAAGCACTTTAGGATCTTGATCTTCAATTCTTCCTTGTCAAACTTCTTTTCCAATCCAATCAAGTGGTTGACAATGTGAGTGAACCGCTTCTGTACATCAACAATGGTCTCCTCTTGTTGCATCCTAAACAATTCATATTCCTGGATCATGCTTTCTAGCTCTCTTCACATTTGTGGTTCCCTCATGTGTGACTTCAAGTATGTCCCACATTTCTTTAGCCGAGTTGCACTGAGATACTCTAAAAAATTCATCACGGTTCAAGGTAGAGGTTATTATATTTTTCGGAACACAATCATATTGCATTTTCTTTGTTAAAATAAGTGTTTGGCCTAAGTTCAAGAGGGGGGGTGAATTGAACCCTTTTAAAATCTTTTCGCAAATTTGCTTTTCAATGTGAGAATACAAAATCTTTAAAGAAACTTAGAATGCAATCTGCAAAGGTTCAAACAATTTACAAATATGAAAATCAATCAAACAGAATCAGTGCACTGCAGACAAATATGAAATCTGGAAAACCAGTGTACTGAAAAACAGATTAAAATTCAGGAACAGACAGTGTACTGTTAAGCAGTTTTCTGGAAAGCAGTAAGCAGTAAGTAGTTTAAAGAATTATGCAAGAGCTTTAAAGATTTAGATCAACTGCAAATTAATAC
>Ga0209489_104664_pt1 | contig 24977 bp, 14 predicted proteins | sample SiratrowhiteBW_FD_187527 | JGI IMG/M metagenome (GOLD analysis project Ga0209489, IMG submission 187527) | Root nodule microbial communities of legume samples collected from California, USA - Siratro white BW (SPAdes) (version 2) | ecosystem: Host-associated > Plants > Roots > Nodule | place...
TATATATATATATATATATATATATATATCTTTTATTGACAGATGACCAGAATTCTCGAAAAAATAATTATGATTGTACCAATGTTTTGATGATATATACTCAACTACCTAATCACTTTTCAAATAACTTTTGATGTTCAGGTTGGGTCATCAAAAGTGGTATATAGATCCATATGTATGATAAAGTGAGAGTAATTCTTGTGGTTTTAGGTTAAATTATAAGCCTCCATTGTTTGTTAAGTTTATTAAGATTAATATTTAAGACTTATAAACACCACATTCATTTTATGTTTCTCTTTCATATGTGCTTGTTGTATGAGTAAAAGTAGAATATGCTCAGTAAGAGTTGTTAAGAAAGAATCTTTAAAATATTTTCTAGATGATTGATGAAGAACCTAATTCTAATGTCTTAGAATATATAGAATAAACAGTTTTAGACTCTGATGTAGAACTCTTATTATTGTAAACTTATACGTCATTTGTAATATATTATGAATATTTACAATTGATGTGAAACGTTTACATATATTTATATTTGTGAAATGATATCATGACTTATATTTTCTCTACGAAAATTTTATTTTACAAAAAAGAAAAAAAATTCCAACAAATTCTAATTAAATAACAAATAATTAAATAGCAGTTGGTGTTGTTACAATGAACACTCTATGTTTAAGAACAACCTAAAAGAGTGAATCAAATCTCACATCCGTTGTAAGTAGTAACCTCTCCTTAAGTGAGAAACCTAATGATCTTTTTAGATCACTTTTTTTGTAAACCTCTCAATTTTAGCAAGGTGTGAATGTGTTTCAAAGAATACTCAATTTTAGTAAGGAGTGGTTGTGTTCCAAAGAATACTTTGTCATAACCAATAATGAATGTGTTCCAAATAATATTTTGTGGTTAGCTAGGAGTGATTGTTTTCCAAAAAATATATACTCGATCCTAGCCAAGAGTAACTACATTCCAAATAATATTATGTGTTTAGTTCGAAGTGGATACGTTCCACCTTTATATTTAGCAATGAGTGGTTGTATTCCAAAGAATATTCTCTCTTACCTAAAAGTGGATGCATTCCAAATAATACTCAATTTTACCCATGAATAATTGAAATCTAAATAATATTCACTTGTATCTTCACAATATCAATTTGCTTAACGAAACTCAATTAATTGATTGAAAATTCGACATAGTGATTATTCTCTCTAATCCTTTTAAATTGCATATTACTTAACTATAACTAATAATAAAAAATAAGATTTATTAAAACAAGTTTTAAAAAATGTTTTTAAATAGCCTATATGTCAAACTTGAAATTAGATATCACATTTGTAATCGAATATAATCTCTTGAAAACTTGAATAAACTTATAAAATTTTGAGATTTTGAAAATATAATGATATAATATATGGTGGAATTTATGATTTATTTTATTAATGCATTATATATATATATATATATTAATTAAATGTTAATCATATCTCTACTTTAATTTTCTAAATCTAAATAATAAATAAATATATTTTTAATATTTATGTAAAAGATATTTTAAAAAAACTAAAATCTTTTTTAAAAAACAATTTAAATAAATAATATTAATAAATATTCTTTTTTTAAAAAAATAAAAAAAATCTTAAAACATAATTCTTTGTAGAATCTTTTATATATATATATATATATATATATATATATATATATATTGACATGTTTTCATTTTCAACTTCCACATCGTAATCTATAATAAATATATATTCACAGTAAACTGACATAAATGATTAGGATACTTTTAAAAAAATATTTAAATAAATCTTAAATTGAAATGCATAATAACACTTGTTTTTTCTACTTTTATTTCTTATTTTGATTGATTGATTGTTTAATACACTTTTATTCTATATTATAGTAGAATAAATCTGCCAGCACACAAAGTCTTGAACTCAACAAAAGAAGTGTAAAATTGTGCGTTTGACTATCGTGCACAGACTCACATCAGGGCTGCAATAGTCAGAGGTGTAAAGTTAATTATGTTTGCTTCTTCTATAGGATTGGTTTTTCAGATGGCCAGAAACGAAAAAAAAAAAGTAAAATGACGGAGATAATTAATATATAAAAAAACTTACATACTTATTATCTTAAAATTTTGTTGGAACTCATTCCACAAGTCTTCTTATTTGACTTAGCAGCAAGTATTCAATGGTTTTGTTGAATGCTGTGTATTATAAAACGTTTACATTCAAACTAGAAGAATGAACAAATTTCATTAGTTTATTGGTAAGTTATTGAACAATTTGGTAGCTTGGGTTTACAATATTCTCTCTGAATAATTGTAGAGTGGTCAATGGCTGAATAGACCCGCTCTCTACTTCAAAAGAGTCTGCTATAGATATACAGACAAAAATGTTGACACAAATTACCAACCTACTCAGCAAATAATAATAAGAAAAAAATACTAACGAAGTGTTTGGAATGAAAAGATATTCATCAAATCTACATATAAATAAAACTAATTGATGTGTCTCTTTCTTTCTAGAAGTAAATTACTATTTTAGTTTCAGATAATGTAAAGTATTGGCACATTAATCCATAAAATAAAAAAATTCTGAATAAATTTTTATATCATTATTTTAGCTTCTAAATTTAATTAGATATTGAACTATTTTCATTTTAATTTTGATATTTACATTATCATGTTGGATTAAAACGAGTGACATCTTATATTTTTATGAGACTTTTATTTTATTTTATTAATTTTTATAGCTAAACACATTTTTAAGACGAATTTATTCATACTATAACTTGTTTTCTTGCACTTTTAGCTTCCTACGTGATAACACAGACATTGCTGACTGCATCAGCTCATTACAGAACAGCAAGATTGTGCTTTGAATCTGCAAAAGTTCTGGTTGGCTCGATCCATTAGGAACCGACTTATATTCGTTTAATCCGATTTAAGAATAGTTTGATAATTTAATAACATGTCTAACCTAAAAGTAAACTATATATTGGTCCAATTTATGGATGATTAGACCATAAAGCATTTATGCATCTGTTCCTTCTTTGACGAGACTTATTGCATACATATATATCTCCCTTTAGTCCACAACTGTTTTAGAATATTGTATCTTTATTTCAACCTTCATCTTCAACCTTTTTATCAATATTTTACATTTAATCCAAAAGTATTTTATATTGTTTCAATATATATATATATATATATATATATATATATATATATATATATATATATATATATATATATATATATATCTTCTGGCTTGACCTTCAACCTCTAGCAATTGACAGATATATAATGTAATATATTTTGGTTTTGACAATTAGTACAATTCAATTATGTACAGAAAACATAGACATTGCTATCATTTTCAAACTTCAGCAGCCACTTAGATCAAATCTCTCATGCGTGGCCTTAGAATATGTACGAGGCAGGTGAATTTCTACGGAGAGAAGTTTTTCTCATAAAAAAATTAATTTTAACATTTTTATATTGCTGAAAAGATTTATATCAGTTGAAATTTATGCAATCAGAAACTTAATTTAATACCTTGCTAATTGAAAAAGAATAGCCTGTGAATTGGATATGATCCTCATCAATGTCAAAACATGAAAGAACAGACTCCCTTTTCAGACAACTAAATTGAGTTTCGTAGTTTTAATGTAGATAAGTTTTGAATTAGCTAAAAGTTCCGAAAAATTGTGTTAAAAATAAAAAACCATCAATGTTGACCAAAAGCGAGAGATTAATTTAATAACATAATTTTCCATGTAGATAAATTTAACAGTAATTATGATTGAGTTATTTAATTTTCATTTGAATAAATTATCGAGATAAGTTTCAGGGTTGAATTACACAAGACAAGTGTCTAATGGTCAACGTTGGCTATAGTATTCCATGTAGATAAATTTAATAATAATCATTGACTAAGTTATTTAATATTGAATAGTACAGCGTTGGCTCAAATTTTGAAAGGTAGTACCAAAATGAATTATTTAAAAGAAAAATGGACTTTATTAAAAAGATTAAAATGTATTTAAGTTTAATTTAACATACGATTGAGAAAGAATAACTTGGGAATTGCATTAGGTATTCATTTTACAATTTATATACACATAAATTGGCCTTTATAATATACAACATATGAAAACTACACATTTCGTTAGCTAATGACATACAACAAAAACATGACATTTTATTTAGGAGTTTAATAGTTGTATATTTTTATCGGTGTAAAATAAAAAATTATAATTGATATAGTTTTTAAAATAATTATTATAAAAATAAATGATAAAATTAATTTATAATAAACTAGTGAGTGTAAACTTTAATTTACAAATGAATTTTATAAAATTAAGTTAAACTTAAAGTTTACTTCTTAATATAATATTAGAGTCATCTAGAATTTATCATAATGAGTTTTAATATATCTTGTATTAACTATAAATAAGACCAACTCATACTATATAAATAGATACAAACTTTATTTTATAAATTGATTTATAAGATTGAGTTAGGATGTTACCTTCTAAGATTATAAATACATATATTACATTTATAAATAAATAAATAAATATATATATATATATATATATATATATATATATATATATATATTAATTTTTATGTATCTAATTATTGATCCCAAATAATGATATTTTCTAAATAGAATAACATTTTTTTATTGAGACGTTTTATTACCTCATAAATTTTCAATATAATATTATCTTTGAATTTAAATATAAGAAAAATATATATTTTTATCAAGATAAAAAATTTTAGTGAAATTAATGTATATTTTCATATTTCCTAATTTATTCTCGATGATATTTATTGTAAATAATGTTAAAATTTAAACATAAGTCTGTTTTTAAATCAATAATATTAAATATAAATAAAATAGTAGATTTTGCTTATGTTTAAATTCACATAATTTTTAAAAAATATTCAAATACATGAATACAAAAATTTATTCGTAACCAATAAAGGCTCCTTATATATCAAATAAATAATACAAATTATATTTAATTATAAGGTACAACCTTGTCAACAATTTGCGTAAAAATTATTCAATACTTTAATTATCAATTGATAACATTTATTTCTTTTTTATTTTGTAAATGTTTATTGACCAAGTTACAATAAATGAGAAGTTTTAAATATTTTATTTTAGACACATTTTTTTTAACTTGAATAATATATTTCAATTCATCCTCATTAAAGCTTATATATATATATATATATATATATATATATATATATATATATATATTAACTTAAATGTATTTTTAATTATAGTAAAATAAATGTTTTTAATTTTGATTTTTTATATTTTTTGTTTTCAATTTCCTGAAAATTAAAGTTATTGTTTTTATCTCTACTATTATGTAATATTCATTAACATAATGTGTTCAACAACATGTCGGATACAATATAAGTAAAAAAAATGCACACAACTACCGTTAAAAAGAAGAAACATAAACCATTAATTCCTACCAAATTAATATATTAAATAAATCTAATGCTAGAAAAATTTGACTTAGTTGAACTGATAGAAAGTATACGAGACTTGTTCTTTTAGAATGAAATATCCTACACGTTTTTTTTAAGCAATATTCTAATCTAGTAAAATTATTTCTTATATAAACATGTTATATATAATATATGTGTATGTTACACACATGTAACATATAAATACTATAATATATGTCCCTTCCAAATTTCAGGTAATTTTAATTTCTCCATTAGTTTCTCTTAATTTTCTAATAGATAAATTCTCTCTATATGTAACAATTTTTTAAATAATAACTTTTTCCATTATATTTTTAATTTAATCAATATAGGGGTCAAAAATAGTTATAATAACAGAGATAAAAAAAACAATGAATGATAAAAAACTAAAAATAATATAATAGATAACTCAATTAAAATGATATTAAAAATAGAAAAATTCAATAATTTCTTTATTTTAGGTAAAAAAAAAACGTAAACGACTATTATAAAACAATAGAAGGAGAATATATAACTTAATTATATTTTTAGTTATTCAAGTTTCACAATTATGAAAGGCAAAAAAAATAAGAAATTAAATAGCATCCACCTTGTTTCGTTCAAAAGAAACAATTTGCATAATTATAACATGCACAATGTTCTTAAAAAAAAAAAAAAAAAAAAAAAAAAAAAAAAAAAAAAAAAAAAAAAAAAAAAAAAAAAAAAAAAAAAAAAAAAAAAAACCTCAACCATGAAACCCGTCAAATTACAACACCATATTTTAATTGTTCAAGATTCATGAGAATGACATAATCTTTTTCATCTTTTACGAAACACACCGTTATTTTATAATTTAATCATAACTTTCGTTTCAATTATTGTTCTAATCATTTAGAATTTTAAAAAATTGATAGAAATATTAAAATTTAAGTAAATCTTTCAATGTAAAAAAATCAGTTTTAGTTATAATATATCTAAAAATATAATTTTTGAAAATATAATACTATATCTTGAAATAAATGATAAGAAAACCTATCGTTTTGAAATAAATGATAAGAAAACCTATCGTTCTCGGTTTGGAAACCTTTCTAATATTTCTCACATTTCAAATTATTATGGAAAGTGTTTTGTTCATACTATATTGAGATTATTTAAATTTAAATTTTATACAACTGCTTTCAAGTTAAGGGCCAATATCAGAATATGATGGATTGCAATGCTGTTCCAAAAAAAACTTGTATTCTCTGTTGTTAGACCATTCTGTTATTAACATTAAGAATTGACCTTATATGAATATAACTGAGCCCAAAAAGTAACTCATGGACAAGAAAACTGCCCAAATTTAATATGAATATTTTGTCACATTCTAAAATTATTATAGGAAGTAATTTTGCTCATGGTATACGAATCAATTTAAATTTTATACAACTTTCAACTCAGGGGGCAATATCAGAATATGATGGATACTAATGCTGTTTAACGTAAATTTTCAGATGGTGCTGTTCAAAATCTAACGGCTGATGATTAGTTTATAATTCCACGTTAAAAATAAAAAATCAAAGGCATGGATGATTTACAGTGCCATGAAAACTGTGGGATCAACGGTGAAGTTTTTGTAGAAATTGATCTGTGTAGCTTGATGGTTTATGAGATCTCTGTCAAACTCTTGATTAAAGATAAAATTAGTTTAAATGGTATAAATAGAATATAATTCTCATTTTACAAAATTAGTTTTATACAATTAATTAATTAAATTTAAAGTTTAGTTTTTAAGATAGTATTAGAGTTAAGAGTTTATATTCTAGTTAAGCCATCAACTATTAGATCTTTTTTTTTTATTTTCATGTTAATACCAAGGAAAATATGTTACATATTCTACCTAAGTAAAGATATTATCAATTTATGTGATAGAAATCGGTTTCGATTTCTTTGATTCCTTATTTGATTTGGAGTTTCTCGTTAAATAAAATATGGTGGAGACAGTGAAAATAATGAATGCAGTGTATTATTTATGAATTGGATGAAGTGGTCTAGAGAAAAAAGGAGATATGAGGGAGGTGAGACTAACTCTCACAAGAACAAGTAAAGCTGAATTTAGACAATATTTCTCTATTCATTCCATGATGAAAATACAATAGGCTAACACACTTATTTATAGTGCTAGGCTCAGCCTAAAGTGAAGCCAAATTCAATAAATTCAAAATTCAAAAATAAAACCCTAGATCTAAAAGAGCCAATGAGAGCATGACATGTGGCCTTCATACTTCCTATGCCTCTTCTTCACATTTAGCACATGTTTAATATGTTCCTTCTTTATGTACAGCTCCTCGTGCACCAACTTCAAGCCTTGGATGTTCTAGGGTTTGCATTGGGCTTTAAGAAGTCCAAATGTAACGCTAGATAGACTATACTATCCTATTCTACCTATGGCCCAAACCTTATTTGTTCTGGCCTAAATACAAGGCCAAAATAATTCTAAGTTATTCTAAACATTTATACAAGTAAAAGACTTCATCTTGATGCTCCATGATCTCTAGAATGATCTCTTCAAGCTTGCATTCGGGCCCGAACAACTAGTGGGAGGCCCAAACAGGCTCAGATGGGCCCAATCTTCTAAAAAGCTCTTGATCAACCAGCTGACTGTTTGTCCTATTTATTCAATGACTAAGGTGGTGAGGGCATATTCCATCATTCCCTCCTTCTTGAAAGTGATTTGTCCTTAGATCCGAATTGTTCTCTGGGACAACAACCTTATTATTGTTTATTTATTTATGGGAACCTCCAGGGTCAAATACTATCTTGTAAAAACATAAGAACAATATAACAGGTGACATCTTTACAACACAAAAAATTAAAGTGTAATTAGCAATAAACACTCTTCCAAGGCCAAGGTACTCCTTACCAATTGATGAACACAAATATCTGACCAAGGAGTACTTTTATTTTTATTTATATATTCATGCTTTTTTTCCTATGAGGTGACCTAAACTTTTGAATATCCAATTTTTCTTCAGGCAATTCCTCACAGGTTGTTTCTATGAAGGAAGAGTTTATGTTAATGTCTAATTCAGACCTAGACAAAGATTACTTTACAATTATACCCTCACTAGATTTTTTTGTGGAAGAAGAGTTTCTAAAAGAGAGGGATTTATGATAATGTTTGGTTCAATTCTTGTCAAGGGTTCTTCTTTTCTTTTACGTTCTTTCCTCTATTTTCTTTCTCTTTTATTTTTTTTTCTTTTCTCTCTTTTTTCTTTTGAACTTTCCTATTTAATTTTTCTTATCTAAGCTCAATCTCTTTAAGTTCTTGATCTAAATGAGCTCACTAGTAGAAAAAACACATACCACCGCGGTTTTATAAGACTTACAATTGTAGCTCTCGAACTGCAATAAATCCAGCCGCAATAAAAAGTACCAAAGTTGTTATCGCGGTTATATAAACGCGGTGGAAAATGGGACATACCAACGCGGTTGTTCATTAACAACTGCGGTGGTATTGCTTTTCTTTTTTGAAAGAAAGCATTACTCTCAAAAAACACCTGTGGCCTAATGGATAAGGCGCCTGACTTTTAATCAAGTGAATGTGGGTTACTTTTAATCAAGTGAATGTGGGTTCGAGTAGCACCGGGTGTATTTATTAAGCATCTCAACTTTTTATTCTCTCTATTTCCAGCCTCCTCCGCGTTCCATAACCGCGTTCCGCGCTGGTATAATTGTACTTAGTACTTAATTTCAAAAATGCCACCCGCCTTAAAATGTGTTTTTTCTACTAGTGGCTAGACATTTTTCTATTTTACCTATTGTTTTTATCTTTTCCTTCTCCACTTCTTTCTTTTCCACATATGAAGGTGGAACATTTTTTTTTCTCATACACACCTTTAACTCACTCCAATTTAAAATTTCTAATTTTGTAACATCATTATGTCTTTGTTTCCATCCTAAATATTCATCAACATTATTATGTCCATAGAAAGTAGGGAGTTTTCTCAAGCTTTGTATAATCAAAATAACTTCTAGGATTATGATTATATTCAGGGAATGATTGATTATTATAGCAAGAAGTAATACACACTCTTTCTTCTCTTAATGCTCTCACCTTAGAATCTATCATTTTTTATGTGCCTGATCTAAGTTTTGGATTTTTTTCTTCTTCTTTCTCAAAGTCCTTAGGTCTACCTCAACAATGACAAATTGAGATTCAATATTTATTTTAAATTATCTAAGGCCATTCAAAATTCTTTTCAAATCAGATTTGTTTTCACACTTCCCATGCCTCTCATATTTACCACATGATTAATATGTTCCTTGCTTTGTGTGCAACTCCTTGTGCACCAACTTCAAGCTTTGGACGTTTTAGGATTTGTATTGGGCTTTAGGAAGCCCAAATACAACCCTATATAGACTATACTATTCTATTCTAACCCTATTCTATCCATGACCGAAATGCAAGGCCCAAACCTTATTTTTTTTTATCCAAATACAAGACCCAAATTATTTTAAGCTATTTTAAACATTTATACAAGTAAAGAACTTCATCTTGATGCTCCATGATCTCTAGAATGATCTTTTCAAACTTGCATTCAGGTTTGAACAGCTTGTGGGAGGCCCAAACACATTTAAATGAACCTAATTTTCTAAAAAACTTTTGATCTATTCTCTAACTCTTTGTCCTCTTTATTCTATTGATTAAGGTGGCAATAGCCTATTCTATCATTCCATGCTAGGAGAAGTCCTTATGTTATTAAGTAAGTTAAATGAAAATAAGTTAAACTTAAATGCACCTTTTAATCTTATAAAAAAAATAAAGGAAAAGCGATCATATAAATCATACCGAGAGAATCTCTAAGCATTGCTGGTCATTGTGAGGACCACCAAATCTAATATTTCACTGTGCAAATATGCAAAGGAAATTTTTTCAACCAAGCGATAATAAGGGCTCAAGTACTGAGGCCCAAGATACCAAAATGATATTTTTGGTTTATACAACGCTTTCATTTCCAACCAAAATAACGAGGGAGAAAACATTCTCCTGCGGTCCATGAAATGAAGCTTGAGGTACAGAGAGATATCTGAAGATTTTATTCTCTCCCAATCTCAACCTCATCAAAAAGATTGATTCAGAAGGAATATCAGAAAATAAAAAACTTTTATTTCAGGAAATTTCTGAAGCATTTGTTCTGGGCCAATACACATTATGTGTTGTTACATTATCAAATGTTGAAAGAAAAAAAAAAAGATTTTATGAAAGGTTAGATATTGTTTATGTGGAAATAAAACGAGCTATTTTTTCTTTTGGTCCTATAATTTGGTTTCAATTTTTTTATGTAGATAATATGAAAACAGTGATTTTGATTTGATGATTATGGCACCATTAACTAATATGTTTAATAAACAGGAAAGAGCCCATATTACATATCACTCACTAGAATAGAAATACTAGGTTAGACGTAACAGTACATATTATTTATTTACCTTAAACATAATTCTAAAAATAATTTAAAATGAAATAGAACCAAAAAGTTAAATTAGTAGAGACCAACGTTAAAATTCACCTCTTTTATATAGACCACATACATATATTTCAAATCTTAAAAAAATAAAACTAATTTCATTTTAAAAGATGAAATTAAAAATATATTTATGAGAATTAAAATATATAATCAAAACGAAATTACTAATATTAGACTCAAATATATTTTTAATTTCTTTAAAATAAACAAGTTTCGATTTTTCTTTTGGTGAAAAATAAGTTTCAATTTTAGTTTTTAGAAAATATTTTCTGTAATTTCATCCTGTAATAAAAAGAAATCATTAATTGACAAGCATCTTGAATTATAATTAAGAATTATTACTCGTTCCTGATTCTAAAATTGATACATATTCTTGTCTTTAATACTTTAGTAAATATCAAAATATTAAATTTGGGATGAATAACATATATATCCATACTAATAGTTGTATTTGTTCAGATATTCATTAAATATTTTATTATAAAAATAAAAAACAACAACAAAAATATGATATTATTAAAAATTTAATATAAAAAGATAAATATTTTCTTATCTTTAGTACCAAATAATAGGAAATAAATTATAGTCATACAAATTTTAAAATAAAGTATTAAAAGAATTAAAAATTATTTAAATAATTTAAGACAACAAGACAAGTATAAAAATTAAAATGAAAAAAATAGATACACGTACATTCTCATGTGTGTACATAATTTAAAAGTTAAGTATCACCTACAACTATATGACGAATTCCGGCAATATTTACATGTATATTTCTTTTTCATCCTTAATGAAAACCATGTTTGTAGTACTATTTTAACATGTGATATATTTTAATCTTTATAGATTGCTAAAATGAATCATATTTATCAAGCTTTCGGGGCAACAACACCAATTGTAAATGTTAGAATAAAAATCAAGCAATTTTTGTGAGTACTAAAACTAAAATCGACTCTATTTACATTGGGTATAAAATTTGAGATCAAATTTAACATTAGCTCAGTTTATAAGAACTTACATGATATTTAAGTTCTAATTTTAACAAGAGATGGGAAAAAGGATAAGCTTATGATGAACTTAAATGAGAGCGCACAAAATACAGAATCATGGATTTTTTGGTTGTAGCATGTACAAGAAAATTCCACCGGCAACTGAAACATTGAGCGACTCGTATTCTCCAGCCATTGCAATGCTCACAAGTTCACAAACCTGCAGGGATTTTTCTGAAAGGCCATTTCCTTCACTTCCTAAAACCAAACACAATGGTGTATCTGATAAGGAATCACAGAAGGTTGGAGAGAGTGAGCACACTGGCTTCACCAACTCTTCAAGCTCTGGATGTCCAGCCAGCAACTTCATTTGAAATTCTTCTTTGAGAGACTCCAGATGATTCCAACTGCCAGAAACAACAGGGATCTGAAAGGAGGCACCTCGGCTAGCCCGAAGAGCTTTCTCATTTAATGGATCACAGCAGCCGGGAAGAAGGAAAACTCCATCCTGTCACATGCAAACATGTTCACTTTGAATAAAAATTAAGAAAGAAATTGTAATTCTAATATTCACAGATGCAATGTTACAATTTCTAAAATATGAAATATTAACACTTTTTAATACTCTTTTTGAAACATTCTCTTATTAGTTTAGATTTACTAGGACCTACAAAAACGTGGAGAGAAAATCAATGACAAGTGCCACCAAAATTGGTGGTTATCAATAAATTTCAATCAATGTTAGGGAGAGTATTCCTCCTCTTCCATCCTCTAAAGAAACTAACGAGGAACGAAGGTGGAGTGATGGAATCCCGCAGAGGAGTAACGGTACAAAACACGTTGGAGGAGGTGAAGAGAAAATTCACAAAGTGGAGCATGGATGGGTCATCACTGTTTTAATCTGTTGAATGAAACAAAATATCATGTATCATGCTTAAACTTCAAACAAGCCATGGTCGATAGGTATGGTGGTTGTCGTCATGACAACCCATTTGGTTGACAACCCATTTGAAGAACCATATGACCTTCGACAAAAAAGAAATAAAGGAGAGTGTATTACTTATAAATTTTTTTTTGTTCAGTGATAGCTTCACATAGTGAATGTTTTACAAATATAGAACACTTTGTATGACATCCTATGATCTAGCACTCAAAAGATTTTAAGCAGAAGTTCATACAAAGTGCGTGGGATCATTAGTTGGTTCTACATGACGAACCTTCTATTTATAGTCGTTAGACTAAGGTGACTTGCATCCTTCTATTGTGTGTCAGAGTTGTAGCAAAGGTTGGTACCATTTTAGCTAAGGAACTTTGCTACACTCATCTTGCATGCTTCAAAGTACCTTTAGTTACTCATCTTGCATGCTTCAAAGTACTGTAGTTTTGAACATCATTTCCTTGTATTAATAATACCAATTTTAGCATACAACGACACAAAGTTGCTCTCTATTATGTTAGAATCTTTATGGAACTCGTGAGTCAACATGCTTGATGACTTTCTAACATGGTCTAATAAATTGAAACTAAATTACATCTTGAGCCTCTCATCTTCTCTTGTATTATCTTCAGAATGTTGTTATGGAGTCACATGAAGGAATAGCATGATGAATTAACAAAGTCTAAGCTTCTAATCACATGATGATTTTGTAGTTCTTTCTTATGAACATACTTAAAACCGAGATATTAGTTCATGTACTAGACATTATTTGTTATGATTAAAATCATAGAACGTCTAGATTGTCTTTGTTTATGAAGACTAGATTGTCTTAGATTAGACGGTTGAGATTAGACCTTTAGATCATATCATCTAATAATCAAATCGTCTGAGTTGAACAAGGTGAAGCAATGACTTGATTTGTTTCTTCATGTCCCAAGGTAGAACCTGTAACGGTTCTCCAAGTGCTCACATACAGAGTTAGGATATAATGAATAGAAATAGTAGTAGAATACGGAAGAAAATAGATGAAGAAGAACAGAAGGAGTGTGACTGCAGAGGAAGGATATATCAGTCTGATAAACCTTCAAATCTGCAAAAGTGTAAATTCAAGTATATTTATGGAAGTTTGAATAGACAAGGAAAATACAATAGAAAGATATTTGACATTCAAGAGGCCAATGCTCTCCCAATATTTCACTTCACTCTTTTCTATTCTGCCCCTCCCCCAACCCTCCGAAATAGCTTTTAATTCCTATTTACATTTCTCTCTCCTATAACTAACCTCCTACAATTATGGTTCCCTTTCCCTTAGTTATTTTTCTTCCCTTTCCTGCAGGAAGTGTATTTCAAGGGTGTAATTTCTCCATGTTCTCCTTTTTCATTTTGGTCGCCCAGAGTCACCTTGTCCTCAAGGTGGAAAGAGGGGAAAGCTAGCATCAACTTCTCAGCCAACTCCCAGGTATTGTCAAGATCAGGTAGATTCTTCCACTTCTTAGTATGCCCATATGTGTAAGATTCCTTTGTTGCCTCTCATGCGCTCAAGAACTTATCTCTTTTGTGGAGTTTGAAGCACCTTTTCTTAGTATGCCTAGATCTTTTATAGTATGAACAATATTCTTCATAGTTGCCTTTTACATAGGACTTATCGCCAATGTTTGACCCTTGTAGACCCTTTTTCCTATTGTCATGTCATGGCAAAGCCTGTGTTGGATATTTCTCATGAATTACAACAACCTTCTAATATTTTTTCTTCCCTTGCAACAATAGTGGTTTCCTAGGATTTATACCCTAATTTGATCATACTCATAGTTCAAGTCATACAGGAATTTGAAGATTATGTTAAATCGAGTTCTTACCACTAAGTAAAACACTATAGTTTATAATCAAGAGACAACTCTTTTTTACTTTAGAGAGTAGTAGTCCAAACGTCATGATTCAAATGTGACTTAATCCACTTGATCTCTTTCATTGAACAATTGATGTAACTTACAAAAGAAATTTCTGTCTATAGTTTCAACATGTGCAACAACATTTGCTTTACACACTCCTGAAATTTTGGTATTGATCTAGATCGATTCACAACCCTTAAAAAAAAGACTTATAATATTTGAACACAAAGTGACTACCCTGTTTCATATTAGACATCTTGCTCGCAATGTCATAGCAGGCAACATAATCCTTCTTCAGTGAAGAAAGAGTTATTTAAGTCATCCCATATCCCATTAGTGTAGGAATAGAACATGTAGTTTTCACTTACCTCACCAACCACAAAATGCCACATCAAAGTTACAATTAGTGAATCTTTATTATCCCAAATCACAAAAATGGAGTCATTTGACCCCAATCCTCCACCATCGATGTGGTATGATCTTGACTGTCTTTTGATAAGCCTCCGAATATACTAGGTCCACTGTAAATAATTTGGCCACCAAACTAATGGGGACCCACCACATTTGAAAGATCATTAGGACCTAAAAGGATGAATTTCACCTCAAACGTTGCAAAATCAAAACAATGTCATAGCAAAGGGAACCCCATTTGACAAAAAATCTCAAATCTACTAAAAACAAAGTCAAATGGGAAGTTACCATCCCTTGGAATGGACTCAGGGTTCCCAACGATGTTGTTTGTTGCGATCACAATGAATGGGTATTGCCAGAATTGGGTTCGTGGGCTACATGTGCAAGTACCGATGGCAACACGTGGCAGATCTTTTGACGATGCAACTATTGACATTATGATCTTCTACAGTGGCACGTATTGTTTTGCTGTTTGCACAGGAGTGGAAACAGAACTCTCAAGATCAGAAAGTCCGATACTAACTTGAACTACACAAGAAAACAATACATAATTTAATTGATAACAATCTCACAAATTACATTCTCAACACCTCTATTCGAAATAATAAATATCTCTAAAATAAGAAAATAAAATATGCATAAGTAGGAAGATCTAAAGATATTTTATCATAATCAATATGGAGATCCTAAAGATATTTTTATCCTCATGACAGCTATTTACATTATTATCCTTTTCTTCTTTTCTTTGTGTTTTTGGGTTTGTTGTTTGATGTCGTTTGTTTGAGTGTATTACTTTCTAATAAGTTATTAGGAGTCATACATTATTTTTCTTCTTTATGCTATTATTTATGTATAGGACTGCATTTGTCAATCTTTTTACAGTCCTCGAGTTATGATCTTGCTCCCACCCTTCTGAGCCTCGAGTTTGACAACAATGGGAGGAAATTCCTACTGATGAGAAAATTAAGTTGTAAATTTATTCCCTATTTGTCAATGCAAACAAACGAATTTGCCAATTAAAAGGATTATGAATGAGCATAACATTCTACAGGTTTGATTGAAATGTAAAACATCAATGAAAACAGGTAAAACCTCGACACATTATACAAATTGGAAGGTATGTATATATCAGGAACTCTTGGATGAGAAGATGTGTTCCAATTCCCTGAAACTAGTGAAAGTTTAACATAGGAACCATATACCATGAATATAAAACAGGGTTAGAAAAGCACGCACAGAGCATAAGTAGAATGATAGGAAAACAATGCTCCGTGACCATATGCCTAGTGGAGATAATTCCTTACCCATCTGAAGGCCACAGCTGATCTGAGCAATGTACCAAGGTTGCCAGGATCCTGCAGAGAACAATTCTAAAATGTCACTTGGCACATGAAATTTTTGAAACCAACAAGATTCTCACAATGTTTACACTTTGAAACATTGACAAAAAAGAACACAGCACAAACAGATTATTCAAGCCCCTTTCATAATTGAAGTCCATGGATATTCTACATTCCTATATGCTATATGCAGGATGAGGGGAGCAATGATTGTGGAGAACTGGAGATGATTCTGAACTTCTTTTGAGAAACATGAACTTGAGATATTAATTTTATTATTTTGTCTCTAAAAATTAGGAATATAGACTATAGAGCTGTGGTTCATATTCTACCCAGAGAATGATCATTGATAAATTGTACAACCTAGTGTGATTAAGTAATTGAATTTTTTATGAAAACTTGGTAATTCAATTTAAGTATATGGGGTTTCCAATAAGAAGTATATAGGGCCTACATTAATCAGAAGTGCAAAATATGACTGTAAAATAGGTGAAACCAGGACATTGGTGCCACCTTCCACAAGAAAAATGATCAGGCAATAATTCAGAGACCCAAAATGGTAAAGTCAAGAAGTGACATTATGTATCACCTGAATCCCATCAAGGACTAAAATCCGATGAACAGATGGAAACCATTTCTGGTAGTTCTTTTGATCATCATCAACATTGAAAAAACTGGCAGGAATTTTCATAAGGGCAATTGCATCTAGAGAGTCAGTAGTTTGCAGCCCTGAAAGCTTTCTCATCACTACGGAGCTCACACGCACAATAGAAGCAGTGGATTTATCCAACCCATCAGGAATCTCAGCTTTGTCCGGAAGAATTAAACAATCCATCGAAACACTTTCATCTTGTAATGACTCTTGAAACCTGCGGATTTCTCTGCAAACAACAATATATATCATTCACCCATGTAGTTTTATTCCATAATTTTAGTAATACATATCATCCATATTTTAATTGTGGAGAAAAAGATGATATAAAATAAGTTAAGTCCTCGCTAACCATCTATAAAAACTAAAAAGGATGAGTCAAACCATATTCTGCCTGAAATTGTAATTTTGCACATAATTGATGTGATATTTTAAATATAGACAAGAACACAAACAATAAGGTTCAGGCAAAAATTTAATTTCAGTACATTGTTTAATCAATGTTACTTTGAGGATTTGAACTCAGCCGCATAGGTTTCCACTTATCATATTAATTTTGAACTTCTTAAGCTTAGTTAGGACAACGTAACTTGAAGCTTACTAACTGTTGTCAGCTGAATAACTAGTGATAGCACAAGCATAAAATTTAACGTAAAGCTTTTCACAACATGCTCTCTCTAACTTATCTTTATTAATGATCAATTTAACACTATCTGAGATAACATGTTCCGCAAGTTGCACAATATTTCAACCAAAACTCATTAATTTAACTTTTTGAAAGATTGGAATTTTGAAGGCCATGTAGCTTCAAAACCATATGCAACCAACAAAGATTTTTTGAAGAAAATCATAAAAGGGTCGCTGCCAAAGTACCTCAACCCACCAAAAGGAAACCCAGTAAAAGAGAATTCAGAGAAAAGCAGAAGAAAAGCTTGAGACCTGATAGGGGTAGCACCCACAACAAGAGCAGAAGCGTGAGCGCTGCGATAGGAAGAGGAGGTGCGGAGCTTGAGGCAGTGCTTCACAAATGGATTAGAAGCACTGGTTATGAGCTTGGGTTTCTCGTCTCGAGAGGTTCCTTCTTGTTGTTGTTGTTGGGGCGGTGGAGTCGCCGAAAGATTTGGCTTAAAACACCATATTTTATGTGTGTGAGGATATAAAATGGAAGCACATTGCATTTCGATCTGTGCCTTCTTCTACTGCTGCTGCAGATGGCTATGCTTGTGATATTATGCTTCTGGCCAAAGCTTCGAAAATTTTGGGGAAAAAGTTAAACGATTTTATTGGCGAATGCTATCTATTGAGATTAGCTCAAGAGTAACATCAAATTAGATAATTTATAGGACATGTACCCAAATGAAAGAAATAAAATTGATTTGCATTCCAATTTTTTCAAGGATTATAGAACTTATCCATATATCGTATTTCTTCTACATTTCAAACGGCACTAGTATTTTCTTTTGACCGTTTTAAAACATAAATAAAAATATATGTATTTAAAATAAGTGTTTCAAAATAGTACGATTTATAATCATCAATATTAACAAGGTTTATTTTCTTTTAATAATCTATCACGTCTCGATTCATGTCATAGTAATAATCATTCACAGCTTGAGTCCTACATTGGTGACTTAAGTTCTACAAGGTCTGGGGTCAAATAAACTGATTTTTAAGCTAAATTGAATTCAATCATATCCTTTCGCTTAACAAAATTATTTTTTTTTTATAGGAAAACTTTAATTTTGTATTACCTTAGCCTTGATTTTGTATTAGCTAATCAATATAGAGATAAGCTTTTTCTTTTCAAAATTTTGAAACTAAATTAAATCTAACTTTGTTGGAATACGTATGATACATAAACATTAGTTCTCAAGGTTATTATATTAAAATCTAATTCTTACTCAAATATGCAAATGTATTTTGATTGAACAAATTTATGTAATATTATTAAACTTGAATAAGCTAATATGATAAGTTTAATTAGAATCTGAATCAATATCCACTCAAATTTTGATATGAAATATGTGTTTAACCCGAATTGATATAGTTTAGAGTTTAGGGTTAAATTGAATTCTACAAGCTCTACTTTGGATATAATGTTCACAAAATTTTAACTATTCAATTTTGTCAATGTCAAACAACTTTTAGTTTTTTAACTCAATTAATTTTTTCTAGTTTACATGACCAAACCTTTTATGTCGTATCTCATTCTTAAATAAGACAATCTTCTTAATAGTAGATCTCAAGTTAAATACTATACACATTCCAAGACCATTCTTCCTTAAACCCATTATCATGAATCCCCTTATCACTTTTACATTGAGACAGTCTCATGATCAGAAAATCATATGTGGAATTTATGTTTTTATGTTTTGATGATAACAAAAATGAAATGAATGATATACTTATATCTTGATTTTTTTAACAATGTTTTGTACAACTGCAATTTCTAATAGACTTTTTAAGTGTTTACAACATGTGTTCATGATAGACAGTTTGCTAAGACTGGTTGATTATGTAACAAAATTCAGATTGAATGTGTTATTTGTGATTTGAATGATATGCTTTATCCGTGATTTAAATGATGTAACAATGGTTAGTGAAAGTTGCAGTATACAATAGATTTTTTAAGCGTCTACAATTTTGTTTAGCTTAGACGGATTGATGAACATGTTGAACGTGTAACACATTTGATTAAAACAATTAATTGTGAAAAATAAAATCTTCTAAATACATGTATATGCTAAAATCAAGTTTAACCAAAGAGATATTATATAAAAAAATTATCTGTAAGTTTTGTGGAATAAAAAGATATTGATAGCGTGGTGTTAGAAAACAAAAATATCTTTATTATCTCTTTTAAAATTATCTTGCTAACATATTTTGTCAACTATGATATATTTTGAATATCTTTAAGTCTTTTTTTTAAATAGAAACAAATTGAAAACCTCAAGTACTCTATTTTAGCATCACGTATTATCTGGAAAGAAAAATTTTCTGATTATGTTTTGATTTGTTTTTATTAGCCTATAATGCAAATACTTTTGAATTAACTTTTTAAATAGATTCAAAATAAAAAAATTGAAATATTACAAATCTAGGCCTTTTGTTATGAGCGTTTGGAAAAAAAGATGAAGATAAAAGATATTACAAAATCCAAAATTAACCAATTCAAGTACGAATTCATAAAGCTATAAAAGGAGATTGAAGGTGAAGAACGAAAGAGAGGCAAGCCATGAAATTCTAGCTATTTAAGTGATCTTGCTGAGATACAAAAGGTATAGTGAGTCTCTAGTCAAGTTGTTACAACATCTAGTCTTTTAAGCTGAGTGTTAAACCATTGTAATTCTTCACATTGTGAAGATATACCTTTGTGAGCTTTCTTTGTGCTCTCTTTGATAATGTTCTTTGTTTTTTTGAGAGTTCTAAATATTAGGGGGAGGTTAAGAAGAGGTAACCAGGAAAGTGTGAAGATTCGTTGTAACTTTGAGAGGGAAGAATGCTCGTTGTAACCTGGAGAGGTGAGAATACTTGTTGTAACCAATTGTGTTAGTTAGTGGAAGCTCTTTAGAAGTTGCTTAACGAGATTAAATGTAGCCTAGATTTGGGTGAACCAAGATAAATTTTTGTATGTCAATCTCTTATTACTCTTATTGTTGCTCATGCTTTGTTGTTTACTCCATTCTTCTTGTTAGATGATCTGTTACATGGTTCTAACAAAAAAATATTTCTACCGAACAATCTGTTAGACAATCAAATAGAAAATGTACTAGACAATTTTTTTATTTGTTGTGAAAAGAGTCTAAAGCTCCATTAAACCCCCCCCCCCTCTTTCTAGAGCCAATTGTACCTATACTTTAACATTCTCTGCTCACCTTTAAACATATGTCCCTTCTTTCCAAGCTCACCTAGGGATTTTAGGTTACATTTGAAGGTAGGTATAAACCTAATTTATTTAAGAAATCTCTTAGTCCTATCATGTAAAGTTAATAGTTCTAACACCAATTATCTTGTAAAACTTGTTATTTCCAAGGACAACTTAACCTTCTTCAAGTTCTATAAACTTATAGAACTGTAGACAATTGGGTGTCATGTGGAATGGGCATTCAGAGTCCATTATCCACTCATAATCAGTAGCACTACTCGACAACATAAGGACTTTTGACGATTCATAATTGCCTTCCACTAGAGTTGTTTTACCAAACATAGACAGTATTTGAACTAGACTATCTACCAAATTTGGATTATCTATCAAGGTTGTTAGCCTACTTTTTTCTCGATGGACTGAATCTTTCTGTGTGACCCTCCTTCTTGCAAATAAAACATCTAATAGACGAAGCACTTCCACCATTTTGACTTTGACCTCCTTCTACGCCTCTATTATCTCTAGTGGTCGCTCTTCCCGTTGCTATAAAGTCAAGTCCAACACTAAATGCCTTAAAGTCAATCTTTTCGTTCAACTCCTCTTCTTCAAATTCATTATAATCCTGAACCATTCTCTTTCCTTTGAGGTTAAAGTTGAAATTGGGCTTTGCTCCAAAGCTTTGATTGTTTGCAAGAACACTTAATGATTCCTTTCTTTTCCTCATATTTCATGTCATGGATTTTAGGCCTCCAACCCTCAAAGCCTTGTACACATTTTCCCAACTCAATGTGCCATCATCATTGTTGAAAGGATTAGTAACAAAATGGTTCATGGGGTTTGGTACTACTCTTGTACCATGTTGAGAAGAGAAAAACCAAGGAATATTTATAACAAAAAAGATATATAATAACAAAGAACATAACCAATACCGAATAATAGGAAATATTTGGTAAGATATTTTCCTATCAAATTGTATCATATCTCCGTGTTTAATGTAATAAAATCTGTCACAACTAGAATCACAACGGGGTTATCAAAAATTAATTTTTTAAAAATATTTAAATAAAGATTGGAGTCGCCATTATAGCTTATTATGGAAAACCATAGAAAAACCAAAATTAAAATGTCTACGAACCAGATTCAAGATTTGGGAGTCGGTTATGTGTTGGAAAGGTATTAGCACCCCACAACGCCCATCCTAAGACGATACCTTTAATCAAATGAATAGAAATAAGTGTGGTTTTACAAAATGCCATTTTCTCCAAATAATAACAATAATAATATGAATAAAGACAAATAAAATAACAAAACAAACAAACATAAAAGCAAAACAAATAAATAAACAAGAAAAGGAAAACATGCTAATAAACATAATACAAATAAATAACAATTATGCAAATAAAAATAATAAGCAAAAATAAGACAAATAAGCATATTTTTTTTTGGACCCGACAAGGATTGACCTTGGTCCTACGTATTTCCATAAAAGAAAATCAGGGTTTACATAGTTCTCATTTTGAAATTGGTTTGTTACGATTGTTTTTATGTTTATCAATTTTGTATCTTTGTTATTTTATTTTAAAGATGTTTTAAATTTTTTAGTCTTTTGAAATTCCATATTTTTATTCTTCAAAATGATAAATTGGAGCATTTGGCAGAAAAATGGGAGGACAAGGCGAACAAGGAACGCGGAGAACAACTAGAAAAGGAGGTGGAATACATGGCTAGGATTGTGCAGGCGGAAGAACGCTTAGAAGGGCGTGAGCGACTCATTGAGCATTGGAAGACATGCTTTTCCCAGTTGGCTTCATTGGCTAATGCGGCTATTGAAGATGTCCCGAGAATGTTAAGGGAAGTTGATGTAACTTTGATGTTTCGCACGGTACCTAAGGAAGTTGAAAGCTTTATAGAATACTGCAAGTGGTTGGTTGGATTGATGAAGGAAATGGTTGCTCGTAGTAGGGATTAGTTAGCTCTTTTTTCCTTTCTTGCTTACGACACATGTAATAAAGTTGTCATTGGACAACAGTTAGTTTGTTTTTCCTTTCCTGCCTTGAATACATGTAATAAAGTTGTCACTTGACAACTCGCTTCTCATTAATGAATAAAGCTCAGATTCTTGTTAATTCTCCATGCGTATGCTACAATTCTTATAGTTCATGGTCTTTTATTCCTTTTCCATTTTACATAATTTTTCAATCTTTGCAATTCTTCTGTAAATAATCATGAAAAAAATAATAATAAAAATATAAAACTAAAAAACATAATTTTTGACAATAATATCTCTACGTCGTGTATTTTGCACCTTTTTCTAACTCTTTTAAATAAAAATAACAAAAAAGACGCAATAATTGCTAAATTTCTACAACACCGACACGAAACTTGTGCAAATCGCAGAAGGATGGAAAACTTGATTGAAGTAGTCAACACCGTGAAAAATGATATCAACCAACTGAATGACCAAATCGGTCAGATACTTGAGGCCTTAACTGCCATGAAGAGCACTAGGGAAAGTTTAGTGGTAAGAAACGAAGAAGCAACTTCTTCCAATCCTGTGGTGCAATAGATTGGAATGGTCCCGGTGCCTAAACTTGATCATACTGGATGGCCTATATGTGGTCTTCCTCCAAATTATACTCAACCTTATGAAGGTCAATTGGAGCAGGAACAACCACCACCACTTATTTCAGTGAATCCTTCAGGGACACCTACAAATCAGCCTGAACTGGTTCATATGCAACAAATGCTAGCATAACTGGAACAAATGTTGACAATATTGTAGTTCCTACAACTACACAACCCATTGTTCAACCCTGTGCTTTGCAAGGAATGTCCCATGATGCTAAAGAAGCCAAGAACAGGTTAGAGTTTCTAGAAGAAAGACTCAGAGCTATTGAAGCAGGAGGCAATTTTGGATACGAAAACGCTGCAAGTCTGTGTTTAGTGCCCAATATTGTGATTCCTGCCAAGTTCGAGGTCCCTAAGTTTGAGAAGTACAAGGGTGCTTCATGTCCAAGGAATCATTTAACTATGTATTGTCGAAAGATGGCTACACATGCTGCTGATAAAAAATTACTAATACACTTATTCCATGACAGTTTAGTAGGCACTGCTCTAAGCTAATATATGCATCTGGAACTAGCTCGAATCAGACCATGGAATGACTTAGTGGATGCTTTCTTGAAGCAATACAAATATAATGTTGATATGGCTCCTGATAGACTACAGCTACAAAACATGTCGAAGAAAGGCAATGAGACTTTTAATGAGTATGCCCAAAGATAGAGAAAATTGGCTGCTCAAGTGGAACCACCCTTACATGATAAGGAAATGGTGACTATGTTTATGGGCACTTTACAGTCTCCTTTCTATGAACATATGTTGGGCAGTGTTTCTTCTAACTTTGTTGACATTGTCATCACTGGGGAAATAATTAAGCTTGGTTTGAAGATAGGCAAAATTGCATAAGGTCCGACAGCGATCGGTAAGAAAACTGGGTCCAACTTGGGAAAGAAAAAGGAGAAGGACAAGTAGCCTCAACCACAGCCCATTTGGGTGGTTATCCATCAACTCGGTATAGACCAAAGCATTCCCACATTTCTTATACCGCAGGTACACCGCATTTGTATCAACAAAATGTGCCTCCAGCAATATGCCCTTCTTCTATACCTCCTGTTAGCACCAGTGGATAACTAATTGTATTTGATGAAGCCAACCATGTGTGAAGAAGTTCAAGACCTATGATCATATGTGGAATGCATGAAGATTCATGAAGATTTGAAGCTTGGTCTAGAACTTAGGAATGTGGTTGAGGCAAGTATGATTCAACTTAGCATGATGTGCATTTGTTAATCATTAATAAGCTCCAACAATTTAAAAAG